>Ga0316217_10000058_pt1 | contig 166182 bp, 144 predicted proteins | sample 1anoAmetaG_FD_203633 | JGI IMG/M metagenome (GOLD analysis project Ga0316217, IMG submission 203633) | Freshwater microbial communities from Trout Bog Lake, Wisconsin, USA - 1anoA | ecosystem: Environmental > Aquatic > Freshwater > Lake > Hypolimnion/Profundal zone | place: USA: Wisconsin... | reverse complement strand
GGAAAGACATCCTTGTAGGTCCCGCTGATGGAGCGGTCCAGCGAAGCGAGGTCGCGCTTGGCCAGGGCGTAGCGCACGGCGCTCTCGGCGAAGACAAGGACCAGGACGGCTGCCGCGAGGAGGGCCGTGAGGCGCAGCTTCCGGTAGAGCTTCGCGCTCCCCGCGGTGTAGGCGAGCTCGCCACGCCTCAGGTTGAGCGTGCTCCCCTCGGCGACCGCCGCCGCCAGGGCGAAGGCCCCGGCCAGGTCGTGGGCGGCGTGGGCGTCGCCGGCAAACGCCTCCGCGAGAGCCTGCGACCCCTGTGCCAGGGCCTCGGTCTCGCGGGAGCCGCGGGCGTAGGAAACTGTCCGGTCGATGCGCACCCCATGGGCAAGTTCGAGCGCTGCCACAGTCCGGTCCAGTTCCTCGGGGCCGGCGCCCGGCGGGAAGGCGCGGAAGAAGACCGGCTTTGCCTCGCGGTAGACCGCCAGCGCCTCGCCGTCGGTGACCGCGACGGTACCCGCGGTGGAGACGAGCTTGTCCCAGTGGAAAAGCGAGGCCGTCACCAGTTCCGGCTCCAGCCCCGCTCCCTTCAACAGTTCGATCTTCTCGGCGAGATCCTTGGTTCTCGCCCAGACCGCGAGGAACCTGCCGCTCACCAGCTGGAGCGCGTCGAAGGAGAGTGCGTCCGTGTCGAGCGCGGTCTCCCCCTTAAGTTCCAGCGGCAGCAGTGCCCGCACCTTGGCCCGGTCGGTGAGCGGCAGCTCCAGCTCCCGCATGAAGAGCTGGGAGGGGGGTAGCGCCAGCACAACCCTGCGCTCCCCGGCGAGGGGTGCCGCGGCGCTCAGGATCCGGGCCAGCTCATCCGGTCCCCCTGCAAGCGGATGGCGCTCGGCCGCCAGGAAGCTCACCCCCCCCTTTTTTGGGCGAAAGCTGGCGAGGGTCAGCTCGTCCCTCTTTAGGGCTACGATCAATATATCCATCAATATTCTCTCCAGTAAAGGACTTGCGAGGCCGCTCCGCTGACGCGGACCACCACTTCCACCACACTTTTGCTGTCGCCCACCCTCCCCTCCGAGTGGATGCGGTACACCTTGCCGCAAAAATTCACCATCGCCAGCAGGCTGGGAGGCGGTGACTTAAGTCCCTCGATATCGGCCAGCGCTTTGATAGGCTTGGTTTTTCGATACTCCAGGATGCGGCTCACCAGGTCGTCGCTCATGCCGGGCACGGAGGCGAGCAGCTCCGGCGGGGCGGTGTTTATGTTGATCGTGGTGACAGGCTCACTCTGGACGCCCTGGTAGACCGTCACGAAAGGCTTGAGTCTGGCCACCGTATCGCCGGTGAACCCTTTCACCAGCCCCAGTTCCTCGACGGTTTGCAACGTTGCTCCCTTGACATCGTAGGGGGGCTTGAGCATGTTGTAGTAGGGCGATTTCGCCCCGGCCGGCTGCGGCTGCAGGTCGAATCTGCTCACCCAGTCCACGGTCGAGTCCGTCAGCGTGTCGAAGTCGGCGAGCTTCAGCTTCTGAAACATGGTACGCGCCACGGTCCGAAAGGGGTAGTTGTTGTTGCTGCCGGAAAAGAGGACGTTGTTCAGGTTCAGCTTGCCGCTCTCCTCCTCGATGGTGACCGTGAGACTCCCCGATTCGTCCTCCCTGTGGATGGGCTGCGCCCAGGTGTCGAGGAGCGAGCTGTAACCGGGGTGGGAGAGCCCCGGGAGGCTGGAACCGAGTTCCAACTGGAGGAGCCCCCTTCCCACGGTCGCTCCGGACTCGGCGAGCACCCCGGCCTGCTGCGCGGCGACAAAGTTGTGGCTGTGCGAGGTGTCGACGTAGGTCTCGTTGATAAACTCCACGAGGAGCGCCACCAGGAGTGCCGTGACGATCAGCGTTATCACCAGGGCGAAGCCCCGCTCTCCCCTCATGGCCTCACCGGTTGCAACTGCGGCAGGGCGGCGGGGATGTTAAAGCCGCTTAGTCCCGGCAGGCCCGCCAACCCCGGGCCTTTGCGGCTGAAGCCGGGAGAGGCTACCAGTGGGAACTTCTCCCCCCCCTTGAGCGTGACGGTCACCCGGACGAAGTCCGGCAGCCTGTTGGTGCCGGACACAGCGGTGTCCCAGGTTTTCACCCATTTGGTACCGTCATAGCACTCCACCAGGAAGGCCTCGATGTGGTCGATGACGGGGTAGGGGACGGATTTCGTCTGCAGGTAGAGATCCTTCGCCTCCCGGGTCAGGGTGAGCACTCCCTCTTTTTCCTGGACCGCGTAGCGCACCGCCTCCACGTCGGAGGAAGGGGCTGACCCGATCGGGGGCGCTGTGATGGCGGTGAACTGCAAAAGGGACGCTGGGTTGCCGAAGCTGTCCCGGTCCTCGACCACGAATTGCAGGTTCTGTCCCGGGTTGCTCCCCGCGGCGTTGCCGGTTGCGGGCGGTGACACTCCGGTAAGAAAGAAGGTCGAAGATAACTCGTTTCTCAGCGTCCCCAAGGTTGTGGAAAGCTCCCTGCGGGCCTCGCTGCGTGCGCCCCCGCGCTCGCGGGCGGCGGTCACCGAGAAATAGGTGCCGTAGAGGGCTCCGGTCAGGATGACCAAAAGGGCCAGGGCCACCAGCAGCTCGATGAGGGTGAACCCCTTATTGTTTCGGCACATATTGCACCAAGGACAGCTTGTAGCGGTCTTCGTCTCCCCAGGTAACCGTCAACCGCTTGCGGTTCAGCAGAGGAATGTCAGCGGGCAGAATCTCGACCTGCCATCTGATCTCCGGGTGATCCGGAGCGAAGTCCCCCTTGTCCTCGGTCTGATTGACGAAGTCCGGATCTTCCAGCTTGGCGCGTCCAAGGAGCACCGCCGTGGTCTCTTCCCGGTCCCGCCCGATGATGGAGAGGTGGTAGTTGACCGAGGCGATCACGGTGAGGAGCACCCCCGCCGCTATGGCGAGTGCGATCATCACCTCCAGGAGGGTGAAGCCTCTCATGACGTCACCTCCTGGTACCCTTCCTGCACCAGCACTTTGCCGCCGGAGGGGTAGGCGATGACGGTGTAGTGCTCTGCCCCACCCATCAGGTGGATGGTGATGCAGTCGGGGTAGCCGACCGGACCGAAGGGGATGATGACCTCGCCCTCGGAGACCTTGCCGGTGCGTGGCAGCGTCACGTCCTCCAGGCTGATACCTTCCTCGATCAGCTTGCGCCCCATGAACTGGTCGTCCGGCGGCAGCTCGTCCCCGTTGGCCGAGAGCTTGACGATGCTCGTGCTGTTCCCGGCCAGGTCCAGCTTCAGGCGGTACACCCCCTTGGTGATGATCGCCTGGTCGTTCAGGAACCTGATGCCGGAGGCCAGGTTGCGGGCCGATTCCTTGAGCCTGGTCCCCCCCCTTGAGGGAAGGCGCGGGATCACGACCGCCGCGGTGATGGCGATGATGACGAGGACGACCATCAGCTCCATCAGGGTGAAACCGCCCTGGGAGAGATCCCGGGCTGGGACGTTGCCGTTTCGAGTTGCCAGTTTCTTATACCTCGTGGCGCGCCGGTTACTTCATGTCCCAGCTCTCGATGTCCGCGTTTTTCCCCTCGCCGCCGCGCACGCCGTCGGCCCCGAAGGAGTAGAGGTCGTACTCGCCGTGCTCGCCGGGCGAGAGGTAGACGTAGTCGTTGCCCCAGGGATCCTTCGGCACGTTCTTGTTCTCGAGGTACCCCTCCGCCTTGTAGTTGTTGGGGATCTTGCCGGTGGTCGGCTTGGCGACCAGCGCCTGCAGCCCCTGCTCGGTGCTGGGGAAGTTGCCGCTGTCCAGCTTGTAGAGCTTGAGCCCCGTCTCGAGGTTCCTGATCTGGACCTTGGCGTCGGCGATCTTGGCGTCGTCGCTCCTGCCGATCAGCTTGGGGCCGACCAGGACGGCCAAGAGGCTCAGTATGACGATGACCACCATCAGTTCGATGAGGGTAAAGCCGCGGCTTTCTTTCAATGATTTAAACATGCACAAACCTCTCAGATGAAATGGATTTCCTTCTCACTACTTCACCAGCTCGTTTAGCTGGAAAATCGGGAGCAGTACGGCGATGACCATAATGGCAACGCACACTCCCATGCCGAGCACCAAGAAGGGTTCGATCAGCGCCATGGAGCGGGTGACGGTCGCGTTGAACTCCTTCTCGAACGCCTCGCCCGCCTTGATCAGCATGCGGTCCAGCTCGCCGCTCTTCTCCCCCACCGCCGTCATGTGCGTCAAGAGCGGCGGGAAGAGCGGGCTCACCTTGAGCGACGCGGAGAGGCTGCCGCCCTGGATCAGGGTCTCCCGCGCCTGGGCCAGGAAGCCCTTGTACTCCCGGTTCACCACCGCCTCGCCGGTGATCTCCAGCGCCTTGATGATCGGAACGCCGCTTGCCAGGAGGAGCCCCAGCACCTTGGCAAAACGCGACAGGATCAGGCGCTGCCAGAGCGGACCCAGCACGGGCAACTTGAGGAGCAGCCGGTCGCGCTTCAAAAGGAACGCGTCCTGCCTCCCGAGCCTTTTCCAGAGCGCACCCAGCCCGACCCCGATGAGCAGCAACACCCACCATCCCTTGCGCACCAGGGTGCTCAACTTAATCACGACTATGGTGATCATGGGCAGTGTCGCCTTGTTCTCCTGGAACACGACCACGATCTTGGGAATTACAAAGGCGAGCAGGAACAGCATCACCGCCGCACCCACCAGCACCATGAGGATCGGGTAGATAAGTGCCGTGATGATCTTGCTCTGCACCGCGGCCTGGTCCTCCTGGAACTCGGCGAGCCGCTCCAGAACCACTTCCAGCGCCCCGCTCGCCTCGCCCGCCGCGACCATGCCGACGTAGCTCTCCGAAAAGACCGCCGGCTCCTCGCCAAGCGACTGCGCGAGCCCCTTGCCTTCGGCGAGCCGGTCCCGCACCCGGCCGAGCACGCGCTTCAGCTCGCCGGGCGCCTCCTGGTCCCAGAGGGTCGCCACCGCCTCGTACACCGGGACCGCGCTCCCCAAAAGTGTCGCGAGCCTCCTGGTGGCCAGGGAGAGGTCGGGGACGCTCACCTTGTTGGAAGCGAGGCTGAAGGCCTTGCGGGGGCCTCCCTCCAGCGCAGGGGCGATCTCCTTGGCGAAGAGCCCCTTCTGCTTGAGCTGAACCCGGGCGTCGTTCAGGGTGGCCGCGTCGACGGTTCCCGCGACCTCGCCGCCGCCGGAGGTGAAGGCGCTATAGCGAAAGGTCGGCATAGTCGTCCTGGGTCACCCTCAGGACCTCCTCGATGGTGGTGATCCCCTGGCGGGCCTTCTCCAGGCCGTCCTCCCGGAGCGTGCGCATCCCCCGGGAGATGGCGTACTCCTTGATGGCGCCAGCCGGCTCGCGCCGGATGATCATGGAGCAGAGCTCGGCGTCGATGGGGAGCAACTCGTAGATGCCGATCCGCCCGATGGTCCCCAGGTTGAAGCAGCGCTCGCAGCCGCGTCCCCGGTACAAAAAGGGTGGGAGATCGATCCCGGGATAGGCGCGCTCCGGGGTGTAGGATTCCTTGCAGTGCGGGCAAATGACCCTGACCAGCCGCTGGGCCAGCACCGCGGAGAGCGACGAGGCGACCATGAACGGCTCGATCCCCATGTCGATCAGGCGGGTGACCGCGGTGGCGGCGTCGTTGGTGTGCAGGGTGGAGAGCACCAGGTGCCCAGTGAGCGAGGCCTGCATGGCGATCTCCGCGGTCTCGGCGTCCCGGATCTCCCCGATCATGACGATGTCCGGGTCCTGGCGCAGGATGGAGCGCAGACCGTTGGCGAAGGTGAGGTCGATCTTCGGGTTCACCTGGATCTGCCCCACCCCCTTCAGCTGGTACTCGATCGGGTCCTCGACGGTGATGATGTTCTTCTCCGGCGAGTTGATCTGGGAGAGCGCCGCGTAGAGCGTGGTGGTCTTGCCGCTGCCGGTGGGGCCGGTGACCAGCACGATGCCGCTGGTGCGGGTGAGGATGCGCTCCATGAAGGCGTCGTTGGAGGCCGACAGGCCGATTTCCCGGAGGTTCAGGATGCCGCGCTGCTTGTCCAAAAGCCGCAGCACCACGCGTTCGCCGAAGAAGGTCGGAACCAGGGAAACGCGGATGTCGACGTCGCGCCCGGCCACCTTGACCCGGATCCGGCCGTCCTGGGGGAGCCGTTTCTCGGCGATGTTGAGCCCCGCCATGATCTTCACCCGGGAGGTGAGCGCCTCCTGGATCACCTTGGGGGGAGAGAGCATCTTGTAGAGCAGGCCGTCGATCCGGAAGCGGACCTCCAGTTCGCGCTCGAACGGCTCGAGGTGGATGTCGCTGGCGCGCTCCTTCACCGCCTGGAACAGGATGGAGTTCAGCAGGCGGATCACCGGCGCCTCGTCGGTGAGCTCCATCAGGTCGCGCGGCTCGTTGAAGGACCCGGCCAGTGCGGAGAGCTCCTCTCCCTCGAGTTCCTCCACGACCTCCTGGGCGCTTCCGGAGAGCCTCGAATAGAGCCGGTTCATCGCGTCGAGCAGTACCGCCTTGGGCACCGCGACCACCGATACCGGGGAGCCGAAGAGCCCCGCCATCTCGTCGGCCGCGAGCAGGTTCGCGGGGTCGGCGCTGGCGGCGACCACCATCCCCTCCTCCTGGCGCAGCGGCAAGAGCAGGTTGTTCCTGGCGAAGTTGAGCGGGATCCGGCTCACCAGCGAGCCGTCCACCCGGGTGTCGTCGATCTCCGCCTGGAAGGGGAGCCCGAGGCGCTCTGCGATTATCTCAATTTCCAACTTCTCTGCCATAGGTGCGATTTCCGGTTTTACAAGCTGATTGATGAGAAGGCCAAAACCGTCAGAAGCGTCAAAAACCGCGGCAGGTGCGCCGCTGCTACCAACTACCGCAGCGGGGTTCCCGGCGCCACGGCAGGCTCGCCATTTTCCTTGAGCGTCTTCTGATCTTTGAGCGCCTGCTCCTTGAGCATCTGCTCGATGTCGATCGGGGCGTCCCTTTTCACCGCGTCGCTGAAGTTCCCCTTCTGGTTCAACGAGACGTCCGCCATGTCGCTGGCGTCCTTGATGATCCGCGGGGTGAGCATGATCAGCAGATTGGTCTTTTCCCGCGTGACGTTCTTGGTCTTGAAGAGCCAGCCCAGGCCCGGGATGTCGCCCAAAAGCGGGACCTTGCTCTCGGTCACCTGGTCCGAGTCCTGGATGAGGCCGCCGATCACGATGGTCTCCGTGTTCTTCACCACGACGGAGGTCTTGGCGGAGCGCTTGGTGGTGCCGAGGTTCGGATTGGCGGCGGTCCCGAAGTCCTTGACCGCGGAGATCTCCTGGTAGATGTCAAGCTTGATGTACTCTCCCTCGCTGATCTGGGGCTTGATCTTCAGGATGATACCGGTGTCCTTCCTCTCGATGGACTGCTGGGAGAGGCCGGTGGAAGTGAGGTTGGTGCCGGAGAGAAAGGGGACGTTCTCGCCCACGAAGATCTCCGCCTCCTTGTTGTCGCTCGTCATGACGTTGGGGGTGGAGAGCACGTTGAGTGCCCCGTTGGTCTGCAGGGCCTGGAGCACCACGGGGAAGTTGGCGGCGGAGCCCAACAGGTTCAGTCCGGTGGGGGAAACCCCGGCGGTGGTCAGGGCGGTGATGGTGGAGCCGAGGGTCGCGAAGGTGCTGAACGGGTCGAAGCTCGCGGCCGTCGATACGGCGCCGGTGGAGGCGCCCCCCAGAAAGCCCCACTGCACGCCGAGCGCCTTGGCCTTGTTGATGGAAACCTCGGCGATCATCGCCTGGACGAAGACCTGGCGGCTGCGCCGGTCCAGCTTCTGGATCACGCCCAGCAGGTTCTGGTAGTCGTTGGGGGAGGCGAGGATGACCAGGGAGTTGGTCGCCTTGTCCGGGGTGATGCTCACCTTGCCCCCTTCGAAGAGGGACTGCAGCGGAGCGGAGGCCGCGCCGGGCGCCGCCGGTGCGCCGGCCGTCGACCCCTTCACCAGCCCGTCCAGCACCTTGGCCACCTCTGCCGCCTCGGCATTCTCCAGGTAGTAGACGTTCACCTTGCTGCTGGCGGTGGGAGGGACCACGTCGATCAGTGCGATCAGCTTCTTCACGTCGGCCTTGTCCCGGTCGCTGCCGAAAAGGATCAGGGCGTTCAGCCTGGTATCGGCGACCACTGTGGCGCCGGCGCCTGGCGCGGCGGTCTGTCCGGGCTTCGAGGCGGACGCCTTGCCGCTCAGCCAGTCCCTGACCAGACTTGCCGCGCTTTCCGCGGAGGCGTTCTTCAGGAAGACCACCTCCGCCCCCTCGCGCACCTGGTCCGTGTCGATGTATTTCAGGATCCCGAGGATCTTCTGCATGTTGAGGGCGGAGTCGACCACAAGGATCATGTTGGCCGCGCCGAAGGCGGAGATCTGGCCGTCCTTGGAGACCAGCGGCTGCAGGAAGGCCACCGCGTCCTGGGGGGCTACATGGGAAAGCGGGATCACCCGCGCCTGGTAACTGTCGTTCACCACCCCCTTCTCGCCGTCGGAGAAGACCTTCATCCCGGACTGCTTGGCGCTCGAGGTCGGCACGATCTTCAGCACCTTCCCCGCCGGGACCACGGTGAACCCCTTCAGTTCAAGTACCGAGGTGAAGACGTTGTAGGCCTCCTCGTTGGAGAGCTTCGCCGGCGAGAAGACGGAGATCTTCCCTTTCACCCGGTCGTCCATGATGAAGTTCTTTCCGGTCAGGTCGCTGATGAATTTCACCATGGTCGAGATGTCCACGTCGGTAAAGTTCAGCACCACCCCCTTGGCAAACACCAAGTTGGGCACGGCCAGCAGCAGGAACATAAGCAGGAAAACGATGTGTGCAGCTCTTCGTTTCAAATGGAAACCCCCCAGAAAAACAGGATAAGACAGGCTAAGGCTTAGGTTGAACCCAGAACCTCAAGTATCATATTTAGGGTGCTGCATAGTGCCGATATTATCTTGTTGATTTCATCGTGTAGCGATATCAACCTCAACCTGTCTCACCGTATGTCGTAGTTGAAAGTGGTCGGCTGCCCGTCGCGGATCAGGTCGAGTTTGATCCGGCTCTGCCCCTTGAGGGAGGCGAAGGATTGGATCGCCTTCTCCGGGGAGTCTATCGGGAAGTCGTTCATCCTGAGCAGCACGTCGCCGTTTTTGATGCCGATGGTGCCGAAGATCCCCTGCGGCTTTACCTCCGAGGCCCGGAACCCCTCGACCTTGCCGTCCTTCACGCTGGGCAAAAGGCGCGCGTCCGTCATCGCCTGCCCGATGTTGTCCAGGGCCGCGTTGAGCGCACGCTGGTCCACCACGTAGTTGCCCGCCCCGGCCGACGAGGCGAGCCCCCCGGCCGCGGGCTGCGCCGGCGTACCCTCATTGGCTGCGGCCCCGACTGCGGTCGGGGTGAGGATCTTCAGCCTCTTGCCTGCCACCAGGATCTCCGCCACGTCCTTTTGCACCGAGACCAGCGGACCGGCGGAGAAAACGGATTCGCCCAACCTGAACACCCGCTCCTCGTGGCTCGATCCCTTGGCCACCAGGGCGAAGGTCTCCCTGAAGGACCCGACGGCGGTCCCCAATAAGGTGAGGTCGCCGACGGAAGGGGGCGGGGTCGCGGCTGCCGCTTGGGAGGGGGGGGGCTGGCTGATCGCGCTCAGCTTTCCCTGGGTAGCCTTGCCAAAAAGCCCCTGCTCCAGGATCGGCGCAAAGCTCTGCAGGTCCTCGGCAGTGGCGGCTGGAGCCGGCTGGGACGCGCTCTTCTGGCCGCTTCTCGGGTAGAGCGTCGAAATTTTGAAACTTACCAGGTCGGCTGCGATGAGCGCCATCGCCCCGATGGCGAGAAGGCTCAGCACTATGTTGATCGGGAGTATCCACCGCGGCATGAAAGGGCCCTTTTGAAGATGTCGCTAGAACCGTTTGAATATATTAGAAGGCCTGCCGATATGCAACTAAAAATGGGCAGCGTCGCTCCGGATCGCGGAAGCCCTTTTCCGCTGGGGACCGTGACCTCGCGCCGGCGCGTCGGCGGCACTCCTGGCGTTTTTTCATGAGACCCACTTGCCGGCAACCCCGCAAGCCGAGCAAAAGTCGTGCCGCGCCGTTGTCTGAGTGCCCGGCCCCGGCACAGGAATCCAGCCACTTTAATCTTCAATTATGCAAAAAAAATGATCTATCATGGGAGACCTGGATAGAAACGGCAGGTTGGCTCCCGCCGCGCACCACTGCCATTTCTCCGGTTTCCCTTGCCCCGGTTGCTGGTTTCCGGTGCAACGGGGGCTGGCCGGCAGCTGCAGCCCCCACCTTCTGGTTTTAGGAAAGCAAAGGTTATTTTGACAGGTAACGGCCGAATTGACAGCTCCGGGCGGCTTGCACGGTTGAACTTGGCAGTGCTGCCGTGGTACACTTCAGCTCCCGGCACGCCAGCCCCGATTAGGAGTGAACCCATGAACCCGATCATCGTCACCGCGTCCACCCTCCAGGAGCTCTCCCTGCTGGTACACGCCCTTTCGGCAGACCCCTTTCCCGGGGCCGGCCATCTGAGCGCTTTTCGGGGCTTTGGCTCGGGGGGAGAGGTGATCCTCGCGGTCACCGGGATCGGCAGGGTTAACGCCGCCTGCGCCGCCACGGTACTGCTGGAGCGCTTCACCCCAAAGCTTTTGATCAATACCGGATGCGGCGGCGCCTTTGCCGGGAGCGGCCTGCGCGTCGGGGATCTGGCGCTTGCCTCCGCAGAGAGCTTTCCGGAGGAAGGGGTGGAGACGCCGCAGGGGTGGCGCGGGCTCGATCTCATCGGCATCCCGGTTTTCGAGGGGCGCGGGGAACGGGTCTTCAACCGGATCGCGCTGAGCGGGGAACTGGCGGCGGGCGCCCTCGGCTGCGCGCGGGAGCATGGCTTCCGGATGGTACTGGGGCCCTTTCACACCGTCTCCACCTGCTCCGGGACCGCGACCAGGGGAGCGGAACTGCTGCGGCGCTACCCCGGCATCTGCGAGAACATGGAAGGTGGGGCGCTGGCGCAGGTGGCACTGGTCTACGGCATTCCCTTTCTCGAGGTGCGCGGCATCAGCAACCTGGTCGAGGACCGCAACCTGTCGCGCTGGGACCTGAAGGGTGCCATTGCCGAGGTACAGAGGTTCCTGCTCGCCTATCTCGAAGTTTCCTGTTTCATGGAGCGAGTTTCGTGTTAAAATCATTTCTGGTTAGCTCATCCGAGAGGACTTCACTGTTACTGGTCGACGTTAATCTTACGCTATGAGTAGCAGGCTCGGACACAGACCGGCGGGAACGTTCTTCGCGAGGCCCAATCCGCGGCAGGAATTCCGCTCCTGCCGGGAGTGTCAGGCATAGCGGTCCGTGATCGATGGTCACTTTGGCTTTGGCTGGAGAGGGATTCTCTGAGCGAGGCGCTACTCATTTAGCGAGAGCGCCATCTTTTGAATATGCAAGGCATACCGGATATGACAACAGCAAGCTGTGAGCAATCAGTGGTGGTAAGCGGAAATCAACGGTTATCCCTGGGCTTTTCCCCCTGTCCCAACGACACCTTCATCTTCCACGCGCTGGTGCACGGGCGGGTCTCCTGCGGCGGGCTCGGATTCCAGGAGAGACTGGAGGACGTGGAGACCCTGAACCGGATGGCGCTCTCCGGCCTGCTCGACGTCTCCAAGGTCTCCTACCACCTCCTGGGGCGGATCCTCGACGAGTACCTGCTGCTTCGCCCGGGCGGAGCCTTGGGGCGTGGCTGCGGGCCGCTGCTGGTCGCCCGGGAGCCGCTCGACCCCGACCGCCTCAAGGGAAAGAGGATCGCGCTCCCCGGTCAGTTCACCACCGCGGCACTGCTGCTCCGGCTTTTCGACCCGTCGCTTACCGATCTCGTGTACCTTCCCTTCGAAAAGATCATGGGTGCGGTCGCCGATGGATCGGTCGCCGCCGGTGTCATCATCCACGAGTCGCGCTTCACCTTCGCCTCGCACGGCCTAACCCGGATCGTCGACCTGGGGCAGTGGTGGGAGGAGGAAACCGGGCATCCCATCCCGCTGGGCGGCATCGCCGCGCGGCGCTCCCTGGGACGGGACACCCTGCTTGCCCTGGAAGAGGGGCTCGCCCGCAGCGTGCGCTACGCCTTCGACCATCCGGGCGAGGCGCGACCCTACATACGCGCGCACTCCCAGGAAATGAGCGATCAGGTCTGCGACGCCCACATCGGGCTCTACGTGAACGACTTCTCCCTGGGGCTTGGCGAGGAGGGGGAGGCCGCGGTGCGGCTCTTGCTCTCTCGCGCGGCTTTGGCGGGGATCATCCCGGTCTCGAGCGAGCCGCTCTTCGTCACCTGAAGGCTTTCCGGGAGCGGGCGCCTGCTTTTTCGACCGATCTTTAAGTTCTTCGCCACCCTGCCGAAAGGTACCATTGTTGCATTCCAGTTTAGTGGAGGTTTCCCCTGATGTCGACGCGATCCAAATGGAAAGGGCATGTGGCGAGTGCCATCGGATTCTTCCTCCTGTTCTGGGTCGGGGACGCTGTCATGGATACGCTCTTCTTCGGCTCAGGAACCCTTTTGCCCGAAATATTTTCTCCGGATCCCCGCGAGCTCTGGAGCCGTTCCGTCAGCTCGCTGCTCTTGGCCGCGCTCTTTCTGGTCGCCATCATCTTCAAAGAGAGGCGCCGCAGCGCCGAAAACTCACTCAGGCACTCAGACGAACTTTCCCGCATCTTCTTCGAGTCCGCCAACGACGCGATCTGCGTCATCGAGACGGACGAGCTTACCATCGCCGGGACCAACGGCGTCTTCCTGAAGAAACATGGACTGAGCGCCGAAGAGGCGCTTGGTCAGAGCTTTTCCCACCTGGTCCTTGGCCAGGGGCTCCCCGAGGAGGTGCTGGGGCTGCTGGCGCAATGCGTCGCGAGCGGCTCCCCGGCGTCCCGGGAGATCAGCTACCTCGGGGCGTCGGGTGAAAAGGTGTACGAGGAGGTTTCCTGCTACCCGATTGTGGACCCGCAGCACGGGGTGGACCGGGTGCTGCACCTGGCGCGCGACATCTCGGCCAGCCGGCGCTCGGAGGTGCTGCTCAAGGAGTCGGAGCAGAGGTACCGGGCGATCTTCGAGAACACCGGAAGCGCCATGGCGATCACCCTCCCCGACGGGGTCCTGCAGGTGGTCAACAAGGGGTTCGAGGCGCTTACCGGCTACAGCAGGGAAGAGCTGGAAGGGCGCCTGCGCTGGACCGATTTCCTCGACGCGGAGACCGCCGAGGAGATGCAGGGACAGCGCTCCCTGAGATGGGGGGATTCCGGGGTCCGCCAGAACTGCTTCGAGCTGCGCATGAAGAACCGCCTCGGCGAGCAGACGCCGGTGGTCGGCAACTGGGCCGCCATCGCCGACTCCAGGGAGACCGTCATCTCGCTTTTGGACATCACCGCGCAAAAAAGGGTGGAGGATGCCCTGAGACAGAGCAGGGCCACCCTGGCCCTCGCCCAGCGCATCGCCCGGCTGGGCAACTGGGAGTGGGACGTGGTGGCCGACGTCCTCACCTGGAGCGAAGAGGTGTACCGCATCTACGGCGTCGACCAGGAGACCGTCCCGACTCACGAGGGGTTCCTGCGCGCCGTGCACCCCGACGACCGGGAACACCTGATCAGGGCGGTCAACGACGCCCTTTTCAACATGAAACCGTACAGCCTGGACCACAGGATCGTGCTTCCCGGCGGCGTGGTGCGGACCCTCTCCTCCCGGGCGGAGGTGACCTACGACGCCCAGGGGAAGCCGCTGCGCATGGTCGGCACCACCCAGGACGTCACCTGGCGCAACGAGGCGGAACTCGCGCTGCGCGCTTCCGAGGAGAAGTTCTCCAAGGCGTTCCATGCCAGTCCGGACTCCATCGTCATCACCCGCGCCGAGGACGGCACCTACATCGACGTGAACGAGGCGTTCCAGGAGATGACCGGCTACACGAGGGACGAGGTGATGGGGCACAGCTCGGTGGAGTTGAAGCTCTGGGCAGACCCGGAGGCCCGCATGGTGATGCTGCGGCTATTGAACCAGTACGGTCACGTGCGCAACCTCGATGTCCGTTTCCGGGTGAAGTCGGGCGAGATCAGGGAGCTGCTCTGGTCCGCCGACGTCATCGAATACCAGCGCGAGGCGTGCCTGATCGCCATATCCCGCGACGTGACCGACCAGAGGCACCTGGAGAAGGAACTCCTGGAGAGCGACGCCAAGCTCTACATGAAGCACGAGGAGCTGAAGAACCTTTTCCACCAGATGGAGGGGATCCGGCGCGAGTGGGAGGAGACCATGGACTGCATCAGCGACATGTTCATCCTCGCCGACCAGTGGGGGCGCATCCGCAGATTCAACCGTGCCGTGGAGACCTTCACCGGCAAGACGCACCGGGACATCGTCGGACGGGAGTGCCTGTCATTTCTGGAGGCTCAAGGGCTCAAGAAGCACCTGGAGACCCCGGGTGTGGAGCAGTTTCACGAGCCAAGCGGCAAGTGGCTGGTCCTGAAGCGCCACGCATTCCCGACCGCCGAGGTGGACGGTTCAACGCGGGAAGTGGTCATCATCCACGACACCACTGACGTCGGGCGGCGCGGACTTGCCCGGCCGCACAACGTGATCGAAGCTACCGGCCGCTTCCGTTAAAGCTAGCTAAAACAGGTGGTTGTGGTCGACGGGCCGCATTGGCCCTTGACTTCGCTGCCCTCGGGTGGTATAAGAGCACCTCGCCCAACAAAGGAGGTGCGCATGGCATCACCCGAGCGGAGCGGCAGGTTGGCGCGAGTCTGCGTCATCTGCCTCATGCTCCTCCCGATCCACACGCTTCCCCTGCTGGCTGCAGAAAAGGCAGTAGTAACACCGGTAGCAACGACGCTAGCGACGACCAGCGCAGCGCCGGAACAGAAAACATCGTTGGTAAAGAAGCTGATCGGCTTCGCCTCGTACTATGCCAAGAAGTTTAGTGGGAGAAAGACCACTTCCGGAGAGCGCTATCAGCCGGAATTGATGACGGCAGCCCATCAAAGTCTTCCTCTCGGCACCAAGGTTCTGGTACGGAATCTTGCCAACAACAAGGAAGTGACGGTAGTAGTCAACGACCGTTGCCGCAAGAAGAGCACCCCGTTCATCGATCTTTCACGGGCTGCGGCAAGGAAACTGGGGTTTTTCGGAGCGGGAAAGGCCAGCGTGGCCATCATCCCGTTGACTGACGAAGAATCCTAAGAGAAGAAGAACCTTCAAAGAAAAACACATCTGGGCGAAAAGTAGAGAAAGGCCGGGGGATCCCCCCGGCCTTTTTTCGTGGTTTGCCCAGCGTAGCGGGCGAACCCGGCCTGCTGAAAGAAGCAGGCGTCACCCTGACCAGGGGGAAGACAATCCGAATCGCAGTTGCGGCCGGGCAAGGTCGTGTATCCGCAGATACAATCTGCGTCATGTCGCTGATATGGACCTATCGAGATGCTTGGATACCTCTTCATACTGCACTCCTTTTCATGATGGGTTTTCGAATAGGTTCTGTTGAACGTTTAACACATTGATATATAACCTATATCCCTTGCCGGTGTGGACGTGGACGGCAGAGATGTCTCCGCGCTTTACACGTTGCAACACGGTCTGGCGCGACACTCCTAGGAGTTTGGTGGCTTCGAGGATCGGTATGTGCCCCTCCGGTACCTTTTCAAGGAAGCGATTGCGGACCTCTTCGTTGATTCGAATGTGCCAGGGAGCGCCCGGGGTGATCTGTTCGCCGGCAATGAAACCAACAGAAAGCCATCGATGTACGGTGGAAGGGGCCACACCGAGGATTTCTGCCGCCTTTGTTATTGTTACCAGGTCACCTTCTTTACGTTCTGAACTTGGTGTGAAGCGGGGAATCTTCCAGTACCGGCGCAGGTTGCCGACCTTGTTCACAGTAAAGGCTTCGTCGTGAACGGTTTTTCTCTCTTGTCTGTTCAATATGCCGGCAATGACATCATCCGGATAATGGACTGCAAGCCGGCGCACCAGGTCGATGGTGTCTTCATCGGTACGTAGGGGCTGGATCTTGTAGACTCGCAGGGGGACGTCGAGTTCGGTGCATGCACCTCCACGCCAGCGCAAGGCGAGGTGAGCATTGGGCACGGTCATATCGACGGAGACGCATACTTCGCCAATCAGCGCCTGGATCAATTCCTTACGATCCCGGTCTGTGGTGGTGGAAGCCTCCCACACCCTTCTGAGATCGGTACCTAGCGCCTTGATCTGGTTTCTCTGTTGGTCTGAAAGAGGATGGGGCTTTTTGGCAGCCTGTCGAGCGAGTTCAGCCTCTGCTGATGCCAGCTCGCTCAGTTTTTGCTCCCACTCGGTTTCCAATGTCCGGATTACCAGACGATTCTCAGGCTCCGCAGCACGATAGCGACGCTCGCACCGCTCTGCATCATATCGGGCTCTCTCGACCTGAAGGCGCCATTGGCCGATGGTTGCATCATGCTGCGCTTCAATGGTCTTTTCTGCAAGGAGTGCGGCCTCGATACCTGCCGGTGCGACTGCATCGAGAAACGCCTTGGAAACGGCTTCATCAATGCGCACTCCGCCGACGCGCATGCAATATAAGCCTCTGCCGTTTGCGATGTTGTAGCAGCCAACTGCAAAAGAGTGTTCAGTGAGTTAGCGCAGTGGATCAGGAGACGCCTTAGAGCCAAGCAGCTGGGACTTTGGAAGAAGCCGACACGGCTCCACCGAAGGTTAAGGCAACTCGGCTATAAGGGAGAGTTCAAGAAGATCAAGATGAACTCTTGGCGTAATGCCGCAAGTCCCCTGGCCAACATGGCCATCTCGAATGATTACCTCCGAGAGCTTGGCCTATTCGACCTGAGCCGAGTACGAACAGCGGCAACCGCCTCAAACCGATGAGGATAGAATGGGCATGAGCCGTATACGAGGCCCGTACGTACGGTTCTGTGAGAGGGATGAGGCGAACCTGATCAGTTCGCCTCACCCTACTCGATTCCGTATTGCCTTTTTCGCCGGCCCAGGCGCTTGAAGGAGAAGCCCCGACCTGCTACAGTAGTGGCATGTCCGAGACCGTGCGCCGCCATTACGAGCTGTACCCCTATCCGCACTACCCGCTTTTGGCCTCGGTGCGCCGCTGCGACACCTATGCCAGCAACCTGGCCGCCCTCTGGTCTAGGTTCAACGGCGAGCTTCCGGCGCGGGGTGCCTCGCGCATCCTGATCGCCGGCTGCGGCAGCTTTGCACCTTACCCTTTCGCGCTCTCCAATCCCGCCATGGCGATCACCGCTCTCGACCTCTCCAGCAGGAGCCTGCGCCGGGCCCGGCTGCACTGTCTTTTGCACGGGGTGCGCGGCGTGGAGTTCCGTGCCGGGGACCTGTGCGATCCAGGTTCGCTGCAGGGCGACTTCGGACTGATCGATGCCTACGGGGTGTTGCACCACCTGGAGGACCCGCTGGCCGGGTTGCGCACGCTCGCCGCGCGGCTGGTCCCGGGTGGTATCCTGCGGGTGATGGTCTACAGCAGCTACACCCGGCGCGAAGAGGAGTCCATCCGGCGAGCCCTGCGGCTGCTCAAGGTCCGGGATCCGGAGGCCGTGCGGTCGCTCTTCGCCCGTTCCGCACCCGAGTCGCGCCTGCGGCGTTTTACCGACGCTTCCGACGAGGTATCCCAGCGCAGCGGCCTGGCGGACGCCCTGCTGCACCCGCTGGTCAGGACCTACCGGATCGAGCCCTTCATGGAGCTGGTGCAGCAGTCCTCGCTGCAGCCGCTGCTCTTCGCCCATCACGGGGCGCTCCCCGACGTCGACCAGGAAGTGCAGCGTATCAGGAGGTTGGAGCAGGGGAGGCGGTCCCCGGGCAATTTTATCATCTACCTGGGGCGGGAGAACCTGGGGCGCGCGCCCGACGAGGACCATGCGCAGCTCCTGGTGAACCCCTGCCTCGCCGGAACCGTCGGACCCTTTCGTTTTGGCAGCGTCGACTGCTCACCACGCCTTGGGCATGACAACCCGCCGCTGGACGCCTCCGCGCGCCGTTTCCTGTGGCGCTTCCGCAGGCCGGTCCGCGCGGGGAGTCTCTCGGCTGCGGACCGAAGGCTCGCCGCGACTTACTGCGACGCCCTCTTTCTGCTCCGGTTGCGCCAGGACGCCTCGATCCACAAAATGATGCTCCGTTAGCCCCGGAGCTTCCCTCCCTGCCTGCCGCTAGTCTTAGTCTGGTTTGTGCACCACGATGTTCACCCCGAAAGTTTTTGCCGGCGGAGTTTCTTTTTCGAAAGTGCGGTGCAGGATGAACTTCAAGGGCGCGCTACCGGGCGCCACCGCCTGGAAGATAAAGCGGTAGACTCCTCCCGCGCCTAGTTTGTCGCTGGCGGAGGTGAACTGCGGATCGCCCTGGCGCGCCAGGACAGATTCGGCTCCCGGCACCGTTTCCCAGATGTAGCCTGTCGTGGGGTTCCCCTGCAGGGAAACCGCGAGCCTTTGGCCCGGGGCAAGTGCCACGGTTGAGCCGGCGGCACCTTGGTCAAGGGAGATTTCCGGGAGCCGCGCACCACCTCCCGATTGCCCGGGTGTGGCGCAGGAGAGTGTGGTCAGCGCCAGCAGCACCGCATTAATTCGTCGCTTGAGCATGATCCAGCTCCTCCCTTTTCTGATGCTGGTTTCTGATTTGGCCAATGTTTCGAAAGGAAGGCGTGTCCTTGTAGGAGCGGCATTGGCGCCGTTAATTGCGCGTCATGGAGGACGCCCCTACGGATTTTGGCTATTTTCCCTCCTCCTCCTGATCCTCTATACTTCCCAATATGTACGCGTCGACGATGCTCACAACCCAAGACACTACCAGTGCCAGAGAAGCACACTTCATGGCGAAACCGTCGTAACTGGTGGCGTGGGCCAGGTTCAAAAGGGCCACCAGGTCGACAGCTCCGCCTTCAGCTTCCATCTTTTCCAGCATGGTTAATGCCTGTTGTGCGACTTTTGTCACAATTACTGTCAAGGAAGCCGAAACTGCAACCATCAATGCGATGCCCCGGATTGGGTGCTTCAGCCAAAGTTGTCCCAGGCCCGGAAATATCAGCCCCGACAACAGAGCAGCTTTTAGTGATTTTTTCATGGTGACCTCGAAGCCTTTTGCCGGGGTCGCTTGTTACGGCGAGCCGCGTTCCGCGTGGAGGCAGGCAAGGCAGTTATTGATTTACTTTTTCCCGGGATGCATAATATGCGTAAGTTCTAATTTAATGGGTTCGGGAGAACGTCAGCGAGGGTTGGGCCGTTCCTGGCCGACCAGTTTTCCGGCCCGCTAGAAGGGAGAGCACGAGGACCGGAGGTATATCATGGAAAAAGCCAGAAAAAGATCATCGATGGTACGGCTGTTCGCTGAGCTGGTAGAAGAATCAATTATACTGGTTTTTCTCGAAATGAAACTGGCTCTGTTCGAAGTTAAAAAACAGGTCCGATCCGCCGAGAAAGGCACGGTCATGATGGCGCTCGGGGCCGCCCTGCTTCTTTTCGCCCTGGTAACCTTCGTCGCCACCGCGGTTGCCGCGCTCGCCGTCATTCTGCCCGTCTGGCTCTCCGCGCTCATTGTTGCACTGACCCTTACCTTCTGCGGCGTGGCGTTCCTGTTTTCCGGATTGGGCAACCTGAAGGAATTTTCCTTTATCCCTGCAGAAACCGTGCTGCGGGTACAGAATATTGTGCAAAAACTGAAGATGGCGAGTGCGCAACGCAAGGCCGCTGAGGAAGGCATGGCACCGGAGGTGGGTACCACGCCTGAGAGACGCCTCGCTCCCGAAAGACGCACCGCTTACGAGAGACGCACCGTTCGCTTGGGTCGCATCGAACCTGAAAGACGTAGCGCTTCCGAGAGGCGCACCGCCGCGAGGGCGCGCCGGTCATCGGCCACGGCCCAGCGGCCCGGCAGGTCAGAACTCAAACAAAAAGCCGCCTAGGCAGCTGGTTCCGCCGAGGTTGGTGGTCCCGCTCGGAACGACATCTGCCCGGGCGTGCAGGTATTTCGCTTCCAGGAAGAGGTAGGTGTGGTGTATGCCCCAATCCTGGTAAAGGTTGCGCGAGGCATCCGGCTCAAGACCATCCATAAGCACTTGTACCCCTCCCCTGGCATGGTATCCATTCAGCGATCCTTTGGTGGTTCCCTGCCCTTGCAACTCTTCCCGGTAAAAGAGCCGGGTGTACCCCCCCGCGGCATAGGGAACCAGCAACTGGTTTTCGCTGAAAACCCCGCGCACCAGGACGAACGCGTCCAGCGGGGCGCGCTCCAGCGTCACGTCGCCAGCCAGCACCTGGCTGCCCGCCGCGGCGTGCAGCGGGAACTGCCCCTTTCCCGATGCCGTGAGATAGCTTCCCGCCACGCCGACCTCGATCTGGCGCAAAAGCTTGAAGGCGAGCGCGCCGCCGTACTCCCCCTGGTAGCTGCTCCCATAGTACTTGGACCAGTCGGCCGTGCCGGGGAAGAACGCCCCCCCCTTTAATTCCAGCGACCAGTGCGGGCGGTCGGGACGGGCATCGGCGCCCTGCGGGGCATCGGCTCCCTGAGCCAGGCCCGGGAGGATGAGGAGGAACAGGGTCAGCAGGAATTTTTTCAGCGCAGGGCTGCGGCCAGGCAGGAAGGCTTTCCTGCGCCAAAGCAGCGCCAGCCAGCAAAAAGCGAACAAGACGAGAGCGGTCTTCGCCAGCGGCGAGCTGCTGGTAAGGACGAGCGCGCCGATGATGAGCGGCAAAAGTGCCAGCCGTACCGGTGCCTTAAGGCAGGGGTGGAGGTTGAGGAAATGAGCGCCTCGCGGGCCGTAGTGGTAATACCAGGCGACAAAGGCCCTGCCGGGCGCATTGGTAAGGAGGAAGCGGTCCCTGAAGTCCCGCAGCGCCTGCACCTGTGGTGCGGAGTAGAAACCGTAGGCGGCGGTGGCGATGAAGCACCCTTCGCTCTTCAAGTTGGGATAGGGGGCGGCGGTTTCGGGAAAGTCCGTAACGGGGACCGAGGGATCGCTGTTCAAAGGGGTGCCGATGGTCTCGTTTACTTCCGTGGAGTAGGCGCTTTCGTTGGCGCTACCCGGGCTGGAACTGATGCTGGGGTCGACGACGGCCGTGACCGCGATGAAGAACTGCACCTGGGCCTGGGCGACAACGGACACGTAGTAGGTCGTCCCGTTGGTCAGGTTGGGAATCGACGCTGACGATTGGGTGGCTTTGGCGCTGATAGGGTTCGCGGGGAGTGAGGTTTTGTCGAAGCTTGCCGTGCCGTAATAAATAAGGTAACCCGTTGCGCCGGCAACCGGGGTCCAGGAAACGGTCAGCGCCTGTCCCAGGGGAACGGGAGTGAGCGTGACGTTTTGCGGAATCCCGGGTGCCACAGCCGGTGCCAGAGGGAGCCCGCTCAGGGTTTGGCGTGTGGTCGGCGCCAGTACGGTGATGGGGGAAGCCCCCTCGGTGGCCTGGGTGCCGTTGTATTTTCCGGAAGCAGTACCGTAGTAGACCCGGTAGGCGGTCACCGTGGCGTCGGAGGATGCGTTCCAGGTAAGTGCAATGGTCGCCGAGGTGGGAAGTGTGGTCAGGGTGGGAGTCAGCCCCGTTACCGTGGCCAGTGGGATGTCACTCTTTGTCCCGCCATAGGCTCCCATGTCGATGCTAGAATTGAAGGAATTGGTATATTGGGGGTTGCCGGTGCCAATGCAGGGCGACCCTGACTGCAAATGAAAGTCAGCGCCGGAAGACAGGCTCGGATTCACAAAAAGCGGATCCGCATTTGTTACCAGCGGGTTCGCACCGGTAACGAACGGTGTGGCAATGGAATGGGAATCAAGGCTGGCAACACCGACAGAAGAGTAAGCAAAATAATCATTGTAGGTTAGCTTAGACAGGGAAGTTTGAGCCGAAATTGCCGTACTGTTCGTGGAAAAGATGTTGTTGGTAATGGTGATGTCGGAATTGGTACTGATTGCGATGTTGTTGCTGTAAAAGGTGTTGTTGACGATCGTGGTGCCAGTTGAGCTCTGTACCAGGATAGCCGTGCCGGCTTTGCCCAGTACGAACACGTTGTTGGTAATGTTGACTGAACTGTTTACGGCGGAAATTCCGAGAGTGGCACTCTGGAAGGTGAAATTCCTGATATCCAGCCCTGACACGTTATTCAGATTGAAGATCGCCGCGGATCCGCTGCCGGACAGGAAGGTCCCGGAGGTGCTGTCGCCGACAATCGACACATTGCTTATGGGGGTGAAGGAGCCGTTGTACGGGGTAGGATCGGCCTTGACCCTGATGGTAAAGTTCGCAGAAGGGGTGGCCACCAGCTGACTCGCGGCACTGTTGATGGCTGCCTGAATTGTGGCAAAGTTGCCATTAGCGGGATTGTGCTCGACTATCAGGTCCTGCCCACTTGCCGCTCCTGCCGCAAACAGCGTGAGGGTGACCAGAATTACCGAAAAGAACCAGCAAAAACATTTTGATTTCATGATCCCACCTTTGTAGACCAAATTCATTTAAAGAATGAGCTGCCACTGCAGCAGGTCACCTTCTGTCAGGCAGCCGCTACGGAGGCTGCATCATCTGTCACCTTCCGTCCGACATACACGGCAATCGGCACGGTGTAGACTATCTTCTCGTCACGCAGGCGGGCCTGGATGCCAAGGGTGTCTATGCCGATGTCACCCTTAATCATCTTCCTTATGCGCGGTTCGTCGCCCGGTTTGGGGAAGGACGCCTTCATCTGGGCCTCCAGCTCGAGGTCGACGCCGTAGGCGCTCTGGCGGCAATCGACCAGGCCGGAAGCTTGGAACAACCCGGCGAACTCTGAAAGCGTGAGCGCATGCGTATGGGAGGGATCGCGCATGATTTCCAGTCGGTCGTACGCCGCGCATTTGGCGGGTTCCAGGGCGACGTCCGCGACCATGACGCGTCCCCCCGGACGGCAGACCCTTATCATCTCGCTCAGCGCCCGCTCGGGCGCCAGCAGGTGGTGAAAGCTGTAGCGGGTTATCACCAGTGAAAACGAATTGTCGGGGTAGGGGAGCGGGACTGCGTCACCGACGGCCCAGCTGACGTTGTCCAGGTTTAGCTCCTGGCGGCGCTTCTCGGCCTGCTCTATCATCGCCGGCGTGACGTCTATTCCGGTCACCTGCGCGGCACGGCGGGCGAACTCGCAGGCAACCATGCCGGGGCCACAGGCAACGTCGAGCAGCCGGTCCTCAGGTCCCACCCCGGAAAGCTCGATCAGAACCTGCAGGGCATCGAAATGACCCGGCACCTGGGTGAACGGAATGGCTTGCTGCGAGAATTGCTCGACGATCTTTGCCCGGTGCAGCTCTTCATTTTGACGGCTCACGATTGTCCTTCCTCCACCGCTTCTGATATCATGCTTTATCGTTTATATCACTACCTATTTTGAGTGCATAAAAAAAGCCGTTGTACCTGGAGCTTTCCGGGTACAACGGCTTTTTCTTGCGTCTCATTACTCCGGAAGGAGACCGGTGCCCGGTCCAGGCTACTCCGCGGCGGCCTTCTTCTTGGCTTTCTTCGACTTTTTGGACGACTTGTTGGCGACGGCACCCTTCTCCGCCTTCACCTTTTTCGTCTTCTTTCCTTTTTTCACGGACTTTCCGTGCCGGGAACCCTTGTGCTTCCGGTAGCTCCTCGGCTCAGGGGTCAGCTCGTCCTTGATGTTGCTCAAAAGGACGGTCGGCTCCTCCAGTTCGGGGTCCGCCTTCTTGGCGGCTTCCAGCGACTCCTTCGCCTCGGCGATCTTGCCGTTCTTCATCTGGACCCGCCCCAGGGCGTTGAGCGCCTTGGCATGGTCGGGCTTCAGGGTCGTCGCCTCCTTGTACTGGGCAGCCGCCTGATCGAAATCCTTCTTGAATTCGTAGACCAGGCCGAGCTTGTAGTGGGCGTTGGCGTCGCTCGGTGCAAGCTCCACACCTTCCTTCAGCAGGGAGGCCAGCGCATCGTAGTCCTTGTTCTTCACGTAGATGGCGGTGAGCGCCGTGCGGGCGTCGGGGTCGTCCTTCTTGAGGCGCAGAACTTCCTGGTACTCCTTGGCGGCCTCGTCGGTCAGGTTGCGCCTTCTCTGCAGGTTGGCGAGTTCGCGGTGGGCTTCCAGCGCATCGTTGTCCAGCTTGATGGCGGCGGCGTACGCCTCGGCCGCGGCCGGCAGATCCTTGCTGTTCAGGTAGGCCCGGGCCAGTTTCAGCTGCACCACAGGATCATCGGGCTTTTTCTTGATCAGCTCGCGGTACTGCTCCAGCGCCTGCGGGAAGCTGCCGCGCAGCGTATAGATGTCGGCAAGCCGTCCCCGCGCCTGTTCGTTTTCGGGGGTGGTGGCCAGCACCTGGCGGTACTCGACCACTGCCTCGTCCAAAAGCGCCTTCTTTTCGTAGATGGTGGCGAGGTTGAAGTGGAGCTGCGCGTTGTCCGCCTTGTTGCGCAGCGCCTCGCGGTAGAAGCTCATGGCGTCATCGTCGTGCCCGGTGGCGAGCAGTGTGTCGCCCAGTCGCTGCAGCGCAACGGCGTCGGCCGGGTTGTCGGCGATCTGCTGCCGGTACTCGGCGATCGCGTTGTCGAAGTCCTTGGAGGTACGAAATGCGTCGCCCAGGGCCAGGTGGTCCACCTTGGGCGCGGGCGCGGGCTTGGGGGCAATGCCGGCGAGTTCGCGCTCGTAGTCGGCGCTCTTCGCGTCCCCCTTGCGGCTGTATCCTTCGGCCAGCAGTCGGTGGATCTCCAGGTTTCCCGGCTCGGAGATGGCCGCCTGCTTCAGCTCCACGACCGCCTTGTCGGTCTCCCCGCGGGCCAAGAGCAGGGCACCCAGGCCCAGCCGCGCCTGGGCGTTGCCAGGATCCAGGGTGAGCGTCTTGCGGAACTCGTCCTCCGCTTTCTGCCTCAACTCGACGGCGAGGTAGGCGGAGGCCAGGTCGGCGTGCAGGGTGGGGTCATCCGGAAAGGCCGCCAGGGCCTCGCGGAAGTGGTAGATGGCGAGCTGGGGAAGTTTCCTCTCGGCGTAGAAGCGCGCCAGCCCGGCGTTGTAGCGGGGGTCGTCGCTCTTCAGCCCTGCGGTGAGCTCGACGGCCGCCTCCTCGCCCCCTCCCTTATTCAGATGCAAAAGGCCCAGGTTGCCGCTGGCCGGATAGAACTCGGGGTCGATGCCGAGGGTCTCACGGTACTCGGCCATGGCGGCGTCGGCATTGCCGCTGCGCTCGAACTGGAGCCCCTTCAGGAAGTGACCGGCGGCCCCGACGGGGCAGAGCTCCATCACCCGGCTTTCGGTCTCCTTTTTCTTCAGCTCGGTTGCCTTGGCCGGGAGCTCCAGGATGAGCCGCTTGGCCTTCTGGCAGCTGTCACCCGCGGGAAACGGCCAGTTGAACCCGGTGGTGAACAGGGTCACGACCAGAAGCGATGATAGTGCTGCATATCTTTTCATGTAAGGCCCTTTTTTTGACTGTCTGGCTGATGCCCGGCTCCCGGCCGCCTCGCTTTTGCTGCGGGTGCCCGCGTCGGGCGGGTAATAATCGCCCCGGAACAAGCTGTCGGGACCGCGTTGCGGGCGGATTATACACATCCGTAACCTTAAATTCAATTCCAAACCGGAAAATATCTGCTTCTGCGGTGCCCGGCGGCCGGATAGGCGGGCAAAAGGGCGCCTGGCGCGCTGCCAGGGGAGATTACCTTGACTTTCATGATAAAGATGGTTAAATCAACCTGACCGGCCTGGTGGTAGCCACTGAACCGGTCTTTTAAGTCCGCGTTCAGGGCCGCCAACTGTTTGCTTTAGGAAGCGGTACGGCCCACCCAGAGGGGCAACAATGGCGGTGATTCCCAAGGAACCGTTGGAGTGGCTGGGGCTGTTTCGCCAGCAGATGGACGAGATCTTCCGCTACCTTTCCACGCTCGAGGGAAGGGAAGGGTTTACCGAAAAGGAAAGCTCGCCGCTGGTGGACATTTACGAGACGGCCGACTCCTTCGTGGTCGAGGTAGAGCTTCCCGGCTGCGAGGCAAGGGACATCACCTTGAGCATCTGCTGCTCCACCCTGGTCGTCGAGGGGGTGTCGCGGGAGGAGGCCGGGCCGGGAGTGAACTACATCTGCCTGGAGCGCTCTACCGGCCGCTTCTGCCGGGCAGTGGAAATCCCTCCCGCGGCAGACCTGGACGGGGTACGGGCGCGCTATCGGCGCGGCCTTTTGACGGTGGAATTCCCCTGGTGCAGAGCCAGCAAGACGCATATCCGGGAGATCACGATTGAGTAAGGAGAGTACGATGGAAAACAGGCAGGAAACCGAAGAACTGAACATACCGGATGTTCTGCCGCTGCTCCCGGTGCGGGACGTGGTTGTCTACCCCTACATGATACTGCCGCTCTTCGTGGGGCGCGAGATATCCATAAATGCCGTTGATTACGCCCTCTCCAAGGACAGGATGATCTTCCTTGCGACGCAGCGGGAGGTCGGGGACGAGGACCCCTCGCCCGAGGCGATCTACGAGGTCGGTACCGTGGCGATGATCATGCGCATGCTGAAGCTCCCCGACGGCCGGGTCAAGATCCTCGTGCAGGGACTCACCAAGGCGCGGGTCACCGAGTACCTGGCGGAGAAGCCGTTCTACTCGGTCCGCATCGACCGCATCGTGGAGCCCGCGGCGCTGGAGAACACCCTGGAGGCGGAGGCGCTGATCCGCACCGTCAAGGAGGAACTCGGCAAGATCGTTGCGCTCGGCAAGGCGGTCTCCCCTGAGGTGATGGTGATCGTCGAGAACATGCAGGAGCCCGGAAGCCTCGCGGACCTGGTGGCGAGCAACATCGGCCTCAAGGTGGAGGAGGCGCAGGGACTTCTGGAGGTGGCCGATCCCCTGGAGCGCTTGAAGAGGGTGAACGACTTCCTGAACAAGGAGAGCGAGCTCCTCAACATGCAGGCCCGCATCCAGTCCGCCGCCAAGGAGGAGATGGGGAAGAGCCAGCGCGAGTACTACCTGCGCGAGCAGCTGCGCGCCATCCAGCAAGAGCTGGGCGAGACCGACGCCCGCAGCGAGGAGATCGCGGAACTAAGAAAGAGCGTCGAGAGCGCCAAGATGCCGGCGGCGGTAGAGAAGGAGGCCCTGAAGCAGCTGGGGCGCCTGGAGCAGATGCACCCGGACGCGGCCGAAGCGGGGATGCTGCGCACCTACCTCGACTGGCTGGTGGAGATCCCCTGGGGCAAGTCGACCAAGGACGCGCTGGAGATCAACCGCGCCTCGGAGATCCTGAACGAGGACCACTACTTCCTGGAGAAGATCAAGGAGCGCATCCTCGAGTTCCTGGCAGTCAGGAAACTGAAGAAGAAGATGAAGGGGCCGATCCTCTGTTTCGTCGGCCCCCCGGGGGTCGGCAAGACCAGCTTGGGCAAGTCCATTGCCCGCGCCATGGGGAGGAAGTTCGTGCGCATTTCGCTGGGTGGGGTGCGCGACGAGGCCGAGATCCGCGGGCACCGGCGCACCTACGTGGGCGCGCTCCCCGGGCGCATCATCCAGGGGCTGAAGACGGCCGGCACCAACAACCCGGTTTTCATGCTGGACGAGCTCGACAAGCTGGGAAGCGATTTCCGCGGCGATCCCTCCTCGGCGCTTCTTGAGGTACTCGACCCGGAACAGAACAACAGCTTCTCGGACCACTACATAAACCTCCCCTTCAGTCTCGCCAACGTCATGTTCATCGCGACGGCGAACCAGATGGACACCATCCCGGGGCCGCTGAGGGACCGCATGGAGGTGATAAGCCTCGCCGGCTACACCGAGGAGGAGAAGCTCCAGATCGCCAAGCGCTACCTGGTGCCGCGCCAGATCAAGGAAAACGGCATCACCGAGGAGATCATAAACTTCTCCGAGGAGGCGCTGCGGGTGCTGATCGCCAAGTACACCCGGGAGGCGGGGCTCAGAAACCTGGAGCGCGAGATCGGAAGCGTCTGCCGCAAGGTGGCGCGCAAGGTCGCCGAGGGGGCGACCAACAGTTTCAACATCACCGCCGGCACCGTCGCCAAGTACCTGGGACCGCCGAAGTTCCTGCGCGAGGAGGAGATGGAGAAAAACGAGGTCGGCGTGGTCACGGGGCTCGCCTGGACCCCGGTGGGGGGCGAGGTGCTCTTCGTGGAGGCGAGCGTCATGAAGGGGAAGGGGGGGCTCACCCTTACCGGGCAGCTCGGTGACGTGATGAAGGAGTCGGTGCAGGCGGCCCTCTCCTACATCCGGGCCCGGGCGGTCGAGCTGCACCTCTCCGAGGACTTCTACTCCACCATGGACATCCACGTCCATGTCCCGGCGGGCGCCATTCCCAAGGACGGCCCCTCCGCGGGGGTCACTATGGCGACCGCGCTGGTATCGGCGCTCACCCGGATCCCGGTCCGAAAGGACGTTGCCATGACCGGCGAGATCACCCTGCGCGGCAAGGTGCTCCCGATCGGGGGGCTGAAGGAGAAGATCCTCGCCGCGGCGCGCCTGGGGGTCGGCACCGTGGTGATCCCTGTGCAGAACTTCAAGGACCTGGAAGACGTCCCGAAGACCATCCTCAAGAAGCTGAAGATCGTTACCGCCTCCTGCATCGACGATGTGCTCGCCGTGGCGCTGGAGAATTACCCACCGGCAGCTCCCAAGGCCAAGCCGTCCAAGGACGAGCCGCCCAAGGTGAAGGTGGGGCGCAAGATGGTGGTCGCCCCCGGCAAGGGAGTGACGGCGGGCAAGGCATGAAGCTTAGAGAACTGGGCGAGTTCGGTCTCATCGACCGGATCGCCCGGCAGGTCCTAAACGCGCCGTCCGTCGTCCTCGGTATCGGGGACGACGCGGCGGCGCTCAGTCCCACCCCGGGGACCCTCACCCTGATCACCTCCGACATGCTGCTGGAAGGGGTGCACTTCGACCTCAATTTCTCCGACCCGCAGAGTCTCGGGCGCAAATCGCTCTCCGTGAATCTCTCCGATCTAGCCGCCATGGGTGCCAAGCCGCGCCAGTTCCTGCTCAGCATAGCACTCCCCTCGGCACTTCCGCTCGAGTTCGTGGACCTGTTTGTTTCCGGCGTCCTGGAGCAGGCGGAGCGCTACGGCGTGACCCTGGTGGGGGGCGACACCTGCGCCTCGCTGGGGGGGCTGGCGATCTCCATCACTGCGCTCGGGGAGCAGGCCCCGGACCGGGTGGTCAAGAGGAGCGGGGCGGCCCCCGGGGACCTGGTCTGCCTGACCGGGACGGTCGGGGATGCTGCGCTGGGGCTTGTCGAGCTGAGGGGCGGGGTGCGGCAGGGGTTCCTGGTGACGCGCCAGCTCGATCCCACGCCGCGGGTGGCGGCCGGGGTGGCGCTTGCCGAGGCGGGGCTGGCGAGCGCCATGATCGACGTGAGCGACGGGGTGCTGGCGGACCTGACCCACATCTGCGAACTCTCGGGGGTGGGTGTCCGGCTGGAACTGGAGCGGCTGCCGCTTTCCCGGGAGTACCGCGCGGCCTGCGGCGCGGACCCCTACGCGCTGGCGCTGTCCGGCGGTGAGGACTACGAACTGCTCTTCTGCGTCCCGAAAGGGAAGGGTGGTGAGGCGGAGCAGATCCTGCAAAGGCTGGGACTGCGCTTCTCGGTAGTCGGTGAGGTCGTCCCGGGGAGCTCGGTGCAGTTGCTGACGCCCGGGGGGGGCACCTATGAACCCGGGAAACTCGGCTTCGATCACTTCGGGTGAAAGGTTTCACAACCCCTCGGAGCAGAACCTGACCGCAACCTTGCGCTCCCGGGGGCCGTCGAATTCGCAGAAGTAGAGCGCCTGCCAGGTCCCGAGCAACAGCTTGCCCCGGTCCACCAGCAGGCGCTGCGAGACACCGACCAGGCTCGCCTTGACGTGGGCCGCAGAGTTTCCCTCGGCGTGGGTGAAGTAGTGGGCGTTGGGCACAATCCGGTTCAGGCACTCGGCGATGTCCCGCTTCACTGCCGGGTCGGCCCCCTCGTTCACCGTGATCCCGGCCGTCGTGTGCATGACGAAAACGTCGCAGCAGCCGCTGGTGACGCGCGCGTTGCCCAACAGCTCCTCCACCTGGGCCGTGATGTCTATCAGCTCAGTCTTCTCCCTGCTTTTAAGCGTCAGATAGTGGATCATCTGCTCCCCCTGCAGTTCAAAGCTCTGCTAAACGCCTGCCAAAGGCTACTAGCGATAAGCGCCATCTTTCGTTACCTGTCTTACCCTTGAACCCCATCCCCACCCCGGTCCTCCCCTTGAATGGGAGGGAGAGCTGAGGAGGAGGGAGTTTTTTGGCTCCCTCTCCCGGAGGTGGGGAGGGGAAGCTCATCTCCCCTTGGCAAGGGACATCCTAATCTTGCCCAGGTACTTGTTCAGCGGATTGGTCCGGGAAAGAAAGGGGATCAGCGGCTTTTTGCGGTCACCCAGAACCTGGAGCCACCTGACGATGGTGGCGTTCCTGCCGACCCGAAGTCCCAGCCGGAAGATCCTGATCGCCTCCTTCTTCTTGCCGGCGACCAGGTACACGGTCCCCAGCCGCAGGAAATGATCGGAGTTCTTCGGCTCCAGCTTCACCGCCTCCTGGCACAAGATGATGCTCTGGTCGATCCGCCTGGTATGCGCCGCCAGCGCCAGGGCATACTGCGAAAGGTTATTCGGAGTGCGCTCTTTGGCGAGTGCCGCCTGCAGATAGCGGTGCGCCATGGCGTAGTTCTTGGCGTCGAGCGCCTCCGTGCCGAGTTTGAAAAGTTCCGCCCCATCCAGATCGGACAGGGGATTCTCCTGGTTCGATTTCGTCATCTTCGACATCCCCATGCTGACTTTTGCGCCCTTCGACGGCGCTGCGTTACCGCTGCCCAACCCAATAGTACCAAATTTATATACTCCAGTATTAATTCGGAATAAAGTTAATTCCTGCGCGACCCGGAAACCGCGTCCTTGGCGGCTTCAGGCGCCGACTGCCGGGGTTGAAAAAAAAAGCGATCTGTGGTCTAATCGCACGCTGTGGAAGAATGCGCCTACATAGGATTGGGGAGCAACCTGGGCGATCGCGAGCTGAGGCTGCTGCTCGCGGTATCCGAACTCGGCAAGTTGCCCGGGACGCGGGTCACCGCCCTGTCGCACTTCTACGAAACGGAGCCGGTGGGAGGCGTGCCGCAGGAGAATTTCTACAACGCCGTGGCGCGCATCGCTACCTCCCTGCCACCCCTGGAGTTGCTCGCTGAGCTGAAGCGGGTGGAACTCCAGGTCTTTCACCGCGAGCCGTCCGTGCACTGGGGACCGCGCAGCATGGACCTGGATATCCTGCTCTACGGGGACCTGGTGCTTGCCGAGGCACGGCTCGCCATCCCGCACCCCCGACTTGTTGAGCGGCGCTTCGTGCTGCAGCCGCTTGCCGACGTCGCGGCTCTCCTGGTGCACCCTGTCCTCGGAAAGAACATCGCCGAGCTGCTGGCATCACTTACCACCACCGAGAGGGTGGTGAGGATTTAGGGGGGCGCATGCTGCAATTTCTCATTTGGATACTGGCAGGGTACGTCGTGTACCGGATGGTGCGCGGCAAGATGGCGCCCGAAATAGAGAAGGGAAAAGATTCGACCGCGACGGAGACCTTCCAGGATCCGGTCTGCGGCGTGTACGTTTCGGAGGCCGACGCGGTGGTCGGAAGACTGGAGGGGAAGCGCTACCACTTCTGCTCCCTGGGATGTTTACAGCAGTTCGAGAAGAACCTGCAGCAGAGGTAACAACACACAAAAGCGGAGGAATAATGAAGTTTTTTATCGACACAGCGGACGTGAAGGAAATTCGCGAGGCAAATGAACTCGGGCTTGTGGACGGCGTCACAACCAACCCGTCCCTGATCGCCAAGAGTGGCCGGCGCTTCGAGGAAGTAATCAAGGAAATCACCGGGATCGTGGACGGACCGATCTCGGCTGAAGTGATTTCCCTGGAGCATGACGGCATGATCGCGGAGGCCACCGAGCTGGTCAAGATCCACTCGAACATCGTCATCAAGCTGCCGATGACCCCGGAGGGGCTGAAGGCCACCAAGACCCTCTCCTCCCGGGGGATCAAGACCAACGTCACGCTGATCTTCACGCCGATGCAGGCGCTGCTCGCCGCCAAGGCGGGGGCCACCTACGTCTCGCCCTTTGTCGGTCGCCTGGACGACATTTCCCAGGACGGCATGAGGATCATCGAAGAGATCAGGACCATCTTCGACAACTACGGCTACCAGGCGCAGATCATCGTCGCGAGCATCCGCAACCCGATCCACGTGCTGAACTCGGCTCTTTTGGGCGCCGACGTCTGCACCATTCCCTACCCGGTGATGCTGCAGCTCGCCAAGCACCCGCTTACCGACGCGGGGATCAAGAAGTTCCTGGAAGACTGGGAGAAGGTGCCCAAGTAGGGAAGATGGCAGGAAATCCACGTGCCGGACCGCTGACCAATGTAGGGGCGAACCTTGTGTTCGCCCCTATTTCAGCGAAGAGGCTGCCGAGTTGGGCACAAGAAAAGGGCGAACACCAGGTTCGCCCCTACAATTGGCGCGCGCCGTTTCTGCGCTGCATCTTGACGTAGACCAGCACGATCAGGGAGCTCACCAGAACCACCACACCCAGGGCGTGGTGCGAGTACTTCAGGATCAGATCCTGGTTGCTCCCGATGAAGAAGCCGATGCAGGTGAGCACCGTCACCCAGATCCCGGCGCCGAGCAGGGTGTACAGGGAGAACTTCAGGTGGTTCATGCCGGCAAGCCCCGCGGGAAGCGAGATCAGGTGCCTGACCACCGGCAAAAGCCTCCCGATGAAGGTCGAGATCTCGCCGTGCCTGAGAAAAAAGGTCTCCACCTTGGCGAACTTCTCCTCGGTGATGAAGACGTACCTGCCGTACTTGAGAATGAGCGGACGCCCGAGGAGTCTGGCGGCGAAGTAGTTCGCGTACGCCCCGATCAGGCTCCCCGCCGCGCCGCACAGGATGGCCACCGCCATGCTCATCTGCCCCTGCTGGGCCAGGTATCCCGCAGGGGGCATCACCAGTTCGCTGGGAATCGGGATTACCGAACTCTCCATCGCCATCAGGAGAAAAATCCCCGGATATCCCATCGACCCTATGGTCTGTACCAGCCAATCGACAACTGCGTGCATGTGAAACTCCCCTTAAATCTAGGCTGACGAGTAGGCCATTTTATACGGGTCACGGCAAAAAAACGACAAAATAATCCCGGGGGCGCCATGAAAAAACAGATCTTCGTAATCGGTCACAGAAATCCCGATACCGACTCAGTTGCATCGGCCATCGCCTACGCGGAACTGAAGCGTGCCATAGGAGTCGAAGGGGTGACCGCCGCCATGGCGGGAGCGCTCAATCCGCAGACCACATGGCTCTTGGCCCGGCTCGGCCTGGAGGCGCCGCTCTACCTTGCCGACGTCCACCCCAAGGTGCGCGACGTGGTCGGGCGCACCCCGGTCACCGTGGCGGCCGACGCCCCGCTCCTCGCGGCGCTGCAGCTCTTCCACCACAACTCGGTCAGGATGCTGCCGGTGCTCGATGCCACGGGAAGCCCGGTCGGGGTGATCCCGCTTTTGAAGATCGCCGAGCGCTCGCTTAGGACCGGCGTCGATTCGCTGCGGCTGGTGACCGCTTCGCTCGCCTCGCTCGCCGCCTGCCTGGAGGGGGAATTCCTGGCCGGCGCGCCCGACTCCGAGGTCGAGACCCTGCACCTCTTCGTCGGCGCCATGGGGGAGGGTTCCTTCTCCTCCAGGATCGCCGGTTTCGATCCCAAGAGCCTCCTGGTGGTCACCGGTGACCGCGGCAACATCCAGCTGTGCGCCATCGAGCGCGGGGTCCGCCTGCTGGTGGTGACCGGCGGGCTCCCGGTCGATCCGGAAATCGTGCGCCTGGCCCGTGAAAAGGGAGTGGCGCTTATCACCACCTGCGTCGACACGGTCGCGGCAGTTTCGCTGGCGCGGCTTTCCACGCCGGCCGGCTACCTGGCCGAGCCCGTTTTCGAGAGCGTCGGGGTGGGTGAGCCGCTCGGTCGCCTCAGGGAGAAGCTCCTGCACTCGGGTGAAACGGCGGTGCTGGTGCTCGAGGATGACGGGACGCTGGCCGGCGTCGCGACCAAGTCCTCCCTGTTCGCCCCGCTTCCCTACGCCCTGATCCTGGTCGACCACAACGAGCTGTCCCAGTCGGTCCCGGGGGCGGAGGACCTGGAGATACTGGAGGTGATCGACCACCACAAGCTCGGCAATTCGCCCAGCTCCAACCCGATCCCGTTCATCACGGCGCCGGTCGGCTCCACCTGCACCCTGGTCGCCTCGCTCTTCCAGGAGCACGGGGTGACCCCGAGCGTGTCGGCCGCCTCGCTGCTTTTGGCCGGGATACTCTCCGACACGGTGCTCCTCAAGTCGCCGACCACCACCGGGCGCGACAAGGGGGCGGTCGAGCGGCTCTCCGCCTGTGCCGGCCTCGACTGGGAGGCCTTCGGTGCCGAGATCTTCGCGGCCTCGGGCGCTCTTTCCGGTTACGGCTCCGCCGAGCGGGTGGTCGGTAGCGACTTCAAACTGTTCAGCCAGGGAGAAACCCGCTTCGGGGTGGGCCAGGTCGAGGTGTTCGGCTTTGGCGAGTTCAACGCCATGATGTGCGAGCTGAAGGGGGCGCTGGCGGCCCTGCGTGAAAAGGAAGGGCTTGACCTGGCGGGGCTCATGGTGACCGACATCTCCACGGAAAGCACCATGTTCCTCATGGAAGGGGGGCAGGCCTTCACCCGTTTCATGGGGTATCCGCAGCCCGAGCCCCATGTCTTCGAGATGAAGGGGGTCATGTCCCGCAAGAAGCAGCTGGTGCCGCACCTCATCAAGGTCCTGGGGGGGCGCTGATGGGTGTCCCGTTTCTGGAACGGTTGCGGGGCGAGGTGCTGGTCGGCGACGGCGCCATCGGGACCATGCTCTACGCCAAAGGGGTCTCCCTGGAGGCGAACTTCGAGCACCTGAACCTGGTGCGCCCCGACCTGGTGCTGGAGCTGCACCGGGAGTACCTGGCCGCCGGCAGCCAGGTGATCGAGACCAACACGTTTGGCGCCAACCTCGTGAAGCTGGACGCCATCGGCCTGGGCGGGAAGCTGGCCGAGATCAACCGGCAGGGGGCGCTCATTGCCAGGCGTGCGGCGGCGGGACTGGACGCCTTCGTCGCGGGTTCAGTCGGCCCCCTAGGGCGCGGCAAGGGGGAGATCACCCCCGACCAGGCCCGGGACTGCTTCCGGGTCCAGGCGGCGGCCCTGGCCGAGGGAGGGGTGGACCTCCTCCTCCTGGAGACCTTCGGCGAGCTAGAGGAGCTGGAGTGGGCGGTGCGTGCCGCCAAGGAGACCGGGCTGCCGGTGATCGCGAGCCTCGCTTTCGGAGAGGGTTCCCGGCTCTCCGGCGGATTCGGGGCCGAGGAAGCGGCGCTCCGCCTGGTGGCCGCCGGCGCCGACCTGGTGGGTGCCAACTGCGGCGCGGGTCCCCTGGAACTCCTGGCGACCCTGAAGCGGATCGCGGCGGAGACCGATCTGCCGCTGGCGGCCTATCCCAACAGCGGCTTCCCCGAGTACGTCGACGGCCGCTACATCTATCGCACCACCCCCGACTATTTCGCCGGCATGGCGCTGGAGATGGTCGCGGCCGGGGCCGCGCTGGTGGGGGGCTGCTGCGGCACCACCCCTGAGCACGTGCGGGAGGTTGCCAAGAGGGTGCGCGGGCTGCATCCGGTGCCGCGCCGGGCCGCCCGCCCCGGTGAGAGCGCCCTGACCGGCGCCCCCCTGCCGAGCGCCGGTCCCGGGTTTCTCGCCGGCTGGGGGGAGCGCAAGATCATCACCGTCGAGCTCGATCCCCCCAAGGGACTCGACTGCGGCCGCGTACTGGCTGGCAGCCGTGCCCTCAAGGAGGCGGGGGCCGACGCCATCAACCTCGCCGAAAATCCCCTGGCGCGGGTCCGGATGGGGAACATCGCCCTCGCCTCGCTGGTCCGGCGCGAGGTCGGCATCGAGGTGATCGCGCACGTCACCTGCCGGGACCGTAACCTCCTCGGCCTGCAGTCCGACCTGATGGGGGCGAGCCTGCTCGGGGTGAGCTCCATCCTCGCCGTCACCGGTGATCCGGCAAGCCTTGGCGACGATGCCGGTGCCTCCTCGGTATTCGACCTCAACTCCTTCACCCTGATAAAGCTCCTGAGCGAGATGAACCGAGGGGTGAACGCGCTGGGAAGCCCCATCGGTGCCGGGACCGGGTTCACCATCGGTGCCGCGTTCAACCCGAACGGGCAGAAGATGGCAGTACAGGTGGCGCGTCTGGAGAAGAAGGTGGCCAACGGCGCCCGCTTTGCCCAGACCCAGCCCATTTACGACCTGGAACGGCTGGAGCAGACGCTGGCATTGACCGCGCACATCGACATCCCGATCCTGCCGGGAGTGCTCCCCCTGGTGAGCGGGAGAAACGCCGAGTTCCTGCACAACGAGGTCCCCGGCATCGTCATTCCCGAGGAGATACGGCTGCGCATGGCGGGCAGGGGAGGGGACGACGGCATCAGGGAAGGGCTGGCCATCGCACGCGAGTTCATCGACGCCGCCTACGACCGGGTGGGAGGGTTCTACCTGATCCCCCCCTTCGGCAAGTACGAGATCGCGCTCGAGCTGGTCAGGTACATCAGGGGGAAGAAAAGCAATAGCGTCGAGTCGCCAAGTTGAGTGTTTGACAAAATTTGACCTGCATCAAACCAAAGAACACCGAAGGAGCAGAGGATGAAGAAAGATATCCTGGAGAAGGGGGCGATACTCCAGCGCGACCGCGAGAGCTACGCCATCGCCCCCCACATTCCGGGCGGATTCACCGATAGCGCGACCCTCAGGAAGATCTGTGACGTCGCCGACAAATACCATGCCTCGCTGAAGATCACCTCAGCCCAGCGCATCGCCCTGATGGGGGTACGGGAGGAGGACCTGGATGCGATCTGGAGCGAACTCGCTCAGGACCAGGGCGCCCCGATCGGCCTTTGCGTGCGCAGCGTGAAGATCTGCCCCGGCACCGCCCACTGCAAGCGGGCCGTGCAGGACTCGGCCTCGCTCGGGCTCAAGATGGACCGGATCTACCACGCCATGGAGCTTCCCAACAAGATGAAGATGGGCATCTCGGGGTGTCTCCTTTCCTGCTCCGAATCCTCCGTGAAGGACATCGGGGTGCTCGGGGCCAACAAGGGGTGGCGCATCCTGGTCGGCGGCAACGCCGGTCCCCGCCCGCGCCTGGGCGACCTGCTGGTCGATGCGGTCCCGGACGAGGAAGCGGTACTGGAGATCGTGGCACGGATCATAGACTTTTACAAGAACTCCGGCCAGCCCGGGCGCCTCGGCAAGCTGGTAGAGGAGATCGGCATCGAAGCCTTCAGGACCGAGATTTTCGGGGATGCTGGCCAAGCCCTGGCCGGGTGCGCTCTATGATGCCCAGGCTCATTGAGGATTCCATCTTCACGCGCATCAAGAACCGGGTCGGCAAGGCCATTGCGGATTACGACCTGATCTCCGAGGGTGACCGGATCGCCGTCGCGGTTTCCGGAGGCAAGGACTCCTACGCAATGCTGCACATGCTGGAGACCCTGCGCAGGCGCGCGCCGATCCGCTACGAGCTGGTGGCGATCAACATCGATTCCGGTTACCGCGGCTATCGTGCGGACATCATCGAGGAGCATCTGCAGGAGCACGGTTTCAGGTACCACATGGAGAAGACCACCCACTACGACATCATCTCGGAAAAGCGGCGCGCCAACTCCTCCTACTGCTCCATCTGCGCGCGGCTCAAGCGGGGCACGCTCTACACCCTGGCCCAGCAGCACGGCTGCAACAAGCTGGCGCTCGGTCACCACATGGACGACTTCATCGAGACCCTGCTTTTGAACCAGTTCTTCGTGGGGTCCTTAAAGTCGATGGCGCCCAGCATGTTGGCGGACAACGGGGTCACCACCGTGATCAGGCCGCTCGTCTACGTCCCTGAGAAGGAGATTATCCCGTTCTCGCGCAACAACCGTTTTCCCGTGGTCTGCTGCTGCTGTCCGGTGTGCGGCACCGCCGATTTGCAGCGCAAGAAGATGAAAGAGTTGTTGACCACCCTGGAGCTTGACAACCCCCTGGTGAAGAAGAGCCTGCTGAAGGCGTTATCCAACGTGTACCCGCGCCACCTGCTGGACAAGGGCCTCACCAGAAAGCCTTCCTGACGAAGATCGGAGATGATGTCCTTTACCGTCAGAAACCCGCAGTAGACGACGATTCCCAGGGCGCATACGACCATTGGTTCCATGTGAGCTACCTCCCCATCGTTTGATGATACGACCATAGCATGGGGTCGTGACATAATAAGTCGCAAGTGGCAGGGGGCGGCTAAGCCTCCTTCCCCCCTTGCGGGGGAGGGTCGGGGTGGGGGTGGGGGGGAAGGCACCATTTAACGATTTCGTAGATTAAGTGTTGTGGCTCAAGAAAAAGGACAGGATGAAAATGCTAGAGAAAAACGTGCAGCGGGTAAGGATCGCAGTCCAGTGGGGCTTTCTGTTGTTCTCCCTCTATCTCGGGGTAACCTTTTATCGTTTCGTGCTGCATTTCCGCTCCGGCGGCGCAACGGCGTTCGTTACGCGACCGGATGGCGTGGAGGCGTTTCTTCCCATCTCGGCCCTTTTGAGCCTCAAGGGGTGGCTCGCCTCGGGGAGCATCAACACCATCCATCCCGCCGCCCTGGTGGTCTTCCTGGCGGCGGTGGTGGTTTCGCTCCTTTTGAAACGCGCCTTTTGTTCCTGGATCTGCCCGGTCTCCACCATCACCGAGCTGTTCTGGAAATCGGGCCTCCGTGTGCTCGGGCGCAACTTACAGTTGCCGCTTTGGCTCGACTGGCTCCTGAGGCCGGTAAAATATCTGCTGCTTCTTTTCTTCACCTTCTCCATCGTGCTGATGATGAACGCGGAGAGCGTGAACTCCTTCATAAACTCGGACTACAACAAGACGGCCGACGTAAAGCTGCTGGATTTCTTCCTGCGCATCTCCGGCACGCCTCTGGTTGTGGTGGCGACGCTGCTCTTGCTGTCGCTCTTTCTCAGGAACCCGTTTTGCCGCTTCCTCTGCCCCTACGGCGCTCTGTTGGGATTGGTGTCGCGCTTCTCGCCGACCAAGGTGGAGCGGTGCGCCAGCGCCTGCATCTCCTGCGGCGGCTGCAACAAGGCGTGCCCGTCCCATATCGACGTCATGCACCAGGAAAGGGTGAAATCCGAGGAATGCATCGGCTGTCTGCGTTGCGTCAGCAGTTGCCCGAAGCCCGAGGCGCTGCAACTGCGCCTGAAAGGTGGCAAGGTGGTGAGTGGCTTGGTGTTTGCGGCACTGGTGGTGATAATCTTCGTCGGCGGCAGCTTGGTCGGCCGGGTCACCGGCCACTGGCACACCTCCTTGGACCAGACCGAATACCAAAGGCTGATAGCTAAATAATTTTCCGGGGTCGCAACACAGGAAAAGGGGATAATAAAAGGCCTGGCAATTTGCCAGGCCTTTTGCCGTATGGGAGGGGGGCCTTAAGAAAACGGATTGCAGAGTACGTTAAGCTGTTGGCCACGGCCGTAATTGCCTAAATTCCCCTGGTCCGACCTTTGCACTGATGCGCCAAAGTAATCCCCGGTGAGATTGATGTGCCCCCACCCCAGCGGTGACAGGTATTGCAGCTGTGTGTCGTCCACTGGCTGGCCGTGACCGCGCAAGGCAATGGTGACACGCTCCAGACAGACTGTATTCCACACAACTATGGCCGCTGTCACCAGGTTGAGGCCGCTGGCCAGATAGCGCTGCTGCTCGAAGCTCCGGTCCCGGATTTCTCCAAGCTTAAAGAAGAAAACGGCCCTGGCCAGTGCGTTACGGGCCTCGCCCTTGTTCAACCCGGTATTGACTCGGCGAAGCAGCTCGACGCTTTGCAGCCAATCCAGGAGGAAAAGCGTGCGCTCGATGCGCCCCAACTCGCCCAGAGGCATAGCTAAGCCGTTCTGAGGCGGGGTAGCGGCCAAGCTTGCCCAAGCATCAGCGAGGCCGTCACCGTGCCTTGCTTGACGGAGTTGGACAGCCGCAAGACTTCATCCCAATGGGCACGGACATGTTTTACGTTCAACGTGCCACCGATCTCGTGATACAGCAGGCCATCCAGCACGTAAGTCGAGTCGCGCACACTGACGTTGACTACCTTGGCACTGCGCGGAGCATACTGATCAGAGATGTGGGTGTAGAACATTCGTCCCGGTTCCGCGCTGTATTTCGGGTTAATGTGATCAGTATTTTCAGCCTTGCCGCCGACCTTGAAGCGCTGGCCGTCCGATGATGACGTGCTGCCGTCGCCCCAGTTTCCGGCGAAGGGGCGCCGAAATTGGGTGTTGATCAGATCAGTCAGTGCCGCCGAGTATGTATCGTCGCGAATGTGCCAGACTTGCAGCCACGACAACTTGGCGAAGGTCGTAGGGCAGGATTCGGCCATTTTGGCCAAGCCGAGGTTGATAGCATCGCCAAGATGGCTGTTAACACTAAAGTTTTGTCCTTATTCACGTCCCCTGACTTCAGATGCGAAAAGTGCCGCTTGAAACCCGTCCATTCGTCTACTTCTAACAGCAGTTCAGTGCTCTTGACGTGCGGCAGTAGCATCGCAGTTCGGCCGATCAGCACTTGCGCGGTATCGGGCACAGCCGCGTCCAACGGTGTATTTTTTAGACCAGACTCTGGTGAACCTGCCGCTCGATCCTCATGGGCAGGTCGAGCCCCTGTAAAGCTTTGAGGCGCTCAATGTGTTCGAGTATACCGCGAATTCGATTTGGCGGGAGATTGACGCAGCCAAGCCAGCGAAGTTGTATTGCTGTCTTGGCTGCGTTTGAGCAGATCATCCAGGCGTTTGCGGTGGACTACCGACAACGAATCGGTCAACGCCACATAGATGCGCCGGTTTGCGCGGGTGGTAGCTTCGGCGCAGACTCGCTCGACGACATTCAGCGACGGCAGCAATATGCTCTTTTGGCGCAGACCTTCAATCAGCGTGGTGGCCAACACGATGCCCTTGTCGGTCTGTTAAGCCAGATCGTCCAGACAGTGAACGCTTGGGCGGTAGTGCTGAGTCGTAAATGGCTGGAAACCGAAGACCGAATGCAATTCGAGTAAGTGGTCGCGCCGCGTTTTGGCACGGCGGCCATATTCAGCTCAGATTTCTACGGGAGCCTTTAGCTGCGCAGCCACAATGCGCAGCAGCGGCATGAAAGGGTCCTCTTTGACACCCAAAATAACGCCGGGGTGGCGCTAAACAGCAAAGCTGGACGGCGCAGCCCAACCGCTTCGCTGGCCCGCGATGCTGGCGAATATTCTTGAAAGGGTGACATTAATTTTATATCATCACAACGAGTTTTGATAAATAGTGGTTGTGCCCAACAAGGGACTTCCTTGCCAGGCCATCCAAGGTTAGCAGGCTTCCGATGCGGAGCAGAAAATGAAAATTCTGTCGCACCATAAAAACACTTCGATTCGCTTTCAACTGGCAGTCCTAGTGTTCGTCGCCGTACTGCCTGTCTGGCTGGTAGCCGGCTTCCTGGTAATCCATAGCTACAACGCTAAATGCGAGCAAATTAGAAAAAACATGCTAGCGACGGCACAGTTACTTAGCATGGTGGTTGACCAGGAACTGTCGAGCGTCCAAGCGGCCCTCCTGGCACTGGCCACTTCTCCCACCTTTGCCTCAGGCGATTTCGCCAGCGTGCATCGCCAAGCTCTTCAACTCTTGAAGTCATATCCCGGAGCGGACATTATCGTCGCCGACGTATCCGGGCAGCAGGTGGTCAATTCGTACCTCCCCTTCGGGTCACTCTTGCCAAGACGCAACAACCCCGAGACTATTCGGCGTATTTTCGAAACGGGGAAGCCGGTCATCAGTGATCTGTTCTACGGTGCCCTCACCAAGAAACCGCTGATAAGCATCGACATCCCTGTCATTTGCGACGGGAAAATTGCCTACGATCTGGCCATGACCTTCTCTTCCAGCCGTATAGCCTCCGTGTTACTTCAACAGCAATTACCCCCGAACTGGATCGGAATAATCATGGACAGCAAATCAATCCTGGTTGCCAGATCTCGCTATCCTGAAATGTTCGTGGGGAAGAGAGTGAATTCTACACTCTCACGTGCAATAACTCACGCCCCTGAAGGATTCCTGGAGGACTCAAGCCTGGAGGGGAAAACGGTCTTCACCAGCTTTTATCGATCAGCCGTATCTACCTGGGGGGTGGTGGTCGCGGTGCCTGAGTCATCCGTCATGGTGGGTATATATCAATGGGTGGGTTGGGCGGTTACCGGATCTTCAGTACTCTCACTTTTTGGGATTGCCGCAGCCCTTGGCCTCGGGCGAAGGATTGCCCGGGCCGAGGAGGTCCTGGCGCTCAGTAACCAGAAGCTGGGCCAGCAGTCGGAGGCGGCGCTGCGCCTGAGCGAGCAGGAATTCCGCTCCTTGGCGGAGGCCATGCCGCAGATCGTTTGGGCCACCCGGCCCGATGGCTGGAACATCTACTTCAATCAGCACTGGGCGGACTACACGGGGCTAACGATGGAGGAGAGTTACGGCCACGGCTGGAACTTGCCTTTCCACCCCGATGACAAGCAGCGAGCCTGGGATGCCTGGCAGCTGGCGACGCAACACAACGAACGCTACTCACTGGAATGCCGTCTGCGGCGTGCCGATGGCGTCTATCGTTGGTGGTTGATCCGCGGCGAACCGATGCGCGGGGCGAACGGCGAGATTTTGAAATGGTTCGGCACATGTACCGATATCGAAGATATTAAGCGCGCAGAGACAGCGCTGCACGAGGCCAATGCGCTCCTGGAGCAGCGTGTGGCCGAGCGCACTGCGGCTTTGTGGGAAAGCGAGCAGCGGTTCCGGCTGGCGCTCAAGAATTCCCCGGTCTCGGTAGCCGTGCAGGATAGCAACCTTGTCTATCAGTGGGCTTACAACCAACAAACTCGGCGGCCAGAGGAGATTATAGGGAAAACAGATGCCGACCTGTTCGCTCCGGATGAGGTGGTCTGGATTGATGAAATCAAGAAAAGGGTGCTTGAGACGGGAATAGAAGAGCATGCAGAGCACTGGGTGACCAGCAATGGTCAACGGTTGTTCCTTGATTTGAGCTATGAACCGCTGCGGAACTCGGCAGGAGAAGTCACAGGAATCGGTATTGCAGTTGTAAACCTTACCAATCAGAAGCTGACAGAGGCTGCGCTGAAGGAGAGCGAGGAGCAGTTCCGCACACTGGCCGATTCCATCCCCAACCTTACGTGGTGGGCAAACAGCGACGGCTACATCACCTGGTACAACCGGCGCTGGTATGAGTATACCGGCACCACACCCAAGCAGATGGAAGGCTGGGGCTGGCAGAGCGTCCACGACCCGGACGAACTGCCGAAGGTACTGGATCGTTGGCACGCTTCCATCGCGACGGGTGAACCCTTCGAAATGACATTCCCGCTGCGCGGCGCCGACGGCGTCTTCCGCCTTTTCCTGACGAGGATATCCCCGCGAAAGGATGCCTCCGGTCGTGTACTGCAGTGGTTCGGGACCAACACGGATGTCAGCGAACTGACACAAGCTGAGGAAGCTCGGCGGGAAAGCGAGGAGCGGCTGCGTTTCGCTCTGGAATCCTGCCACATTGGGGCATGGGACATTGATTTAGTTGATAATACAGCATATCGGTCCTTGGAGCACGGCCGCATCTTTGGCTATGAGGCACCCCTCCCCGAGTGGACCCTTGACATGTTTTTCCAACACGTTTTGCCGGAATACCGCGCAAAAGTAGAAATCATGATCCGCGAGGCCACGGCCGCGCATGCTAGCTGGGCTTCCGAGTGCCGCATTCGACGTACTGACGGCGAGATTCGATGGATTTGGTTTTCAGGACGCTATACCACCGACATATCAGGCCGCTCCAGGGCGGCGGGCGTTGTCCAAGATATCACCGAGCGAAAGCTGGTCGAGGAGTCGTTGCGTAAACGAGAGCGCCAATTGCAGGACGTCATAGATGGCAGTCCTTCCCCAATCTTCCTAAAGGATCTCGAGGGAAGATTCATCACCATCAACGCGTCATTGGAAAGAATGCTGGGAGTCTCACGGGAAGACATAAAAGGCAAGACAGACTACGACATTGTCACAACGGAAGTCGCCGAATATTGGCGGGATCACGACCAGAAGGTGGTGGCGACTGCCAAGGCTACCCAGATCGAGGAAGAGGCGGATCTGCTGGATGGACACCATGTTTTTCTGGCCAACAAGTTCCCACTGGTAGATGTTGATGGCCAAATATACGGCATCGGCGCCATCGCGCACGACATAACGGATCGCAAGCAGGCCGAAAAAGCGTTGGAAACATTGAACGAAGAGCTGGAAGAGCGAGTCACGCAGCGGACGGCGGAACTCCGTGAGAAAGATCAGATGCTTTTATTGCAGAGTCGCCAGGCAGCGATGGGAGAAATGATCGGCAACATCGCCCACCAGTGGCGCCAGCCGTTAAACACCCTTGGTCTCTCTATCCAGCAGTTGAAACTGTTTTATGAGCTTGGAGAATTCACTGAAGAATTTCTTGACCAGAATGTTACAAATTCGATGGATATCATCCAGCACATGTCCAAAACCATCGACGATTTCAAAGACTATTTCAAGCCGGACAAAGAAAAGGTAGAATTCAGCATATGTGGTGTAGTTGAAAGCACCTTGTCACTTATAGAAGACAGGTTAAAGAGTAAAAATATTGATGTTATGGTTGTTGCGAACGGTGATCCGTCAATCCATGGTTTCAGGAATGAATTTGTCCAGGTGCTCCTCAATATTTTCAACAATTCCAGTGACGCCTTCACTGAAAGAGCCTGTACAAATTGCAAAATTTCAATAACTTTCGGCAGTGTAAACGGTCGTGCGTTCGTAGCCGTAGCCGACAATGCCGGAGGCATAGCTGAGGATATCATAAACAAGGTCTTTGACCCCTACTTTTCCACCAAGGGGCCACAACAGGGAACGGGCATCGGTTTATACATGGCAAAAGCAATCATTGAAAAGAACATGGGGGGGAAACTTACCGTTCGAAACATTGCCGGAGGAGCCGAATTCAGGATAGAGGTGTGAAGTGGAATCAACGGCTAATCCCAAAAAACGTTATCGATGCTGCTTGTAGAAGATGAAAAATGGCACCTTGAATCTTCTTGCCAGCATTCTAAGTAAGAAATGTCCAGTTGAACTAAACCGCATCGCGGTAGTTTTCTGAAGGCAGCTTTCCAGGCTGCCTTTTTCTTTGTCTCAAAGCGACAATTCCTTTGAGTGGTACCGTTTTTGGGCCGCCACGGCCAACAAACGAGACGCAAAAGGAGGCAGTCATGACCGAACTGAGACGTAGAATGATGGAAGACCTGCAGCTTGCTGGGTAGGCGTAATCGCCGTAATCGAAGTAGCGCTGGTCGCCTTGTTGACGGTTACCGCGCCCGGCAGGTAGCCGACCAGGTAGTTGGGAGCCGCTACGGCCGAATAACTGCTCGGGTAGGTCGGCGGGCTGGCCGGGCTGGCAGAGGTAGCTGTCGTGGTGTAGACAGGTACAGTGGTCACCGCCGTCGCGACCGTGTCTCCGTTGACAAACCCGGCATAGGCCATGGGGTTACCTGTGAATTAATTGTTATTTACCTATTATGGGGGAGGCGCCGTGGAAGGGTGAGACGCAGAAGGGGGGACGGCATCGCTGCCGTCCCCCCTTTGTGTGTTCAATAACATCTTTCGGTTACCCTTCTTCTTCCTCGCCCAGCGAGATCTCGCGGTAGGCCCGGTCTTCCTCGAAACGCTTGGTCTGCGCCTGCTGCTTCTCGAGGTCCGCCTTGCACTTCACGCAGTGACGGGCAAAGGGTACTATCTTCAGCCGGCCGATCGGAATCTCTTCCTCGCATTCCTCGCAAATACCGTACTCGCCCTCGTCAAGTCGCAGGAGCGCCTCGTCGATGTTGCGCAGCTTCTCGCGCTCGCGGTCGCCCAGAAGCAGTCCCAGTTCACGGTCGCGCTCGCTGGAGGCCTGGTCGTAGATGTCTCCGCTCGGCTCGTTCACCGGGATGTCGGCACCGCTCTTCACGGTCTTGTTGATTTCTTTAAGCGTTTCTTCCTTCAGCTTCAGAAGCATCGCTTTCATTTCTTCGGGTTTTTCTGTCATGTATAATCCACTCCGTTTGTCGACTGTCCCTCAAAGCGACGCAATAATACAGCAATAAAGGGTCATGTCAAGTTAAAAGCCTTAATCTACGATCTCCCCGATCAGGTCGTAGTCCGAGGAGTCGGTGATCTTCAACCGGACGATATCGCCCACGTTGGCGTTGCCGGCGGTTATGTAGACCAGGCCGTCTACATCGGGCGCCTGCCGGGAGGAACGCCCTTTCAGGAGGAGTTCGGTCTCCTCGGAATACCCCTCGACCAGCACCTCCTCAACGCTGTCTACCAGGGTCCTGTTGTGCTTGAAGGAGACCCTCGCCTGGGTCCGCATCAGCTTCTTGTGGCGCTCCCTCTTGATCCGCTCGGAAACCTGCTCAGGCATCTCCGCCGCGGGGGTTCCCTCCTCGCGCGAGTAGCAGAATACGCCGAGACGGTCGAAACGGGTTTCCTCCACGAACTGCAGCAGTTTCTTGAAGTCTTCCGAGGTCTCGCCGGGGAAACCAACGATGAGCGAGGTCCGGATAGCGATGTCGGGGATCTCGCGTCTCAGTTTGCCGATCAGGGCGCGGATATCCTCCTCGCCGCTTCTGCGCCGCATCCTTTTGAGGATCGGATTGCTGATGTGCTGGATCGGCAGGTCGAGGTACTTGCAGACCTTCGGCTCGTTCTTGATGAGCGCAATCAGCGAGTCGGTCACCCCGTCCGGGTAGGCGTACAGGAGCCTGATCCACTTGAGCCCCTCCAGCTTGGCGAGTTCCTGAATGAGCTCCTCCAGGGTCGGGGCGTCGGGGAGGTCGCGGCCGTAGGCGGTGATGTCCTGGGCGATCAGGTTCAGTTCCTTCACCCCGCCCGCCACGAGCTGCCTTGCCTCGGTGAGGAGGCTCTCCAGGGGGCGCGAGCGGTGATCACCGCGCAGCATCGGTATCACGCAGTAGGCGCAGCGGTTGGAGCACCCCTCGGCGATCTTCAGGTAGGCGGTGTAGTGCGGCGACGACTGCAGGCGCGGCAGTTCGTCGTTGTAGACGAAGTTGGGGTCGCCGGTGTAGCAGATCTGCTCGGAGCTGGTGCGCTTTTCGGCGATGATCTCGACGATGCGTGGGTAGTCGCCGGTGCCGACGAAAATGTCCACCTCGGGAAGCTCCTTGGCGAGCTCTTCCTGGTAGCGCTGCGGCAGGCACCCGGTGACGATCAAGAGCTTGCAGTGCCCGTCGTGCTTGCGATCGGCCAGGTCCAGGATGGTGTCGATGCTCTCCTGTTTGGCCTCCTTGATGAAGGAGCAGGTGTTGACGATGATAATGTCCGCCTGCGTCTCGTCGGTGGTTACCGCGTAGCCGGCCCGGGAGAGGTAGCCGAGCATGACCTCAGCGTCGACCAGGTTCTTCGGGCAGCCCAGGCTCACCAGACTCACTTTTTCCTTGTTGTCGCTCAAAAATTACTCCTTCTGATTATCCGGTACCAGGTGCTAGCTCCTGAAGTTGACGAACTGCATCTCGATGTCGAGATCCTTGGCCTTCAGCATGGCGATGACCTCCTGCAGGTCGTCGATGTTCTTGCCGGTCACCCTGATCTGGTCGTCCTGGATCTGGCTTTGCACCTTGAGCTTGCTCTCCTTGATGACGGCGCCGATTTCCTTCGCCTTTTCCTTGGAGATGCCGACCTGAAGGGTAACGATCTGGCGCACCATGGAGCCCGAGGCCTGCTCTACCTTGCCGTACTGCAGGGCCTTGGGAGAGATATTGCGTTTGATGAACTTGGCCTGGAGTATCTCCACGATCGCCTTCAGTCTGAAATCGTCATCCGCGAGGATCTTCACCGTCTCCTTCTCCAGGGTGACCTCGCTCTTGGACCCCTTGAAGTCGTAGCGCTGGGCGATTTCCTTGACGGTCTGATTGATGGCGTTATCAACCTCCTGCATGTCCACCTTTGATACGATGTCGAATGACGGCATTGTGTGGGATCCTCCGTAAGTGTTGAGTCGTTGAGTCGTTGGCCCGGGAGCGACTAGCGGTTTCTGACTATTTCCGCGCCCGCCGGGATTTTGAAGCTGAACTTGCCGCTCTCCAGGCCGTGGTTGGTCCGCACGTTGCTGAACTCGATCCTGGTGGAGTTCCCGGTCTGGTCAATAACGGTGGAGGAGGCGATGGGAAACGGGGTGCTCGGGCGTCCCTGGGAGATGAACTTCTCTACCGCGTCGGCTTCTATGCTCAGCTGGAGCTTCGCCATGGCGGCGCTCTTCTGCTTCGGGGTGAGATCAAGCTGATAGTTCCCTTTTTTGTCGCGCGGCTCCGCGGCGAAGGCGATGTTGAAGTCCTTGGAGACGTGCCCCATCCCGGTCAGGTAGTTGAGGGCCACGCTGTTGCCCGCCTCGAAGAGTTGCGACATATCCATCACCATGACCTGCTTCTGCTCGGGAAGATAATACCAGACCTTCTTGCCGTTGCAGATGATCTGCTGCTTGGGCTTGGTGTAGTTGAAGCGGAACATGGCGTCCTTGCCGCTCCCTTTCTTGATGAAGAGCTCGCCGCCCCCCTTTTCCTCGCGCTTCATGCCCGCGATGCTGCTTTTCTGGCTGAAGTCGGCCTGCAGGTCGTTCAGGGTGGCGTACCCCTGCTCCAGCGTGCGCACCACCTGGCTCAAATCGGCCGCCTGGCTGAGGGCGGCGCCCAGTGCGATCAGGGCAAAGCTTAGGGTGAATATCCTGGCAAGTTTCATGTTTTTCCCCTGGTAAAGCTGCAAAGGCGACATCTGTGCTGTCGCCTCAGTTAAGCTTGGTAATTTCCACCGGCGTCCTGCTTGCTGCCCGGGCCGCTCACGGTTTCGCGATTGGCTGCCGAATGCCGAATGCTGGGGTCGGTATGGTCGGTATGGCCGCAGATTTTGCCACACTACCCGGTATCGTGCAACCCTTTTTCCGCGAGCCCCGGGGAGGCACCCCCCTTGGCAAAGGCTCTGTCTCAAGCTCCCCCTCGCCCAGTGGGCGAGGGGATTACAGCAGGTCGGCGACGTCCAGCAGGGTAACCACCTCGCCGTCGCCAAGGATCGCACCCCCGACCACACCCTGGAGTTTGGAGAGCGGCCTCCCCAGCGGCTTGATGAAGAGCTCGCGCTGCCCGAGCAGACGGTCCACCACGATGCCGACCCGGCGCCCCTTGGCCTCGGTTACGAAGAGCGGCACGATGCCGTCCGGAAAACGCCCGAGCGGCAGCCCCAGGATCCGGTTCAGGCTTAATAGCGGTATCGCCTCGTCGTCCAGGTTGAACACCCGGCGCTTGCCCACCGTCGCCATCTGGTCGCGCCTCAGTTCCACGGTCCGCAGCACCGCGGTCACCGGCACGGCCCCCTTGATGGCGCCGCACTGCACGATCAGGGCATGGATGATCGCTATGGTCATCGGCAGCGTCAGGGTGAACCTGGTCCACTGCCCCGGCTCGCTCTCGATGGCGAGGGTGCCACCCAGTTTCTGGATGGAGGCGTTTACGGCGTCCATGCCGACCCCGCGGCCGGAGACGTCGGTCACCTCTTTGGCCGTGGAGAACCCCGGAATGCAGGAAAGCATCAGTGCCTGGCGCGGCGAGAGCGCTTCCGCCTCCTCGGGTGTGAGAAGCCCCTTGCGGATGGCGGTGGCGATCATGCGCGCCGGGTCCATGCCGCGTCCGTCGTCGCTCACCGTGATGAGGACGCGGTCCCGGTCCCGGGCAACGGAGAGCTTCACCACCCCCTTGGCCGGCTTCCCGGCGGCCAGGCGCTCGCTGCTCCCCTCCATGCCGTGGTCCACGGCATTACGCAGCATGTGGTTCAACGGGTCGGTGAGGTTTTCCAGGATGCCGCGGTCCAGCCCGATCTCGCGCCCCTCCAGCTCGAAGTGCAGATCCTTGCCGCTTCTCTTGGCCAGGGTCCGCACCGAGCGCTGAAACCGGTCGCAGATGGCGTCAAAGGGCATCAGGCGCACCTTCATCACCTCGTCGTGCAGCGCGCGCAACAGCTTCGAGGTCTCGGTTACCGCCTCGTCGAGCGGTGCCGACCCGAGCTCCCGGCCGATGTTCAAAAGGCGGTGCTTGTTGGTGATCAGCTCGCCGGTCAGGTTAATCAGGTGATCCAAGAGCTCGGTCCTGACCCGGACGGAGCTTAATTCCACCTCCTTGCCCCGGTCGCCTTCCCCTTGACCCTGTCTCTGGGCCTGCGCCGGTGCCGGCGCCTGGTCCTTGCCGGCGCTGCCGGACCCGCCGGCGGCCTCCAGGGGTGAACCCGGGGCGGCCTCGGCTCCCCCGCCCGCGCCCGGGTCGGGGCCCGCGCCGGGGGACGCCGAGCTGTAGCCGACCAGCCTCTGGGAGAGGTCTCCGATGGGGCTGCGGGGATCGCGATCCGACTCAATCTCCTGCAGCAACCGGTCGATGAGATCGGTCCCCTCCAAAAGCAGGTCCACCAGCGCCGACTCGACGCCGAGACCCCCGTCCCGAACCCGGATCATCAGGTCCTCCATGCTGTGGGCGATCTCCACGATGTCGCTGTACTCCATGGACGCGGCCATCCCCTTGAGGGAGTGGGCTCCCCTGAACAGGGTGTCGATCCCGGCGCGGTCCGAAGGGTTCTCCTCCAGGGCGACCACCGTCTCGTTGATGGTCTTCAGGTATTCCCTCGCCTCGGTGAGGAACAGGTGTTTGTACTGCGACATGTCCATGCGTTACCCCTTGCCAGGCTCCCTGAAAATCCCGGACCGCGTTTAAAGCTCCTCTTCCAGGGCGTCCAGGAGCGTCTCGGTCCGCAGCAGCCGGAAGCTCCCCTGCTCGGTCTCCAGGGTCTCGACGACCAGCTCCTCCTGGCTCGGCATCCGGGCGACCACGGCTTGCCCGGTGACCACCGAGATCACACCGTCCACCCAGAGCGCCAGGCTCGCCAGGCGCGGATCCAGCACCAGCACCTTCCCCTGGCCGGGGGTGCGGCGCCCCTGTCCCAGGAAAAGCCCGAGGTCGACCAGCGCGGTCAGAGCCCCGTGGAAGTTGATGAGACCAACCACGTGGCCGGGCGCGCGCGGGATCGGGAAGCTCAGCTGCGGTTCCATGACCTCGCCGACCTCCTGCAGGTCGAGGGCGTATCCCCGGTCCGCCAGGGTGAACAGGAGCAGGCGTTGCGCCATCAGATCACCTCGTGGTCGCCAACCTGGAACCTCTCCACCGATGCCAGCAGCTCCTCGGCCAGCTTGGCAAGTTCCTGGGTGGCGTAGACCATCTCCTGCATCGCGGCGGACTGCTCCTCGGTCGCGGCGGATACCTGCTCGGTGGAGGCGGCGTTGTCCTCGGCCACCTTGGCGATCTCGTCCACCATGGTCACCATCTTCTCGGCCCCCGCGGTCTGCATCTGGGAGAGGTCGGCGATGCTGTTCGCCTTGCGCTCGGTCTCGATGACCGTGGCGAGGATCTGCTTGAAGGAGTCCGCGGTGGTGTCGATGTTTTTCTTGCCGGCGCCGATGCTCCGGGAACTCTCCGTGATGGTCTCCTGCAGCCGGCGGCTCTCCACCTTGACCACGTCGATCATGTCGACGATGTCGGTGGCGGACCTGGCGCTGCCGTCGGCCAGCTTTCTGACCTCGTCGGCGACCACGCCGAACCCCTTGCCGTATTCGCCGGCTCGCGCCGCCTCTATGGAGGCGTTCAGGGCCAAAAGGTTGGTCTGGCGCGCCATGTCAACGATGAAGTCGGCGATCTTACCGACCTTCTGCAGCTTCGTGTTCAGGTCCATGAACTGCATGCTGATCAGCTCGACGGAGTCGAAGAAGCTCTTCATCCGCTCCAGTGAGTCGTTGGCCAGCTCGCCGCCGCGCTGGGCGGTGACGCTGGTCTCGCGCGCCGCCTTGGCGGTCTCCTTAGCGCGCCGGGCGACCAGGTCGACGGAGATCGCCATGTCGTGGATCACCTTGGAGCTCTTGGCGACCATCTCCGCCTGGTTCTCGGCCCCCTGGGAGATCTGCTCGATCGCCTGGGCCACCTCCTCGGTGGAGGCGTTGATCTCCAGCGCCGAGGAGGAGAGGGTGCGGGAGCTCTCGGAAACCCGCTCCGAGGTCCCCCTGATCTGGCGCACCAGCGTCCTCAGGCTTTCCAGCATGGCGTTGATGGAGACAGCCATGTCATGGGTCTCGTCGGGGAAGCTCGATCCGGGGATCTCCAGGTCGCGGGCCAGGTCCCCCTGGCTGATCCCCTCGGTCGCCCCGCGCAAAAGCGAGATGTTCCTGGTAAACCTCTTGGAAAAGAAGGAGCCTAGTATCAGGCCGACGGTCATCGCCACCACGTAGGAGAGGATATGGGTGAGCTCCGGGGAGTAGTGCAAAAGAGCAACCCAAGCGGGGATGAACTCCACGCAGGCGATGACGGCCAGGAATCCGAGAATGAATTTGTACCCGATCTGGATGTACATGGTAGATGAGCTCCTTAAGTAACATGGAATCACAGTAGTTTAGATCACCCGGTAGATCCGCTCCACGGGACAGACAGTGCGAAAGCGCCTGCGCGCCGCGCCAAACAGGGTCTCGGACTTGCCCAGGACCAAGATCCCGCCGCTTTTAAGGGTGTCGGCGAAGCCGTCCAGGATCTCCTCCTGCCGGCCCCTCTCGAAGTAGATCAGCACGTTGCGGCACATGATCAGGTCGCTCTCCTCTCCTGAGAGCGGGTCGTTCAGGTCGACCCGGCCGAAGTCGACCAGGTGGCGGATCTCCGGGCGCAACCGGTAGCGCTCCCCCTCGGGGGTGAACCAGCGCGCCAAAAGTTCGGGCGCCACTTCGACCAGGCGGTCGGGGCGGTACAGGGCGCCTTCGGCAAACTCCAGGGTCGCCTGGTCCACGTCGGTGGCCCGGATAGACAGGTGCCCCAGGGCCAGCTCACCGGCGAAGCGCTCCCTGAGGATGATGGCGAGGCTGTAGGGCTCCTCCCCCCCCGCGCAGCCGACGCTCCAGAGCTTGAGGGCGCGGGCGCCGCCGCGCTCTCGGAGCAGCTGGGGCAGGACCTCCCGGGAGAGCTTCTCGAAGGTCGAGGGGTTCCTGAAGAAGTGCGACACGTGGATGGTGAGCGTCCGCAGCAGCAGTTCCAGCTCGCCGGCGCTTCGGGTCAAAAGCGCCCGGTACGCCTCGGGCGTCGGGGACTGCGTGGCCCGCACCCGGATGTTGATGCGCCTCTTCACGCACTTGTCCTTGTACCCCTCCAGGCTGAAGCCGCACTCCCCCTTCAGGATCCGCCCGATCGCCTCGAAGGTCTCGGGGGAGATCTCCGGGTCGCAGGGGTGCGGCAGGCGGGTCAGCATCGGGGGGTGCCGCTGCCGGCGGGAGCTTTCAGGCGCGTAGCTGACGGAGTCGGGGACATCTGGGTACCTCTGCTGTAAAACCAATGAGGACGCCGGACAGGTGAAAAATTCATAACAAATTGCGGGTCAAAAGTCAATTTCCGCAAACGCCCCGTCCCCGGTTAAAAGAAAAGCCCCGCCTTATGCTGCCGGCGGGGCTTTGGGAAAGTGCGCTCCTCAGGAGGCCAGGTATTGGGCGATCTTCTCGGTCAGGATGCCGTAGATCCTGCGGCACTCCTGCTCGTTTCGCTCCAGGAGTGTCACCCGGAAGCCGAGCAGGCCCGTGTTGAAGGAGGAGAGCGGCACCACGCAGATGCCGGTGTGCGCCAGGATGTAGTAGACGAAGCGCTTGTCCAGGGCGACCCCGGGCGCGTTGACGATCCCCTCGACCAGCTGGCGCACCTCGGCGTTCTCGATGGGGAGGCTCTGGGAACCGTTGAGCACCCCGTCGCGGAAGGGGACCGCCATGTAGAAGGCGCCGTTGGTCCGGCTCACCGCGAGCTGCGGCACCTTTTTCAGCGCCTCGTAGGTGATGTTGCTCATGCGCTGGTAGCGCGCGATCCGCTCCTGCAGGTAGAGCTGGTAGTTGGGGTGGCTCATGATGGCCGGCAGGCAGCGCTGCGGCAGCGTCGTGGAGCAGACCTCATTCATCTTGGTGGAGAGAATGGCGTTCACGAACTTCTTGAAGCGCGGGTCCCGGTCGCCGTTGTAAACCTCGATCCAGCCGCAGCGCGATCCCGGCCAGGGAAGCTCCTTGGAGATCCCCTTCATGGCGATGGCCGGCACCTCCCCGATCAGGTCGGAGATCGGCACGGTCTGCTCGCCGTTGTAGACGATGTTGTTGTACACCTCGTCGGCGACGATGAACAGGTCGTAGGCCCGCGCGATGGCCACGATCCTCTTCAGGATCTCAACCGGGTAGACCATGCCGGTCGGGTTGTCCGGATTGATGATCATGATCCCGGAGATCTGCGGGTTGTACTTGACGTGGTTCTCCAGGTCCTCCATGTCGGGGTACCAGTTGTCCTCGGGCTTCAACCGGTAGCAGACGGGGGTGGCGTGGGCGTGCGAGGCCTCGCCGATGGAGTGGGTGGTGTAGGTGGGGGAGGGCATCAGCACCCGGCTTTCGGCCCTGAGGTTCCCGTACACCTTGGCGATGGCGTCGCCCAGGCCGTTGAAGAAGATGATGTCGTCCGGGGTGATCTGCGCGCCGCCGCGGCGGTTGGTGATGTCGCAGACGAACTGGCGGGTCTCCAGGACGCCGCGGGTCGGGCAGTAGGCGTAGCTGTCGTCGTGCATCGCCTCGGCCGCCACGATCTCCTTCATCCAGGTCGGGATCAGCTCCCCCTTGACGATCGGGTCGCCGATGTTTTCCCAGTTGATCTTGACCCCGAAGCGCTGCACCTTCTCGGCGACGGTAACGATGTTCCTGATTTCGTAGGTTAGCTCTCCCGCGCCGGGAGCGACTATCTCGTTGCGCATTTCTCCTCCCCCATGGTTATCATCAGTCTGGAATCTGAAATTTTAACATAAAAAGGCCGCGGGTGCCCCCCACGGCCTTCAGTAAAAATCTTGTCTTTCTGAATCAGCAGTGGCGGCTCTGTTAGTGTCTGGCCGCTGCTGCCGATGAGTGGACCCGGCCACACGATGTAACGCTGTTAGTATGCATGAGTTTCGAATAGCATGGAGGGAGGGGGAAAGTCAACGTATTTTCTTTGGGCTACGGGGCCGGGAGGGAGACGGTGAGCCGGCCGTCGCCGTCGCGCCAGCGAAACCAGCCGGCCGGGGCCTGGAGCCGTGCCCAGTCCTCCTCGACCTGGAGCACCCGGACCTCCTGGTCGCGGGAAAGTGCCCCCCTATCGCCACCCTGGTCGCCCGGCTCCCCCTTGAGGGCGTAGAGCCCCTGCTTCATGCCCGGGAGCACCCGGACCCACCGGCCGGGAAGGAACTCGGCCCAGGGCAGGTACTCCCAGCTGCGGGGCGGCTTGATCCACCCCTCCCGGCCGGCGTCGTCGAAGGCAAGCCGCAACCACCCTCCCCGGGAGGCGCCGACAGCGAGCCGCGGCTCCTCATTTTCGCCGGAGAGCCGCGGCAGGGCCGCGATCTCCAGCAGGGCGATCCTCTGCAGGCCGGGCTCGGCGTAGACGGCTATCGGGGGGGGCTCGGCGCCGGGAGCAAGCTGCAGGGTGAGCACGCCGCAGCCGCTGTAGGAGCGCGGCTGCGGCGGTGCGGCCAGGGAGGTCCGGCCCCCCAGGGCAAGGAGCGCCAGGAGCACGAGCAGGGTTACTCGCATGCTAGAAAAAAAGAGCCGCCAGCCGCTCCAGGTAGCCGGCTGCCTCGGGCGACCCCTCCTCGGGGGCGAAGCCGGCCCTCTCCTCGTCGGAAAGCGGCAGGTAGGGCCCCGCCTTCGCCTCGAAAAAGATGGTGCCGCTCTCCAGGGCGACTGCGGTGTGGTACATCCCGTGCGGGATGTCCGCCACCACCGCCTCTCCCGCGCGCAACAGGACGGTTGCGGTCACCTGGCCGCTCTCGTCGAAGCTGACTACGCCGAGGCTGCCGCGCAAAAGGACGAAGCCCTCGTCCTTCTCCGGGTCGAGGTGGCGGTGCGGCCGGATGTAGGACCCGGGTTCGATGCCGTTTAAAAGCCGATGGCAGGCGGCGGCATCGCCGTGGTGCAGGTTGTGGTTCTTGCGCAGCCTAGGTGCGATGCGGGCCGCAGCCGAGACGGCATCCAGGAGTGCCCGGTCGATGACCTGCATCCCGGTCACGCCTCCACCAGGGCGAATTCGTTGCCGTCCGGGTCGGCGATGACCGCCATCTTCCCCCAGGGGGTGCGCTCCAGCGGTTCGCTGAAGCGGGCGCCCTTCTCCTCGAGCCTCGCGCAGAATTCCTCGAGCCCCTTCACGTTGAGCGTGATCCCGGTGTGGCGGCCGACCAGCTTCTTGGCGTCGTCGTGCAGTGCCTGGGCGATGCCGAGCGAGGTCCCCTGACCCGGGAGGAACTCCATCATGAACTCGGTCTCCTGCCCCGGCGGCAGGGCGAGCCACTCCCGGTAGAAGAGCCGCGCGGCCGGGAAGTCATGCACAAATACGACGATGTTTTTGATTTTTTCTACCATGCGAACCACCTTAAATGATATGTTCTGACAGCGTTTTAATACATAGCAGAGTGGGCGGGCGCTGGCAAGCTGTTATTGATTGCGAAAGCCGAAGGAGCGCGCCCCTCGCGGGGGGGAACCGTGGGGCAGGGATTTGTTCCAAGGGAGGTGTTCGTCGCCTCCTCTTTCATGGCGCCGGTCGGCCGCTACAACGGGCGCGAGCGCGAGGCGCTCAGCTTTCTGGAGATGGCCGAAAAGGCGGGCGAGGTCTTTTCCGGTAGCCGCCTGCGGCGCGCCGACATCGACGCCGTCGTGGTCGGCTGCCAGAACCCGGTCGCCTTCTCCGGGGTGGACAATACGGCGGCGAAGGTCGCCGGGGTGCTCGGCATCTCCGGGGCCAAGTCGGTGCTGATCGACACCGCCTCGTCCTCGGGCGCTTCTGCCCTGGAGTACGCTTACCTGCAGATCGCCTCCGGCCGCTGCGACCACGTGCTGGCGCTCGGCATCCAGAAGATGAGCGACGTCCCGACCGCCCAGGCGACCCGGATCGTCGCCGGCGTGATCGACCGGGACGAGGCCGAGTTCGGGCTCACCATGCCCGCCTGCGGGGCCCTGGTGGCGCGCGCGCTCATGGAGCGGCTGAAGCTCTCCAGCGAGGAGTGGACGGCGTTCTCGGCCCTGTTGACCCAGAGGTCGCACCGCTTCGCGGCCCAAAATCCCGAGGCGCACCTGAACTTCGAGCTCCCGATCGAGGAGTACTACCGCCAGATCGTAACCGGCAAGAATTACCGTTACTGGTGGCCGCTGCGCTACCACGACTTCTGCCCCATGTCGGACGGGGTCGCTGCGCTCCTTCTGAGCGCCACCCCGCACGAGGTGATCGTCTCGGGGGTGGGGAGCGCCACTGACATCCCGACCATCGCGGACCGCCCCTACTTCCACAGCTTCCCCGCGACGGTGCGCGCCGCCGCCGAGGCCTACGCCATGGCCGGGGTAAAGGATATCACCCGCTTCGCCGGGAAGATCCACGTCAACATGCACGACCCCTTCAACGGCTTCGGCCCGGTCAATATGGTGGACCTGGGCTTCATCCCGAGGCGCCGCATGGTCGAGGGGCTTTTGAACGACGAATTGACCGGCCTCAGGGGGAGCTTTCCCACCAACATCACCGGCGGCCTCAAGGGGCGCGGGCATCCCCTGGGCGCCACCGGGATGATCCAGATCGTCGAGAACCACCGGCTGATAATTTCCGGCGCCTTCCAGATGGGGCTCGCCCACTCCATCGGGGGGCCGATCAACAACAACGTGGTGACGCTTCTGGAGCGGACCAGCCATTACCGCAGCCGGCCTCGCCCGGAGATCACCCACTGGGGGCTCCCCCCCCTGGGGCGGATGAAGCCGAAAAAGGTGAACCTGGCCGAGCTCCTGGCCGGGCAAAGCGAGCTGGAGGGACGCTTCGTCGCGGCCACCACCCGCTTCAACTTCAAGACGGGCGCGCCCGAGGGGATCATCCTCATCGTCTCCTGTGCCGCGGCGGGGGGGAGGTACTCCTTTCTGTTCGGCGTGGGGGGGGAGCACTACCGGGAGGTGGCACGTCTCGCGCCGGGAGACCGGGTGAGCCTGGAGCAGGGGGGCGAGGCGATCCTGGTGAACCGGATTCCGGTCCGCAGGTTCTACCAAAGGACGCTGGACGGGGTGCTGGAACTGGCCGGGTCGGGGTGGAAAAAGCTCACCGGCACCGGCGCGGGGAACGGTAACGGGGCTGGCACGACTGAGGCCGGGGGAGCCGGCCCCGGAGCTGCACCGGCCCCCTGATGCTTTGCCGTTGATCAGTAGGGCCGTTGCAGGTATATTGGCACCGAGCGCCGCATTTGGTACTTAATCCAACTGAAGAGAGCCACCCCCTTGTCGTATGCCTTCCTGAAAAGATTGTCCGTGATGGCGCTCCCCGCGGGGCTCCTCATCGCGGCCTTTGCCGCGCTGCAACGGGTGCCGCTGCTGCCCCCGCCGCAGCAGGAGCTTGCCTGTTATGCGCCGTACCTGGCCCTGGCCGGCGGCCTCGGGCTGAGCCTTGCCTTCAACCGGGGCCGGGTCTTCTTTGTCCTGCTCCTGATCGGCTGCTTCTACCTGGTGGCGCGCAGCTCTCTCTCCCCGGCGGGAGACGGGGCGCTGCCGAGGGTGCTCTTTCTCTGCTTTTCGCTCGCGATGCCGGCGAACCTCCTACTCTTCTGCTTCATGCGCGAGCGCGGCGTCTTCAGCCACGCGGGGAGGCTGCGCCTCGGCTTTCTCGCCGCCCAGGGGGCAGCCGTCTACTGGATCGCCCGCTTCCCGGGGGAGTACGGCGCGATCCCCGACCTGATCGAGCGCCCCCTGGTGCGAAGCAGCTTCCTCTCTGGCTCCGCGCTCCCCCAGTCGGCTCAGCTCTTTTTTCTGGCGGCGGGGCTCCTGGTCCTGATCCGCGCGCTCAAAAGACGCTATCCGATCGACGTGGCGATCCTCGGCACCCTGGTCGCGCTCGGGATCACCTGCAACCGGATCGGCAGCGAGTTCGCCCCCCCGCTCTTCGTCACTGCGGCCGCCCTGCTGCTTATCATCGGCGTGCTGCAGGACTCCCACAGCATGGCCTTTTTCGACGAGCTGACCGGGCTTTCTTCCCGCCGGGCGCTCAACGAGCAGGTGATGGGGTTGGGGCGCAGCTTCGTGGTGGCGATGCTGGACGTGGACCACTTCAAGCGCTTCAACGACACCTACGGGCACGACGTGGGGGACCAGGTGCTGAAGATGGTCGGGGCCAGGATCGCGGCGGTCAAGGGAGGGGGGAAGCCGTACCGCTACGGCGGGGAGGAGTTCACCGTCATCTTCCCGCGCAAGGGATTGCAAGAGGTCACCCCGCACCTGGAGGAGTTGCGCCAGGCGATCGGGAACTACCAGCTCTGGATCAGGGGGGAGGACCGGCCCAAGGAGGCCGAGCTCGGCAAGGCGAAGCGCTCGGGCGGCGCGGGGAACGGGAAGTCGGTGTCGGTCACCATCAGCATCGGGGTGGCTGCCTCCGGAGAGGAGCTGAGGAGTCCGGCCGAGGTGATCAAGGCCGCCGACAAGGCGCTCTACCGGGCCAAGCAGCGCGGGCGCAACCAGATCGCCAGCTAGGCGTTGGGAAAAATTAATGTTAGCTAAGGGTACTAAGGAGCCAACGCCACATGTTCAAATTTCTCGGAGTGATATTTTTTCTCTTTCTGGTCCTCTTCATCGCGATAGTCATCGAGGAGAGTTTCCTGGGCGGGCGCCGCAGACGGCGTCTGCAGCAAAAGGCGCGGGGCGCCCGGGAAATTGGCAAGCATTAAAAGAGTTGGTGGCGCTTCGCCTTCGGGTGACCACTCCCAAACGCCCGTCTGCCTGGGTATGCCGGGCTTTTCGGCGCCCCCGTCAATTCCGACTCTATCGGACCTCTTTGCTCTGATAAGATTTTTACTACTTAATTAATCGTTAAAGCTTGACATAATGTCATTAACTGGGGTAATTTAGCTTAGACTAATTCCAGGTTCTGTAGTCGGCGCGAAGCGACGCTGTGAATGTTAGCCGAATTGTTGCATGAATGTGACAACGTGGATACAGTAATTGCATCTGGTTTTGTCAGGGCGCTGGACTCCGGCCACCTTTTATGCCATTGAGAGTCTGGCTTAGAGGGAGCCGAGGCCGTTCGTGGAGAAGCGGGTGAGGATTACGGCAATCATCGGCAGTTACCGCAAGGGTGGCGTGATCGACCAGGCGGTGGACGAGATGCTCGCTGCCGCCCGGGAAGAGGGAGCCGAAACGACCAAGATCTATCTGGTCGATACCCGCATAGAGTTCTGCACCAACTGCCGGCTCTGCGCGCAGCAGGATGGCGCGGCGCGGGGCGTTTGTCCCATCGCCGACCAGATGGGGGAGGTGCTGGACCAGGTCGAGGTTTCGGACGCCATCATCCTCGCCTCGCCCTCCAACTTCGCCACGGTCACGGCGCTGATGAAGCGGTTCATCGAGCGGCTGGTCTGTTATGCCTACTGGCCCTGGGGCATGGCGGCCCCCAAGGCTCGTCTGCGGCAGTTGCCGCGGCGTGCCGTCCTCGTCGCGTCTTGCGCGGCGCCGGCCGTAATCGCCCGCCTGGCGACCTCCATTGTCAAGCTGTTGAAACGGGCCGCCGCCCTTTTGGGAGCCAGGACCGTCGGCGTGCTCTTTATCGGCCTGGCCGCCAGGGAGGATCGACAGGACCCGGGGATGCGCGCCAGGAAAAAGGCCCGGCTGCTGGGAAAAAGGCTCGCCTGCGGCAGCTGATCCAGTTTCATCATACCAAGTGAGGTGTTATGCTAATCCAGGGTGCCTTCATGCATGTGAAAGAGTCGTTGACCGCCGGCCAGTTTCTGCACTACCTCGCCGGTGCGGCGCCGGCCGGATATTACTTCGTGGCGCATCCGCCGCCGGGAATCATCATGACTGCTGCGATAGACTGGCGGGTCATCGTACCCGATACCGACGCCGCCGATGCTCTGGCGACGGCTCTTTGGAGTGGCTATGAGGCGCTGGTGAAGCCGCAGGGCAAGGACGGCAAAGGGAACTCCCCGCTTATCTTCATCCAGATCAAGAACCTCAAAGGCGAGTGCGATCAGTTTACCGTGGGAAAGGATGTCGATAAGAAGGACGGTTTCATGAGCCGGGTCAAGGAAAGCGTCGCGGTGTTGTCAACGAAGGACAAAGAGACGGTTTTGCAGGAAATAGAGCGGACCAACACCTCTGATTACTGGGCCCAACTGGGCTAAGTCCCTAAAGACTACGATGCTACCAGCCCTTCCCAGCTACCCGGGAGGGGCTTTTTTTTGCCCGGTCAATGCCCGGGTTTGCGGGCTTTAAGCCGGTTCAGACCCTCCGGGGGCCGGACAGTGTGAAGCCGTCCGCCCGGCTCCAGAGCCGGCGGGCCGATCTTGACACCTGGCGCCGTGGCGCGCTAACCGTCACCCCGGGGTTTTCCACCTCGGAGGTGACGGCGGGGTGACGGGGAATCTGTTCTTTCGGCGTAACGAACTTGGTCATGGCTCCTCCTTGCTGGCTGGAGGCAAGACTCGCCTCCCCTGGCGTAAGCAATTACTCCACCTATCGCCAAAAACGGGGAATTCTTTAGGGGAAAATGAAGCATCGGACCACGGGGGGAGGCCGGGGCGGTCCGCCCCCGGCTAGGAGGCTGTTTTGCTGCTCAAATCAGCATCTTGCGCCAAACTTCAACGACCTTGCCGATGGTCCGGGTGTCGCTGTCGGGCTTGAACGGGGCGTAGGCGGGGTTGTCCGGCGCCAGGTAAACCTCGGCATCCCTCAGCCGGTACCTTCTCAGGATCGGTTCGCCCCAACGGTTGTTCACCAGGATGATGTCGCCGCTCTTCTTTTCGCACTCCGGTGTGAAGATGACCAGGTCGCCGTCGCGGATGGTCGGTGCCATGAAATCGCCGTAGCAGACGATGGCGTAGCAGCCGCCGGGAAGGTTGGGGACCGAAATGTAGCGGCCGGCGTGAGTCCCTTCCTGCGGGAAATTTTCCGGGATGACCTCCAGGAGCGGGGCTTTGCCCCCGGCCGGGATATCGGCACGGGTGGAATCCTTGAACGCCTCGCCCAACCCATGCGAGAGCCAGTCCGGGTTTATCCCGTAGCTGTGGGTGAGGGCTATCAGCAGCGTATCCGAAGGGCTTTTTCTGCCGGTCTCTATGCCGCTGAGAAACCCCTGCACGATCCCGAGCGAGGCGGCAAACTCCTTCTGTGTCAGGCCCAAGGCGCGCCGTGCCTCGCGGATCCGTGCCCCGGTGACAGCCTGGTATTCCTCTGAAATCATAGCATATCTCCCAGCAATAAAAATGTCCGTTGTTTTGCCCTTGACAGGCCTGGATGAGTTGTTATATTAAGGGTTGTAACGGCTTTTGGCCAAATGTAGCAGTTTTGCGAATGGTGTGCAACGAAAATTTCTCAGAGATATTTATGCGCACGGCAGGGGAGGCACCATGGAAGGGGCGCGCTATCGCTTGTACCAGATTACCCAGTCCGTACAAGGGGATCCGCTGGGAAACGCACTGATGGATGAGGTCCTGTCCACCTGCTTCGACTTTGCGCTGGGAAACGGGGATGCCCTGGAAAGGCTGGTCCAGGTACTGAACCGGCTCAACAGCCACCTCTCGAACTACGGCGAGCCGATCGCCTCGGGCCTTTTCCGGGGAACGACCAGGGAAGTGTCGCTCTGGGCGGAACAACTGACCGGCGAGATGCTCGCCAACGGGGCGCACTGAGCCGTAGGACCGGTCCTGCGGGCCCAATGAGTTTTTTGTCTGTGACTTCCTGTCGGCAACTGCCTCGCCGCCAGGCCGACCCTGCCGCCCCACCAGTGCCTCGCCTCGGCTTTCTCCCAACTGAGGATAAGCTTCCACCCTGATAGCCGCGGTTGGCGAGCTGACAGGCCACGACCGCGCAAGGTTCCGCGTCTGCGGCAACCCTTGTCCATTTCTCATTGCTGCCCGAGAGTTCACCCGCCTCGCTAAAGAGATCGCCTCCCCTTGCAGAAAAGAGCAGCACGAACTCGTCGCCGGCCGAGCTATTTCATGAGTAATGGATTGATTTTTTCTTGCCAAGTTTATATAGTGACCAGATAGCCTGAAGCCAAAGGATGGACATATGGTACGAACTATTCTCACCTACCCGGACCCGGAGCTGAAGAAGCGCTCCAACCCGGTGACGGTTATTACCGAAAAGACCAGGGAATTGGTGCGCGACATGGCGCATACCATGTACGACGCCCCGGGGGTGGGACTTGCGGCCCCCCAGATCGGGGTCCATCAGCGCATCATCGTGATCGATGTCTCTGCCAAGGACGAGGCTCCCGCGCTCATCGTAGCCATCAATCCCGAGATCATCCACGCCGAGGGGGAGGAGTACGAGGAGGAGGGGTGCCTTTCGGTACCGAAATTCTCCGCGAACGTCCGCAGGCACGCACGGGTTGTGGTGAAGGCGCTCAACCTGGAGGGGGAGGAGGTCATCTTCCGGGCCGACGAACTGCTCGCCATCGCGTTCCAGCACGAGATCGACCATCTGGACGGCATACTTTTCATAGACCACCTGTCGCCCTTAAAGCGTGGCATCTTCCGCAAGCGCTACCTGCGCGCCCAGGAAGAGGCCCGGGAGCATTGATGACCGGAATGCGTATCGTTTTCATGGGAACCCCCGAGTTCGCCTGCCCGACGCTCAGGACGCTGATCGAGCGGGGCGAGCAGGTGGTGGCGGTCGTCACCCAGCCGGACCGCCCCAAGGGAAGGGGCCAGCAGATGCAGGCTGCGCCGGTGAAGCTCCTGGCCAAGCTCCACGGCATCCCCGTGCTGCAGCCGGTCAAGGTGCGGCACCCCGACGCCATCGAACAGATCAGGGCGCTCGCCCCCGATCTGATCGTGGTGGTCGCCTTCGGGCAGATCCTCCCCAAGGCCCTCCTGGAGATCCCCGGCAAGGGGTGCATCAACGTGCACGCCTCGCTTTTGCCGCGCTACCGGGGTGCGGCTCCCCTCAACTGGTGCATCATCAACGGGGAGTCGGAGACCGGCGTCACCACCATGCTGATGGATGTCGGGCTCGACACCGGCGATATGCTGCTCAAGAGGGCGACCCCGATAGATCCCGATGAGGACACCAGCACCCTGCATGACCGGCTCTCCGGGATCGGCGCCGAGCTGCTCGCCGAAACCATCGACCTGGCGGCCCAGGGGAGGCTTGCGCCGCAAAAGCAGGACGACGCGCTCACCTGCTACGCGCCGATGCTCAAGAAGGAGGACGGCCTGATCGACTGGGGCAAGGATGCCCCCGGCATCAAGAATCTGGTGCGCGGCATGACCCCCTGGCCCGGCGCCTTCAGCTACCTGGACGACAAGATCCTCAAGTTGTACCGGGTGCAGAGCGCGTCGGGAACCGGCGCCCCGGGCGAGGTGCTCGCGGCCGGCAGGGACGGTATCGAGATCGCCTGCGGCGCGGGGAGCGTTATCATCCATGAATTGCAGCTGGAGGGGAAGAAGCGCCTCCCGGCCGCAGAGTTCCTGGCCGGGTGCAAGCTCGAGCCGGGCGCGTTGCTCGGCAAAAAGGGGTCGCTCGTTGCCTGACAAAGAAATGCCCCAGAAGCCTCCCAAGAAACGGCTCTTCGTCGCCCTTATGGGACTTACCTGCCTCCTGGTGGTAGGCCTCATCTACCTCAGCTGGTGGGTCCCCACCAAGGGGCTTGCCAACATCCATCCCAACCTGCCGCGTCTGGCCGGCATGCTGTTCGGCATCCTGTCGGGGGTGGCGCTGCTCGGCACCCTGCTCCTGGTGCTGACCACGGCGCTTGGCAAGGACATCCTCTTCACCAAGTTCATGCGCGGCGTGGTGATCAAGTTCCTGCTCCCGCTCATCGAGCAGATCGGCCGGCTGTTCGGCCTTTCCAAGGACACCATCCGCCAGTCGTTCGTCGCCATGAACAACTCCCTGGTGACCTCCCAGCGGCTCAAGATCAAGCCGGACCGGATCCTGATCCTGCTCCCCCACTGCCTGCAGCTCTCGGAATGCGAGATCAAGGTGACCGGGGAAATCAACAAGTGCATCCGCTGCGGACGCTGCGACATCATGGGACTCGCCGAGCTGGCGCAGAAATACCATGTGGACATCTCGGTCGCCACCGGCGGCACCCTGGCGCGCAAGGTGATCATCGAGAAGCGCCCCAAGCTGGTGCTGGCAGTCGCCTGCGAGCGCGACCTCACCTCGGGAATCAAGGACTGCTACCCGCTGCCGGTGATCGGGGTCCTCAATGACCGCCCCTTCGGCCCCTGCTTCAACACGCGGGTGGACGTGGAAAAGATCGAGGCGGCGCTCCGCTCCGTGCTGCTCTAGCGCGAAAGGTTGCCCATGCCAGAGGACTTCAGCTTCCGATTCGCTCGCCTCCTTGGCGGGAGCGCCCTGATCTTTTCGCTCCTGAATCCCGCGCTCTGCTTCTCTGCCGAGGCAGGTCGGGATGTGCAGATCACCGACTACCGGGTGCTGCGCACCCCCGCCCGCGATGCCTCGGGGCGGCTGCGGCTGGCGATCAGGAGTTTCCGCTCCGACGGCGTGCCCCACCTGCTGCTCATCGATCCCGTCAGCTTCCGGAGCTTCGATCTCCCTGCCTCAGCCGTTTCCCTCTCAACTGCCGGCGCCGATGCTGCCCTGGCCGCCACCCCTTTCCTGAGGGCGCTTAAGCGCTACAGCGCTCCCCCCTACCCGCTGCAAAACGGCGGGGCCGCCCGGGCCGGCGCCCGGGTCGCGGGGGAGTTCCTCACCGTGGACCTCTGCCCTTCCCGGCGACCCTTCGAGCGCGAACTCTTTCAGACGCTGGAGGCTGCCGGTGAAGGGGCGCCGGTTCCGGTCGCCGTTGCCATCTCCGGCGTCTGGCTCACCAAGCACCCCGAGGAGTTCGCCTACCTGAAGCGGGAATCCGCTGCGGGCAGGCTGGCTATAACCTGGATGAACCACTCCTTGCACCACAGCTACGAACCGCTGGCGCCGCTGGCGCGCAACTTCCTGCTCACCCCGGGGACCGATTTCCCGGCCGAGGTGCTGGAGCTGGAACAACTGCTCCTTTCCCGGGGCGTGGTTCCTTCCCCTTTCTTCCGATTCCCCGGTCTGGTCTCCGATGCCGCGACGGTAGAGCGCCTGCGCGAGTTCTCGCTGATCCCGATCGGCTCCGACGCCTGGCTCGCCAAGGGGGAGTCGCCCCGCAGGGGGAGTTTCATCCTGGTGCACGGTAACGGCAACGAGCCCCGAGGGGTGCAGCTGCTCCTGCCGATGCTGAAGAGCGGGGAACTGCACCTGCTGCCGCTACCCGAGGCCTTCGGCAACTAACTGCCGCGTCACCAGCAACGACTTCTCCTATCCCTGCGCGCGCGGGTCCTTTGTGGACTCCCGCTTCCTGAAGAGCCTCGAGGCGCCGGTCCGGGAACGCAGCCGCGTGCTCTCCGGGCTCGCCCAGGTGCAGTGGGAACTTCTGGCGGCGCTCGGCAGGTCGTACGTCTGGGGGGGGGGACCTGAAGGGAGGGGTGGCACTGCTGGTACCCCGGAGCGGAGGACTACCCCGGGGGTGACGGGAAGGCACGCGTTTGTGGTCAGGAGATGGTTCCCACCCTGACGCCGAGGCCGAGTCCGGCGCTGAGCGCGGAGATCGAGGTCTCCTTTTCGGCGGCGATCAGGTCGCTTTGCACCGACAGATCATCGGAGCAGGGGAGCGGGCCATCCGGGACCACGGCAAGAAACACACTGACCACCTCCGGGTCGAGCGAGGTGCCGCTCAGGGCGCGCACCATCTCCCGCGCTTCGGGACAGGGGTACCCCTTCCGGTACGGGCGGTCCATGGTGAGCGCGTCGTAGATGTCCGCGACCGAGACGATGCGCGTCTCGATGGGGATCGACTCCCCGGCCAGCCCGTCGGGGTAGCCGGTGCCGTCCCAGCGCTCGTGGTGGTGGTGGATGATGTTGCGGGCGACCTCGGACAGATGCGCCTTCTCGGCGACGTCGGCGCCCCAGTAGGTGTGCATCTTCATGGTTTCGAATTCGGGGTCGGTCAGGCGGTTGGTGGAGTTCAGGATGAATTCCGAGACGCCGATCTTGCCGCAGTCGTGCAGCCAGCTACCGAATTTTATCTGGCGCTGGGTTTCCTTCGCTATCCCCATCGCGTCAGCGATCATCAGGGCAAAAACGGCTACCCGGTCGCAGTGCCCCTTGGTGCTGGGGTCCTTCAGCTCGATGGTCTGGGCCAGCGAGCGGAGCACGGACTCGTCTTCGCGCCGGATGGTGTGGATCATCCGGTAGCGCCGCAGCCCTTCCTTAACCACGTCGAGGATCTCCTCTTCCTTCCAGGGCTTCAGCAGGTAGCGGTACACCTCGGAACTGTTGATGGCGGCCAGTGCGGTGGGGAGGTCGACGAAGGCCGAGATCAGTACCTTCACCGTGTCCGGCGAGACGGTGCGCAGCTCGTTGAGCAAATCCAGGCCGCACATGCCGGGCATGTGGTTGTCCGAAACAACGACAGCTATCTCGTGCAGTTTGAAGAGTTCCAGCGCCTCGGCCGCGTCGTTTGCCGTCAGGATCGTGATCCCCTTGGAGAGGAAGAGGTCCTGCGCTATCTGGAGCGCCAGCTTGCTGTCGTCTACGAAAAGAATCTCTGCGGCCATGGTTTTCCCCTTGCGTGTCACGGCTGGACCGGCCCCGGCGGCCCCCACCGAGAAAGGCGCTGGCGGCGGCTGAAGCCTGTCGGCATATTAGGCACTCATGAAGGGATTGTCAACCAATTGTTGCCCCCTCGGCCTGCGCATCCTGACCGTTTAAGGGCGCCCTGGCGGCGGATGTGTCCTTGGTAAGTCCCCGGATGATCGGCCTTTTGTCGAGCCGTTATTCGGCGCAGCAGGAAAGCCGCTCCAGGTCCCGGCGGAAACCCTGGGCGCAGAGTTTCAGCCCCTCCCCCATGGAAGGATAGACGTGCAGGGTCTCGGCGAGCTGCGCCACGGTCATGCCGAAGCGGATGGCGAGTGCCGCCTCATTGATGATGTCCGCACCGCGGTGCAGGCAGAGGTGCACGCCGAGGATCCGGCCGCTGCCGCACTCGGCGACGATCTTGATCGCCCCCTTAAGCTCTCCGGTGACGTGGGCCTTGGGAATCGCCGAGGCGGCGATGGTGTGGCTCATCACCTGGAAGCCGGCCTGCCGGGCGGCCTCCTCCCCGTAGCCGACGGTCCCCACCTCCGGGTCGGTGAAGATCGCCATCGGGATGGAGTTGTAGTCCAGCGCGCAGCGGCATCCGCAGTCGAGCATGTTGTCGACGGCGGCGATCCCTTCCCGGGCGCCGACGGTCGCGATCTGCATCCCTCCGGTCACGTCCCCCGCGGCCCAGATGCCGGGGGCGGAGGTGCGCAGCTCCCGGTCGACCCTGATGAAGCCGCGCCCGTCCACCAGCACCCCCGCCTCTTCCAGGCCGATGCCGCAGCTGGCGGGCGCGGTGCCCACCGCGACCAGGATCTGCTCCGAGGCGAAACTGCGGGCAACACCCCCCACCTGCGCCTCCACCCGGGTCACTCCGTCCCGGGCCGAGACGCAGCAGATGGTGGCGTTCACCACGATCTCGATCCCCTCCGCCTCGAGCGCCTCCCTGAGCGCCTGCACCGGCTCCGCCTCGACAGCGGGGAGCAGGCGCTCCCCGTGCTCCAACACGGTGATCCGCACCCCGAGCCGGCGCAGCATCTGCCCCAGCTCCAGGGCGATGACGCCCCCCCCCACGATGGTGACGGAGGCGGGGGGGACTTTCATGAGCAGGGCGCTCTTGCTGGTAAGATACGGGATCTGGTCCAGCCCGGGGATGGCTGGAATGCGCGGGAACCCTCCGGTTGCGATCAGGAACCGGTCGCCCCGCAGGATTTTGTTCCCGACGCGCACCGTGTCGGGTGCCAGGAACTGGGCGTTCCCCTTGATGAGCCGCAACCCCGGCACCTTGTTCAGGACGTCCAGGTACTTGGTCTGGCGCAGTTCCTGGACCACGGCGAATTTGTGGGCGTCGAGCCGCGGGAACTCGAGGCCGTCGACCCCGGTGCCCAGGCCCAGCAGGTTCCCCAGCTGCGCCTGGTGCCGGAAAAGGGCCGCATGGATCAGCGTCTTGCTCGGGATGCACCCCCAGTTTATGCAGGTTCCCCCCAGGACGCTCTTTTCTATCATGACGGGGTGGGCACCCTTTGCCTGCGCCCGGAGCGCGGCGGCAAAGGCGGTGGATCCCGAGCCGAGTATGATGATCTCTCGTTCCTCGCTCATGGCGCTGGCCTCTCCAAAACAAGTTTACCCCCAAGCAACCCCCTGGTAAACAGGATAATTAGGGTCGCCTTGCTCCGGTTGCCGGGCAAGCTCTCAGAATTTGACGGGTTGGCGGGCAATAATCCCTTGACACTGCAGGTAAATAATTGTAATCTGGCGAGCCTAACTCTTTGGATACAGTATGCTTTTTTGTTTAATCCCGTGAAATTATAATTTATCGGAGGCGGCGTGTTGACTTTTCAGGAGCTGATTCTCTCCCTGCAGAACTACTGGGCAGGGCAGGGGTGCGTGATCCAGCAACCATATGACACCGAAAAGGGGGCGGGGACCTTCAACCCGGCCACCTTCCTGCGCGTGCTCGGGCCCGAGCCCTGGAAGGTCGCCTACGTGGAGCCCTCCCGGCGCCCCACGGACGGCCGCTACGGCGAGAACCCGAACCGGCTGCAGCACTATTACCAGTTCCAGGTGATCATGAAGCCTTCCCCCATGAACATCCTCGACCTGTACCTCGACAGCTTACGCGCCTTCGGGATCGATCCCGGCAAGCACGACATCCGCTTCGTCGAGGACGACTGGGAGAGTCCGACGCTGGGCGCCTGGGGTCTGGGCTGGGAGGTCTGGCTGGACGGCATGGAGATCACCCAGTTCACCTACTTCCAGCAGGCCGGGGGCATCGACCTGAAACCGGTCTCCTCCGAGATCACCTACGGCTGCGAGCGCATCGCCATGTATCTGCAGGGTGTGGACAACGTCTACGACCTGGAGTGGACCAAGGGGATCAGCTACCGCGACATCCACCACGAAAGCGAGGTGGAGTTCTCCACCTACAACTTCGAGGAGGCGGACGTCGACATGCTGCTCTCCCTGTTCACCTTGTACGAGAAGGAGTGCGTGAGGCTGGTCGCCAAGGGGCTGGTGCTGCCGGCCTACGACTACGTCATGAAGTGCTCGCACACCTTTAACCTTCTGGACGCGCGCGGCGCCATCTCGGTCACCGAGCGCGCCTCGTACATCGGCAAGGTGCGCAACGTGGCGCGCCTGTGCGCCGAGGCATACCTGCAGATGCGCGAGCGGCTCGGCTTTCCGCTTTTAAAAGGAGGCCGCTAATGGCTAAGGATCTGTTCCTGGAGATTGGGTGCGAAGAAATTCCGGCCGGCTTCATCCCGAAGGCGCTGGCCGACATGGAACTCTTGCTGAAGCGCGAGTTGGAGGGGGCGCGCCTTACCTTCGGCGAGATCGTCACCCTGGGGACCCCGCGCCGCCTGGTGCTCGCCGTGAAAGCGCTGGCCGAGCGCCAGCCCGACGCCGAGCTGACCGCCATGGGACCCGCCAAGGGTGTCGCCTACGACGCCCAGGGGAACCCGACCAAGGCGGCCCAGGGTTTCGCCCGGGGGCAGGGGGTCGAGGTGTCGGCGCTCAAGCTGGTGGCGACTGAAAAGGGCGAGTACCTGGCCGCGGTCAAAAGCGAGATCGGCCGGGAGACCGCCGAGCTTTTGACCGAGATGCTGCCGCGCCTGGTGGCCACCATCCCGTTCAAGAAATCGATGCGCTGGAGCGACCTCGAGGTCAGGTTCGCGCGCCCCATCCACTGGATCGTGGCGCTGTTCGACGGGACCGTGGTCCCCTTCTGCTTCGGCAACATCGACTCCGGCTCCGTTTCGCGCGGCCACCGCTTCATGGCCAACACGACCTTCCCGGTGCGCGACCTCGCACAGTATCTCGAGGAGTGCGAGCGGCATTTCGTGATCCCCGACCCGGGCCAGAGAAAGGAGATCATCAGGCGCGAGGTGGCGCGGGTCGCGAAGCTGGCCGGCGGCAACGTGCTTCCCGACGAGGGGCTCCTGGAGCAGGTGACCTTCCTGGTGGAGTACCCGAGTGCTGTGGCCGGCACCTTTTCCCCGGACTTCCTCGCCGTCCCCCGCGAGGTGCTGATCACCTCCATGAGGGAGCACCAGCGCTACTTCTCGCTGGTGGACGACGCCGGCAAACTACTCCCGGTCTTCATCACCATCAACAACACGCTGACCGAGGACCCCTCCGTGGTCGTCAAGGGGAACGAGCGGGTGCTGCGCGCCCGCCTCTCCGACGCCCGGTTCTTCTTCGAAGAGGACAAGAAGACCCCGCTCGAGGAGCGCGTCGAGTCGCTGAAAAGCGTGGTCTACCAGGCGAAGCTCGGCACCTCCTACGAGAAGATGGAGCGCTTCCGCTCTCTTGCGGCCTACCTCACCGAGAGGATCAACCCGGCCGTGGTGGCAAAGGTGCAGCGGGCGGCAACCCTGTGCAAGGCCGACCTGGTCACCGGCATGGTGGGGGAATTCCCGGAGGTCCAGGGGATCATGGGGCGCGAGTACGCGCTGCACGCGGGCGAGGATCTGGAGGTGGCCAACGCCATCGCCGAGCACTACCTGCCAACCCAGGCGGGCGGAGAGCTCCCCGCCTCTGACATCGGCGCCTTCGTCTCGCTTGCCGACAAGATGGACACCATCTGCGGCTGTTTCAGCGTGGGGCTTATCCCGACCGGCTCGGCCGACCCCTACGCGTTGCGCCGCTCGGCCCTCGGCATCATCAACATCATCCTGGAAAAGGGATACCGGCTGCGGCTCAACGACTTCATCGCGGCCTCGCTAGAGCTCTTGGCAGCAAAAGCCAGCCGCCCCCGCGAGGAGGTGCAGCGCGACGTGCTCGAGTTTTTTCGGGTCCGCTTCGTGAACCTGTTGGCCGACCGCTTCCCCGCGGACGCGGTGGACGCCGTTGTGGCGCTCTCCTTCGACGACCTGGTCCAGGCCTCGTCCAAGATCGCCGCGCTGTCCGAATTCAGGAAGCGCGACGACTTTGGCCCGCTGGCCGTTGCCTTCAAGAGGGTCTGCAATATCGTGAAGGACGGTGTGGACACGCCTGTGGCCCAGGATCTCTTCGAGGATCCCGCCGAGGAGGAGCTGTACTGGGCCCTGCACGCAGTGTCCGGGCAGGTGGCCGGCGCGGTCGCCTCCGGCGACTATCTGGCCGCGCTCTCGGAAATAGCGACCCTGAAGAAGGGGGTCGACCTCTTCTTCGAGAAGGTGATGGTTATGTCGGAGGACGAAAAGGTGCGTGGCAACCGGCTCGCGCTCCTGACGGGCATTGCCCGGCTTTTCGGGCAGCTGGCCGACTTCGCGAGACTATCGCCGTGATGCCCCGCCGGGTGCCGCAGCTGCCCCGTTGCCGGGTGCTTTCCAGCCAGGTGGAGGTGCGCCGCCGCAGCGCACCTAAGTAACGCTGAGGTAAACAGCCGTCCGCGCCGCAAGGCCGGCGGCTGTTTTTGCCTTTTATTTTAAAAAGGGTATAGTAATAAGCACTCACACTTCAATGTATTAATCTTAAGGGGGTCCAGATGGGAAAGTACGTTTACTTCTTCGGGGCGGGCAAGGCGGACGGCAATGCGAAGATGAAGGAGCTTCTTGGCGGCAAGGGGGCGAACCTCGCCGAAATGACCAGCATCGGCCTGCCGGTTCCGGCAGGCTTTACCATCACCACGGAGGTCTGCACCGAGTATTACAAGATCGGCCAGCACTACCCGGCGGGACTCCAGGCAGAGGTGGCCGCCAACATGCGCGCTGTTGAGGATCTCATGGGGAAGAAGTTCGGTGACCCCAAAAACCCGCTCCTGGTCTCGGTCCGCTCCGGGGCTCGCGCCTCCATGCCGGGGATGATGGACACCATCCTGAACCTGGGTCTGAACGACGTCACCGTACAGGGGATTATCGCCCAAAGCGGCGACGAGCGCTTCGCCTACGACGCCTACCGCCGCTTCGTTCAGATGTACTCGGACGTCGTCATGGGGATGCACAAGGACGAACTGGAGCACCTGCTGGAGCGTAAGAAGGAAGCCCGCGGCGTCCACCTCGACACCGACCTCACGGCCGGAGACTGGAAGGAACTGGTGGCAAGCTTCAAGGCGAGGATCCACGAGACACTCGGAGTCGCCTTCCCAGAAGAGCCCGAGGCGCAGCTCTGGGGTGCAATCGGGGCGGTGTTCGGTTCCTGGATGAACCAGCGTGCCATCACCTACCGCCGGCTGAACAACATTCCGGCCGAATGGGGGACCGCGGTCAACGTGCAGTCCATGGTGTTCGGCAACATGGGTAACGACTGCGCCACCGGCGTCGCCTTCACCCGCGACCCCTCCACCGGGGAGAACTACTTCTACGGCGAGTACCTGGTGAACGCACAGGGAGAGGACGTGGTGGCGGGGATCCGCACCCCGCAGCCGATCAACCGGGCCAAGCACAAGCCTGGCGACCTCCCCTCCATGGAGGAGGTGCTCCCGGATTGCTACCACCAGCTGGCCGACATCAGGAACATCCTGGAGCGCCACTACAAGGACATGCAGGACATCGAGTTCACCATCGAGAAGGGCATCCTCTACATGCTGCAGACCAGGGGGGGCAAGCGGACGGCGAAGGCCGCCATCAAGATCGCCGTGGACATGGTGACCGAGGGGCTCATCGACGAGAAGACTGCAGTGCTGCGCGTGGCGCCGAGCCAGCTGGACCAGCTGCTGCACCCCTCGCTCGACCCCAACGCGGAGAAGAAGATCATCGCCAAGGGGCTGCCGGCCTCTCCCGGCGCTGCCTCGGGCGAGGTGGTGTTCACCGCCGACGAGGCCGAATCCGCCGCCAAGCTCGGCCACAAGGTGATCCTGGTCCGGGTAGAGACGAGCCCCGAGGACATCCACGGCATGCACGCGGCGCAGGGGATCCTGACTGCGCGCGGCGGCATGACCTCGCACGCAGCGGTCGTGGCGCGCGGCATGGGGAAATGCTGCGTCGCCGGCTGCGGGGACATCAAGGTGGATTACGCCGCCGGGAAATTCGCGGCCAAGGACGGAACGGTCATTGCAAAGGGGGACCTGATCACCCTGGACGGTTCCACCGGCGAGGTGATGCTTGGGGCGGTGGCCACCGTTTCCGCCGCGGTCAGCGAGGACTTCGCCAAGCTGATGGGATGGGTGGACAAGTTCCGCCGCATGAAGGTCCGCGCCAACGCCGACACGCCGCACGACGCGCGCACCGCGCGCGAGTTCGGCGCCGAGGGGATCGGCCTGTGCCGGACCGAGCACATGTTCTTCGACGCCACCAGGATCGCCGCGGTCCGCGAGATGATCCTCGCCGCCGACATCGAGGGGCGGCGCAAGGCGCTGAAAAAGATACTCCCGATGCAGAAGGGGGATTTCATGGGGCTTTTCCGGGAGATGAAGGGGCTGCCGGTCACCATCAGGCTCCTCGACCCGCCGCTGCACGAGTTCCTCCCCCAGGAGGCCAAGGACATCGATGCACTGGCCAGCACCATGGGGGTCTCCGCCCAGACCATCCGGCATAAGGTCGAGTTCCTGCACGAGTTCAATCCGATGCTCGGGCACCGCGGCTGCCGTCTCGGGGTGACCTTCCCGGAGATCTACGACATGCAGGTGCAGGCGATCATGGAGGCCGCCTGCGAGCTGGTGCGCGACGAGGGGTTCCAGATCGTACCGGAGATCATGATCCCGCTGGTGTCGGTCACCAAGGAGCTGGGTCTCATGCGCGCCAACGCGGTCGCGGTCTGCGAGGATGTCATGGCACGCTACGGTGTCAAGGTGGAATACCTGATCGGCACCATGATCGAGCTGCCGCGCGCCGCACTCACCGCGGACAGCATCGCCGCCGAGGCCGATTTCTTTTCCTTCGGCACCAACGACCTGACCCAGACCACCTTCGGCCTCTCCCGGGACGATGCAGGCAAGTTTCTCCCCTTCTACGTGGAGAACGGCATCATGGAGGACGACCCCTTTGTCACCCTGGACCAGGAAGGGGTGGGGGCGCTGGTCAGGATGGGGTGCGAAAAAGGCCGCTCGGCGCGCGCCGCCATCAAGCTCGGCATCTGCGGCGAGCATGGCGGCGATCCCGCCTCGGTCATCTTCTGCGACTCGGTCGGCCTCGACTACGTTTCCTGCTCGCCGTTCCGGGTGCCCATCGCCCGGCTGGCGGCGGCCCACGCCACACTGAACTCGTAAGCTCGTTCCCCCTCCCCCCGGAAAGTCGCAGCGGCCGGGGGGAGGGGACTGGAAAACCTCAATGCGCATCGACGAAAAATCCGAATCCCGTAGCATTGTCAAGAAGGGGAAGGGGGGCGCAGCCAAGGGGGTAATGAGCGCCAGCGGCGCGCTGTTTGCCGGGCGTCTCACCCAGGTAGCCAAGAGCAGTTCCGACTACCCGGGCGAACTGCAGCGGCTCAAGGAGGAGATCGACAAGGCCGGCACGGCCCTGGAGCAGGAGCCGACCATCGCCAATTTCAAGGTCTTTCGCGATCTGATCGGATCCCTGGCCAAAAAGGTCTCAGCCGAAGCGTACCGCATCGAGCTGATAGGCGGAGGCATCACCGGGCGCACCCACGAAGTGATCACCACCATCGATAAAGAGGCGGACCTGCTCTACCACCTCATCATGCGTGAACAGAAGGACCACATCAGGATCGTCGCCCAGATCATCAAGATCAAGGGGCTGGTCGTCGATTTCCAGCTCTAGCAGCTCCCGGTTCCGGGAACCTGCCACAGAAACAAAAAGGGGACTCGCCAGAGTCCCCTTTTTTTAGTCACTACTGCGGAATCGTTCAGCGCACCGTGACGCTCAGCCTGCCTACCTGCGCGATTTCGGCCACCACCAGGTCGCCGCTTCTTATCGGGCCCACCCCGGCCGGGGTGCCGGTCAGGATCAGGTCGCCCGGCTCCAGGGTGAAGATGGCGGAGATGTAGCTGATCAGCTCGGGGATGCGGTGGATCATCAGCGCCGTCGAACCGTCCTGGCGGGGCTCCCCGTTCACCGAGAGGGTGATCCGAAGATCCTGCGGGTCGCTAACCGAGGCAGCCGCCACGAAAGGGGAGAGGGGACAGGCGGTGTCAAACCCCTTGGCGATCTCCCAGGGAAGCCCCTTCTTCTTCTGTTCGGCCTGCACGTCACGAAGGGTCAGATCGATGGCGACTCCGAAGCCGGCGACGTGGTGCATGGCCTCGGCGACCGGGATCGCCTTGCCTGCGGTGCCGATCAGCAGCGCCAGTTCGGCCTCGTGGTGGCAGTCGTTGCTGTAAGAGGGGATGACGATCTGCTCCCCCTCGCCGATGACGCAGGAGGCGGGTTTCATGAAAATGATGGGGCGCTCCGGCGTTTCATTGCCGAGCTCCTTGATGTGGTCCGCGTAGTTCCTTCCGATGCAGAGGATCTTGCCGATCGGAAGGGCTTTCTCGCTCCAGAGCAGTTGTGCCGTTTTCATGCTGCCTCCCTTTAAACTGGAAATTCAATGATTCAACTGCCTCGACGACGCGACGACCCGATCTACCACTCGCCGTTAACCGCCCTTGCCGCGCCCCCCACCCGGCATCCCTGCCAACTGCCGCGCCTCTTTAACTCGTTCACGATCCGGTACCACATCTGGTTGTTCTTGAGGTCCCAGTTGGGCGCCACCCGGATCGCGAGCGGCGCCGAGCCGTACAGCCGCTGGATGGCGACCTGGGGTGGCAGCTCTTCCAGAAAGTCGCAGACCCCCCCGAGGTACTCGTCCAGGGTAATCGGGGTGAAGCTGCCGCATCGGTAGAGTTCGGCCAGTCGGGTCCCCTCGACGACGTGGAGCTGGTGCAGCTTCACCGAGTTGACCGGGAGCCCAGAGATGAGCCGGACGCTCTTCAGGAACCCCGCGCGGGTCTCTCCCGGGAAGCCGTAGATGAGATGGGTGCAGATGTCGATGCCGCGCCCGGCGAGCCTCTCTACCGTGCTCAGGTACTCGGCCAGGGTGTGCCCCCGGTTGATCCCGGCCAGGATGGCGTCGTTCATGGACTGCAGGCCGAGCTCGACACAGACGTAGCGGTCCCGAGCCAACTCGGCAAGGAGCTCGATCGCACCGTCGCTGATGGAGTCGGGACGGGTGCCGATGGAGAGGCCGACCACGTCCGGGTGCGCCAGGGCGCGCCGGTAGAGCTCGGAGAGCTGGGGTACCGGTGCGTAGGTGTTGGTGAACTTCTGGAAGTAGATCAGAAACTTTTCGCTTTGCAGGCGCTGCCGGTGGTAGGCTATGCCGGAGGCCATCTGCTCCTCGATCGGGATGATCGCCAGGGTCTCCTTGGGGGAGAAGGAGCTGTTGTCGCAGTAGATGCACCCCCCCGTGCCGCGGCTGCCGTCCCGGTTGGGGCAGGTGAAGCCGCCGTCCACGTTCACCTTGCTCACCCGGCAGCCGAAGCGCCGGCGCAGGTAGGAGCCGTAGGAGTTGATGTGCAGGTCGTGGTGGATCAGCTCGCTGGTCATGTCAGTCGCCCGCATCCAGGGCGGGGAGCATCGCCAGGAACTCGCGGGCGGCCTCGCGCGGCTCGGGTGCCGACATGAGGGCCGAGATCAGGGCGATGCCGCGCACCCCGCAGCAAACCACTTCGGCGCAGTTCTCCCGCTTGATCCCTCCCAGGGCGAAAACCGGTATCTGCAGCATGCGGGCGACCGTCTGCAGGAGCTCCACCCCGACCGGATCCCCGTATTCCGCCTTGGACGGGGTGAAGAAGACTGGACCGAAGGTGACGAAGTCCGCCCCCATTTCCTGGGCGGTGATGGCCTGGACCTGGTTGTGGCAGGAGACGCCGATCAGCTTCTTTTCGCCCAAAAGCCGGCGCACCTTGTACATCGGCAGGGAACTCGCGCCGATATGGACCCCGTCGGCATCGACGGCGAGCGCCACGTCGACGCGGTCGTTGATGAACAGCTTGGCGCCGTAGCGCGAGGTGAGGCGGCGCAGCTCGTAGGCGGTTTCGTAGAGCTCCTTGGTAGTGAGATCCTTCTCCCGCAGCTGAACGGCGCGCACCCCCCCGCGCAGCGCCTCCTCGACCACGAACTCGAGGTTGCGCCCGTGCGTTTCACTGCGCCCGGTGATCAGGTACAGGTTGAAGTCAATCCAGGGGGATTCCAGGTGCCTCACGCAATGAGACCAGCAAGCGGGGAGGATGCGTTGGCGTGCAGCTTCATCGGGATGCGCCCGGCCCGGTAGGCGAGCCTTCCGGCGCGCACGGCGAGGTTCATGGCAAGCGCCATGGCGACCGGATCCTGGGCCCCGGCGATCCCCGTGTTCATCAGCACGCCGTGGCAGCCAAGCTCCATGGCGATCGCCGCATCCGAGGCGGTGCCGACGCCGGCGTCGACGATCACCGGGACCTTGACCGTGTCGAGGATGATCCGCATGTTGTAGGGGTTCCTGATCCCCAGGCCGCTTCCGATCGGAGCGCCCAGCGGCATGACCGCCGCGCACCCCAGGTCCTCGAGCCTGCGGCAGACGATGGGGTCGTCGCTGGTGTAGGGGAGCACGGTAAACCCTTCCTTGACCAGGACCGCCGCCGCCTTCAGGAGCTCCACGTTGTCAGGGAAGAGGGTCTGCTCGTCACCCAACACCTCCAGCTTCACGAAGTCGGAGAGACCCGCCTCGCGGGCCAGGCGGCAGGTCCGGATGGCGTCCTCGGCCGTGTAGCAGCCGGCGGTGTTGGGAAGCAGGGTGTATTTTTTCAGGTCGATGTGGTCGAGCAGCGACTCCTTGTTGCGGTCCGAGATGTTCACCCGGCGCACCGCCACGGTGATGATCTGGGCGCCGGAGGCCTCGATGGCGGCGACCATCTGGGGGAAGTCGGCGTATTTGCCCGTGCCGACCATGAGGCGGGAGTCGAATTCGCGTCCCGCGATGACGAGCTTGTCGTTATTTTCAGGCATCTTGGTGGTCTCCCGATCGTGAAACTTGGAAAATCTGCACTCTTTTAATTGGAGGGGAGTCGGGGGTTAGCCCCCGCCTACGAAATGGACGATTTCGAGGCTGTCCCCGTCCTTCAGGATGGTGCCCGGGTAGGCCCCTTTCGGGAGGATCTCCCGGTTCAGCTCGACCGCCACCCGGCGCGGGTCGATGCCGAGCTGCAGCAGGTAGTCCTGGACCGAGAGCGCTTCGATCGTGGTGGCTTCGCCGTTAATGGTAATGTTCACCGCTTGGCTCCGAATTTCCTGACGCTTGGAATGAAAAAGCCGGTGCAGGGTAGCAACCGGCGGGGGCTCTGGCGCAACGCCGGCCCGGCTAAGCCTGGTCCGGCAGCCAGGGGATGGCCTGACCGTAAACTAGCAATATTGCCTCTTAGATGTCAAATGTTTTCTTCCGCGGGGTTGCACCGGGAGCGCCCCTGCACGGTGGCGGGGCTGGCGCAGCCACTTATGGGCAAGCGAGCGGCCGGGGACAAGGGGGAATTGCTCTTTGCAAAGGGGTTTCAGGCCGCCTGGAACGATTGGATGAGACGGCAGCCGGGCAAAATCTCCCTCGCCCCTGGCGAGGGAGGGCCGGGGTGAGGGAGCTGGCGCGGAGTGCCGTTGCCGCGGCCTTACGCGTCGGGCGCGTCCTCCTGCAGGGGGAGCCTGATGGTGAAGGTCGTCCCGGCACCCTCCTCGCTTTGCACCTCGATCCCGCCGCCGTGCTCCTGCAGTATGCCGTAGGAAACCGAGAGGCCGAGGCCGGTCCCCTTGTTCTCCTTGGTGGAGAAGAAGGGGTCAAAGATCTTCGCCAGATGGGCCTCGGAGATGCCGCAGCCGTTGTCGGCGATGCTGAAGAAGACGAAGCCGTGCTCGCGGTCCGCCCAGCTGCGGAGCGTCAGTGTCCCCTCGCCCTGCATGGCATGGGCGGCATTGATGAAGATGTTGATGAACACCTGCTCAATCTGGTTCGGGTCGAGCATCAGTGCCGGCAGGTCGTCGGCGTAATTCCTGATGACGGTGATGTCCTGGAACAGTATCTGGTGCTCGATCAAAGAGAGCGCGGTGTCGGAGACCTCGTTCACCGAGTTGAGCCCCTTTTGCGGGGTGGAGCAGCGAGCGAATTCCAGGAGCCCCTTGACGATGCTCGCGCAGCGTTTGGTCTCCCTGATGACCGTTTCGATATCGTTTTTCAGCGTCTCGTCCAGCCTCGGGTTGCTGTGGATCAGGGAGGAGAAGACCAGGATGCCGGTGAGCGGGTTGTTGATCTCGTGCGCGATTCCCGCCACCACCTCGCCCAGGGAGGCGAGCTTCTCGCTGCGCACCAGCTGCGCCTGGATATGGGTCAGCTCCTGGGTCCTTTCCTGCACCATCTGCTCCAGGGTCTTGCCCCACCCTTCAAGTTCGCTGCGCACCTTCTTCAGGTTAAGGGTCATGTCGTTGAACGACTCAGCCAGCTCTCCCAGCTCGTCGTTGGCAAAGGAGGGGACCAAGCCGTCCAGCTCCCCGCGGGCCAGCATCTTAGTGTGCTCCAAAAGCTCGCGCACCGGACGGTTCACCAGCTTCTGGGTGAACACGGTGAGGGAGGCCGAGGTGAGGGCGATGAGCAGCAGGATGAGCGCGATGCTCCGGTTGCGGTAGGCCTCGATCAGGGTGTGCATCTGGTCCAGGGAGACCACGACGTCCAGCACCCCGAGCACCTTGGAGCGCTCGGGATGGAAGTGGCAGCTTGCCGTGTAGCAGCTCTCCTCGTTGTAGATGGCGTTGGTGATGCCGAGGAATTCCTCGCCGGTCCGGGAGAAAAAACGCCGGCTGCGGTTCCTGGAAGAGGCGGTGATCCGCAGCTCCTTCTCGCCGTGGCAGATGGTGCAGATCTCTGCCTGCTTGTTCAGCAAGGTGCCGGTCTCGTTCTCCCGGGTGGAATAGATGACCCGTCCGGTCTTGTTGATGAGCCGGATCCGCTCCACCCCGCGCTGGCTCCCGATCTCGGCGATGGTCTTGTAGAACAGGGGGCGGTCGTCCCGGAGCATCTGGTTGTGGGTGCTGCGAATGATGGTCTCAGTGATCTTGTCGGCCTCCGAGATCGCCTCCTGCAGCAGCAGGTCTTTCAGGCTGTTCAGGTTCAGGTAGGCGAAGAGCGCCATGGTGCAGAGCAGTACCACTCCGGTGGCGATGGTGAGCTTGGAAATCAGGTTGAGGCGCACGTGTGCTCTCCGCTTAAGCAGGCCCCACAGAAGCGCCGGACCGCCGGCGGGGGGCTGTGAATTGCTGGGCTGGTTTTTGTCACTTGACATCTATAGAACGTTATTCTATAAGTTATATATATCCCTGCGGCAATTCCGGGCTGTCACCGTGCTGCATCGCGCTGCAGCTGTTTTATCCGGGGGGTGCAGCCTGATCTCCCCGGCCGTAACGGTAGGGAGTGTACTCACATTAAAACGGTTTATCAAGCAATAAATTACCTTGACACCCGCCCCCGAAAAGCCTAATTAAAGGGTTTGGAATTTTTCTATACTCAGAACAGGTGCAGCCAATGGCAAAAAAAGAGAAATCGGAATACATCATTCAGGCGGTGTCCCACGCCCTCGATCTCCTGGAGCAGTTCCACGACGAGGTGGACGAACTCGGCGTAACGGAGCTCAGCAAGCGGTTGAAGCTGCATAAGAATAACGTTTTCAGGCTTTTAGCTACTCTCGAGTCGCGAAACTATATCGAGCAGAACAAGGTGACGGAGAACTACCGCCTGGGACTTAAGACCCTGGAGCTCGGCCAGACCTTCATCAAGCAGATGGGGCTCCTGCGCCAGTCGCGCCCGGTGCTCGAGGCGCTGGTCAAGGAGTGCAACGAGACCACCTACGTGGCGATCCTGAAGGACTGCCATATCGTCTACCTCGACGTGGTGGAGACCGATCTCACCGTCAGGGTGGTGCCCAGGGTGGGCGCCCGGCTCCCCGCCTACTGCACGGCCGCCGGCAAGGTGCAGATGGCCTACATGACCGACGAGGAACTGGAGAACTACCTGCCGGTCAAGGAGATGAAGCGCTACACGCCGAGGACGGTGACCGACCGGGAGGAGTTGAAGAAGCATCTCAAGGTGATCGCCGAACAGGGGTACGCCATCGACGACGAGGAGATGGACGTCGGGGTGAAGTGCGTCGGCGCGCCGATCCGCGACTACACCCGCAGGATCATCGGTGCGGTGAGCATCTCGGGTCCCTCGATGCGCTTTACCGACGAGAGGCTGGAGAAGGAGCTGATCCCCCTGGTGATGCGCTCGGGAGAGGAAATCTCCCACAAACTAGGCTACCACAAATAACGAAAAAGCCCCGCACATCCGAGCGGGGCTTTTTTTATGGCGCAATCTCCTCGTGCCAAAGCCTCAGCACCTGCGCTTCCAGTTCCTCCCGGCTCCCCCGGTTGTCGATCACGACCCTGCCCAGCAGCTTCTTCTCCTCCATTGGCATTTGGGAGGCGATCCGTTGCTCCGCCGCCTCGCGCCCCAGGGCATCCCGCGCCATGAGGCGCGCCAGCTGGCTCTCCCGGTCCAGGTAGACCACCCAGACCTCGTCCACCCGGTGCGAGTTTCCCGCCTCGATCAAAAGGGGGGCGACGTAGAAGGCCGTAGTCACCCCCCGCTCCCTGAGCTGCGCCAGTTTCCGGTCGGCACGGGCCCTGATGGCCGGGTGGGTGATCGCTTCCAGGGTGTGCCGCGCCTCGGGGTCGGAGAAGACCGCCTGTGCCAGTGCTGCCCGGTCCAGGGTGCCGTCGCGGTTCAGCACCCCGGCGCCGAAGGCCGCGGCGATCGCGGCCAGCGCCGGCTCCCCGGGTTGCACCACCTCGCGGGCCAAAAGGTCCGCGTCCACCACCGCGGCGCCCAGCCGCTCCAGCAGGGCGGCGACGCTGCTCTTGCCCGAGGCTATTCCCCCGGTGAGACCTATGATGCGCATGGGCACCCCCCTGGTACTTTCTGGTCCCGTTTCAGCAGGAAACCTCCACACCCTCGGCCCCGAGGCTGAAGGTGGGCCCCACCAGGTCATCCTCGATCTGCAGCGTCGCGCCACCGATGCGCACCTGGACTCCGAGGAAGGCATCGCGCTCCACCTCTACGCGGGCCTGCCCGAAAATCGCCATCCTCTTTTGCAGGCGCTTCTTCTCTCCGGTAAGCTCGGCCACCTCGCTCTGAAGTTTGGCGTAGACCCGCTCCTTGAGCTGCAGGAGCCCCGGTTCCATGTGGCCCGGGTTCTCCCTTACGTAGGCGAGTGTCTTGGTAAGTTCCTCAAGCCGCGCCCCTTTCTCCTCCAGGACATCCTTCACGAACCCCAGCTTCTGGTTGATGGCAGGGTCGACCCCCACCTCCAGCACGGTAGGTACCCCGGCGTGGGAGCCGACCACGATGGCGTGCACCAGGGACGCGGCCCGACAGAGTCCGCCGATGATGTGCCCTTTGCGCCCTCCCGCCTCGCCGACCGTGATGCTGGTCCCCGAGGTGAGTTCGCTCTGCATGGCGAGTTCCCGGACCGTGATCCCTGCGCTGGCCACGATCAGCGCGTTCTCGGCGAACTGCACGGTGACGCGCCCCCCCGCCTTGAGCAGGGCGGCCTCCTGCCTCCCCTCGCTTTTGCCCAGAGAAAGCTTGCCGTGGCCGATCACCCCTCCCTTCACCTCGATGTCGCCACCCGCCTCGAGGCGCGCCGCTTCCACGATCCCCCCCACCGTGATCCCCTCGGTCGCGGTCACCTCCATCCCTTCGCTCACGTCGCCCGCGATTTCGAGCGACCCCTTGACGTGCAGGTTGCCGGTGGAGAGATCCACCCGCTTCAGCTTGAAGACCGGCTCGACGATCATCCCCCTCGGGACCGCCACCGGGAAGCCGGAGCAGGCGGCAATCAGCAGGTCGCAGTCGTGCAGGTCGCAGGCGACCCCGGTCAGGTTGTCGGCGAAGGGCAATTCGCAGCCGTCGGAGGCCGGGAACTCGACACCGAGCAGGTTCCGGCCCCAGACCCCGGGGGTGGGAGGGATGCGGCGCATAAGCGGGTCGCCGAGGCTGACACTCACCAGGTCTCCGAGGTTGCGGTAGTCCGCGGTGTCCCCCTCGCCCAGCTGCGGCACCAGCTCACGGGTCTCGGGGATCAGGCTTACGAACTGACTGTCCTCCCCGGGACAGGCGAGGGTACCGGCGGCCACCTGCAGCTTGGCGGCGTGGCCAGCGGCCACTGCCGCTTCGATCTCCTGCTCGAGGATGCCCCACACTACGCCGCGCTCGGAAAGCTCCTTCTCGACCTCCTGGCGGGTGATCCTCCTGCCGCCGCAGGCCGGGGTGATGCTGAGCGTGGCGGACATCTGGTCCTCGGATACCAGCAAGGCGAAGCTTGCGTTGCGGCGCTCGCCGATCTGGAGGGTGAAGGGGATCGGGGAGACCGCGCAGCGTTTGAGAAGCTCTTCCAGCGAGTCCTCGGAAAGGTGGAGTTCCCCGTGCCCCTCCAGGGCCGCGGCTCGCCTGAGCGCCTGGGCGTCGAGGCCGCGCCTTTGGGCCGTCGGGGTGAACGCGGCCAGAAGCTTTTCCCCTTCGGGACTGAGCTGGAACGCCAGGCCGCTTCCTTCTAGTTCACTGTTGACCATCGCTTCACCTGTCCATCTCCGAGTTCGGATGCCCTGCAACCCATCATGCTACCTTATCGGTCGCGCCGGATAAAATAATGAGAAAATTCCTTACCGGGCCAACCCTGGGAGGCTCGCCCGCCATAAAGCGACCGCGCGCTACCCCGGAAGCAGCGGGCCCGGGGGCTCTGGACCGGCCTGCAGCGGTGCTTCCCCCGGCTGCCGGGGTGGACGCGGGAGCCTGGGCGATGTTAGGGCGAATCCGCTGCAAAAACAACTGTTAATTATGGACCGGGCGCGGCCGCCGGGCGCGTGGCCCGCTCCCCAGCCGCAGCGGAGCTAGAGCGCCGATTATTCGCATGATTTTTCCCTTGATTAGAGTGGTGTGATGTGGTAAAAACTGGATACTGTATACAATCTGACGCGGATAATTTATTTAATAAATGTAAATATTTAGCCAGTCGAATCGGCACAATTTACAGCTATTTCGGAGGCCTAAGTGGCAGAGGTCGTTTTTTCCAGCTGGGGCAGAAGCATCGTTGACAACCGCAAAGGCGGCGAGCTGAAGCCCGCAAGCTTCAAGCTTCCGGTGACCTACGACGGTGAGCGCCCCCTGTCCGCCTTCATCGGCTGGGACGGCATCATCCTGTACAACAAGGACGTGGACATCCCGGCCATGGTCGCCGAGTACATGAAGAGGGTGCAGACCCAGTACGTCTGCGGCAAGTGCACCCCGGGGAAGAAGGGGACGCGCGTCCTGATGGACGCCTTGGCCGCCATCGTCGAGGGGCGCGGCTCCGAGGCGCTGCTCGACACCATCACCGAGGTGGGGACGCTCCTGCAGAACTGCAAGTGCACGCTCTGCCCGAGTTCTGCGGTGCCGGTGCTGGACGCCGTGACCCATTTCCGGGACGCCTTCCTGAACTACATCCGCGGCGCCAAGAGCCTCTCCTCCGATTTCCGCTACATCGACAAGTACACCGCCCCCTGCATGGACAAGTGCCCGGCGCACATCGACATCCCGGCCTACATCGAGGCGGTCAAGGACTACCGGTTCGGCGAGTCGCTCTCCGCCATCCGCGAATCCATGCCGCTTCCCTCGGTGTGCGGCAGGGTCTGCCCGCACCCCTGCGAGACCGCCTGCCGCAGGAAGCAGGTGGACGAGCCGATCAGCATCATGACCATCAAGAGGAGCGCTTCAGACTACGAGTGGCAGCACGGCGTCGAGCCCCCCATGGTCCCCAAGGCGAGAAAGTCCAAGAAGATCGCCGTGGTCGGCGCGGGTCCCGCGGGCCTTGCGGCCGCCTACTACCTGGCGCTGGAAGGGTACCCGGTCACTATCTATGAGGCGCTCCCCTTGGGCGGCGGCATGGTGGCGGTCGGCATCCCTCCCTACCGGCAGCCCCGCGCGCTTCTGCAGCGCGACATCGACATCATCGCGGCGCTCGGGGTGGAGATCATCTACAACACCCGTGTCGGCAAGGACGTCAGCCTCGCCGAGCTGCGCGAGAGGTTCGACGCCGTCTTTCTGGCACCCGGCGCCCACCGCTCCAAGCCGATGGGTGTCGAGGGCGAGGACAAGGGGTACAAGGGGTTCCTGACCGGCGGCATCGATTTCCTGAGAAACGTCTACCTGGGCCTTCCCACCGGGATGGGCAAGAAGGTCTTCGTGGTCGGCGGCGGCAACACCGCCATCGACTGCGTCCGCGTGGCGCTCAGGGAGGGGGCCGAGGAATCGGTCCTGGTCTACCGCCGCTCCAGAAAAGAGATGCCGGCCGATGTCTGGGAGGTCGACGGGGCCTTCGACGAAGGGGTGCGTTTCGAGTTCCAGGTCCTGCCGACGCGGGTGGTCGCCAACGAGAAGGACGAGGTGGTCGGGGTCGAGCTGATCAGGATGGCGATGGGCGAGCCCGACGCTTCAGGGCGGCGCCGTCCCGAGCCGGTGCCCGGCTCCGAGTTCATCATCGAGTGCGACACCATCATCCCGGCCATCGGCCAGGATGCTGACCTCTCCTTCATCCCGGCTGACGCGGGGATCGACACCACGAAGTGGAGCACCATCGTCACCAAGTACGTCCCCTTGAAGGGGGCCGACGGCAAGGAGATCAAGGACGGCATGGGAAACATGCTCTCCAGGACGCTCATCACCGACTGCGACGGGGTGTTCGCCGGCGGCGACGCCGAGATCGGACCGCTCACCGTGGTCGCCTGCGTAGGCTCCGGCCACCGCGCGGCGAAGGTGATGGCGCGCTACCTGGAAGGGGAGGGGGTCTCTCTCACCGACGACGAGCGGATGGAGGACATCCTCTCCAACCTCGGCGTCTACGACAAGAACGAGCAGGTACCCTGGCTCGACTCAGCACCCCGCGAGCACCAGGGGGAGATCCACGGCAAGGAGCGGGCGAGCTACAAGAACTACTGCGAGGTTGAACTCGGCTTTGCCGACAGCCAGGCGGTGCGCGAGGCCGAGCGCTGCTTGCGCTGCTACCGCGTCGCCATGGTGGCCGTCTAGGGACGAGGGGCGTGCCCCCGCAATCAAACAACAAACTGAAAACTGGGGTTTTTATATGGTCAGCTTAACCATCGATGGCAAAAGCGTGCAGGTAGAAGCGGGCAGCACCATACTCGAGGCCGCGGCGACGGTGGGGATCAAGATACCGACGCTCTGCTGGCTGCAGAAGATCTCTCCCACCGGCGCCTGCCGCGTCTGCGCCGTGGAGGTCGAGGGGGTGGACCGCACCATGACCGCCTGCAACACGCCGGTCAAGGAGGGGATCCAGGTCACCACCAGCTCCCCGGCCCTGGAGGGCATGCGCCAAAAGATCATGGAGCTGATGCTGGTAAACCACCCGCTGGACTGCCCGGTCTGCGACGCCGCCGGGGAGTGCGACCTGCAGGACTCCTGCTACGGCCTCGGCGTGACCAAACAACCGTTCTCGGCCCTGCTGGAGCGCCGCCCCATCCGCTACGACTGGCGGCTCTTGGAGAGCGACCCGAACCGCTGCATCCTGTGCGAGAAGTGCGTCAAGGTGGACCACGAGGTGGTCGGCTGCGACGCTATCGCCGTGGTGAACAAGGGGGAGGCCACCATCATCGACACCGTGGATGGCGCGCCTTTAGACTGCGAGTTCTGCGGCAACTGCATCGCGGCCTGCCCCACAGGGACGCTGATCTCCAAGCCGTTCAAGTTCAAGGGGCGCCCCTGGGACTTCACCCGGGTGCAGAGCGTCTGCGCCTTCTGTGGAGTCGGCTGCCAGATCGAGTACCATGCCAAAAAGGGTCGCGTGGAGCGGGTGACCAGCGAGGACACCACCTTCAACAGCGGCAACCTCTGCATCAACGGCCGCTTTGGCTACAAGTACCTTTCCTCGCCCGACCGGCTCACCGAGCCGATGCTGCGCGGCAAGGGGGGGGTACTGGCCTCCTGCGATTGGGACAGCGCCCTGTCCGAGGCCTCCAGCAAGCTCAAGGGGATCATCGAGAAGAACGGCGCCGCCGCGGTGGCCGGGCTCGGCTCCCCGAGGGTGACCAACGAGGAGAGCTTCCTGTTCCAGAAGTTCCTGCGCGTGGCGGTCGGCACCAACAACATCGATTCCGAGGCGCGCCTGGGGTTTGCCCCGGCCCAATCCCAGCTCTTGCGCCGGTTCGGCTTTTCCGGCGCCAGCGCGCGGATCGACCGACTCGACAGCGCCCAGGCGATCCTGGTCATCGGAACCGACCTGAACGCGGAGGCGACCGGCGCCGAGTACCGGGTCATCAAGGCGGCCACCAAGCATGACGCGAAGCTCGTGCTGGTGAACATGCGCGACGTGAAGCTGAAGAAGTTCGCCAACCTGCACCTGAAAAACCTCCCCGGGCGCGAGCTCGCTCTCATTCAAGGGCTCATGAAGGCGCTGCTCGAGACGGCGGGGGTGCTCCCTGCGGCCGGCGAGAAGATCAAGGCGGAGCTGGCGGCGTCGACCCTGGCGGAACTCGCAGCGCAATGCGGCGTCGCCGAGAGTGCTTTCCGGGACGCCGCGCTCCTCATCGCAGGCAAAAGCCGGGTCGCCATCGTGTTCGGCAGCGACCTGATGCGCGCTTCCGATGCGGCGACCAAGATTCAGGCCCTGGCTGATCTCGCCGCACTCACCGGTGCCGCGGCCGAGGGTGGTGGCGGCGTCTTCCCGATCGACGCCAAGAACAACACGGTAGGTCTCCTGGACATGGGGGTTTCCCCGGACTTGCTGCCCGGCCTGCAGGGATTCTCGGAAGGCGCCCCCTTCAGCAAGCTCTGGGGTAAGGAGCTCCCTGCCACTCCCGGCAAGGACCTCTGGGGCATCGTTGAGGGGATCGAGCAGGGGAGCATCAGAGCCCTCTACCTCTTGGGGTGCGACCTGGCAGGCTTCCCGGACAATGCCCGGATCAGGAAGGCGCTTGCCAAGCTGGAGCTGCTGATCGTGCAGGACATCTTCGAGGGAGACTCCCTTGAGTTTGCCCACGTGGTGTTCCCCGCCGCAGCGGCTGCCGAGAAGAGCGGCAGCTTCACCACGCTCGACAACCGGGTGCAGCCGATCTCCAAGGCAATCGCCCCCCCGGGTGACGCCAGGTCGGACGCGGAGATCATCGCGGCACTCTACGCCCGGCTCACCTCCTCGATACAGCCGGCGGGTTGCGCAGAGATCATGAAAGAGATGGTGCTTCTCTCCCAGAGCTACGCCTTCGAGGGGGGCGCGGTCGTGAAGGGCGTGGCGGGCGCAGCACCGGGAGCCCCTGCTCCGGCAGTGAAGGGTGCCGTGGCCGCGCTGCCGAAGTTCCAGCTCCTGGTCGGCCCGATCGGGTTCCACAACGGCACCTCCACCACCCGGTCGGAAAATAACTTGGTCGTTTCCCCCGCAGGGTACCTGGAACTGCACCCAAGCGACGCTGCCGCGCTCGGCGTGCTGGAAGGCGGCGTGGTCAAGGTGAGCTCCGCCAGCGGCGTGCTGACCGCACCAGCGAAAATAAGCGCGAAGCTTCAGCCTGGGCTGCTCTTTGCCCCCTCGCATTTCAGGGAGCTCAACGCCAACGCCCTTCTCAAGGGGAATTGCAACCTTGTCGAGGTGAAGGTGGAAAGGGGGTAATGCCCCTTTCGGCCGGTTTGCCACAGGAAAGGGCCCCGTCTGCAGGCGGGGCCCTTTCCTGTGGCGCCTCCCTGCGACCGTCCATTAAAGGCTTCCGGTCAGGAGCCGTATGTGGTAAATTTTTAAGGTCGTTTTGAAATGCTGCGGTGACGCCGGTGCAAAGGTGAGGGAAACCTCGAGGCGGTAATCAATGGATGATAACTTGAAAAACATGGTCATAACGGTCGGCAGGAACGCCGACATTGCCGAAAAGCTGGACCAGGTGCTGGTTGGCCCGAACGATCGCGCCTACGTGATGTGCAGCAATTCGGACTGCACCCTGAGCAACAAGGGGCGCTGCACCATCTTTACCGTGCTGGACGTGCCGCGCATGAAAACTGGCCAGCCCTGCGACCGGTACCAACCCCTGGCAAAGGAAGGTTAACGCGGGAGAAAACGTCCTTCGCAACGCGCACGCCGCGGCGGCAATCCCCTCCCGTGCTGCTGTCCTGGTAGCGGGAGCGTTGCATCAGGCCGCGATGCGAGCGATAAAAAAAGCCCTGCCGGAATCTCTTCGGCGGGGCTTTCTGGTCTGCTAGGCTTTATCTCCAAAGCACTAAACTCCTCAACCAAACAAAATTTGTGCCTCAATATTCGGAAGTGGAGTCTTCCGCCGGCAGTCGGCCGGTGCGCTCCAGGTAAGCAAGCTGTTCGTTCTTTTTGTTGATGGTATCGTTGCAGAAGGTCCAGATGCGGTAGCTCTCCATGAGCAGGATGGTGAAACCGGCACCGAAGACGGCCCAGTAGTTGTCGCCCAGACCGTCGGCAAGATAGTAAAAGAAATAGAAGACGCTCAGATACCCCACGTGGCAGAAACTGCTTTTGTGCCGCATGCCGGCCATCATACGGCAGAGACTCAGGATGATGGCCGAAAAGGTGTACAGGATCAGCACGAGGCTGATGATCTGGGCCGTCGGCGGCGGACCCAGGGACGCCACGATTTTATCGGGACGCGGCAACAAGGGGAAGTTGCGCGAGGCGAGGGTGCTCACGAAGAGGAAAAGAGAGAGCGCGAACAGTCCCCTATTGGAGAACCGCTTGAGGCCCCGGATCTCGTCAAGAATGCCTTGGCGCAGGGACGCGCGTGTATCGCTTGCCGTATCGCTTGCGGTCACCGTTCGGTTGTTTTCTGCCTGCTCCATACAAAGCTCGATACCGCCTACTTCCGGCAAATGTCAGTAATTATTGTCCAGGCTACTGAAGGTTCGTTCCTGTTTTAACGGATTGATGTTCAGCTTCAGCTAATTTATTTCTAATAAAATAGTAGGATCTCGCTATTTTGTCAAGCTCATATGGCAGGTTGTGAGGGTGCTCAAGATTGCTGTCAGACTCACTTCGTTCCGTATATTCCTGAAGTTTCCTCATCGGCTGAAGTACAATCATTTTTAGTAGTGCTATGACGCCGGCAGTGGTCAGGATTAATGTCAGCAGCGAGAAGAGAACCATCTCCCCGCGTATCGAAGAAAGCGAACTGATCGTTGCTTCCTGTGAAAGGCCGATGTCCAGGGTGCCCAGCACCTTCTGGCTGGCAGGGTGCACGTGGCAGGCGGCGTCAGAGCATTCCGGTTCATTGTAGATCGGGGTGGTAATGGCCAGGACATCCTCGCCGAGGCTGTTTTTGAAGGACCTCGCCTTCTCCATGTTTCCCAGGGTGGTTATCGGCTGGTTCTTGGCGTGGCACAGGATACACCCCTCGGCCTTTTTATCCACCTGCCGGTTGATCTCCCCCGCATCAGAGGAGAAGGCGACCACCCCAGTCTTGCTGAATATCCGCACATGCTCCACACCCTTTTGCTGGCTGATGTTTTGCACTATGGCACTGTTTAACTCGCGGTCGGATTTGAGCATGGCATACCGGGTCGATTTCAGAATGATGCCTGCCAAATTATTGGCGTGCCCGACGGAATCCTTGATAACCACAGTCTTGATGGCCGAGTAGAGCAGCACGAAACAGACAATTAAAAATCCGGTGACCACGATTCCTACCGGAACGAGAGCCCTACCTGCGATTCTGTCAAACATGGCGCCATCTCCTATAGTAACGCAATTTCGTAACTGTCTTGCTTAAGGGCTCGGAAGCAGAGCAGATCCCGGTGCGCCTGAGCACTGGGTGATCTGGCAGCTGGTTATGCATAAGCACATAGTGTGCCACCGGTTGCAGATCCAATTAACGTGCTGTTTTTGCGTCGTTGACCCATTCGCCGCAAAAGCCTTGAGCCTGCTTGGCTCTTTTGCTGTATACTCCCGGTATACAGTTGAAGACGAAAGGAGGGGGGGGGCGGGACATCACCGTTCACATATTTTACCGTAATATCCACGGTTATGGCTTTGTAGGTGGGTGTATATGTCTTGCATACAGTCAGCGGATGATCACTCCGGCCCTCAGGATCGCATGTGGTTGCGCCGGCGCACCAATACGGCCGCTAAGCACTGCCTGCGATAAGCATATCTTCATGTCTTTTAGTTGACAGGGACTTCACTGTGGTGCTATTGATAGGTGCGTGATGAGCGGTCCGTTTCGACGTGCAATGGCCCGCAGTCACAGGCTAATTTCGATCCGATAGTACGAATGCGTATCTCAGAGAGGGTGGGGTTATGAACATTCTTGTGGTTGATGATGAACCTGTGATCAGAGTGGGTCTTTCCCGCATCCTTGAAGCGCATGCCTTTGTCGTGGATTCTGCCAATAACGGGCATGCCGCCATCGAGATGCTGCAACAAAAAGAATATGACCTGATCATTACTGACCTGAAGATGCCCGGCATGAGCGGGTTTGAGGTGCTGGCGGCTGTCAAAAGCATACAGCCTGACGTGCCGGTCATCATGATCACCGGTTTCGCCACCGTGGAGACTGCGGTCGAGGCCATGAAGTGCGGTGCAGTGGATTACATCGTGAAGCCCTTCACCCCGGACCAGATCCTGGAAAAAGTAACCCGGTCCCTTGAGCAAAGAAGCGTTTCGGCCGAAGAGATCCTTATTAAGAAGGAACTCGACACGCACCACGGCTTCGACCAGTTCATCGGGGAAAGCCGCGAGATGCAGAAGGTCTACCGCCGGATCATCCAGGTTGCCTCCACTGACTCCACCGTGCTCATCACCGGTGAGAGCGGCACCGGAAAGGAACTGGCCGCCCGGGCCATCCACAAGAACAGCGCCCGCCGGGACCACCCCTTCGTAGCGGTAGACTGCACCGCTTTGGCGGAAAACCTGCTGGAAAGCGAGTTGTTTGGACATGTGAAGGGGTCCTTCACCGGCGCGATGCAAACCAAGATGGGTCTGCTTATGGTCGCTGACGGAGGGACGCTTTTTCTGGACGAGGTCTCCAACATCAGCCTCTCCACCCAGGCCAAGTTGCTGCGGGTCCTGCAGGAGCGCCAGGTGACCCCGATCGGAGGCACCCAGCCGGTACCCTTCAACATTCATCTGGTGGCTGCCTCGAACCGGAATCTGAGAACGATGGTGACGGAGGGGAAATTCAGGGAGGACCTTTTCTTCCGGCTCAATATCATCCCGCTGGATCTCCCCCCCTTAAGGGAGAGAAAGGGCGACATCCCGATACTGATCCGGCACTTCGTCAACAAGTTCGTCCAGGAGATCGGCAAGGACCTGCGCGGCATAGCGCCGGACGCCATGCAGTACCTGGAAAATTACTCCTTCCCGGGCAACGTGCGCGAACTGGTCAACACCATCGAGCGCGCCGTGGTCCTTACCGAGGGGGACATCATCCAGAAGGAGAACCTGGAACTCTTCGACTCGGCCGAGCCGGAGCCCGATTTCGAAGGGTACGTCCCGACCAATGCCGAGGCTCTCAAGGAGATGAAGCGGCACATCCGGGACCGGTCCGTGGAAAACGTCGAGAAGGCCTTCGTCATGAGCGCTCTCAAGCGCAACAACTGGAACATCTCCCGGGCCGCCGAGGAAACCGGCATGCTGCGCCCCAACTTCCAGACCATGCTGAAAAAACTCGGCATCTCCGTGAAAGATTACTTTGAAAGGTAGCTGGGCCGCTCCTCCCGGCCTTTCCCCCCGCATCGCCCTATCCAGCACTGCCCGTTAATCTAAGGGAGGCTGCCGCCCCGAGCGCGCTCCCTGCCCCCTTATTCGCCAGCAAATCTCCCCGATAGTTTCGCCCGCGCCACCCGGCCGATTTCCAGGGGCGTCTCAGCATCCGGTGCCTGCGCCCCACAGGGGCGTCCTGCGGGACGCGAAGACCCGGGATGCGAAGATCGCGGCAGGAAGGCCGCTTTCACGCAGGCTCGCGGTGTGTTTCGGGAAAAGAGGGCTGGGACATGCGCCGGCCACCTGCGGTGCAAGTGGCCGGCTTATGGCTGGAAGAGGATTACCCTTTGCCGGGGCCCTGGTATTCGGGGAAGTGGCGCACCGGACGGTAGCCGGTGGGGCTTGGTTCAAAGCTGTCGTGGTGCGGCTCTTCATGGTGGTGCTCTTCGACTTCCTCCCAGCCGAAAATCATCGGCTTGAAATAGGCGAGGGGGGTAGCGCCCAGGGTCGCCAGGTAGACGTGGGTGAAGAGAAAGGCGAAAATGCAGCAGGCCATCAGGAAATGCAGGGTGTCGATGATCTTTATGCCGCCCGACATGAGAATGAGGACGCGCAGCGGCGTCACGTTCATCAGGAGGATCCCGGTCACCACCACCAGCGGCACGATGATGAACATGACCACCAGGTAGGCCGCTTTTTGCATCGGGTTGAACTTCACCTCGGGCGAGGCGTGGAACGGGCTCGGTCTGCCGACGAAATACCAGAAGCAGTAGTAGAGGAGCTGGCGCACGATGCCGTGCAAAAGGTCCTGGGCATTGGGGATGTAGATCTTGTCCAGGGTATCGCGCACCATCTTGTAATAGACCACCCAGAAGGCGAAGAACACCGCCACAACGAGACCCGCTATGTTGTGGACCCGGACGGCCGAGCGGTAGCTTCCCAGGATGGTGATGACTTCAGGAAAGCGGATCTGGGCACCGCTCACGATGAGGGTGATAATGCCCAGGGCGTTCACCCAGTGCCAGATGCGGATCGGAATCGGCTGGAGGTAGACCATTTTTTTCGTCATGACTAATGCTCCTTTGGCAGTCTGTTTTTGCGAGTCAGGAAACGCAGGGCCCCGTGGAAGACCGGCATGATCAGGCCGCCGCAGACCACGCAGAGCCCTATGATGCTCATCAGGGTACTCTTGTTGGAACCCATCATGTAGAAGTCGGGAGTGCCGTAGAGTGCATCGAGTGTCGCGCCCTGCTCGACCGGAATGCGCCGGTAGGTGCCGTTTTCCTCAGGCAGGGCGAGGACGCTTTTTTGCATGGCGCTTGGGCCCGAGCCGTGGCAGAAGGTACAGTTCCTGCGGTTGTCCAGGATCTCGAACTTGTGGGAGGCGGTTTCCGGGGTCATCATCCCCTGCAGGCGCAGGAACCTGTGTTCCAGGTTCCTGTTGAAGGCGCGCAGCTCGGCGATGGAGACGTAGTCGTCGTGATTGGTGTCGACCAGGGAGAGGATATCCCGACCCCCGGCGACCTTCTTCAGCTCCTCGTAGCTCGCCACCTCGGGCTTGCCGAGCCGGGTCTCGTTCTTGGTGCTAACGATGTACATGCTGACGAAGTAGCTCGTGGCTGCGGTGTGGCAGGTGATGCAGGGGAGCATGTAGAGATGCAGGTCCGCCTGGGGGAGCCACTCGCCATGTTTGGCGGACATCTTGAACTTATCGTGGCACCCGCCGCACATCTGGTTAATCTCCATGCCGGAGATCTCCCGGGGGTTTTCCACCTTGTGCGGGTTGTGGCAGCCGGCGCAGGCCGCCTTGCCGGCGTGGACGCTCAGCGAGTATTCGCTGTTCACGTCGGCGTGGCACTGCTGGCAACTGGCCCGGGGCGTCCGCGATCCGTCGGGGTGACCCTGTCCGACCGCGTCATGGCAGGACTGGCAGCCGATGCGCGCATGGGTCGTGTGGGCGAACTGGACCTGGTTTATCAGTGCGGCGCCTTTGACTTTCTGGGCGTCAGCGTGGCAGGATAGGCAGGCGTCGTTTTTTGCCACCGAGTCGCCAAACGAGTAGCCCGGCCCATCCAGGGCGGCGGCGGGGGTGCAGGTCAGCGCTGCCAGAGCCGCAGTCAGGAGAAGCAGGGACAACAGGTGTTTCGTCGCTGATTTCACGTGATTTCCTCCTTTTAATAGATTAAAGGTGTTACCCGGGGATGGGCACCCCGAGGTGTACTTTCGTGCCTGGTGTGACGTGCAGCGACCCGGACTGTCCCAAATTTGATGCGAAAGATCGGCAGCAGCCGATGTACGACGATCAGGGCGCAAAAACCGAGGAACATCAGAACGGTCGGGCTGGTGCCGCCGGGCGTCGAGGTCAGCAGGAAATATCCGGCCGCAGGACCCAGGGCGACCGTGCAGGCGATCATCTGCAGGTACGGCACCGGGTGCGACTCGCCAGCCGCGCTGCCGCCGGCAGCCTTGGCCAGTGCCGGTCCCCTCTGCAGGGTGGGGATCGAATCGCTGCCGCCTCCGGAGCGGGGGGGCTCGAAGGCGCAGGCGACGGCCTGCCCGAGCTCGTCGGTGTCGCCTGCCGACGCGGGTTTCAGTGCATGGTAGAAGATCCCTTCCTGGCGCACCTTGCGGGCCTGGGCGAGCGACATCCCGTCTGATACCATGATGATGCGCAGCTGGCGGCTGCACTTCTTGAGCAGGTGCACCAGATCCGAGGCGGAAATCTTCGTGCTGAAACTGCACCCGAGCAGCAGGACTTGGGTCCGGCTTTCCTGGACGCTGGCCAGGACCTGCTCGATGGAGTCGGCCATTGCCACCCGGTAGCCCGACTTCCTGAAAAAGTCAGTCATCTGGCTGCGATACCTGGCGTCCCCGTCGGCTATTATGATTTCGCGCCTCCCCATTTCTCACCTCGCCACCACCCGCCAGCATCACCCGGCCCACTGCCTCCCGCCACTATCGGAGGTCACTTGCGCGCTCCTGCCAGCTGCTGCAGATCCCCTCGATGCCAGTCCGAACCAGGGTGCTGCGTAATTGCTTCCCTTCCTGAATGATGCCATCCCCACCCCGAGCCTCCCCTTGAAGGCGAGGGCATTAATTGGGTGGGCGATTTGATCAGAAGCCGGTTCTCGGCCGGAGCCCGCTTAGCGGACGTGGCAGGTGTCGCAGTTGCCCCGCACCGTGAAGGCGGTGTTACCGTCGTGGCAGGCGCCGCAGGACTTGGCCTTTTTCATCTCCGACATGGTTACCGGCTTGTTGCCCGTCTTGAGCGGGAAGGTTCCGGTGTGGCATGAGCCGCACTTGTACAGGCGCAGGTGCTCGGTGTGGCTGAATGTCACGTTTGCGGCAGTGGCAAGCTTGAAGTTGATCTCCTTGACCGGGTGGCACTTGCCGCACTTCGCCACGGCGAAGGCCTCTTGGCCGTTATGGCAGGCGCCGCAGGATTTCCCCTTGGCCATGGCGGCCATCGTGGTGTGCTTGGTGGGGCCCAGGGGGTAGAGCTTGGCATGGCAGGCACTGCACTGGTAGGTTTCGGTGTGCTTTTTGTGGCTGAAGTTGGTTGGGCCGGTCTGCTTCACCTGGAAGACGATCTCCTTGGTCGGATGGCAGGTCCCGCACTTTTCGATGGCGGACGCCTTGGTCCCGTTGTGGCAGGCTCCGCACGATTTTCCTTCCTTCATCTCCGCCATGGTGAAGGTCCGGTTGGGGCCGGCGGCGAAGATTGCGGAATGGCAGGCGTCACACTGTATGTCTTTCAAATGCCGGGAGTGGCTGAAGTGCACCGCTCCGGTCTGCTTGACCTGGTAGGTGATGTCCTTCACCTTGTGGCACCCGGTGCATTTGCTGACGCTGAAGGCGACCGTGCCGTTATGGCACTTGCCGCACGATTTCCCCTTTTCCATGTCCGCCATGGAATAGTGGGGGTTTTCGGTCTGCTTGAGCGTGGCATGGCAGGTCTTGCAACTGACCAGGGAGGTTTTCGCCGATTTCTTGTCCAGATGCGCCTTGTGGCTGAAGACGACCTTCCCGGCACCCGGTGTGACGAAGGTGATATCCTTGATTTCTAGAGCGGATGCGCCGGAAACTATGCCCGTTAGCGCAGCCAGGATGATAATGACCGATCCGAATCGCATGATGTTCTCCCTCCCAGGAACTATATTGAATTTGCCGACTTGTTGAAAAATGCCCGAAGCTTGAAAACCGCTGTGCCCTGCGTTTCTTCCCGATTTTTCCCCGGAATGCCTGACCGGGGCAATCCACGCGCAGGTAAAGCGTCCTTTGTTGTCGTTCTCTAAGCATTAGGCGTGCCTTCGATTCGCCATATGTTGAATGATTCTCATAAGGTACTGATTTGTAGCCTTTATTTTTTTTCATGTAAGTGCAGGCGGCTGGTCATCATGAGGCAGATGTATGGGGCCGGTATACAGGTGGCGGCACCGACAGGGGGGACTTTTGACGTCTCGTGAGCCTAGATCGGCGTTGGCAGCGGTTCTATGGGCAAAAATGGGGTGTATGGAAACGATATACAGGGTGCCTGAGTTACGCCTGCCACCACGCCAAAAGGCCGACCTCCCCGGGAGCGGGGCGGACAGGACACGTTTTCAGGGACAAACGCCACCGCTAGCTGAGCTTGAACTGTCCGACCAGCTTTTGCTGCTCCTCTGCCAGGTGGGAGAGCTGCAGGGCAGAGGCGGCTGACTGCTGGGCGCTGGTAGCAGTACTCTGGACCACCTCGCTGATGGTCTGGATGTTGCCGGTGATCTCGCAGGTGGTGGCGGTCTGCTCTTCGGCCGCGGTGGCGATCTGGTTCACCTGCATGGTCACCGTGCCGATCTGCTCCAAGATCTGCTCCAGGGCGCTCCCCGATTTGGTCGCCTCGACGGTGCCACGCTCTACCTCGCGGACGCCTGATTCCATCACCTTGATGGCGTCGCGGGTCTCGTCTTGCACTGCCCTGATCAGTTGGCCGATCTCTTTGGTCGCGGTGGTGGTTCGCTGGGCCAGGGCGCGCACCTCGTCGGCCACCACCGCGAAGCCACGCCTGTGCTCGCCCGCGCGTGCCGCCTCGATGGCGGCGTTGAGCGCCAAAAGGTTGGTCTGGTCGGCGATGTCGTTGATGGTCCCCACGATGCCGCCGATCTGCTCCGACTTGGCTCCCAGGTTGCTGATGCTTAAGGCCGATTCCCGCACGTTCTTAGCTATCTGGTTCATCCCCTTGACGGTTCCCTTCACCACATCCGCGCCCGCCTCCGCCGCGGAGTTCGCCTGCTGGGAGCTGCTTGCGGCGGAGGTGCAGTTCTGGGCGATCTCGTTAGAGGTGGCGGCCATCTCCTCGCTCGCGGTGGCGACGGTATCCGCCTGCCCCGCGACCCGTGCGGCCCCGGTGGCCATCTGCTCGGCAGCCTGGGAGAGCTGGGCTGAGGCCGTGGAGACCTGCCGGGTATTCTGGGCGACCCTGGTGATCACCTCGTGGAAGTGGACCACGATGTTGTTGATGCTGCCGCAGATCTCCCCGATCTCGTCCTGGCTACCGAGGGTGATCCGTTTGTCAGGTTGCCGTCGGCAATCTCCTGGGTTATCAGTTTCGCATGCCCGAGCGGCCTGGTGATGGAGGTGATGATGCGCAGGCTGATGACCAGAGAAATTAGCGCCACAGCAAAGGAGACGGCGATCATGACGAAGGAGAGGGTGGTCGCGTTGCTCACCGCCTGGCGCACCCCGGAGAGTATCTGCTGCTGGTTCTCGCCGATGCTCTTCACCTGCTCCTCGCTTTTCAGGGCCTGCTCCCGGGAGATGCCGCGCGCCGAATCGAGTGCCTTCTGCATCGCCTGGTTGCTCCTGATGACGCTCAGCTTGGTGGCCTCGATCTTTTGGATGGAGGCGGCGGCCCGGTGGATGGTTCCGGAGACCTGGGAGATGCTGCCGGCCAGCTGGTTCTGCCCGCTCTGCAGCAAAAGGCGCCGTGCGGTGCCGATGTTGGCGTCGATCTTGCGCTCGGTCTGCCCGAGCCCCGTCGAGATCTTCGCCACCTCGGCCTCGGACGAGCCGAGCATGATCTGGCGCACCCCGGAGCTCAACTCCTTCACGTCGACGCTGATGGCGCTCCCCGCCTCCATGACCCCGTCGGCCGCATTCTGGAAGGCGAGCGACGCCACCACCTTGTTGCGGTCCTTGACGATCTGGAGTTCCAGGGTGTCGATGGTGTCGAAGATCTTCCGGCTGTTCTCCTCCAGGGATTTCACGATGTCGCGCAGTTTCGCCGCGTACGCCTCCGTCTCGACCTTGTCCGGCGTGCCGAGAATCTCCAGCTTGAGCGCGATCAGCCCCCCGTTCTCCGCGCCGATCCGGTTCAAGAGGTCGTTTGCCACCCCCTTCACTTCCTTGATGGCGGGGTTGTCCCCGGTTTCGAACTCGATGCCGCGGGTGATTTCCACGGTGTATTTTAGCCGTTCCCTGAGCGGGCCGATCTTGAATTTGTTCTTAAGCAGTTCAAGATCTCCCAGGATGATGCTGATATCCTTCAGGCGGCTTTGCAGGGTAAGCAGCTTCTTAATGCTGGAGTTCACCTGCAGGTTGGCCGCCTGGGAGGTATTGATGGCCACCAGGGCGCTGGAGCCCAACTGGCTTATGCTCTGGCGCATGCCGCTCACCCCGCTCTCAGCGCTCAGCAGTTCGGTATTCACCGAGGAGATCTCGCTTCTGAAGAGGGTCATATCTTTGAGGCGCTGGGAGGCCACCTGCACCACGGTCTTCTCGATGCCGCGCAGCACCGCGGTGTCGACCCCGGTGGACTCCGCCCCACCTTGCCTGATCTCCTCGTTGAGGGTCTCCATGCGCTGGATGCGGCCGGTGATGGTCTCCGAGAGCCGGGCCACCTCGGCCGGCTCCGTCGTCATCTCCAGGCGCATGAAATCGGCCGAGACCTTTTCCACCGTTTGCTGCAGTTCCAGCATCTTCAGGTGCAGCGGGGTGGACTTCCCGGTCAGGATCTCGATGCTCGACTTGACCTTGGCGATGGAAAAAAGCCCAATTCCGGCGATTACCGCAATGCCGGTGATGGTCAGGACGACATTGCTGAGCAGCTTGCTTTTGACGGTCATGGTGCCTCTCCCGGGCCTCAATTCTTGAGTGATTTGAACGGTACCAGCTTGCCGCCCTGGACTATTCCCAGGCTGGTGTTACTCATGCCCCTGATGGTTTTGCGGGGTTAAGTTCAGCTTGATCCTCCATGCCGGCGTCCCTCATCGCTTGGTACGCCTTGATGCCCCCGGGTGGGATAGTGCCCCGATCCCTGCGGCAGGTTTTGAGCAATGTATCGGCGCCCAGGTGTAAAAGTTTAGCTATTTTAAGTAAAACAAATTAATGTATACCCGCAAGCCTCCCAAGCAGAAGTTGCCATTAAAAAAAAGCCGGAAACGGTCGGGAGTTTCGCTGCGGCAACGTAGTGGGTGGGGGGTGATCAAGAGGGAGGCGGCGACAACAGCCAGCAGCAGGGAGCGCTAGAGGGGCGGAACGGGAAAAGGAGTCCTGAAGGAGGTCGGGCAGGGTTGCTGAGCGGCTGGGTCAGCCGAAAATCCGCTTGAAGAGCCCCTTCTTCTCGGCCTCGCGTCGCTCGGTGATCAGCCGCATGCCGTTTTGGGCCAGGCGTTCCCGCGCGTTGCACTTGAGCGCCTTGAGGAACTCCCCCTCAGCCAGGCCGTCCCTTCCCTCGTCCAGCAGCATCCAGCCGCGAAAGGAGAAGGCCTCGGCGCAGCGTCCCATCTGCAGGCTCTTGGAGAGAAGCATGCGGCACTTGTCAAGGCTGGCGCGGGAGCCGGCGTTGGAGGGGTTCTTGTAAATGGACCAGGCGAGGAAGGCGCAGATGGGCGCGTCCTGCGGGTCGAGCGTGTAGGCGTCCTGCAGGGCGCGCTCTGCGTTCTTGAAATCGTCCATTTCGATGAAGACCTTGCCCGACTGGAACTGGATGCGGGCCTGGAGTTCGTCGTCCTGCCGGCCACCGACCCCGACGCAGTCCGCGTTGAGCATCTCGTCGTAACGCTCCTTGGCGACCACGCTGGAGAGGGTGTTGTAGGCGTTTGCGTAGTGAGAAAGCACGTCCTGGGCCCGGGAGAGCGTGGGACCCGAGAGTTCCATGAATTTTTCGGCAGAGTACTGGCGCGTCTTGGAAAAGTAGGCATCCTTCAGGGCTGTGAAATTGAAGCTGCCCTGGGAGAGGGAGAATATCTCGTAGTAGCTCTTGTCCTGGATGGCGGCGTAATCGCGCTGGACTTCCTGCTCGAAATCGATTTCACCGGCGGAGAGCGGGGCGGCCATCCCTTCCTCACCGACCACCAGTTCCACCGAGTCCGAAACCTCGTCCACCAGGTCCTCGAAGCTCATGGTCTCCGGGCCAGCTTCGGGAACCTCCTCGATGGGGCGGTTGAGGAGCCACTTTTGCGGAAAATCGGCAGCCTGGTCCGGCACGGGCGAGGGGTGGAGCGCGACCATCCCCATCCCGACCAGAAAGTTGAGAAACGAGGCGGCGCCGCTTGGTTCGGCGCTGGCCGCGACGATCTCCCCAACGCTGCGCCAAGGAGACATGAATTCCAGCAGCTCGATCTCGTCGCGCCCCAGGCTGAGCAGGTTGGCCAAGCGGTAGTACCTCGTGGTCCGGACGGGGTAGCAGGGTCCGAACCGGGCGAGAAAGTCGCGCAGCGCAAACCTCGCCCCCCCCGCCCGGGCCGCCTGGTGGGCCAGGCGGGGCAGGGAAACGGGACTCAAAGGGAGTTCCACCTCCCGGCTGTCCGGGGAAAAGCTGGCGGGGTGGACCGTCTCCATCGCTTCGGTGAGCTCCTTGGAGAGGAACAGGCGCGACTGTTCGAAGAGTTCCTCGTAGCTCAAGAGCCCCGCCTCGGTCAGCCGCAGCCGTCCCGAGCCCTCCGGGTGGTACTGCTCGAGGTCAGCAGGGCGCAGGTGGCCCCTGGAGAGAAGAAAGGGGATGAACCGGTCCGAGGAAAAAGAGACCGGCTCCCCCTGCAACAGGGCGATCCTGGTGCCGGGGTGGATTTCCAGCGTGCCGCTGGCGCGGCTGGCGTGGAGTTCAATCAGCAGATCGGCCGTCTCCCTGCGCGGGGGGCGAAGGCCGGAGCCGACCGCCAGCAGAAAGGCCTCCCTGGTAAATGGCTTCTCCAGGTATGCCTTCACCCCGAGCCTCTCGGCAGCCTGGGCATAGCTTTCCCCGCGGTAGACCCCGGTCATGATGATGACGGAGAGTTCCCGCAGTTCGGCGCTGCGCCGGATCCTTTGCAGCACCTCGACCCCGCTCATCCCGGGGAGCTTCAGGTCGAGGATCAGAAGGTCGACCCCTCCCTTTTCAGCCTCTGCCAGCGCGGCGTTCCCGTCCGCTGCCGCGATCACCCGGTGCCCGAGCGATTCCAGGAACGTTTGCAGCATGGTGGAGAGCCGCTCGTTATCCTCCGCTAGCAGTATGCAGGCGGCTGTCATTCACCCCCCGCAGGTGCGGCGCCGGCGGACCTGAGAAACCTGCGCACGGCGGCGTTGTGCGCAGTCAGGTCGCTGCTGAACTGGTGGCTGCCGTCGCCCCTCGCCACGAAGTAGAGGTAAGGGACTGCAGGGTGGCTGAGGACCGCCTCGATTGCGGCGCTCCCGGGGTTGCCGATCGGGCCGGGAGGCAGCCCCGCGATCAGGTAGGTGTTGTAGGGGGTCGCCCGCAGGATGTCCTCGCGCGTCACCTTGCCCGAAAAGGCGCGCACCCCGTAGAGCGCCGTGGGGTCGCTCTGCAGGCGCATCCCTTTCCTGAGCCGGTTCTCGAAGACCGCGGCGATCAGCGGCTTCTCGGCCGGGAGCACCGCCTCCTTCTCGACCATGGAGGCAAGCGTCAGAAGCCTCTCCGTGGAGAGCCCCGCTTTCCTGGCCCTCTGGCTGAAACCGCTTTCCAGGAGCTCGCGCTGGCGCTGCACCATCTCTCGGACCACGTCCCCCTCGGCCCGGCCGGGGAGGATGTTGTAGCTGCCGGGAAAGAGGTATCCCTCGGCGCTTGGGGCGCTCACCCCGAGCCCGGCCAAGAGCCGCCGGTCGCGACAGGCCTTGAGGAAGGAGTCTTTGCTGAAGATGCCGCGCTTTTCCAGCATCTCGGCCACCTGGTAGCTCGAATACCCCTCCGGGAGGGCGAAGAGCCGCTGGTAGACGTCGCCCGAAAGCATCTTGGCCAGGATCTGCTCCGGGAGCATGCCGTCGTTGAACTGGTAGATGCCGGCCTTCACCCGGGAATCGGCCTCCTTAAGCCGGGCGTACAGCGCGAAGAGCCGGGCGCTGGAGATGATGCCGCGCGTCTGCAGCCCGCCGGCAAGGGCGCGCAGGGTGCGACCCCGTCCCAGTTCCACGATTTCCACCCGCGTCCCGTTTCCAGCGGGAACCCGGAGAAAGTAGCAGAAGCGGCTCAGCGGCAGCAGGAAGACAATACCGAGCGCTAAGAGAAGTGCGCGCTTCTTGCGCAAAGCGGTTGTTAAGAAGGAAGGTGCGATAGCGGTGATCCTGTCTGGAAATGCTGCTTAAGGTAATGATAAGGTTAGGTTTAGGGCAATTCTGCAATCATGTCAAGGTTAAATGCCCCACGCGGTTCCGATCTTGAATGCGAGATGCCAAACTCTTAATAACATTTTTTTTAAAGACAGCCGGAGAAATCCATTGTATCATACGCCCGATCGCCTCCCTCAACAGGTGGAGGAATAATGCCAGAGAATTTCCGACGAGGTGCTTCATGAAGCAGCGGTTGCTTAATTCCGACTATTTCCCGTTTGACATACCGATTTCCGAGCGCTGCGGCAGGAAGGTTGTCCTACGCTTACTGCTGGAGGAACTGGGAGGGGCGCCCGGCATCATCTACGCCCGCCGCCTCGCGGCGCAGCTGAACCGGCAACTGGCTCCCTCTGAGCCCGCCATCCAGCCGGGGCTTTTACACCTCTACTCGGTGATGAACCGGGTGTTTCGCTACCTGATGGGGCAGTACTGCGAGGCGCAGCAGCCGGGAGTCTTGGCCAGGCTCATGGTCGAGGCCGGTTACCCCGGCTTCACCGGGGACGCGGGCGCCGCCTTGGCGCGCTTCCTGGAGCTCTTTCCCTCGCAGGATATGGTGCACGGCCGACAGACGGCCGAGGGGTACCTGGCCGGGGATGACGCCGCTTTGAGCCGGCGCGGGGCGCTGGCGGCCGAGCTGTTCCTCTTGAGGCTCACCGGTGAAAACCGCGCCCTGGACAGTTTCCGGCAGATCTTTGACTCAGCTGAGCTGGCAGCCTCTTCCCCCTACCTCGTCGTTTCCGGAGAACTGGACCGGCGCCTGGCACGGGCTCCCCGCTTCGAGCCGATCGGGCTCACGCTGCCGGAATTGCTGCGGGCTCCCGTCAAGGCCTCCCCCGATTCCCTGGCCGGCCAGATCGCCTACATCAAGGAGCACTGGGCCGCCTTTCTCCCCAGCGACCTCCTGGCCGAAATTTTGACCGCCATGGACATCGTGGCACAGGAGGAGCGCTCCTTCTCGCGCAGCGGCGGGCCCGGCGAGGCGCAGGTGCTCGGCTTCGGCCGCGGGGCGGCGCGCTTCGCAGCCGGGGGGGACGATTACCCCGAGTTCGAGCGCTTCTCACGGGACGCGGACTGGATGGCGAACGTGGTGATGATCGCGAAGATGGTCTACGTCTGGCTCGGGCAGCTCTCCAAGACCTACGGGGTCGAGGTGCACACCCTGGACCAGATACCGGATGCGGAGCTGGACCGGCTTTCCCGCTGGGGCTTCTCAGGGCTCTGGCTGATCGGCATCTGGGAGAGGTCCCCCGCCTCTCAGCGCATCAAGCACATCACCGGGAACCCGGACGCCATTTCCTCCGCCTACTCCCTGTACGATTACGTCATCGCCAACGACCTGGGGGGCGAGGGCGCGCTCGACAACCTGAAGCGTCGCTGCGCCGAGCGCGGCATTCGGCTGGCCAGCGACATGGTCCCCAACCACACCGGGCTCTACTCCAAATGGATACTGGAACACCCTGACTGGTTCATCCAGCTTGATTACCCCCCCTATCCCGATTACACCTTCAACGGGCCCGACCTCTCCAACGACGGGCGCGTCGGCCTCTTCATCGAGGACGGCTACTGGGACAAGCGGGACGCGGCGGTCGTCTTCAAGTACGTGAACCGTGAGACCGGCCGGGTGCGCTACATCTACCACGGCAACGACGGCACCTCGACTCCCTGGAACGACACCGCGCAGCTCAACTACCTGATACCCGACGTGCGCGAGGCGGTGATCGGGACCATACTTCACGTGGCGCGCCAGTTTCCGATCATCCGCTTTGACGCGGCAATGACCCTGGCCAAGAAGCATTACCAGAGGCTCTGGTTCCCGCTTCCCGGGCATGGCAGCGTCCCCTCCCGGGCCGAGCACGGCATGGACCGCCCCAGCTTCGACGCTGTGTTCCCAACCGAGTTCTGGCGCGACGTAGTGGACCGGGTGGCCGTGGAGGCGCCCGATACGCTGCTGCTCGCCGAGGCGTTCTGGCTCATGGAGGGGTATTTCGTCCGGACCCTCGGCATGCACCGGGTCTACAACTCGGCTTTCATGAACATGCTGAAGATGCAGGAGAACGCCAAGTACCGCCAGACCCTGAAGAACGTGCTGGAGTTCGAGCCGGAGATCCTGAAACGCTTCGTCAATTTCATGAATAACCCGGACGAACGGACCGCCGTGGAGCAGTTCGGCAAGGAAGGGAAGTACTTCGGTGCCACCGTGCTCCTGGTCACCATGCCGGGGCTCCCCATGTTCGGGCACGGCCAGATCGAGGGGTTCCACGAGAAGTACGGTATGGAGTACCGCCGCGCCTACTGGGACGAGCCGGTGGACCAGGCGCTGGTGGCGCGTCACGAATCGAACATCTTCCCCCTGATGCGCCGCCGCCACATCTTCTCGGGGTCCGAGCAGTTCGTACTCTACGACTTTTTCGCCGGCTCGCAGGTGGACGAGAACGTCTTCGCCTACTCCAACCGGTCCGGGGGGGAGCGCGGTCTCATCCTGTACCACAACTGCTTCGCCGACACCGCCGGCTGGATCAAGTTCTCCTGCGCCTCCGCCAGGAAGGACGTGGCTGGTGGAGCCCTGGTCCAGCGCAGCCTCGGCGATGCACTCGACTTCAACGGCGACGGCCGTCACTACTACGCCTTCAGGGATTTCGCCTCGGGGCTCAGCTATCTGAGAAGCGGCCGGGACCTCTGCGATCAGGGGCTCTACGTCGAGATGGGGGGGTACGAGTACCACGCCTTCCTCGATTTCCGGGAAATCCGGGACGACGAGTTCGGCACCTGGGGCGCGCTCTGTTACAAGCTGAACGGCGCCGGTGTGGCGAGCATCGAGGAGGAGGTGAAGCAGGTGCGCTTCGCCTCCGCCAACGAGGCGCTCCGAGCGCTCTTGGCCAAGACCGTCGGCGCCGCTGATGAGCCCGAAGCCGATGCGTCGCTGATGGTTCCGCTTTTGGAGCCGCTCATGGCCTCCTTCCTGAAAGCGGTCGCTCCCCAGGCCAAGGAGACCGCCCAGCGCTCCCTCCTGGTATCTTTCGGCACCGAAATGACCCAGGCGTTGCGCCCCCCGGCCGCCGAACTCGCCGCGGACCCCGGGAACCAGTTGCTGCTCTGCGCCTTCCTCGCCCTGCACCGAGTCGGAGCATTGAGCGGTGCCGAGTCGGAGCAGATCTTGGATGCCTTCGGGCTGGTGCGCCCGGTGGTGGAGGTCTTCGGAATCCTGCCGGTGCCGACGGACGAGCAGCCCGGCGCCGTCCTGCCGCCCTGGGGCTGGGGCGACCTGCTGCGCGTTTTGTTGCGGCACGAGACGTTTCTGGTTCAGCTCGAGGCAAAAGGGGCGCTCGCCAGCTGCAGCGCGCTCTGCGCCGACCCGGCGGCGGCCGACTTCCTGCTGCTGCATGAAAGCGCCGGGATCCAGTGGTTCAACAAGGAGCGTTTCGAACTGCTGCTGACCTGGTTCTCCTGGCTCTCCCCCTATGCGGTGGGAGGCTTGCCACAGACCAAGGCGGCCTTGGAGGGGAGCTGTGCTCTGCTCATCGAAAGCGCCGAGGCCGCCGGCTACCGGCTGGACTACCTGCTGAAGCTTCTGGGAAAACTGCTCTAGCCATCCTTGCCGTCTTTTGAAGCGCTCCCGCACGGGGGACAGGGCTTTTTGCCTCCCTGTCCCCCGTAATCTTTGCCCCCACCCGGCCGTCAGGCGTCTCCCGGTTGCCAACCCGACCTCTTTTTAGATATCGATAAATTTGTTGACTGCCGTTGCTTGTTTGCCTCCGCTTGCTATACTTTCGTAAATTAAATAAATTTAATTTTATGCCGCCAACAACCACGCCAACTTCGCGGCGACCCTGCTGAAGGATCTGGTTACCGCTAGGTAACAATTTCAACATCAGAGTAAAGTGGTGAGTTCCATGGTGAAAACGCTGATAGAAAACCCGCTACTGCTCCTTTTCCTGGTCGCGGCCGTGGGGTATCCCCTGGGCCGGCTCAAGATCTGCGGCATCAGTCTGGGAGTGGGGGCGGTTCTTTTCGTGGGGATCGCGGTCGGGTCCCTGCACCCCGATCTGAAGTCCCCCGAGATCGTCTACGTCCTGGGACAGGCGCTTTTCGTCTATACGGTCGGCCTTGCCGCAGGACCCGCTTTTGTCACCTCGCTCAGGCGCGACGGGATGAGGAACAACCTGCTGGTGGCGGGGGCGCTTTTCGCAGCCGGCGCCATCTGCCTGGGTCTGCAGCAGGCGCTCCACCTGCACGCCGGCGTGGCAGCCGGGATGTTCGCCGGCAGCCTGACCACCTCGCCCGCGCTCGCCGCAGTGCTAGACACCATCAAGCAGACCTCCGCACCGGAACTCCTGGATCAGCTGCTGGCGGAACCGGTGGTCGGTTTTTCCGTCACCTACCCGATAGGCGTCATCGGGGTCGTGCTCGCCATCAGCCTGGCGCAGCGGCTCTGGAAGGTCGATTATGCGGCCGAGGCGGCGGCGCACCGGGGACCGGAGGACGACACCGTCAAGAACGTCACCTGCACCCTGAAGATCCACAATCTGCAGCCCCCGGGCTCCACCATAGCCGAGTTGGGCAAGCTGCACGGCTGGAGCGTCCTTTTAGGGCGCATCAAGCGTGGCGACGAGTTTTTCATGGCCACGCCGCATACCAAGTTGGAAAACGGCGACCTGGTGATGGCGGTCGGCGACTCGGAGGAGCTGGCCCAGGTGGCGGTCGCCTTCGGGGAGCGCAGGTGCGGCATCCGTATCGACCGGACCGAGTACGAGTACCGGCGCATTTTCGTCTCCAACCCGGGGGTGGTCGGCAGGACCATCGGGCAGTTGAACCTGAAGGAGCGCTTCGGGGAGGTGGTGACCGAGGTCAGGCGTGGCGACGACGAGTTCCAACCCCACGCGGAGATGGTGCTGGAGCTGGGCGACATCGTGCGTGTGCTGGCCCATCGGGAGCATCTGGACGAGGTCTCCGCCTTCTTCGGCGACTCCTACCGCAAGGTAAGCGAGGTCGACATCATGACCTTCAGCTTCGGCCTGGTGCTCGGCCTCTGCGTCGGCCTGATACCGATCCCCTTCCCCGGCGGCGGCACCCTGAGGCTCGGCTTTGCCGGCGGACCCCTGATCGTGGCGCTCATCCTCGGGACTTACGGGCGCGTGGGGGGGATGGTATGGACCCTCCCCTATAGCGCCAACATGACGGTGCGCCAGATCGGGCTCGTGCTCTTCCTGGCGAGCATCGGCACCCGGGCCGGCTACACCTTCGTCCAGACGCTGAGCCGGGGCGGGGGACCGGCGATATTCTTCGCAGGTGCCCTGATCACCTTTTTCGCCTCGTTCTCGGTGCTCTGGATCGGCCACCGGATCATGAAGATTCCGATGAGCTATCTCTCGGGAATGGTGGCCGGCATGCATACCCAGATAGCGGTGCTCGGCTTTGCCAAGGAGCAGACCGGTAACGATTCACCTGACCAGGGGTATGCCTCGGTCTACCCCGTGGCGACCATCGGGAAGATCATCTTGGTGCACCTCATCCTGAGCTCCCCGTTTTAGCCGGCGGGGCGGGCTGCTTCCGTTCCCATCCCCGGCCGGCCCGCAGGTTTCCTGCCGGACCGGCGGAAAAAAGGCGCACGGCCGGAGCTGCGGGAAAAACATGGTACACTTGGTGAAGCCCTCAATGGAGCCGGCCGGTCGGTTTTCCGCTGGCACCCCGTGCCTCGGGGATGCCCGGCCATTTTTCTAGCCAAGGAGAACAGACACCATGGCGGTCATCACCACCCAGCTGCAGGACAACATCGGGACCATAACCTTCAACAACCCGGAGCACCGAAACGTGCTGAGCACTGCGCTCATCACCGAGATGATCCAGGCGATCGGGGCGCTGCAGAAGGGGAAGATGCGGGTGCTGATCCTGCGCTCGCTCAAGGGAAGCAAGGTCTGGTCCGCCGGGCACGACGTGCACGAACTCCCCATGCCGGGGCGCGACCCGCTGTCATACAACGACCCTCTGGTGACCATCCTGAGGTCGATCCAGAGCCTGCCGATACCGGTCATCGCCATGGTTGAGGGGAGCGTGTGGGGCGGGGCCTGCGACCTGGCGCTCTCCTGCGACATCCTGATCGGCTGCCCGAGCGCTTCGTTCTGCATGACGCCGGCGAAGATCGGCGTGCCGTACAACGTTTCCGGCATCCTCCACTTCATCAACATCATGGGGGTGAACTTCGCCAAGGAGATGTTCTTCACGGCCGAGGCTCTTTCCGCCGAGCAGGCCAGCAAGGCGGGGCTTTTGAACCACCTGGTGGACGAGAACATCCTGGAGGAGTTCACCTACACCATGGCGGCGAAGATCACCAGGAACAGTCCACTGAGCATCGGGGTGATCAAGGAGCAGATACGCCTTTTGGCGAGCGCCCACCCCTTGAGCCCGCTAACCTTCGAGCGGATCCAGGGGCTGCGCCGTACCGTCTACGACAGCAAGGATTACGGCGAAGGGATCAAAGCCTTCCTGGAGAAGCGTGCGCCGATATTCTCCGGCGATTAGCACATCGGGCAGCATTGGGAGAAAAACAGTGGGCCCCGCCAGCGGTGGCGGGCCCCTCTGTTCGGCTGGTTGCAGTTGAGTCAACTGACTGCTGCTGTCATCCCGCTACTCGGTCTTTTCGAAGTTCCCTTTCTCCTGGCACTGGGGGCACTTCTGTGGTTTGCATCTGCCGTCCTTGGTGAACCCGCAACTGCTGCATTTCCATGTGGCCATAATCCCCTCCTATTTGGTGTTGTCCAGCGGTATTTCGCGCACGCTCCCGAACGTCGAGAGCGGCTGGTCGAACTTTTTGTCGTCCCCCACCACGACGAGCTTCATCGCGTCGGGATGCAGGTACTTCCGGGCGACCCGCAGCACATCCGCCTTGGTCACCCGGGCGATGTTGTCCCGGAAGTGCTCCAGGTAGCCTTCGGGGTAGCGGTAGAACTCGAGCCGCGCCCGCTGGTTCACGATCGCGTCGCTGCGGGTGAAGCCGAAGATGAAGGAGTTGATGATGGAGTCCTTGGCAAGATTCAGTTCCCGGTCGGATACCTCAGCCAGGGTCATGCCGGCAATGATGCTGCGCAGCAGGGTGGTTGCCTTGACGGTGGTCTCAGACTTGGTTTCGGTCTCGGCGATGAAGGAGCCCCGGAAGCGGCGGCCGGTCTCGAAGTAGCTGCTCACGTTGTAGGCGAGCCCCTGGTTGGAGCGGATCTCCTGGGTGAGCCGGGAAGTGAAGCCCCCTCCCAGGATGAAGTCCATCACCTTCAGGGCGTAGAGGTCGGGGTTGTTCTTGTCGATGCCGAGATGCCCCATCCTGATCACGGACTGGTTCACCTCCTTCTGCACGTGGAGCACCGCGGCGACCGGGTCGTCCGTGGGGGGCTGCACCGGCGGGAAGGAGGCCGTGCGGTTGGGCCAGCCGGCAAAAAGCGTCTCCAGGTTCTTCAGGAACTGCTCCCGGTCGAAGTCGCCGGAAACCGCGAGGACCATGTTGGCCGGGTAGAAGTAGCGCTTCTGGAAATCGATCATGTCGTCCCTGGTGATAGCCTTGACGGAGGCAACGGTCGGGATGCGGCTCAAGGGGTGGTCCGGGTAGATGGCGAGGTTCAGCTCCCGGCCGGCGATACCCTTGGGGTCGTCGTTTTGGCGGCGGATCCCTTCGAACGCGTGCAGCCGCGCCAGTTCTACCCGGGAATTCTGGAAGGCGGGTTTCATCATCAGCTCGGCAAAGAGAGCGAGGGTGCGGTCCAGATTCTTGGTAAGCGTCGATAGGGATACGTTGGCGCTGTCCGAGCCGATGCTCGACTCGATGGAGGAGGCCATGAACTCCAGTTCGCGGTCCAACTCGTCGGGCGGAGTCGACTGCGTGCCGCCGCTGCGCAGCGCGACACTGGTGAGCGAGGCAAGACCGACCTTGCCGGGTGGGTCGTAGATGCTCCCGCCGTTCAGGTAGGCAGTCATATTTACGATCGGGAGTTCGTGATCTTGCAGCAGGTAGACGATCATGCCGTTTTTGAGTTGCACCCGTTCGCTCTTCGGGATCTCGAAGGCGAGCGCCGGGAAGGTCATGGTGCGCGGGTTGGCAATTTCCGTGGTGACGGCGCCGTCCTGGTGCGCTCCCCCCTGGGTGGGCGCGACCTGGGTCATGGTCCCAAGAGTGGGGCTCCCCTGAGTCGTGGCGCAGCCGGCAACCAGCACGACGGAAAAAACGATGAGGAGGAGCCTGTTAATGCTTTTCATAGGAGTGACCTCTCGGAAACAACTGTGGTGACAACTGCGAGCAACCCGTACGTCCTTCAGGACGCGAAATTCGCGGCAGGATGCCGCTCCTACCAAGCAACTTTTACCTGCCGGAACCTGGGAGCTTTCGGGCAACTTAATCGGCCTGCCCGTACTGTTTCTTGGTAAGAAAGCCGACATTCCTGTTCTCGCGGGTAAGGTACTGCCTGGCGACCCGCATCACATCCGCCGCAGTGATCTGGGCCACCTTCTGCCGGTGCTCTATCAGGTAGCGCCAGCTCCCGGCGACCGCCTCGTACTCGGTCAGGTTCCGGGCCAGCCCCCCGTTGGAGACCATCTGGCTTGACTCCTGGAACTCCAGGTGGTTCAGGATCTGCTGCAGTTCCCGGTCCGTCATCGGCTCGGTCTTCAGTCTTTCCAGCTCCTGGTAGATGGCGTTCTCCACCTCAGTCACCGTATGCGGGGCGCGCGGCGCAGCGTCGATGACGAAGAGGTTCGGGTAGCGGCTCCCCGGTGCCGAGAAGGCGGAGACCGAGGTGGCCAGCTGCTTCTCCTGCACCAGCTTCTTGTAGAGCCGCGAGGTGCGGCCGTCAGTCAAGAGCATGTCGATGACGTCGAAGACGTAGTCGTCCGGAGCGGGGAGGGTCGGCTTGTGAAAGCCGATCATCAGCTCGGGTTCGGCGTCTCCGATCACCTCGGTACGCTTTTCGCCCTCCTGGATCGGCTCCTCGACGGCTATCGGGGGGACCGGCGTCCCGGGAGGGATGGAGCCGAAATACTTCTCCACCAGGGCGATGGTCTGCTGGGGATCGAGGTCGCCCACGATTGCCATGATGGCGTTATTGGGAGCGTAATACTTGTGCAGGAACCGCTCCGCCTTGGTCCTGGTGAGGTTGTTGATGTCGGACATCCAGCCGATGGTCGGCTGGCCGTTGGGGTGTGCATTGAAGGCGTTCGCGATGAAGGTCTCCCAGAGTTTCCCCTCGGGCTGCGCGTCATAGGAGCGGCGCCGCTCCTCTTTCACCACCTTCATTTCCGTGTAGAACTCGCGCAGCACCGCGTTCTGCATGCGGTCCGACTCGATGGCGGCCCAGAGCTCCATCTTGTTGGAAGGAAGGTTGATGATATAGGTTGTGCCGTCCTTGCTGGTGAAGGCGTTGTAGCCCGATCCGCCGTTTCTGGCATAGATGTCGGCGAACTCCTCCTTCACCACGTATTTCCCCGCCTCTTTTTCCAGGAAGTCGAGCTTCCTGGTGAGTCGTGCCACTTCCAGCTTGTCGGCCTCGTCCCTTTTCAACTGTTCCGCCATCAGCTGCTGTGCTGTGGCCTCGATCTGCTCCAGCAGCGGCTTTTCAGCGGCATAGTCCCTGGTGCCGAGCGTCCTGGTCCCCTTGAAAAGCATGTGCTCGAGCAGGTGGGCAAGCCCGCGCTCGTCGCTGCGCTCGTCCACGCTCCCGACCTTGAAACGGATCCAGGCGGAGACCGTCGGCGAGCTGTGGCGCGGCACGATGAGGAGCTTCATGCCGTTTTTCAGGGTGTATTCCTGCACCTTATCGGCGAGACCTGCGCCAAAGGCGGTGGCGGCGCACAGAGACAGTGCAAGCACGGCTAGGAAACTGCGCAGTATTTTCATGACAACCTCGAAGTCATTGGGGAAAAAAGGGCAACGCAAAAAAAGATAGCATCAAGCCGCAGCCAATGCAATGCGGAAAAGCGCCGGACCGGCGCCACTCTATTCGATCGGTGAGGTAGTGTTAATTCGCGGTGAGAGGGTTGGTGATGTCGGTAAGAGGATGCGCCTTTGTGCTATGCAAATTATTCAAATTACATCCTGCTGACCCATGTTTTGGCCGGGAATCGCACAGAAATCTGACATTTATTCCGAGTATTCTCCTGCTTGCCCAGAAGAGGTGTCAGCTTAATTGTAACAAATTTATCTGGTTCTTAAGGGGTGCAATCTCTGGTACAATCCGGCTCATAGCGTCGCCTCTTTGTTAAGATGTATTTGCTGGGGAGCAAAGGCATTTTAATACAGATTGCGGCGCTATTCTGCTTTTAATTACAGCTATTTACACTATTTAACCAACTGCAAAAGTTGAGATGATAATTCGAACAGCTTTGACTTCAGCATGGGCTCAATCTACAGATCGGTTTGCTGCTCCACAGGAATACCGGTTGAACAACGATGATGGCAGGGTTTTTCTGGTTAGTGTATTTCAATAATGAGACACTTTAGTGTTTCTCATGGCGCATGTCAAAGGAGAATTCATGCGCACGATGCGCGTCGTAACTATTGTATGTTTGACAAAAAAATCGAAAAAGGTATGCTCAATTATCGGGCCCCTTTCTTAAACTTCCTTATTGTTTCCTTAATTGTTTCTTTATCCTCAGGTATATGTTTTGCCACTGAAGCATGAATCGGAGGGCTCATGGGTGAAATTCCTAAGCTGCTACAAAAAATCCAGGCTTGGCTTTGGCTCCCGATTGGGTTAATCCTTGTCTCGGGGATCGGCTATATCGATTACCTCACCGGTGATTACTCGCTTCTTATATTTTACGCGGTTCCCATCGCACTCGTTGCCTGGTACCTGGGCGACGTGGGAGCATTAATCGTTTCCGTGGCCTCAGGCTTCGCCAGATACCTCTCCGACTACAATGTTTACTCCTACAGCAGTGTCAGGAATTGGAATTCCGTGGAAGATACTCTTTTCCTCCTGATCGTAGGTCTTTTGGTCTCGGCACTGAAAAGGATGCTGGACGAAGAAAGGAAGGGGAAGCGCTGAACCAAAAAAGGAGGAAGTCATGAGAAATACAGTTTTGCCGATTGTCGTGGGTATGCTGGTATTGTCCGCAAGCGCAGTCTTCGCCGGGGAGCCCGTCGTGGATATCAGTCCGAGGCTGCATCCCAACCTGGCTGCGGCTCAGAGATTAAGCCGCAAGGCATACAACAGGATTGCCACGGCTCAGAAGGCCAACGATTTCGATATGGAAGGGCACGCTCAGAAGGCGAAGGATTTGCTGGACCAAGTCAACATCGAGTTGAAGCTTGCGGCTCAAGCTGCCAACGCGAACAGAATGAAATAACCACAAGCAGACCGGAAGTAAAAAGGGAGAGCTCAGCTTTCCCTTTTTCGTGGTTGTCCCGGGAAAAGAAGCTCCTCGGATATTTCCATTGAACCGCTTGCCCCTTGGCGCTATCATCTCCTCCAGAGCTATTCAAGAATTCAGGGCGAATAGGCATGTTTGTTCCTTGCACCGCAGCACGCATCTGGCGGCCGGAACTCTGTCAAACCGAAATTTAAGAGGAGGCAAGATTGAAGGCACTGATTTTTGACACCGAGACTACCGGGATTATCGAACCGGAGATTATAGAGGCTGCCTGGCTCCATGTCAGAAGCCCGTCGGATCCTGAGATCCTGGAAACATTCGAACAACGCTTCAGACCAAACAAACCCATCGAGCTTGGAGCCCTAGCCACCCATCACATCATGGATGAGGATCTTGCCGGCATGCCGGCATCCGGCAGCTTCGTGCTCCCCGGCGATGTCACGCACCTGATCGGACACAACATCGATTATGATTGGAAGGTCGCCAACAGCCCCGACGTACGCAGGATCTGCACGCTGGCACTGAGCCGCCAGCTCTTTCCCGCCCTCGATAGCCACACCCAAAGCGCCATGCTCTACCATCTGCAACGCGGCACTGCGCGCCAGAATCTCATCGGCGCCCATTCGGCACTGGCCGACGTGCACAACTGCAAGCGGGTGCTCAGCTTCTTGGTGGCGCTCTTGCCCGGAATCCGGACCTGGGGCGATCTTTGGCAGGCTTCCGAGGCGGCGCGGATACCCACTGTCATGAGCTTTGGAAAACACAAGGGGGAACTGATCCGCAACGTGCCGAAGGATTACAAAAGGTGGCTTTTGGGGCAGGCGGACGTGGACCCCTACCTGAGACAGGCTCTGATGGCCTAACAGGTCTGGCAGCGGGTACTCAATGAAATCGGATGCGCTGCTAAAGTCCGCGCACGCAGAGGGGCAGTCGGACCTGCGATCGACTACTTGAGCGCGTGGGTCAGTACCTCGCGCACGTCCTCCACGAAAAAGAACTCCAGCTCCTGTTTCACGTTTTCCGGGATGTCCTCCAGGTCCTTCCTGTTTTTGGCGGGGGCCAGCACCGTCTTGACCCCGGCGCGCCGGGCGGCGAGCACCTTCTCCTTGAGGCCGCCGATGGCGAGTACCCTGCCGGTCAGGCTCATCTCGCCGGTCATGGCGACGTCGCGCCGGGCGGGACGCCCCGTGAAGAGCGAGACGATGGTGGTCGCCATGGTCACCCCGGCCGAAGGGCCGTCCTTCGGGATGCTCCCGGCGGGGACGTGTATGTGGATGGTGGTGGTGTCGAAATCCTTCCGGTCTATGCCGAGCTCCTCGCAGTTCGCCTGCACAAAGGAGAGCGCTGCCCGGGCGGACTCCTTCATCACGTCGCCCAAGGAGCCGGTGAGTATCAGGTCCTCCTTCCCCTTCATCTTGGTCGCCTCGACGAAGATGATGTCCCCGCCGCTCTCAGTCCAGGCGAGCCCCGTCGCGACCCCGACCCTGTCCTTCTCGCTGGCCACCTCGTCGAAGTACTTGGGGGCACCGAGCAGCTCCGACACCGTCTCCGGGGTGACCAACTGGCGGGCGGGTTTGCCCTGAGCCACTTCCTTGGCGATCTTGCGGCAGACCGAGGCGATGGCGCGCTGCAGGTTCCTGACCCCCGCCTCGCGGGTGTAGTCGTGGGTGATCCGGTAGATCGCCTCGTCGTTGAAGGCGGGGGCCATGGACGCCAGCCCGTTCTCCTCGACCTCGCGCCCCACCAGGTAGGTCTGGGCGATGTTCAGCTTCTCCTCGTCGGTGTAGCCCGAGAGGGTGATTACCTCCATCCGGTCCCGCAAGGGGGCGGGGATGGGGTCGAGCTGGTTCGCCGTGGTGATGAACATGACGTTGGTGAGATCGAACGGCACGTCCAGGTAGTGGTCCGTGAAGGAGAAATTCTGCTCCGGATCGAGCACCTCGAGAAGCGCGCTGGCCGGGTCACCGCGGAAATCGGCCCCGATCTTGTCCACCTCGTCCAGCATGAAGACCGGGTTGTTGGAGCCGGCCCGGTTGATCTCCTGAATGATGCGTCCGGGCAGCGCGCCTATGTAGGTGCGCCGGTGCCCGCGGATCTCCGCCTCGTCGCGCATCCCCCCGAGCGAGATCCTGATGAACTTCCTGCCCAGGGTCCGGGCGATGGACTTGCCGAGGCTCGTCTTGCCGACGCCGGGGGGGCCCACGAAGCAGAGGATCGGCCCCTTCATCTTCTCCTTGAGGGCCCGAACGGCCAGGTACTCGAGGATCCTCTCCTTCACCTTCTTCAGGTCGTAGTGGTCCTCGTTCAGGACCTTCTCGGCCTGGTTGATATCCTTGTTGTCCGGGGTGCTCACCTGCCAGGGGATCGCGGTAAGGTAGTCCAGGTAGGTGCGCGAGACCGTGTACTCGGGGGAGGCCGGGTTGATCCGCTCCAGCCGTTTCAGCTCCTTGAGCGCGATCTTGTGCACCTCCTCGGGCATGCGGGCGCTCTCCACCTTTCCCCTCAGATCGTTCGCCTCGCCCTGCCGCGAATCGTCCTCGCCGAGCTCCTCCTGGATCTGCTTCATCTGCTCGCGCAGCAGGAACTCCTTCTGGCTCTTGCCGACCTTCTTGGTCACCTCAGCCTGCACCTCGCCCTTGATCTGCAGGCGCTGCACCTCGTTGGTGAGGTGCATGTAGACCTTCTTGAGCCGGTCCAGGGGATCCACGGTTTCCAGGAGTTTCTGCAGCTCGTCGATGGGAAGGTTCAGGTAAAGGGCGACCAGGTCGGAGAGACGGGCCGGGTTGTCGATGAAGTCGATCATCTTCATGACGTCGTCGGGAAGCGGCCTGCCGTAGGAAAGGGCGATTTTCAAAAGGGCGTTCAGCGAGCCTACCAGCGCCTCGGAAACCATGGACTTCTCGGCGAACTCGCGCACCGGCTCGAGCCTCGAGAGCGCCACCGGTGTCTGCTGCACGATGGCCAGGAGCCGCACCCGGACCACCCCTTCCAGGACGACCTTGACACCCCCCTGGGGGAGCTTGTTAATCTGCATCACCTTGCAGAGCGTTCCGATCTCGTGCAGGGCCGAGAAAAGCTCGCCGGTCGGTTCCTGCCTCAGCTTCACCAGCGCCACCAGGTTGTTGAAGAGGACCGCCTCCTCGAAGGGGGCCATCTCCTCGGGCTTCAGGAAGATGGTGAAGACCATGTAGGGGAAGGCGATGATCTCCCGCAGGGGGTAGAGCGGGACGATTTCCGGCATGTTGATCGTGATATTCTCGGTCATGAGGGGTCCTTCCTCGGGGGCAAGTGAGCCATCTAAATACTACATTAGACGCGCCGACTGTCAACCGGGGCTCCCCTAAATCAGACCGCTTCCCAGGCCTGGTACAGGGCGGCGATCTCGGCCGTGAGCGCCGCGTGTCGGTCCCCGGAAAGCTTGGCCGCCTCGACATCCTTGAAAAAATCAGGGCGGGCCATGGCGCTCTCCAGACCGGCCAGTTCCTCCTCCCGTAAGGCTATGCGGCTCTCCAGGTCGGCAAGCGCTCGCTCGCGGGCGCGCTCCTCCTTCTGGCGCAGCTTTTCCTCCTCGCGCAGGCGCTGGCGGTCTTCCTTGGAACTCGGCTCGGGGGGAGGGGGACAGGCACCTGCGGCGCCAGTCCCCTTTCGGCCGGCACCGGTTTCCGATCCCGATCCCAGCCCAAGCTCGCCTGCTTCGCGGGCAGCGACCTTCTCCAGGTAGTACTCGTAGTCGCCGTGGAAGCTCTCCAGCTTGCCGCCTCCCACCTCGACGACGCGGGTCGCCAGGCCGTCGATGAAGTGGCGGTCGTGCGAGACGAAGACGACCGTGCCGGGGAAGTTCCTGAGGGCCTCCAGGAGCACCTCCTTGCTGAAGAGGTCCAGGTGGTTGGTCGGTTCGTCCATCAGGAGCAGGTTCGAGGGGCGCAATAGGATCTTGGCGAGCGCCAGGCGGTTCCTTTCCCCGCCGGAGAGTACCGACACCTTTTTCTGGATGTCGTCGCCCGAGAAGAGGAAGGCGCCCAGGATGTCGCGCAGCTGCGGCACCATGTCGAAGGGGGCGTCCGCCAAAAGCTCGTCGTAGGCGCTGCGGCTGCCGTCGAGCTCCATCGCCTGGTCCTGGGCGAAATAGTCGAAGATGACGTTGTGGCCGACCGTCAGCTTGCCGGCCGTAACACCGCCGCCGGCCAGGACCCGCATCAGGGTCGACTTGCCGGCGCCGTTGTGACCCACCAGGGCGATGCGCTCTCCGCTTTCGACGCTGAGGTCGATGCCGTCCAGGACCACGTTGGCGCCGTAGGCCTTGCGGACTCCGGAGAGCTCCATGACGGTCTTGCCGCTCTTGGGCGGGGTGGGGAAGCTGAAGCGGATCCGCTTTCTCTCGGGTGGGATCACGATGCGCTCGATCTTTTCCAGCTGCTTGATGCGCGACTGCACCAGGGCAGCCTTGTCCGTCTTGTAGCGAAAGCGCGAGATGAAGTCCTCGATCTTCTCGATCTCGTCGTCCTGGCGCTTTTTGGCGTCCCTGAGGGCGGAGACCCGTTCCTCGCGCAGTACCAGGTAGCGGCTGTAGTTGCAGTGGTAGTCGGAGATCTCGTGGTTCCAGACCTCGGCGATCCGGGAGCAGACCTGGTCCAGGAAAAAGCGGTCATGGGAGACCAGCATGACGGAGTAGGGGTAGCTCTGCAGGTACCCCTCCAGCCAGTTGCGCGCCTCGATGTCCAGGTGGTTGGTCGGCTCGTCCAAAAGGAGCACGTTGGGCTTTTTCAGCAGGAGCTTGGCGAGCGCGATGCGCATCTGCCACCCCCCCGAGAAGTCTCCGCACTCCTTTTTCCAATCCGCCGGAGCAAATCCCAGGCCCGACAGGACGTTCCCCACCTCGCTCTCCATGGCGTAGCCCCCCTTCAGGCGGAACTCCTCCTGGAGGTGGCCGAAGCGGTCCAAAAGCGCCTCGTGGCCCGGCGCGTCGTGCGGTTCGTGCTCGAGCCGCAGGGTCAGTTCGGCGATTTCACGCTCGATGGCCTGCAGCTCGCTTAAAGCCGTCATCACCTCGGCGAAGAGTGGCTGCCCCTTGGCGACGATGCCGTCCTGGGGAAGGTAGCCGACCGTGCCGCCGCGCGCGATCTGGATCTCGCCGCTAGAGCTTTCCACCTCACCCGCGATGATGCGCATCAGAGTCGATTTGCCGGCGCCGTTTTCCCCGACCAGGCCGACGCGCTCCCCTTTCTTGAGGTGCCAGTTGAGTTCCGTGAAAAGCGGTTTTCCCGCGAAGTCCTTGGAGAGTTTTTTCAGGTGCAGCATGGGGCGGGGTTCCTTGGTGTCGAAAGTAAAGTGATCAGGCGAACCGGACTTCAAGCAGGGTGAGGTCGTCATCCAGGCTGATCCCGTTGGAAAAGGTCAGCAAGGCTTCCTGCAGCGCCGCCATCCTGATGCCGGACGCCGGGTAGCCCAGGGAGCCCAGGATACCGATCAGTCCGTCGGCTCCCAGCATGTGCCCGGACGGGTCGCTCATTTCGATCGCGCCGTCGGTGAACATCAGCAGCGAGTCGCCGGACAGGCAGGTGACCTGCTTCTCGTCGTACTCGGCATCAGCGATCAGCCCGAAAGGCAAGCCGTCGGTGGCCACCTGTTCGGTTCGGCCGTCGCCTCGCACCATGACAAGGGAAGGGCCCCCGGCGGAAACGATGCGCACCGACTGGTGGGCCGCGTTCAGTATGCCGCAGAGCGCCGTGGCGAAGGATTCGTCCCTGACGATCTTGCAAAGGTCACGGTTCAAGAGCCGGGCGAAATGGGCCGGGTCGGTGAGCGCGTGGCAGTGGCGATTCCAAAGCGAGCTCAATTCCATGGTGTGGAGGGCGGCAGCCACCCCGTGCCCCATGACGTCGGCCAGGATGAAGCCATAGTGATCGGCGTCCAGTTGCCTGATGGCGAAAAAGTCGCCCCCGATCATGTCGTGCGGCAGGTAAAAGGTGGCGAAACCGACCCGGTCGTCCCGGGGCAGGTCGTGTTCCAGGGAAAGGGTCTGGATCTGTTTGGCGCGTTCCAGGTTGGCGAAAGGCTCGGAGTAGTCGCGGAAGGTTTCCACGCCGCCAATCACCTGCCCCTCCTCATCGTGCAGGGGAGCCACGGTCACGGCCATGGGAAGGCGCTCACCCTGCTTGGTCCTGGCAAAGATGATGGCGGGCGACTCGCTGGGCCGGTCGGTGAGCATGCAGCGGCGCAGGGGGCAGAGTTCTTCGCCGCAAAGCTGGCGTCCGTTCATGTCGACATGGTTCAGTATGTTGTCCATGCAGCGGTGCCCCACGACATCCTCCGATTTCCAGCCGGTGAGCCGTTCGGCGGATTTGCTCCAGTAGACGATCCTGCGGTCGGTGTCACAGACGTACAGTCCGTCACTGAGGGAATCGAGGATCACCTTGGGGAAAAGGAAATTCGCTGCAGTCATAGGTTCCTTTGGTTGCTGCTATTTCTTACCCTTTCCCGCCAGGTAGTCGGCGAGAATGGTGCGGCTGTGCTCGTCGTCGTGGCAGTAGGCGCAGAGGTTCTCCCAGTTGCTGCCGTCCGGCGGGTTGAAGTTGTGGTTGCCGTCCCGGTGGTGCACGGTCAAAAGGTGCAGGTTGGCCAGCTCAAATTCCCTGCCGCACTTGGCGCAAATCCAGCCGTGCAACTTGAGGGACTTCTCGCGGTAGTTTTCGGGGCGCGCCTGCTCGCCCCTCATCTTCCGGACGATCTCGTCGATCTCCTCGGCGCTTTTGGGGGAGACGGCCTTCGGACCGCGCGGGCGAAATGATGGCGACATCTGGTTCTCCTTCTGGCGGTTTAAGAACTGCCAGGTTCTTGGCCGTGTGATCTCTGCCGGGATTAGAGGTTTCCCTTTAGCCCGATCGCTTCGGCCTCGTTGCGCATCCCGTCGATGGTGTCGCCGATCAGCTCCGCCAGATCCACGCCGAGCAGGGCGGCACCCTTTTCGATGACGGAGCGGTCGGCGCCCGCCGCGAAGGCCTTATCCTTCCACTTCTTGGTGACGCTTTTCACCGGGATGTCCAGGATGCTCTTGGACGGGCGGACCAGCGCCGCAGCCGCCACCAGACCGGTCAACTCATCAATGGTGTAGAGCGTTTTTTCCAGCATCGAGATAGGCTCGACATTGCTGCAGAGCCCCCAGCCGTGCGACACGACGGCGCGGATGTAATCCTCGGGCCACCCCGCTTCCCTGAGGATTTCCGGAGCCCGTGTGCAGTGCTCCTCGGGATGGCGCTCGTAGTCGATGTCGTGGGCCAGTCCGATCACTCCCCACATCTCCTCGTCCTCGCCGCATTTGCGCGCCATGTGCCGCATCACTGCTTCAACGGCAAGGGAATGCTTCCTCATCTGCTCGCTCGGGAGGTACTCCTTGATCAGCTCCCAGGTCGCTTCTCTGGTCGGCTTGCCACTCATTCTCGTTGTCTCCGATAGCGCTATAATGCATGTCTTTTCACGCAGCCGATGGTAGCGGACTGCGCCAGTTATGTCAACTACCAGCGTGGCGGGGCACCCGTGCAATCTAGTGCGGCTCTCCCGGGGATTGATGCCGCACCTTGGACGGCAGCCTGGAATCTGTCGGCTGGTTGCCGCGCTGGTACACCATCAGGGTGCGCGGGGCAACAACCCTTTGGAGGGCGGGTTCTTTCACTCGGAATCAGAAGGCAGGTTATAGGCGACCAAGAGGATCCCAAGGCATATGATGCCGGTAAGGCACGCTATGGTGATGCCGAGAGATTTGCCATGCCAAAGGCTGGTGAACCACTGCGTGAATTCGCTGGCCAGGATGTTGGCCTTTCCTCCATAAAGTTCAAGGCTGCGCCGGTAACTCTTTGACTCGTCGAGTTGGTCCCCTAATACACTTTCTGTATCAATCTCGCCCGTCGTGCAATAAATCAATATCGAGCTGCCCAGGCCAACCACCATGATAACGGCGGCAATGATATAAAGTCGAGTTTGTAGATCTGCTGATTTCCATTTCATTTTATGCCTGTGATGCTTTGGTTTTTTTTTGTGATCATAGTACAAAAAATGATGTGGGGCAAGTTTGCAAAAAACTTCAGGGCGGCAGGAAAGTGTTCTCTATAAATCATTGAAAAGGAGAACCCAGGCCGTGCACCTGATACGACAATTAAAAATACCAATCTGCGACATGCCGAGTGCGCCAGAAGAGCCGCCAGTCGGGCTCTAGCAAAGGAAATGCTGACGCCATTCTGCGTTGACAATAGTTGTCTATGATGATACTTTCCGACACGTTCGGGGATTTATCATCATATCTAGCTCGGGAAGGTTCAAGCGTGCATTCTTATAAAATTTTCCGTGCCTCAGTCCTGAGAATTCTGGCTATATTCCTCCTCGTTGCGGTTCTCCTCCCAGCGCCTGCCTTCTCCCTCGATTCGGAAGACTCGCAGATTTTCATTTCGGGTTTCAATGCCTACCAGAGGAAGGATTTTACTACTGCAATAGCCTCCATGACGACGCTGCTGAAAAAGTATCCCGATACACCTCTCAAGGACATGGCGATTTTCTGGCTTGCCCGGGCCAACTTTAAGGCAGGACATCTGCAGGAAGCCGGGAAGTACATGGCACAGTTTTTCCGGGAATACCCTGACAGTCCTTTGAAAGGTACCGTTGAGGAAGGGCTGGCCTCCCTGGCCGATCGTTATGAGAAAGGCCTGCCGATAGAGGCTGCTCCCCAGGCCGTTGCGAAAGCCCCTGCAACAGAAAAGCCCGCAGCCGAGCAGGTCGCAGCCGAGAAAGCTGCTGCCGAAAAGGTCGCAGCCGAGAAAGCTGCTGCCGAAAAGGTCGCAGCCGAGAAAGCTGCTGCCGAAAAGGTCGCAGCCGAGAAAGCTGCTGCCGAAAAGGTCGCTGCCGAAAAGGTCGCTGCCGAAAAGGTCGCTGCCGAAAAGGTCGCTGCCGAAAGGGTCGCTGCAGAAAGGGTCGCTGCCGAAAAGGTCGCAGCCGAAAGGGTTGCCGCTGAGAAGGTCGCAGCCGAAAGCATTGCTGCCGAAAAGGTCGCCGCCGAGAAGGTCGCAGCCGAAAGAATTGCTGCTGAAAGGGTCGCCGCCGAGGCGGCTGCAGCTGAAAGAGTTGCAGCCGACAGAGTCGCAGCTGAGAGAGCTGCTGCTGAGAGAGCTGCTGCTGAGAGAGCTGCTGCTGAGAGAGCTTCGTCCGCTACCAAAGAGAACTCAGAGAAACAGGCCAGATCCGCCGAAATGCGGAATAAGGCGATCGAAGCGTATGAGTCTGTCATCGACAAGTTCCCCGGCACAGCAGCCGCGTCTAGTGCTTCTGCCAAGCTGCATCAACTGGGAGTCGAGTATCCGGCCCTTCAGAAGATTGTCAGTTCACCCGCGCAGGGAGAAGTGGCCCAGGTGTTCAATCTGGAGGTCGCCCAATTTGCCGATCTGGATGTCCAGCTAGGTCCGGCTCCCGAATCAGAAGAGGTCGGAAAACGCTTCACTATTCCGTTTACTATCGTGAATACTGGCAATGGCAGCGATAGCTTCTACCTTGAGTCAGGGTTCCCTCCCGAGTTTGACTTCCATTTTGCCGCGGCGACGACACCAGACACACCGATCAACAGCACGCCGAACCTAGCTGTTGGTGAAAAATTCAGGGCAGTTGCCGTTGGCACCATCCCGCGTGGCAACATAGACGGGCAAAGAAACATCTATCCGATCAAGATCGTTTCAACCTTTGCTAGAGAGGTCTCCCAGTCCAGAGAGATTGCCCTGGTTTCTTCCGCTCCTCTGCTGCGGGCAGTGGTTAAGAATGACAAGGTGAAACTGCTGCCGGGAGAGAAGATCTCCTACCGGATCTCCTTGCTCAATATCGGAACCGCCGCCGCACTTGGCGTCACACTGAGACTCAACTATCCGCCTCAGTACGAGCCGGTCGGCACTCTACCCACAGGGGTCAAACAGGAGACCAAGGCTGCCCTGGTCCTCGACGGGTTGCAGCTCAAATCCGGCGGCAGCAATGACTTCAACGTCACCTTTCAGCTGAAGGACGAGGCACTGGCTGAGCAGGAGTTGTTCCTTAGGGCTGATGTCATCAACAACGATCTGGATAAGAAGGAATCCTTCGTTTCCAGTACCAGTGTGGTGCAAAGAGTCAGCGGGGTGGCGGCAAGGACAACGGCGGACAAGCTGGTGGTGATCCCGGGCCAGGTCATAGCTATCCCCCTGATTGTCACCAATACGGGGAACACCCGTGAAGTCTTTACCATCAAGGCGAACATTCCCGGCAACGCCACCTACACCTTCTTCGACGACCTGAACCGGGACGGGAAGAGACAGCCAAACGAGCCGATCATCAACCATGTCGGCCCGCTATCTCCCAAGGAAGAGGCCTACGTCGTACTGGAAATCACCACCTCGGCGTCGGCCAACGATGGAGCGGTTGCGCCGCTGTCGGTGTGGTTCGAGCCGGAGAACGCGACCGACAAGTCCGCGGCCGTAAACCTGCAGCTTACCTATTCGCGTCCCATCCTGGAACTGGCGATGGCGGCCAAGGGCGGCAGGCTGAAGCCCGGCGAAGTCTCTTCCCTGGAACTTAACTGCGTGAACCGTGGCTCCAACATGGCGAAGCAGGTTACCTTGCAGAGCATTCTCCCGGTGCAGATGGAACTGGTCGCCGCCGACCCGGCGTTCACCCGGGCGGACAACGGTGTCTACACCTGGCGCTTCGATGAACTCGGCGCCGGAGAGAAGCGTAGCATCAAGGTATCCTACCGGGTGAAGCCGGGAATTGCCGTCGGAACGAACATGCAGGTGAAGAACCTGTTAAACTATCAGGATCAACTCGGGAACAGGTACTAGCATGAACAAAGCGACGCTCCTGACCGTGTCCTGCTTACTCGTGACGCTCCTTGCGCCGGCCCTTTCTCGCGGCGAGGCTTTTCTCCTTTATACGCCTAAGCCGGCCGAAGGAGACCAGGCGCCTGCTTCCCCCGATGAAGGGATCCTGGTGCGAAGTGTCACGATCAAGCAGGGCGACACGCTGGCCGATCTCTCCCGGAAGTACCTCGGCCGGGGGAGCTGGTTCCCGCAGGTGCTGCCTTTCAACAGCATCAAGAATCCCGACCTGATCCAAACCGGTGACAAGCTGCTGGTTCCCGTTCCTGCCGGGCAGGTGGCGGCGTCTGAGCAAAAGATCGCGCCCGAAAAAAAACATGCCAGGGGCAAGAAACGCCATGGTGGCCGGCGGACAGGTCGCCGGGGTGTTGCCAAAGCAAATATGGCCGCATCGGCGATTGCGAAACCGGCGTCGGCCAAACGGGAGACCTTCACGCCGACATCCACCCGGGCGAAAAAGTCGCCGCAGCGGTCGGTTTCCAGCGCCGAGCAGGAAGGCTATCTTCAGGCAAAGCTCGCCTACCTGGGTGGCGACTACCAGAAATCGTTGACATTATTCACCGAATTTCTCCGCAAATTCCCGAACTCGACCTCCACGGCTGACGCATCACTCTACCGTGCTGACTGCCTGCTGCATCTTTCCGGGCAATAAACCGTGAAGGGCGAAAGCTGAAACTTTTCGCTTTTCACGGTTTAGCCTGCCTCTAATTCCCCCTATATTGCCTCGCAAGGCTTGCTAACCATCCCTCTTGAAGGTAAGATTTGTAATCGTTAATGCACCCCGTGACCGGAATGGTGTGCATTACGCTGAATATTACCCTGGAGGAAAACGCCATGAAATGGACCATTGCCAACAGGTTGGGTATCGCTTTTGCCGTCCTTTTGCTGGTCGCCGCAGCCTCCAGCATCTTCTCCATTTTCCGGTTCGGCAGCTTCACATCGGAGGTGGTTGCCAAACTGGGTGAGCATTCCAGCAAGGAGCGCCTGGCTACCGAGTGGGCCAGCCTCGCCGTTCTCAATAGCGTCCGTACCACAGCCATCCTCAAGAGTAGCGACGGCTCGGTGAAGGAGTCTCTAGCAAATGACGTAGTGGAAACAAGCAAACGGGTGAGCGAGATCCAGGCGAAAATGCAAAAAGCGGAGTCGTCCGCCGAGACCAAGGCTCTACTCGCCGAAATCGGCACCCGCCGCGAGGCGTACAGCTGTTACCGCAAGGAGGCCCTGCAGGCAAAAACCGACAAGGCCGATCCGGATTTGGACCGCAAAGTCAACGAACTTGTGCTCCCCGCCATGAATGGCTACGTGGCGAGCCTCAAGGATTTGGCGGCGTTCCACAAAAAGAAACTGGACCGACTCGGCCCGGACCTGAAAACGGAGGCGCTCAGGACCCGCATCGTCCTGGTGATCCTGCTCACAGTGAGCATAGTAGGCAGCCTCGTGGCGGGGTGGCTGCTCATCAGGCGGATCACCGGTTCCCTGACGCTGGCCGTAGCCGCTGCCGATCGGGTGGCGAGCGGCGACCTGACCGTGCAGGTTTCCGGCATCTCGCAGGACGAGGTCGGCCAGATCTGCAGGAGCATCAACAACATCGTGGAACATTTCCGTGAGGTGATCTTCATGGTCAGGCTGAACTCGCAACAGGTTGCGGCAGCCTCCCTAGCACTCTCCTGCGCGGCGGAAGAGATGGCCTCCGGCGCGGCCCGGGTGGCGGACCAGGCGGGAACGGTCGCTACCGCGAGCGAAGAGCTGGCCGCCACCTCCAACGAGATAGCCCTCAACTGCAACGCCGCCGCGACCGGATCCCGGCAGGCCAACGCCGCTGCCGTGGAAGGGGCCGGGGTGGTCAAGGAGACCGTTCAGGGAATGAACCAGATCGCCGAGAACGTCCGTGAGTCGGCGGCCACCATCGGCAACCTGGGAAGCACCTCGGAGCAGATCGGCGCCATCATCAGCACCATCAACGACATCGCCGACCAGACCAACCTCCTGGCGCTGAACGCGGCCATCGAGGCGGCGCGCGCCGGCGAGCAGGGGCGCGGCTTTGCTGTGGTGGCCGACGAGGTGCGCGCGCTGGCCGAGCGCACCAGCTCCGCCACCCGCGAAATCGGCGCCATCATCAAGAGCGTGCAGCAAGAGACCAACTCGGCCATGAAGGTGATGGAAGCAGGCGTTGCACGGGTGGAAACAGGAACGGTCGGCGCCGCCCGATCGGGGAGCGCGCTGGAGGAGATCCTGCAGCAGATCAGTGCCGTGACCCTTCAGGTGAACCAGATCGCGACCGCCGCCGAAGAGCAGACCGCCACCACCGACGAAATCAGCTCCAACATCCGCTCCATCAACGACACGGTCCAGGGAACGGCCCGCAGTGCGCAGGAGTCAGCCTCTTCGGCCCAGCAGCTCTCCGTCCTGGCCGAAGAGCAGCAGCGGCTGGTTGGCCAATTCACGCTGGAATAAATACCTGTACCGCATCGGCCATTACTCTAATTAAATAAGGCTCAGTCTGCAAAGCCTGAGCTTTATCTTTTGTGCCACCGTCCTCTTCGTGCACGTAGCGCGCCCGTGCCCTCCAAACATCTACCAACCGAAAGGCTGGGTCTGACAGATAAAACCTCACATTCATGGAATTGGGATGGCAAATAATTATTTTTTTAAGTTGTGATATCCGTGCCCGATGGGCAACACATCTTCTATTGGCCATTTGCAATGGCCCTGTGTGAATTTGGAAATAGCACTGAAAACCGATAATTAGGCCGGGGTCATCCCTTTATACCCTCGGGTTGCTGGCCTTTTTCCCCGAAAACAGCTCATGCTGATTTGGGACTTCCCCTCCGGCTCGTGCCGCGGCTACTCGGACCAGCATGCCCTGATCAGCAACCAGTAGCAGCAGACAGTGACGGATTTCCCCCTGTACAACACGGTGCTCGGCACCCAACTGAGCGAGGCGGTCGAGCAGAGTGAAACGGCATTGCTGGGTGTCATCCGCAGGATGAGGAATGTTCACGTGAAAGCGCGTTTCCAGGCAGACCGGATCGGATCCTCCTCCGACGACCTGGTGGCGGTTTCCGAGGAACAGATCCGGGAAAACAAGCAGGTCATCCAGGCCTCGAATGCCTTCTCGGATACCCAATCCGACCCTTTGCGGACAACCTTGGCCGGATTCAGAGGCATTCGGATGAGATGGAGCAGATGTTCCCCTTGGTTGGATGCCATCTCCGACGCTTCTTTCCCGATCCCCAAATGAGCCGTCGCCGTCCATCCCTCCCCGGGAACATTAGAGCCCCTTGACTTGTCCGCAGGCCGTTTTATGCTGCAAGTATCTCGGCATCAAAAAACAGCGGTGGGTAGATCCATGAACCTCTACGTTGGCACCAGCGGATACTCCTACCCGGAGTGGCAGGGGACCTTCTATCCCCGGGATCTCCCCGAGAGCCGGATGCTGAGGTTTTACGGTGAACATTTCCTAAGCGTCGAAATAAACAACACCTTTTACCGCATGCCTAAGCCGTCGGTGCTGGTGGCCTGGGCGAGCGAAGTCCCTGCCGGTTTCCGTTTCGCGCTCAAGGCGCCGCAGCGTATCACCCACCAGCTGCGGCTGCAGGATGCGGACGAATCGGTGTCGTACCTGCTGGATCTGGCCGGCGTGCTGCAGGAGCGGCTGGGGCCATTGCTGTTTCAGCTCCCGCCGGATTTCAAGAAGGATCTGCCGCGGCTGCGCGGGCTTTTCCTGCTGCTCCCGGCGAGTTTTCGTGTGGCCTTCGAGTTTCGTCACCCCTCGTGGTTTGACACCGAGGTCTTCGACCTCTTGCGCCGGCACCAGGCCGCCCTGTGCATCGCCGAGGCAAAGAACGACCTCGAGGTCCCGGTCGTCGCAACTGCAGACTGGGGCTATCTGCGCCTGCGCCGGCAGGACTATGGAGCAGCGGAGCTGAAAAAATGGGCCAAGCTGGTGCGGGGGGAGCACTGGAAGGACGCCTTCGTCAACTTCAAGCACGAGAATCGGGCAAGCGGCCACCTGATGGCGCAAAAGTTCCTGAGCTTGCCGGAAAATAGTGCCCCGGGCCAAGCCATCCATGGCGGTGACCCAGAGACTCACTCATAAAAGGAGGTAGCAAGATGGCCGACGAACTGAAGGGAAGGGTCGCCCTGGTGACCGGGGGGAGCCGTGGCATCGGCCGGGCCATAGCCTTGGCGCTCGCGCGGGCGGGCGCCAATGTCGCCATAAATTTTCGCAACAACGAGGGGGCTGCCCGGGAGGTTAGAGACCTGGTCAGGGGCATGGACCGACGCGCCTTCCCGGTTCAGGCGGATGTGGGGCGGGCCTGCGAGGTGAGCCGGATGGTGGCGGAGATCCGTCGGGAGCTCGGTCCTATCACCATCCTGGTGAACAACGCCGGCATCGGCGCGGTGCGGACGGTGGACCAGATCACCGAGGCGGATTGGGACGAGATGCTGGTGACCAACCTCAAGGCCCCATTCCTGGTGACCCAAGCGGTGCTGCCGGACCTGCGCGCCGCCCGCTGGGGCCGGATCATCGCCCTGTCGTCCGCAGCCGCCCAGATGGGAGGGGTGGTCGGTGCCCATTACGCGGCCTCCAAGGGTGGCGTGATCGGGCTCATGCACTACTATGCCGCGCAGCTCGCCAAGGAGGGGATCACCGTCAACGCCATCTCCCCCGGGCCGATCAGCACGGACATGGTCGCCGGGCTGCCGCAGCTGCGTCCCGAGCAGATCCCGGTGGGGCGCTTCGGCACCCCCGAAGAGGTGGCCGAGGTGGCGCTCATGCTCGCCTGTAACGGCTACATCACCGGGCAGACCATCAACGTCAATGGCGGGCGCTACCCGGGGTGAAGGAGGAGGGGGGGCATGGAAACCATGAAAGCAGTGCGGCCCGATGCCCATTTGCTGGCGTAGTTGATCGACTCCGGCAAGCTGCGCCCTGCGGTGGAAATGCTGCTGCCACTCAGCGAGGCGCGCCCAGGAACTGAGCCAGCAAGGGCATAGGCGCGGCAAGATCGTGCTAAAAATCGTGTGCACCGCCTGGGACGGGAGAAATTCGTACGCGCCCTGGCCGAAAACGGTGGTGGGTGCCGGCTTATCTCGGCCGAACCGGGAGGGTGCAAAAAAAAGGGTAAGCGTGGGCTTACCCCTTTTCTAGTTACTATTCACCCGGGGGCAGGCCCGCGCGCTATCTGCCTCCCAGCAGGTGGTAGCCGTTCAGGTCGGCCAGTTCCTTCACCAGGGGGTCCAGGTTCCGGTCGGTGACAAAAAGATTCCGGTCGCCGTTTCGGTTGTCGCGTATCATGGCGCCGGACATCCTGACTCCGTACCCCACGTTGTGCGCCGACCAGAGGTCGTAATCGCCGTATCTTCCCTGGATGTGCAGGCCCGAAAGCAGCTGGTCGGCGACGCTGTGGAAGTCATCGCCGGCCTTCAGCATGATGACCCGGTATCCCTTGGTCTCCAAGAGGCGGACCAAGGTGTAGGTGACCGGATCCCCGTTAAAAAGCGCCACCACGTAACGCTGGCCGTTGTCCTCGAAGTAGCGGTCCACTGGCACGTCGAGCCGGACGCCGATATTGTCCCGGGCGTAGAGGTCGATCTCCTTCCCGGTTTCAAAGGGGACGGAGAGAGCATCCAGCAGGGAATCGAGGATCTTTCGGGGTTCCTTTTCGCTCACCTGGTACAACAGGTCGCCGGCGCCGCGGGGGACCTGGTAGGGAGGGGACCCCGCCTCCACCAGCCGGAAACCGTTCCCCGCCAAAAGCCGCACCAGCCCGTCCGGAGTGGCGCGCCGGTTTTCGGCGACGTTCAGCAGGGTGACGTCCTGCTTGAGCAGGCTGTCCGGATTTTTCTCGATCTTGAAGTCGGCGCGCACCGTTATCTTCGGATCGGTCCCGAAATCCACCGAGAAATCCTCTTCGAAGGAGTAGAACTGCGCCGCGGTTAACAGGGACCGGTAGAAGCTGCGCCGGTTGGCCGCGTTCTCCGACACGATCCGTACCCGCGGGTTTTTTTCCTGGATCAGGCTCCTCACCAGCGCCGGCAGGGTCCCCCCCCCGTCCACCAGGATGGTGCCGCCATCCTGGGCGGTGAGCGTCGGGTACCTTTCGGGGTCGAGCGAGAGCGAAAAGGCGTTGGAATGGTAGTCGAAATGGTCGTTGCTGCGCCCCGCGGCAGGCGGCACCAGACGGGTCCAGACCTGGCGGGCCGATTCAACCGCCTCGGCCTGTGCAACCGGGGCGAACTTGGTGAGCGTTATCTGGTAGTTGGCGGCCGGCACCTCGGGCGCCGGGCTTGCGGACTTCCTGGCCCGTGCAGCCTGGGTGCTGCGCTTTCGCTCGCCCCTCCCCGCATGGTATGACTTGCTCCGCGCCGCCTCGCCTCTCGCCTCCTTTTTGGCCGCACCCCTTGTCTGCCCATTGGCTGTACCCCGGGTCTGCTGCGCCGCCTGGTCCCCTGAAGGCTGTTTGGTGGGAGCTGGGGATTGCGCGGATTTCCCGCTCAGGGCGCCGGGGTCGAGCTCGAATTTCGGGTCGATGGCGTAGGATAGCAGGGGCGTAGCCAGGCAGATGGCGATTGCCAGCGCGGGGTGCCACAGCTGTTTGGCTTTGGGGTGCATCGGCATTAGCATACTCCGGGACAACATCGATTTGTCGTGCTTTGGGCCGTCTGAGGCTCAGCGCCCGGCCTGGTCCAGGCGCCCTTCCCGTCAGGACGCCGTCACTTTTTCACTTCCTGTGCCGGCTCTTGGCCCTCGCTCGGGAAGCTCAGAACGAATCCTCTGATCTCGCCATCGGGGATATGGCGATAGATGAGGAGCTCCCCTCCATTTTGCAGGGCGCCGGCCGTGATCTGCATGCCGCTGTGCTCCTCGGTTTTCTTGACGATGAACTGCTCGTTTCCGGAGCTGGACCTGATGCAGAGCTTCAGGAAGGAGGGGGTGATGGCCCCGCGCTCCTCGCTGAGCACCTGGATCGCCCTGAGGCTCCCCTTCTCCCGGTAGACCAGGTATTCCAGCGCATCGGCCTGGTAGCGCTCCCAGCCGGGGTGGCCCGCCGGGTAACCCGGGTCCGCAGCCACCTGGGGGAGAAACAGCGGCAGAAGCGGCGCTGCCGGAGCGGGGGGCGCGGTTTGAGGCCGGCCCAGTGCAGCGTCCAGTTCGCCGATACCCGGGGAGATCTCGGGTTTGCTCCGGTGCAGCGTGTAGAAGAGGTCCAGCGAGGCTATGCCGATCACCAGGACCATGGCGACGACCAGGCCCCGACGGTACCAGGGGTGCTCGTTTCGGATGCCGAGCGAGGCGATCACCTGGTCGGAGAACTCGTCGACTGCCGGGGACTCTGCCGGCGGCGCCTCGGCTTCCGGGCGGGCCGGCTGCTGAACCGCACCGGCCGGGGGCGAGGCAGCTTCGGCCGGGAATGGGGCGGCTTCGGCTTTGGTGGGGGCCGGGGCTCTCAGGGGGGGAGCAAAAGCGGCGGCCTGATCTGCCGGCAGCGGCTCCTTCGGCTGGCGAATGGGAAAGGCGTGCCGCTCGCGTGTTTCGGACATGCTGCCGAACACCAGGTTCGGGTCCTCCCTCTCGATGCGGTGCAGGTCCCTGATGGAGATATCCTGAGCCGCGGCTGGCTTTGGCGCAGGCTTTTCCTGCTGGAGCGGCTCGTCAAAGATCGAGGGGAGCGGTTTGGCGGCGAATTGCTCCTCCAGGAAATGATCCAGAAACTGCGGTCTCACCGGTCCCGGGGCAGCGGGGGGTGCCGCCTCGGCCAGCAGGCCGTTCCCCTCGGCTGCTTCCAGGGCGCCGTCCCAGGCAGCCGGGGGCAGGGGAGTTGCCTCCTCCGCATTTCCCTGCCAGGGAAAGGGGAGGGCCAAGTCGGGGTCACCGGCCGGCACGGTGATTTCCAGGGTAGTCCGGGAGGGGAGATCGCACGGCGTCTGGGGCTCGGGCGCGGCGCTCTCCTTCCAGGGGATTGCCGGCAGGGTGTGCAGCAGCTGCTGGACCTGCAGGCTCAGCTCGTCGAGCGGCAGGCAGAGGTCGAAGCAGGCCTCATAGGTTGAGACCACGCCGTAGGACATCCCCGACTCCTCCGACAAAAGGACCAGCGGAACCGCTTCGCCGTCGAGCAGCATCTTCACCTGGTTTGCCAGCTTGTCGCACGCCACGTTTTCGATCATGTGCTGCAGGAAGACGATCGTGGGGCGCACGTCGAAAATCTTCTTGATCCCGGCTGTGTAATCGCTCTCGACGCAGATCTCTGGCTCAATCAGCTGCTGCAGATTTTCAACCAAAGCCAGTATGCACGGGTCGGACGCTATGAATAAGATTTCAGACATGTAAACCTTTGGGTTGGTGAAGACCGGCAGTATGACTGTGAAAATGATTGGCCTAAGATAATTTACCGGCTGCCGGTGGTCATGTCAATTTTTCTTTAAATATGATCGAAAATCGTATAAAGTCAAACAATTGTCAATATAAATATAGTGGATTTCCGTTAGGTTAGGATTTGCTGAGGTCCCACCCCCTCGGAAGGAGTTAGACATTGACACAGAGCCTCGGGCTTGGAACAAAGGACGTCTTGGAAGTGTGCCAGACCATGGAGTTTGCCTGCGCGGAGCTGTACCACTTCTTTGCCGAACTCTTCAAGGACGACAGGGACAGTTTCCTGCTCTGGCTGAAGACCGCCATGGAAGAGGAAAATCACGCAAGGCTCTTTGCGCTGGTAGCCAAACTGCGGCGCAGCAACATTGTCGAATCCGTCCGGATCGACCTGATCGATGCTGAGGTGGCTCTGCTGTACGTGCGCTCCATGATCGACCGGGTAAAGCAGAACCCCCCGACCCTGGCGGAGGCGCTGCGCATCGCCATCGACCTGGAGAAAAAGCTGGAAGGTTTCATGATGGAAAATGTGATAGGATTTGCCGACAAAAGCCACCAGAATTCCTTTCTGGCGATCACCAATTCCGACAACGGGCACGTGGCGTCGCTCCAGGCGGCCTACGACCGCCTGGTGGCATGACCCCCCGCCTTTCCCCCCCTCTCCCGCGTCCGGGGCCGACCCCGGGAGCTCAGCACTGTCCCCGTGGCGAGTTTTTCGGACGGTAAAAGGCGCGTGCGTTCTCGCAGAGCGCCCGGCGCGCCAGCTCTTCCCCCAGGGCATCAAGCACCAGGGTGAGGTCCTCGTCCAGGTAGGGGCGGGGCGCCCGAGTGGAGGGAAGGTCCGTCCCGAACATGAGGGCCTCCGGATTGACGGCGGCAAGCTCCCGCAGGGCGCTCTTCAGGTCGAAATCGACCCGCCCGAAGCCGGTCGCCTTGACGCGTACCCCCTTTTCGGCCAGAGCCAAGAGCGTGGCAAAGCCCGCTTTGGAAAGACCCAGATGATCGACGCTGACCGCGGGGAGCCGGAGCAGGATATCTTTCAATTCGGGGAGGTCTCTGGAGTCGATGTAGAGCTCGACATGCCAGCGGGCCAGCTCGAAGACCCGATGGGCCAAACGCTCCAGGTGCTCGACCTTCTCCGAACCGCCGCGTTTCAGATTGAAACGGATTGCCCGCACCCCCAGCTGGTCCAGCTTCAGCACCTCGGCATCGCTCACGCTAGCCGGCAGTTGTGTGACCCCGACGAATGCGGGCCCGAGCGTCGCCAGGGCATCGATCAGGTAGCTCTGGTCCAGGGCCTGGAAGGACCCCGAGACGACTGCGCCTCCGGCCAGCGCCAGGTGGGCCGTGCGCTGCAGGTAGTCAGCGCAGGTGAAATCACCCGGGAGGTACCCCTGGTTCGGGACCAGCGGGAAGCGCCGGTCGATGATGTGGAAATGGCTGTCGAAAACCGGGATTCCGGTGCCCGCCCCCTGGGTCTGCTGGCTCATCCTTGCCTCCCTTCCTGGTGTTTAATTCCCGTCAGGCCTCGAACCTGCTCTGTACCTCGTTTCTGAACTGCTCGACGTCGATCCCTTTCAGTTGAATCAGATCGTTCATGACCGGGTCCAGTATGGCATTGGCGGTGTTGATCGCCAGGCGCTTCTGTCTGATCTCCTGCAGGGCCTGGTCTCTGCCTGCCTGGCTGAAGAGCAGGTCCGAGCGGGCGTTGTAAAAGCGGTGCATGAGAAAATTGCGGGATTTGAGTGCCCGACGCAGGGTGTCAACAGCCTCATCGGTGAAGCCGACCTTCTTCTTGATCTCCTCGATAAGGCGTCCGAGCGTCTGGGTCCCGAGGCTCTCCATCCACCCCTTGAATTCGTCGTCCGACAGTGTCCCTCCGCTTAGATCGATGAGGAGGGTGACGATAAAGGAAATGTACAGTTCCAGCCGCTGGGCATCCTGCACCGCAGCTCCCATTTCCAGATAAATGGTGTTAAGCGGCGTGCTGTCGATCTTCATCCCCTGCATCTCCCTGCCACCCCCCGGCCCGGTACCTACCCTGGAACACCGCTAAAATACCATAACTTCCTCTTCAGCACAAAATCATTAAATTTCCGCTCCGTTGTCCCGCAGGCTCACGGCAGGGGCCCGAATCCCGCCTCCTTTCAGGGTAACATACCGGAAATAAAGGTGAATTATTACGGTCACGGTGACGCGAACCCCGCCGGAACGCCCGGCCTCCCTCACCTGCCGGCGCCGCGCCCCGGCATTCGTGTGGTGCGGGCTGAATTTTTTATGTGCTACTGCGGGAAACTCTGTTATAATCATCCGGTTTTCATTAGTCTTTGACACCCCCTTCTGGTGGGGGATGGCATATAGAAGAAGCTGCCGGTCGAGCTTGCGGCCGGTAAAAAAACATAGGCGCAGGGCGCGCTGGAGCTTGCCGCTCCGCGGGCCGCCCGCAGCCTCAACGAAAGGAAAGAATAACGTTATGTCGAGAAAAATGCTAATTAATGCGCTTCATGCCGAGGAGGCACGGGTAGCGATCGTGGAAGACGGACGCCTGGTTGATCTGGATGTGGAGATCGCCGGCAACGAACAGATCCGCGGCAACATTTACAAAGGGGTGGTGGTGCGCGTGGAGCAGGGGCTGCAGGCCGCCTTCGTGGACGTCGGCCTCAAGAAGCTCGGTTTTCTGCAGATGGGTGAACTGCACCCGGACGACTGGAAATGGCGCGATGACATCCCCGAGGACCAGAGGCACCGGCGCCCCCGTATCCAGGAGGTGCTGCGCCGCGGCCAGGAGCTGATCGTACAGGTGGAGAAGGGGGAGCGCGACAACAAGGGGTCCGCGCTCACCACCTACGCCTCGCTGCCGGGACGCTACATGGTACTGATGCCGGGCAGCGACTCCTCCGGGATCTCGCGCAAGGTGGAGAGCGAGTCGGAACGAAAGAAGCTCAAGGAAATCATCTCCGAGATGGATATCCCCGCGGGGTACGGCTACATCATCAGGACCGAGGCGGTGGGGAGAAGCCGCGAAGAGCTCCAGAAGGACCTCGATTCCCTGATCGCCCTGTACGAAGGGGTCCAGGACCGGGGGGCCTCCATGAAGGGGGCGGGCCTCATCTACCAGGAGTCGGCGCTCATCATCCGCACCATCCGCGACTACTTCTCGGCGGACATCGACGAGGTCCTGGTGGACAGCAAGGACGTCTACAATGACGTGCGCGAGTGCCTGAAGGAGATTGACCCGCAGTTCGAGAAGCTGGTCAAGATGCACCAGGAGAAGCGTCCCATCTTCTCGCGCTACCAGCTGGAGGAGCAGATCGACCTGATTTACGAGAAGAAGGTGCCGCTCAAGTCGGGGGGCTCCATCTTCATCGAGCCGACCGAGGCGCTGGTCTCCATCGACGTCAACTCGGGCAAGTCGACCGGCGAGAAGGGGGTGGAGGACACCGCCTTCAAGACCAACATGGAGGCCGCCGAGGAGGCGGCCCGGCAGCTCAGGTTACGCGACCTGGGGGGGCTAATCGTCATCGACTTCATCGACATGCGCGACAGAAAGCACAACGCCGATGTGGAGAAGGCGATGAAGGCGGCGCTCAAGGCGGACAAGGCGCGGGTGAACGTCTGCCGCATCTCGGAACTCGGTCTTTTGGAGATGTCCCGGCAGCGCATTCGCCAGACCCTGAACCAGGCGAGTACCCTGGAATGCCCGCACTGCGACGGCCGGGGCAAGGTGAAGTCGGTTGAGGCGATGGCCCTTTCCTTCCTGAGGAAGGTGCACGCCGCGGCCGCCAAGGGGACCATCGGCGAGGTGGTGGGGAGCCTCCCGCTGGAGGTCGCCTATTACCTTTTGAACCGCAAGAGGCACGAGCTGTCCCAGATCGAAAGCGATTACGACATCGAGGTGACGGTGAAGGGGAAGCCAACCTTCCTGATGAACCAGATGGAGCTCGAGCTGGTCAAGAGGGAGAAGATCCCCCAGGAGGAGGCGCCGGAGAAGGCGCTGTCCCGTTCCCCCAAGGAAGAGGCCCCCGGGCAGGAAATCGGGGCAGCCGAGGGGCGCAAGAAAAAAAAGAAGGGGAAGGGCGCCAAGCCGCAGGTGGAAACCGAGGCAGTGGTGGCGGCCGAGGCTGTCCCGCTCCATCCGCCTCACGCAGCGGCGGCCTCGGAGCACCCGGCGGCGTCGGAGGGAGAGCAGGAGGAACAGAAGAAGAAGCGCCGCCGCAAGCGGAAGCGGGGCGGCAAGGGTGGCGTCGCCGAACTTCCGGTTGCCGGGGATGTCTCGCTGGAACCGGCGGTGACCGCGTCCCACGAGGAGCCTGTTGCCGGTCCGGAACTGGCCGTCGAGTCGGCCCGGCCACAGGCGCCTGCCGAGGGGCAGGAGGCGGAGCCGGCCGGCGAGGAGACCAAGAAGAAGCGCCGCCGCAAGAGACGGCGCGGCGGGAAGTCCGCCGCAGAAGGCGCCTCCGTCGAGGGAGCCGCGGAGCGGGGCGAGGTCGCTGTCGAGCCGGCCGGAGCTACCGCCGCAACCGAGCCTGCCGAGTTTGCCTTGGCACCGGCAGCTGAGAAGTCCAAAAAAGCACGCCCTTCCCGTACCCGGAAGCACGAGGCGGAACCGGCGGCCACACAAGCGCCGGTACAGGCCGCACCGGTTGCCAGTGAACAGGTGGTGCCACCCGCCAAGGGAGTGAGACCTCCCCGGGTCCCGCGCGCCGGCAAGGCGGTCAAGGGCGGGGATGTCGTAGCAGTCACCGAGGCTGCCGCGCTCGTCGCGGCGGCAGCAGCCGAACCAGTCAGAGACGGCAAGCCTGCCAAGGCACCCAAGGCGCCCAGAGCCTCCAAGGCCGCCAAAGGCGCAGCCGCACCGGCTGCCGAGAGCGCCGCACCGGCCGGTCCTGTGGCGGCCAAGGTCCCGGTGCTGCCGGCCCAGTCGGCCGCGAAAAAACGCGCTGCGATGCAGAAGGCATCACCTGCAGTTCTGGCGGAACCGGCTCAACTGCCGGTGGAAGCTTCCGCAGAGAAACCGAAGAAGCCGCGTGCACCGCGCAAGAAAAAAGAAGACACGCAGCACTGATGAGCAGGGGAAGATCGGTGCAGATGGTACTTCTTGCGGTGCTTGGCTCCGTCTGTTGCGCCCTTCCGGCCCATGCCGCCCCGCTCGATGGAGTGACTCCCTTCCTTTCCGCCCAGTACTTCAGCTGGAGGGAATTCAGCGGCGGCAGCCGGCTTTTGAAGGAGGAGGGACCGCTTTTCGCTGGTGGGGTGCTCGGTGAGTTCGCCATCCCGCGGCATGCCCCGTCTGCCTTGGCGCTCCGTGGGAAAGTGGAGATCTTCGGCGGAGTGGTCGACTACCATGGAGAAACCCAGGCACCCAACCCGGTCCCGGTGAAAACGGAGGTAAGCTATCTCGGCACCCGGCAGGAACTGGACCTGGGTTATCGGTACTCCTCCGACACCTGGTATCTGGAACCCTTCAGCGGGGTGGGGTATCGTTGGTGGCTGCGAGGATTGCAGGATGCCACCTCCTCAGCCGGCAGTCAGGTCTCGGGCTACACCGAATACTGGCAGACGGCGTATCTCCGGACCGGGGGGCGCTCTCTCTGCCGGGTCGGCCTGGAGACCTCACTTTTCCTGGAAGGGGGTGCCAAGTACCCTTTTTATACCGGCAACAGCGTGAACTTCGCCGGTGCCGGGCGGATCACCTTTCGGCCGGTAGGTGAGTGGAGCGGGTTCGCCGAGACCGGCATCAACTACCGGCGGCTGAGACTTGCCCTCTCCTATGAGGGGTTCAGATTTTCGTCGTCTCCCTTGGTGCAGGTCGGCACCAAGGACTATTTCCAGCCGGATTCCGCTTCGGACATCTTCGGCCTGCATCTCGGCTGGACCTTCTAGCACAAGGCACTCATGGAGCAGGTTGTCTACATAGCATTCTTGGGCGCCCTCGGCTGCCTGGCCCGTTACTTCCTTTCCGGCTGGGTCTACACGCTCTTGGGGCGGGGCTTTCCTTACGGCACCTTCGCGGTCAACGTCATCGGTGCCTTTCTGATCGGGCTCCTCATGGAGTTCTCCATCAGGAGCGCGCTCATTTCCCCGACCCTGCGCATCGCAATCGGCATCGGCTTTCTCGGGGGGTTCACCACCTTTTCCACCTTCAGTTTCGAGACCTTCCGCCTGCTTGAAGAGGGGGCGTTCCTCATCGCCCTGGCAAACGTCCTATTGAGTGTCGTCTCCTGCCTCGCCTGCACCTGGGTCGGGATTGCCGTGGCCCGAGCCCTCTGAGGGGGGGGCGCTGCGGGAAGACGGCGGGCTCCGGGAGGCGGGAATTGCCGGCAACGAAAGAGCGTTGGTCAAAAATAATGTGAAAGGCGCCGGGGCTGTTTGGCCCAACCGATCAGGGAGAATGAGACATGGATTGGAAAGAGACCGTCGGCGAGCAGGCACTGGTAAGAATCTTCATCGGGGAGAGCGACCGCCACGTCCACGTCCCACTCTACGAGGCGCTGGTGGAGCTGTTCCGCACCGAGGGATTCGCGGGAGCCACCGTGCTGCGCGGCGTCGCGGGATACGGGGCGCACCACAGGTACCATACCGACCGGCTTTTGCGCCTCTCCTCCGACCTCCCGGTGGTGGTGGAGGTGGTGGACGACAAGGAGCGTTTCGAGGCGGTGCTCCCCAAAGTCGAGGCGATGATGAACGGAGGAATGATCACCCTGGAAAAGGTCTCCGTCTGGCGCTACAGCCGCAAACCGGAGGCTTGAAAGCTCCTACCCATCTGCTACACTTCCCTATATTCATGAAAAGGAGAGTCAGATGGGTCTGCTGGACAATGTAAGTCCCCTTTGGATCGAGAACCAATTCACCCTCTGGAAGCGCGAACCCGAGCACCTTTCGGACGAGTGGCGCGCCTTTTTCGCCGGGTTCGAACTGGGAAGCTCGGCCGAGGGAGCCCCCGGCTCAGGGCCGCTGCCCCCCGAGGACGCGCTGAAACAGTCGGCGGTCCAGTCCCTCATCTACCGCTACCGCGACATCGGGCACCTGCTCGCCTGCACCGATCCGCTCTCCCCCTGCAAGATGGAACACCCCCTGCTCGCCCTCTCCGCCTTCGGCCTGGGCACCTCGGACCTGGAGCGGACCTTCCATACCCGCCGCTTCATGAAGCAAAGCGCCACCCTGAAGGAAATCGTCCAGGTACTGCGCAGCACCTACTGCGGTTCCACCGGTGTCGAGTTCATGCACATCCAAGACCCCGACGAGCGGCAGTGGCTCATCGACCGGATGGAGCCCAGCTGCAACCGGGGGAATTTCAGCCGCGAGGAGCGCCTCACCATCCTGAGAAAGCTCAAGGAGGCAGCCTTCTTCGAGCGCCAGCTGCAGAAGAAGTTCCCGGGGCAGACCCGGTTCTCGCTGGAGGGGGGGGAGGTGCTGATCCCGCTTCTGGACGCCGTGGTCAGGAAGGCCGCGGCACTCGGGGTGAGCGACGTCGTCTTGGGCATGCCGCACCGCGGGCGCCTGAACGTGCTGGTGAACATCTTCGGCATGCCCCACGAGCACATGTTCGCCGAGTTCGCCGACAACGTCGAGTACGGGGTGGTCGGCGAGGGGGACGTGAAGTATCACAAGGGGGTCTCAGCGGACCTGACCCTGCCGGGCGACGGCGCCATCCACCTGACCCTGACCGCCAACCCGAGCCACCTGGAGGCGATCGATCCGGTGGTGGAGGGGAAGTGCCGGGCGCGCCAAGACCGCCTGGGCGAGGAGGGCGAGGCCAAGGTGCTGCCGCTGCTCATCCATGGCGACGCGGCCTTCGCCGGCCAGGGGGTGGTGGCGGAGACCCTGAACCTCTCCCAGCTGGCCGGCTATCGGACCGGCGGCACGCTGCACATCGTGCTCAACAACCAGATCGGTTTCACCACGGCTCCGGCGGACGCGAGGTCCAGCCTGTACGCGACAGACGTGGCGAAGATGGTGCGGGCGCCGGTCTTCCACGTCTACGGCGACGATCCCGAGGCGGTGCTGCATGCGGGCGAACTGGCCCTGGCCTACCGGGACAAGTTCCGCAAGGACGTGGTGGTGGAGGTGATCTGCTACCGCAGGCACGGACACAACGAGGGGGACGAGCCGTACTTCACCCAGCCGCTCATGTACGAGCGGATCAAGCTGCGCCCCCAGCTGCACGCGCTCTACCAGGCGGAACTCCTCAGCGAGGATTTCAGCGAGGCGGAGCTGAAGGCGGTCGAGGCCGAGGTCCTGGCCGAGGGGGGGAGGGCAACCGGCAGGGGGGCTGTCCCGGAGGAGTCGGCATTCCTGGCCCGCTGGAGCGGGATGAAACCGGGCCTGACCCGCAACCCGGTGGCCAGCTCCGTTGCCGCCGCCACCCTGCAGGAGCTCTCCGAAAGACTAAGCATCATCCCGAACGGTTTCACCCCGCATCCCAAGGTCGCCGCCCTCCTTGCCAGGCGCCGCGAGGCGGTGCTCAAGGGGGGGGCGCTTGACTGGGGCAACGTCGAAACCCTCGCCTTCGCGAGCCTCCTGGCCCAGGGGGTCCCGATCCGGCTCTCGGGCCAGGACGTACGGCGCGGCACCTTCAGCCATCGGCACGCGGCGCTCCTGGACCAGCAGACCGGCGGCTGCTACCTGCCGCTTGCCGCCCTGGCCCGGGACGGGGCGAGCTTTAGCGCCTACGACAGCATGCTCGCCGAGTACTCGGTACTCGGTTTCGATTACGGCTATTCCCTGGAGGCGCCGGAGGCGCTCACCATCTGGGAGGCGCAGTACGGCGACTTCGCCAACGGCGCCCAGGTGATCATCGACCAGTTCCTGGCGAGCGGCGAGGCGAAGTGGGAGCGCTCCAGCGGTCTGGTCCTGATGCTCCCCCACGGCTACGAGGGGCAGGGGGCCGAGCACTCCAGCGCCCGCATCGAGCGCTTCCTGGCGCTGTCGGCGGGCGACAACATGCAGATCGTCTATCCGAGCACCCCGGCCCAGCTGTTCCACGTGCTGAGACGGCAGATGCTGCAGAGTTTCCGCAAGCCCCTGGTGCTCTTCACCCCGAAGAGCCTGCTGCGGCATCCGCTGTGCGTCTCCAGCCTGGACGACCTGACCGGCGGGGGATTTCGCGAGGTGATCGGCGGTCCGCTGGATGGCGACGTGCAGCAGGTACTGATCTGCACCGGCAAGATCTATTACGACCTTACCGAGCGGATGCAGAAGGACCAGGTGAAATGGACCGCGCTGGTCCGGGTGGAGCAGCTTTACCCGCTGGCCGTGGACCAACTGCGCACCGAGTTGGGTCGTTACCCGGCGGGCGCTCGCTTCAGCTGGGTGCAGGAGGAGCCGCGCAACATGGGCGCCTGGCGCTCGCTTAGGAACCCGCTTGCGGAGCTTTTGGGGGGAGAGCCGCGCTACGTTGGCCGCCCCGATGCCGCAGCACCCGCCTCGGGCTCGCACCGGCTGGACCGTGTGGAGCAGGAGCGCATCGTCGCCGAGGCGCTGCAGTTTCCCTGAAGTGGCCTTAACGCTTGAGATGTCCTGAAAACTATCGATCGCCGCAGGGGAGGAGCATGATGGAAATAAAGGTGCCGGCAGTAGGCGAATCCGTGTTCGAAGCGCTCGTCGCGAGGTGGCTCAAAAAAAGCGGCGAGCCGGTGGAACTGGACGAACCGCTCTGCGAAATCGAGACCGACAAGGTCACCTTGGAGGTGACGGCGGATGCGGCCGGTATCCTCTCCATCCAGGTCCCGGAAGGTGAGACCGTGAAGATCGGTGCGGTAATCGGTTCCATCGAGGAACAGGGAGGCGCGGCCGCGCCGGAGGCGGGAGCAGCCCGGCCGGATCAACCGCCCCAGCCGGCCCCCCCCTCGCAGCCCGCACCGAGCTTGCAGCCCGCCCCCCCCATGTCTCCTTCCGGGCGCAAACTCGCGCGGGAAATGGGGGTCGAGCCCCGGGATCTCAAGGGAAGCGGTCGCGGTGGCCGGCTGACCAGGGATGACCTTTTGAAGGGGGGACCTGCCAGGCCGGCAGCCGAGCCGACCCCGGCACTGGCCGCTGCTCTCCCGCTACCGGCAGCTGCGGCTCGGGAGACAAAACCGGCAGCCGCACCTCGCAAGGCCGCCGAGGCCGCTTTGCCAGCCGCGGCGGACCAGGCGCGCATCACCCGCAAGCCGATGACACCGATCCGCAAGCGGATCGCACAGCGACTGGTCTCGGTACGCCTGAACAGCGCCATGCTCACCAGCTTCAACGAGGCGGACCTGACCCAAGTGCTGCTGTTGCGCAAGAAGCATGGTGAATACTTTCTCAAGCGCCACAACGTGAAGCTTGGCTTTATGTCGCTCTTCGTGCGCGCCTGCTGCGAGGCGCTCCGGGAGTTTCCCGAGGTGAACGCAAGCATCGAGGGTGACGACATCGTCTACCACAATTTCTGCGACATCGGGGTCGCGGTCGGGGGCGAGAAGGGGCTGGTGGTGCCGGTGTTGCGCGGTGCCGAGAAGATGACGCTCGCCGAGATCGAGCAGGCCATCGCCGGGTTCACGGAAAAGGTGCGCAGCAACCGCATCGCCATCGAGGACCTGGAGGGGGGGACCTTCACCATCTCCAACGGCGGGGTCTACGGCTCGCTCCTTTCCACCCCCATCCTCAACCCGCCGCAAAGCGGGGTGCTCGGCATGCACGCCATCCAGGAGCGCCCGGTCGTCAGGAAAGGGGCCATCGTGATCCGTCCCATGATGTACCTGGCGCTTTCCTACGACCACAGGATCGTGGACGGCCGGGGGGCGGTCGGTTTCCTGAAGCGGGTCAAGGAGTACATCGAGGAGCCGGAGGAGATGCTCCTGGAGGGGTAGGGACAACAACCTCCCCCGTCCCCCGCCAGGGAAGAGGGAGGTTTGTGCATATGACATAACTATTCGGGGGTTAAAAACCAATGTCTGAAGAAATTTACGACCTGATCGTCCTCGGCGCGGGGCCCGGCGGCTACGTGGCGGCCATACGCGGCGCACAACTCGGCATGAAGGTGGCCGTCGTGGAGAAGCGCGAGGCGCTGGGAGGGGTCTGCCTGAACGAGGGGTGCATCCCGAGCAAGGCGCTGCTTGATTCCAGCGAGCTATTCCACTTGGCCCGGGACCGCTTCGCCGCGCACGGCATCGAGATCCCGACGCCGGCCCTGAACCTCCCCACCATGATGGCGCGCAAGGACGACGTGGTGAAGAAACTCACTGACGGGGTCGCCTTCCTCTTCAAGAAAAACAAGATCACCAGCGTCTTTGGTGTGGCGAGGCTTGCCGGAGCGGGTCCCGACGGGGTGCAGCGGGTCGAGGTGAGCGGCGCCGCACCGGGACTCCTGCTGGGGAAAAAGGTGCTGCTTGCCACCGGGAGCGAGGCCGTGCCGCTGCCGGGGCTCCCCTTCGACGGAGAGCAGGTGGTGAGCGCCCGGGAGGCGCTCAGTTTTGGCGAGGTGCCGGGGCACCTGCTGGTGGTGGGAGGGGGTTACATCGGGCTGGAACTCGGTTCGGTCTGGCTCAGGCTCGGCGCCCAGGTGACGGTGGCCGAGATGCTACCGCGCCTGGTTGCCGGCAGCGACGGCCAGGTGGCCGATGCGCTGATGCGCTCCCTCAAGAAGCAGGGGATGCGTTTTCTGATGGGTGCCAAGGTTGCCGGGGTGGAAAAGCGCGATGGCAGGCTCGCGGCGCGGGTGGAACTCGAGGGGGGCGCGCAGGAGGTGGTCTGCGACAAGGTCCTGGTGGCGGTGGGACGCAGGCCACTCACGGCGGGTCTCGGCCTGGAGGAGTTCGGCGTGAAAACCGAGGCGGGGCGGGTTGTCGTGGACGAAAACTACCAGAGCTCCGTTGCCGGGATCTACGCCATCGGCGACCTGATCGCCGGCCCGATGCTGGCCCATAAGGCGATGGAGGAGGGGGCGGTCTGCATGGAGCGGCTCAAGGGAGAGCCGAGCCTGGTCGATTACGGTTGCATCCCTGGGGTCTGCTACACCTGGCCCGAGGCGGCCTCGGTGGGGAAGACCGAGGAGGCGCTTAAGGAGGAGGGTTTCTCCTACAAGGCAGGCAAGTTCAACTTTATGGGGAACGGCCGGGCGCGCTGCATGGACGAGACCGAGGGGTTCGTGAAGGTGCTCGCCGAGAGCGAAGGGGGGCGGGTGCTCGGCATCCACATCCTCGGTCCCCGCGCCTCGGACATGATTGCCGAGGCCGTGGCCGTGATGAGTTTCGGAGGGAGCGCCGAGGACATCGCGCTCACCGTTCATGCCCATCCGACCCTCTCGGAGGCGATGAAGGAGGCCGCCCTCGACGTCGACAAGAGGGCGATCCACGGCTAGAGTTTTTTTGCAGCGAAGTGGCGTATGACTTAGTGGCGTCTCCCTCACCCCTGCCCCTCTCCAGGGGGCGAGGGGATAGTGGATTGGGGCATCGGGGATATTGGGATTTGAGATGGGTGGTGCAAACTTTCGCATCACCTTGGATATACTCTCCCTCTCCCCCCGGGAGGGTCGGGGTGAGGGAGGTCATGAGGGAGCTCGAATGGATGTCAGGGATCTGGGCGTCATCGGTTACGCCGAGGCCCTCGAAATTCAGCAGCGACTGGTAACCGAGCTGAGGGAGGGGGGGCCGGAGACCCTGCTCCTGCTCGAGCATGCGCCAGTGTACACCATCGGCGCCGGTGGGAGCCTCGCCAACCTGCTCGACCCGGAACTGCACGCCCTGAGGGTGAACCGGGGGGGGGACGTCACCTACCACGGACCGGGCCAACTGGTCGGCTACCCGATCCTTGACCTGGCGGCGCGCGGCCGGGACCTGCACCGCTACCTGCGCTTCCTGGAACAGTTCCTGGTCGAGCTCTGCGCCACCCTCCAGGTGGCGGGCTTCCCGGTTCCCGGCCGGACCGGAGTCTGGACCAACCGGGGCAAGCTCGCGGCTATCGGGGTCGGGGTGCGGCGCTGGGTGTCGATGCACGGCTTCTCCCTGAACGTCGCCGCCGACACCTCCCCCTTTGATCGCATCAACCCCTGCGGCATGCCCCAGTGCCGGATCACCTCGCTCTCCCGGGAGCTGGGGGACGAACCCTCCATGGAGAGCCTGAAGGGTCTGGTCCGGGCCCACTTCGCGGCATCCTTGGAGCAACAGTTGCCGCAGCGTTAACCCCTGTTAAACTTTCGGTATAGTCGAACGGTTTCTCATGGAGGTTTCGCATGTCCGATTACGATTGCAAGGTCCCTGCAGATAAACTCCGGTGGGTGTGCGACCCCGCCCTGTTCAGCTTCAAATCGACCGAGGAGATCGCCATCCTGGAGGGGAGCATCGGGCAGCAGCGGGCGCTGGTGGCCATCGATTTCGGGCTCGGCATGACCAACAACGGCTTCAACATCTACCTGGCCGGAGACCCGGGCACCGGAAGGACTTCCACCATCTGCTCCATCCTGAGGCGGCGGGCCAAGGAGGGCGACCCCCCCAGCGACTGGTGTTACGTGCACAACTTCCAGGCTCCCGATGCTCCCTTGGCGCTCTCGCTGCCGGCCGGCAAGGGGAGCGAACTCGCCGCCGACCTGCGCGAGCTGCTCGACTACGTGCGGGCCAACATCCCGAGCGCCCTGGAAAGCAAGGAGTACGAGACCAACCGGGTCTCCATCATCGAAAGGTTTCAGGAGAAAAACGGCGAGATTTTCTCCGCCATGGAAAAGGAGGCTGGGGAGCAGGGGTTCGCCCTGCAGCGCACCGTCTCCGGCCTGGTCATCGTGCCCCAGAAGGAGGGGCGCAACTTCACCCAGGAGGAGTACGACGCCCTGGAGCCGGGCGAGCGCGACCATATGGACGCCGTCGGCCGGGAACTGACCGAGAAGCTCAACGACGTGCTTAGGCAGGTCCGCGAGAACGAGAAGTCGCTCCGGGACGCCCTGGCGCAGCTGGACCGCGAGCTGGGGCTCTCGGCGGTGGGCCACCACCTGAACCCCCTCAAGGAGAAGTGGGCCGGCTTCCAGAAGATCCTGTGCTACCTGGAAAGCGTGCAGGAGGACCTGCTATTGAACCTGGAGGACTTCAAGCCCCAGGCCGCTCCCCCGCAGATCCCGGGGCTCAGGTTCCCGAAGCAGGAGCCGACCTTCGAGCGCTACGAGGTGAACGTCTTTGTGGAGAACAGCCCCGACAACGGCGCGCCGATCGTCTTCGAAACCAACCCGACCTACAACAACCTGTTCGGCAGGATAGAGAACGTCATGCAGATGGGTGGGGTGGCGACCACCAACTTCACCCTGATCAAGCCGGGTGCGCTGCACCGGGCCAACGGCGGCTACCTGGTGGTGGACGCGCGCGAGGTGCTGATCAACCCCTTCGCCTGGGAGTCGCTCAAGCGCTGCATCCGAAACTCGGAGATCAAGATCGAGGACGTGCTGGAGCAGTACCGGTTCATGACCGTCGTCTCGCTGAAACCCGAGCCGATCCCGCTGCACGCGAAGATCATCATGATCGGCTCCTTCATGATCTACTACCTCCTCTTCTATCTGGAGCCTGACTACCGGAAATTCTTCAAGGTGAAGGCCGACTTCGACTCCAAAATCACCCGCACCCCGCAGATCATGCAGGACTACGCGCTCTTCGTCGCCGGCCACTGCAGGAAGGAGGGGCTGCTGCACTTCGACGGCAGCGGCGTCGCGGCGCTCCTGGAGCACGCCGCGCGCCTGGTGGAGGACCAGGAGCGGCTCTCGGCCCAGTTCATGGAGCTCTCCGACCTGATCCGCGAGGCGAGTTACTGGGCGGCCCTGGGTGGGGCGCAGCGGGTGGACCGGAGCTGGGTCCAAAAGGCGGTGCAGGAGAAGGTCTACCGCAGCAACCGGATCGAGGAGCGGATGCAGGAGCTCCTGGCCGACGGCACCATCCTGTGCGACACCCGGGGGAGCGTGGCGGGGCAGATCAACGGGCTCTCCGTCCTGACGCTTGCCGACTACACCTTCGGCAGGCCCTCGCGCGTCACGGCCCGGATTGCGCTTGGGAGGGCCGGCATGGTGAACATCGAGCGGGAGGTGAAGCTCTCCGGGCCGATCCACGACAAGGGGGTGCTGATCCTCTCCGGCTACCTGGGGGGAAAGTTCGCCCGGGACAAGCCGCTCTCCTTTTCCGCCTCCATCTGTTTCGAGCAGTCCTACGAGGGGGTCGAGGGGGATTCCGCCTCCTCCACCGAGCTCTACGCCCTGCTCTCCGCGCTCTCCGGGCTCCCGGTCCGCCAGGGGATAGCGGTCACGGGGAGCGTGAACCAGCACGGCCAGGTGCAGCCGATCGGCGGGGTGAACTACAAGGTGGAGGGGTTCTACGCCGTCTGCAAGGCTCAGGGGCTTACCGGGGAGCAGGGGGTGATGATCCCGCGGCTCAACGAACGCAACCTGATGCTGAACGACGAGGTGGTGCAGGCGGTCCGGGAGGGGCGCTTTCACATCTGGAGCGTCTCTGACATCGACCAGGGGATCGAGATCCTGACCGGCGTCGCGGCCGGAAAGCAGGCCGAGGACGGCAGCTATCCCGAGGGGAGCGTGAACGCTTTGGTGAACGAGAGGCTGAAGGGGATGGTGGAGAGCATGCGGCGCTTCGGCCGCCAGGGAGACAAGGGCGAGTCCAGAAACGATGCGAAGGGCGAAGCGAACCAGGAAGCAGATTGAAAGGAGTCACGATCTTTCTTGCCAGATGGCAAAAATAGGCGTACCAACGAACAGTTCCCCCTCCCTCCGGGAGGATGAATAATTATCGAAAATCCAGTCTTGGGGCCGCTCCTCGCGGCCCTTTCCATGCGTGGCGGATGACCTGAAATGACGTCGGCAAGAAACTGCTATTTGATCGTGAATCCCACCTCGGGTGGGTTCTCCCCGAGCCGCCTGGAGCGGATCACGGCGTCCCTAAGACAAGGGGGTCTCGACCCGGAACTCTTGACAACCGCAAGCGCCGGGGATGCGGAGCTCTTCGCTGCGCGCATCTGCGCCGAGACGGCGCACCCGCTGCTGCTCGTAGCCGGCGGCGACGGGACGGTGAACGGCGTGCTGAACGGACTGGCCCCCGGCCAGGCGACCATCGGGGTGATCCCCCTTGGCACCTCAAACGTGCTGGCACGGGAGTTGAAGATCTCCTCCCTGGAGGACGCCTTGGCCCGGGTGGCCAAGGATGAGTCGCGTCCGATCTCGGTCGGCGAACTCGAGTGCGCCGGGCAGAAAAGGCGTTTTCTGCTCATGGCCGGCGTCGGCGTGGACGGCGCCGTGGTTCAGGCGGTGCGGCTTGGCGAGAAGAAGGCGGTCGGCAAGGGTGCCTACCTCCTCTCGGCGCTGCGCGTTCTCTCGAACTGGGACCGGGGCCAGCTGCGGGTGACCGGCGACGGCAGGAGCCTGGCCTGTCACAGTGTCATCGTTTGCAACGCCGCGCGCTACGGAGGCAACTTCCTACTGGCGCCCGGGGGGGACCTCTTCACCCCAGGTTTCCAGGTGTTCTGCATCACGGGGGGGCGTCTCGCCTACCTGAGGCTCGCCCTGCTCCTGGGTCTGAACCGGGCCGGCGCCAGTCGGTCGGTGACCTCCTTCCAAGCCGCCGAGCTGGAGGTCTCAGGGGACAAGGCCGTGCAGTTGGACGGCGACTATTTCGGCTCAGCCCCGCTCAGCATCAGGTCGCTTCCCGCCTTCCTGCGCCTGATTTCCTGACCGTCCCCTTCCCAACCGCCCGGCCCTGGCTCTGCACGCCGATTTCGGGCTTGACGCACCATGAGTGTTAGTTTAATGTGCCCATGAGAACCGGCGGTTGGACGTGGAAGGGTCGCGCGGCGGGGCGACAGGATCTTCGGGGTAAGGGGAGCGACTTTCGTGGCTAGACCTAAGATACTGCTTGTTGATGACACCAGGCTGGTGCTGGAACTGGAGAAGAGCTTCCTGAAACTTTCCCATGTGGAGGTGTTGACCGCCGCCAACGGCGCCGAGGCACTGGAGCTGATCCGGAGGGATGCTCCCGATCTCATCTTCATGGACATGAACATGCCGGTCATGGACGGCATTACCTGCTGCACCCAGTTAAAGGCCGACCCCTTCCTCTGCACCATCCCGGTGATCATGCTGACCACAGCGGGGAGGGAAGGGGACCGGGAGCGGGCCAGGGAAGCCGGGTGCGACGACTTCCTGACCAAACCGATCGACCGCCGGGAATTCCTGGAAAAAGCGCGCCAGTTCACCGATGCGGTGGACCGCAGGGACCTCCGGGTTCCCTGCCAGTTCCCGGCCATCTTCCTCTTGGACCACAGCCCGATCGGCGCCCAGGTCCTGGACATCGGTGACGGCGGAATTTTTCTGGCAAGCCATGAACAGGTGCGCCAGGAGACGCTGATCAGGGTGGCGCTCTACCTTCCCGAGGCGAATCCTCACCTAAGGGAGCTGACGGGAAAAATCGCCTGGCTCAACCAGGACGGCAGCCGGGTGAACCCGATCCTGCCGCCCGGTTTTGGCGTGGAATTCCTGGAACTCGAGGAGAGCGACCGCTCCGCCCTGAAGCATCTGGTGGATAGTGAAGTGGAGAAGCGGTAGCTGCCCATACTCCCCGCTCCCGGAGGGAGGGTCTGGAAGGGGGGGCTTTCATTTCCCCGCGACCAGCAGTCGCACCGCTTTGAACCAGACCCGGACCAGCAGGACCCCGGCCCAGTTCCCTGCCGCGTTGTTCAGCAGCCGCGCTCCATAGCGGTCATGCCAGGCGAGCAGTTTCCCCCCCCTTCCTTGTTGCACCCCCCCCAAGGCCAGATCGAGAAAGAATGCTATCTGCCAGGCGTTGCTCCGCACGTAGCTCCCCGTGGCGTACCAAAAGTGCCTCCGCTCGGCCTGCGGCAGCGCGGCGATCCACCTTTTGATGTAGGCAAGGTAGGGGCCAAGCTGCAGCCTCTGCGCGGCATGCTGGCTTTGGTAGCACCCCTTGAGCCCCTCGATCATCCCGAATTGACCGAGGTCGGCAAGGCTGGTCAGCATGGCGTTCATGGTTTGTCGCGGCAGGAGCCCCTCGCTCAGGAAGCGGCGTGGCGAGGTCCGGATGGTGGCGGGAAGAAGCAGCCAGCTTCCGGCTTCCCGGATCCGCTCGGCCAGGAAGGTGTCCTCCATGAGCGGCAGGGTGCCGTCGAAGGGGCCCATCCTGGTGAAGCAGTCGGCGCTCATCAGGAACCCCTGGTCGCCGTGGGTGCACCCCCGGCGGTCCAGGGTCGCCTTGGCCCCGTAGTAGCGGTAAGGGAAGGGGACGGCTCCCTCGAAGTGAAACTCCAGGGCGAAGTGGCCGGCGAGCGCCGCGCCCCCGCCTTCTGCCGCGGTGCCGAGCGCGTCCAGTGCCCGGCGCAGGGCGAGCGGGTCGGGAAAGTAGGAGTCGATGTGCAGGAAGAGGAGGGCGGGCGCGCAGGCTGCGTTGGCGCCCCGGTTCAACTGCCCGGCCCTGCCGCAGCCCCCCTCGATGATCCGGACCGGGAAGGGGAGCCCTTCCCTGCTTTGCTGTGCCAAAGCGACGCTGCCGTCGCTCGAACCCCCGTCCGAGAAGATCAGCTCCATCCGGATCTCCCGCTGGCGGGCCAGGGAGCGCAGAAACGGCGCTATGTTGGCCGATTCGTTGTAGACCGGTACGACCACCGAGAGCTCGAGGCGCTCCTCAAAGGACAAGGCTATCCGCCTTCTCGACCAGGTTCGGCAGGTCCGGTTTGGTCAGGATGTCGCTCGCGCCGAGGTTTTTCCACTTAGCCTTGTTGTCGTCGCTGGCGAGCGAGGAGAAGATGACCACCGGAACCAGGTCCAGCGTCCCCTCCTTCCTGATCAGGGAGGTGAGGTGCAGCCCGTCCATGCGCGGCATCTCGATGTCGGTGATGATGAGGTTCAATTGCTCCTCGATCCCGGTTCCCTGCTCCCTGCATTTGGCCAGCATGATGCTCACCTGGTTCCACGCCTCCTCGCCATTCTCGGCTTCCACCACCTGGTACCCCGCCTCGCGCAGCGAGCCACAGATGGTGTGGCGGATGAACTTGGAATCGTCGGCCACGAGGATGGTCTTTGCCCCTCGGTTTAGCTGGGAGTGTGCCAGCATCAGCTCCTGGGTCGGGGTGTGCAGCGCCTCGCTGGAGGAGAGCTCACCGATGATCTTCTCGAAGTCGAGGATCAGGATGATCCTGTCCTCCATCTTGACCACACCCGTGATGTTGGCGTCGTGGATCGCCTTCACCGGCGGCTCCACGTTTTCCCAGGAGATTCGGTAGATGCGGGAAACCGAGTGGACCAGGATCCCCACGATGATCCTGTTGAACTCGAGGACGATCACGCGGTCCGCGCTGAGCCCTTCGGTGTCCTTGTTCAGAGCCCGGGAGAGGTCGATGAGCGTGATTACCTGGTCGCGCAGCTTTATCATGCCGCTTATGGCGGGGTGTGCGTTGACCACCTTGCGCAGGTTGGGGAGCCGGATGATCTCCCGCACCTTGGCGACGTTGACGCCGAAAAAGCAGGGGATCACGTTGCCCTTGCTGTCGCACTCGTCGATCCTGAACTCCACGATCTCCAGTTCGTTGGTGCCACTTTCCAGTAGAATCTTGTTATTCGCTTCCATATCGCCCCCGCCCAAGCTGTAATTTACCGATCAGTTATAATCACATCGGACGTTTCGGCGAAAACATGAGACAAATCTCGGCTGGGAAAAAACCGTTCGAGGTTCAAGGCCCTGCGTTAAATCCATCACTTGCGCTTAAAGGGAGAACTCGGAAACGAGCACGCGAACACATGCCTTACGCCTCGCGCCGCACCTCGACCCGGTTGTCGTAGAAGGTGCTCCCTTCCCCCTCGTCGGTCAGGCGCTGCGAGGTGAGCGCGTTGACCGAGCGCTTCCCCGGGGCGAAGGCTAGCCACCAGACTCCCTCGGCAACCACCACGCCGGCAGGGACCGTGTCGGTAACGCTCAAAAGAAAGGTCACCTCGCCGAGCTCATTCCAGGCGACCACACGCTCGCCGTCTGCCAACTCCCGGCCCCCGGCATCCGCGGGGTTCATCTTGAGCCGCATCCCCCCCTGCTTTTGCCGGAGCCCCTCCTGCTCGTAGAAGGATGCGTTCAGCGCGAAGGGGTTGGGCGCCGTCATGAGCCTTAAGGGGAGCGCCCCGTGCTCCTCGTGGGTGGGGAGGTAGCAGGGAAGCGCATGCTTGAGCCGCCGGTTCAGGATCTCGATTTTCCCCGACGCCGTGGCATAGCCGCCGCCCCGCTCGACGCTGAGTTCGACGGCCCGCCCCTCGTTGAGCGCCTCCAGGTCGATGCCGCTCCGAAGCGGCGAAGGGATCGCCAGCAGCCGGTCAATCACCTGGTCGGCGCTCTCCCGGAAGATCGATTCCTCGAAACCGAGCGCCGCGGCGAGGAGCGAGAAGACCTCCCAGTTGGAGCGGCTCTCGCCGACCGGGTCGATTGCCGCCCGGGCGCGCTGCAGACAGTAGGTGCCGTAGGAGCGGTAGATGTCGCTGTGCTCCAGCGAGGAGGTGGCGGGGAGCACCAAGTCCGCGTAGCGCGCCGTATCGGTCAGGAAGCGCTCGTGCACCACGGTGAAGAGGTCCTCGCGAGCGAGCCCCTGCAGGACCGAGTTCTGGTCCGGGGTCACCGCCGCGGGGTTCGAGTGGTAGACGTAAAGCCCCATGACGGGCGGGTCGGCAAGAAAGCTCAAGGCGTGGCCGAGCTGGTTCATGTTGACGAGCCGGGTCGGGGCCCGTTGGAAATCCTCGTGGAGCAACTCCTCCATGGCGAACGCCCCGCCGGTCGCGGTGTCCGGGAACATGCCCCCCCCCTCCTGGCTCCAAGCACCGACCAGCGCGGGGAGGCAGGAGATGCAGCGCACCGTCATGGCGCCGTTTCCGTAGCGCGACAGGGCGCTGCCCAGGCGGATGAAGGGGGCCCGGGCACCCGCGTACAGCTGTGCCATCATTTCGATGGTGTCGACCGGCAGGCCCGTGAGGCGCGAGGTTTCCTGCGGGGTGCACGCCGGCAGCACCTCATGCTGCAGCTCCGGGAACCCCTGCACGCTGGAGGCGAGAAAGGTGTCGTCGGTGAGGCCGTCCCGGGAGAGGACGTGCATGATGCCGAGCGCGAGGGCACCGTCGCTGCCGGGGCGCACCAGGAAGGTGCGGTCCGCGGACGCCGCGGTAGGTGTCTGGTAGGTGTCGATGAGCCAGACCTCGCCGCCGCGCTTTTTGACCTCCCGCACGGCGTGCAGGAAGTGGATGCTGGTCGCGGCCGCGTTGATCCCCCAGAGGATCAGCAGGTCGCTTAGCCCGGCGCTGTCCGGGTGCGGCGTCGGGGTCTGCCCCATGACCGCCTGCCAGCCGGCACCCTTCGCGGGGGAGCAGATGGTCCGGTTCAGCCGGGAGGCGCCCAGCCGGTGGAAGAACGGGTGCCCCGCGTTTCTCTGGACCACCCCCATGGTCCCCGCGTAGGAGTAGGGGAGGATCGCCTGCGCCCCGTGCTTAGCGATGATGCCGCGCCAGTTCTCGGCGATGGTGGCAATCGCCTCCTCCCAGGAGATCGGGGTAAACTCCCCGCTACCTTTGGGACCCGTGCGCCTGAGCGGCGTGGTGAGCCTGAGCGGCGAGTGGACGCTCCTTTCGTAGTGGAGCATCTTGGGGCAGAGGGAGCCGCGTGTGAAGGGGTGTAGCGGGTCGCCCTGCACCCCGACCGCCTTGCCGTTGGCCACCTGCACCAGCAGGCCGCAGGTGTCGGGGCAGTCGAAGGGGCAGACACTTCTCTTGGTGGCACAGCTCATGGGGCTATCTCCTGAAATCCGGCAGCAGGTTACTCGCCGCAAATGTTTCGTGGGCCCGCCGGGAGGGGACGCCAGGAACGGAAGCCTCAGTCCCTGCGGGGTCTTCCTGAAGATCGGGGTGGTTTTCCTTCGGGCGGGGGGTGTCTGCTGATGCCGTTTGGCGGTGCCCCGGATCACGGCCATAGCTTTGTGGCCGTGATCCGGGGAGCAGTCGTCGGTGTCTTTCAGCTAGAGGCTGCTTACTTCTTGTGGCACTTGGCACAGTTGCCCGCCGGCTTGAAGGCCCTCTTACCGTTGTGGCATTCGCCGCAGAACTTCCCGGCGTTGATGTCGGCCATCTTCATCTCACCCTTTTTGTACGGGAAGATCTTCGTGTGGCATTCGCCGCATTTTAGCCCTTTGCCGGCGTGGTCGTCACCCTTGAAGACGACCATTCCCATCGAGGTCTTCCACTCCAGGGTCTTGCCGGCGGAAACCGCCAGTGCCTGCGCTGCCGCCATGACTACGATGAGGGCCGCCGCGATCGCTGTTTTTTTCATAAGTCTCCTTTTTCCCACCAAGATGTCGAATTGATTGACCTATCTAGTACCATATGCCCCGGTTTTGTCAAGGTTCCTCTGGAATTACCCCGAGGCGGGTTCGCCCCGTAAATTCGCCAAGGCCTTGCAATCCGTCAAGTTTGCAGTTTAATGTGATACGAGATCAAATCCCCTTCAGCAGTACCGCCAGGGAAAAACGCGCATGCCGGAAGATTACTACGCCGCATACAGGGAGCATCTCCGGAAGGGAATGCGGGTCGAGATCGGGATCCCGCTGCTGGGGGGGGGGATCTTCCGGGACTGGGCCGTCATCGTCGAATCGCGCGCGGACGAGCTGTTGGCCCAGATTTCCCGTGACGTGCTCCCGGCCAACGTGCGGGTGGATGTCGGTTTCATCCTCGACGTCAGCATCTGGATCAAGAAGGAGGTCTACACCTGCTCCGGCATCGTCATCGAGAGGCTCGGCGGGCGGGTGCTGCGCATCCGGCTCTTCGGCGCCTTCACACTGCGGGAGCGCCGCCAGTTCTTCCGGATCGATCTCAACCTGAGGCTTAGGTACGCGGTTTTGGCGAACCCGGACAAAAGGGACGTCGAGAGGGACTGGGAGCAGCGCAGGGACCTGGAGCACATGAAGTTTCAGGGGTACGACCAGTTCGTCATTGCGGCGCAACAGGCGCGCTTCTCGCCCTCTGTGCCGCTCGCCTGGCAGGATATCCTCTGGGCCGAGGTGAACCTGGGGGGCGGGGGGCTCCTGATCCGGCTGCCGGAGCCGGTGCAGCCGGAGAGGCTTATCTGCCTGGAGATCCATTTGCCGCTCGCCCCGCCGCGCCAGATCCAGGCCGTCGCCGAAGTCATCCACCTGATGGCGCCCAAAGCGCCCAAGAGTGGTACCCCCTATTACGCGGCGGGGGTGCGTTTCGTCTTCCTGGACGAGAGGGACCGCGACCTCATCTTCCGGCATATCTCCGTGACCCAGATAGCGCTTCTGCGGGAAACGGCCGACCGGCGTGAGCTGAAGGTGGCGGAGCAGGTCAGGGCGCTCGAGCCCCAGACCTGGCAGCAGATCTTGCCGCGGGTTCTCTGGGTGCTCTTCTTCCTGGCCCTTTGCTTTTATCTGGTCAGGTACCTGATCCGTTACCGTGAGGCGGGTTCTCCCAACGAGATAGGGGAGACCTACGAGAAGGCGATCAGAGAGTACCGCCATGAACCGAAATGAGGTCTCGTTCCCTGCGTGTTGCTCGGCCCGGGTGCCGTCGATTCCCGAACAAATCACACCGTACACATCACAGATGCAACCGGTTGCATCCCCGGCAAAAGTCGTCTATCATGCAAAAACATGCAGGCACGATGGAAAACGTCGATTTGCAGGCCGGGAGGGAAAATGTCAGTAAGGATATCCATGGCGCTACTCCTCTTGCTCATGTGCTGTGGCCTCAGCCATGCCCAGGATGAAAGGTGGAGCAATTTTGCGGAAGATTCCGATCTCAAGTACTATATCGATCAGAAATCAATCATCTCGTTGCCCGACAATGTCTATATCTTCTGGGTGAAATCAGTAGCCAAGGAGAAGGACTACTTCAAGAAAGAGTACAACGTCAACGACGTGTCGTACATGTTTACCAGCTATGAGCTGGATTGCGCCGTCTCAAGCTTCAGGATCCGCGGGACCATCATGTTCGACAAGAACAGGAAGGAAATCAGCAAGTCCGTTCCCGAAGGGGTGGCTGCTTTCGAGCCGGTGCCTCCCGAGTCGATGCTGGAGCTGGCGCAGGGCGAGGTCTGCGTCAAGGAGGGGGGGACGAAGGAAGCCCCCGATGGCGGGGAGGCTCCGGCCGCCGCGCCTGAGGCACCGCGCGCCCATGAGGCACCTACCGCCCCGGCCGCTCCAGAGGAGCCGCCGGGGCTCCAGTAGCCGCAGGTTCCCGCAGAGGGCATCAAAGGAAACGAGCATGACCAACATGATAAGTGCGGAAGGGCGCAGACGGCTGCAGGAGCGCTACGATCTCCTCTGGGAAAAAGAGCGGCCGCATATGGTCAAGAACATGGCCGAGGCGGCGGCCGAGGGGGACCGTTCCGAGAATGCCGAGTACATCTACTCGAAAAAGAGATTGCGGGAAATCGACCGGGAGCTGAAGCATCTGGGTGACCGGCTCAAGGTGCTGAAGGTGGTCTACCCGCCGCTCAACCCGAGCTCGGTGAGTTTCGGCTGCTGGGTAAGTTACGAGGACGAAAACGGCGAGGAGCGCTGCTACCAGCTGGTGGGGCCGGACGAGTTCGATGTCAGCCTCGGGCGGATCAGCGTCGACTCGCCGGTGGGGAGGGCGCTGCTCGGCAGGAAGGTGGATGACGAGGTCACCATCAAGCGCCCGGCCGGCGACCTCACCGTGACCATCGTGGCCGTCACTTCCCGCAAGCCGGGAAAGTGACTCGTAGGCAGCTCTCAAGCGCGGCGCTTGAGCCGCTTTAAAGCTTGAAGTTCGACGTCTCCTGCTGCAGGGATTTTGTATTGTCACCAAGCTTCGAGACGGCGCCGTCCACCACACGGGTCTCTTCGAGGACCGAGTCCGCGGAAACCTTGATGCTCTCGACCGCCTGCCGGATCCTGTCCCCCCCCTTGGTTTGATCCTCGCACGCCTCCTGGATGCGTGCGGTGGTCTCCGAGACGTGCAGAGTCATGCGGCCGATCTGGTCCCCGGCGATCGCCTGCTCCCGCATGGAGCGCATCACCTGCGAGGAAACCTCCCGCACCTTCCCTACCTCGCCGTTGATCAGCTCGCTTCCTTCCCGCAGCTGGCTGGTGGTCGCGGCTATGGTGCTGGTCATGGCGGCGACCTGCTCCATGGCGGAGCGGATCAGCTCGCTGCCGCGCGCCTGCTCCCGGGTCGCCCTGGCGATCTCGGACATCTGCTGGGCGGTCTGCGTCACCCCTCCCACCACTTTCCCCAGGGCGTCGCCCGCCTTCAGGGAAAGCTTCCCCCCCGCCTTGATGCTATCCTCGGAAGCCGCTATGGCAGCCACGGCGCGTTTCATCTGCTCCTGGATACCCTTGACGGTGTCCGCGATCTCCCGGGTGGAGCGGGCGGTCCGTTCGGCGAGCTGCTTGATCTCGGTTGCCACCACCCCGAACCCCTTGCCGTGCTCGCCGGCCTGGGCGGAGATGATGGAGGCGTTCAGGGCAAGGAGGTTGGTCTGCCCGGCAATCTGCTCGATGACTGTTACGATGGAGCCGATGCTCTGCGCCTTCTGGGAGAGATCGCTGATGGCGTCCGCCGTGGTCTGCGAGGCGTGGATGATCACGTCGATCCCCGCTATGGTCTCCTCGACCGCCTGCTTTCCCGTTTCGGCGTCCCCGCGCAGCTTGTCCGAGATGGCAGCGCTCTCCTTGGCGTAGGCCTCTATCTGGCGGATCGAGGTGTCGAACTCCAGCACGGAGGAGGCCGTTTCGCTCGAGGTGTCGGTGAGGGTCTGCACGCCTCCGTCGATCTGGCGGATGGAGCCGGCCATCCGGGTGATGGAGTCGGAGATCCCCCCCACGGAAAGCACCAGCTTCTCCATGTGCCGCGCCACCTCGTCGATGCTCGAGGTAAGCTCCTGCACGGAGGAGGAACTCTGAGCTGCCGACTCGTTGAGCCCCGTTACGTCTTGGGTGACGCGGTCAATCTGCTGCTGAATCTGCTCTGCGGCGGCGGAGGTCTCCGCCACGTCCACGCTTTGCTGTTCCGCCGAGAGTATCATGGAGCGCGAGGCGAGGGCGATTGCGCCAGAGGTCGCGGCAAGCTCCCCGGTGGTGGCGGTAATCCGGCCGATCATCGACTTCAGGTCCCCGGCCATGATGTTGAGTGAGTTCCCCAGCATGCCGACCTCGTCCCTGCTCCGGACCTCGAGCGTTTCGGTCATGTCCCCCGAGGCGACCGCCTGGGCAAAGGCGCAGCCGCGGTCGATGGATCTCTTGACCCCCCGCCCGATGGACCATGCCAGGGCGATCATGCCCAGCGACAGGAGCAGGGATGCCAGCAGGATGAAGTTGTGCAGCGACCTGATCTGGTGCTTGAAGTTGTCGATGTACAGGCCGCTGCCGACGATCCATCCCCACGGCTTGTACAGTTTCACGTAGGAGATTTTGGGCACCGGCTGGGCCTCGCCCGGCTTGGGCCACATGTAGGCGACGAAGCCGTCCCCCTTGTCAGCGCACAGTTTCACGAACTCGCGGAACAGGTACTTGCCGTTGGGGTCCTTGTTGTCGGAGAGGTCCTGGCCGTCCAGTTCCGGATGGGTCGGGTGCATGACCATGCGCGGGGTGAGATCGTTGATCCAGAAATATTCGCTGCCGTTGTAGCGCAGCTCTTTGACGTGCCGGATGACCTCCTTTTGGGCCTCCGCCAGCGGGATATGTCGCTCCTCGACCGCCCGTGCGCCCTGCGCGATCTGCTGATACACGACTTCGACCACGTTGCTTACTCTAAATTTTTCCTGTTCAATGAGCCATGATTCTATCTTGGGGAGGATTAAGAGCTCGGTGCCGAGCATAATAAGGATGAGGCTCACCAGGGGGATTATCATGATTTTCCAAAAAATGGCCCAATCGCGGTATCTTGTAAGTCTCATAAAATCCTATGTCTGCTGATTGGTAATATCAAATGTACTTGGAGCCCATTGCCAGCAAATGTTAGCATAGAAAACGCGAAAATGTAACTGATTTCCTAGAATAGTGTTTTATGCCATTACTGGGGACGGCTTTGGAGCGTGATACATTTCTCTCTTCTGGGGCGTTTGGTCAAGGTGAGGTTTCCGGATTAAATTAGGGAATGGTGCTGCAGGCCGGGGAAAAAAGCCCGGAGGGCGATGCGGGCGGAAGTGTTCCAACTTGCGGGAGCGGGATGCGTCACGCTGAAGGAAGGTCGCTATACTTTTTCGTTTTTGTGGCTCGACTTTTGAGAGGTCGAGAAGCGTCGAGTTGGGCAGTCATTCCCGGTGGAAAAGGAGCGGCTATGAAAATGGTCCGCGTTTTGCTGGTAGCTTTGCTGGTAGGGTCGGCAAGCCTCACGGTGCAGGGTTGTCGCTGGTGGACCCCTCCCGCCCCTCCCGGGTTGCCGCCACCGCCTCCTATCCCGGTTCCTTGACAGTAGCCCGTAGCATTCCTGATGGGTGGTTGCCCCCCCTTCGGGAAAAAGTAAGCGATGGCAAAAAAAGGTGCTACTTCCGGCTTGCTGCTTCAGACCCGTGTGTCTTCTTGCTGAAGATGCCGACGACTCCCTTGAACATCGCCCCCAAAAGCATCAAGGCTGGGATGACCTGTATCACGATGATTGCGCTCAGGAAAAAGACAAAGAGCTTTGACATTGCGCCAGTTTTTCCGGACAGATCAGCAATTCCGGAGATTACTGCCGCTCCCACCAATACCAGTACTGCCAGTGACCAACCTGCTACCTTACCTGCCGTTGATTTGCCCAATTCCTTTGTCATGGCAATCTCCTTTTCCACGGCCCCTGTCAACTGCCGCTTTGGGGCCATGGTTACCAGGCTTCCTACCAATGAACAACGTAACCTTGTTTTGCGGGAAATCCGAGGAGTCGGTGCTTGTCAGTGGTGCTTAACTTCCTTGGGTGCCGTTGCCATCGCCTTGATTGCTCCGATCACCAGCATGGCAGCCGGGACCAACTGACCTACCAGGATAACTGCGCAAAATCCCATGAATGCCCAGGCCAGGATGCCCGGCTCGTCTGCGTTGGCGCCGTTTGCCGCAAAAGCCGTCGCCGTGGTTGCTATAGTTGCGATTAAGGTGTTGATAGCTGTTCTCATGATGTCCTCCCCTTTGGCCTTAATTCTTGCCCTGATGATATTATAGTAGCATCAAGCATGCCAGCAGTTGAGAACCCACAGCGCATTGCAATAACAATACGAAATAATTCATTTTTTTTGAAGAGGCAAGGAGCGACCCGAGGGGCGGGTGGGTATTTTGTATAGTTTTGCCATACACCTCCAGACACGACCCGGCCCCCGGATACGCTTTTTTAGGGTAACTGCCCGGAACCATAGCTAAAGTAGCGGATATGCCGGGTGTATAGACAAAATGTACATTCGAATGGGAGTATCCGCAGACCGGTTCAGGGGGGCGCGCGCGGGCCGGGAAAAAGCGGCCGCACGGCGGGATAACCTCCATGCGGCGCTTTTCTTTACTGCGATGTTGAGGTATCTTTTTAGTGCCGGAATGCGAATGCTTGCCCCGCGCAGGAACCGGGACTTGAAGCAAAGGAGACTACCATGTCCAAAGCTATCGAAGGATTGCAGCCCGAACTTTTCTGGCGTTATTTTGCCGAGATCGCCCGCATCCCGCGACCCTCGAAGCATGAAGAACGTATCGCCCGGTATGTGCTTGAGACTGCCGAGAAGCTCGGGCTCCCGGCCCGAATGGACGACTGCGGCAACGTCGTCGTGAAAAAGCTCGCCTCGCCCGGCCGCGAGCGGGTGCGCAGCATCTGCCTGCAGTCCCATCTCGACATGGTCTGCGAGAAGAACGCGGACAAGGTCCACGATTTCCTGAAGGACCCCCTCGAGCTGGTCCGAAAAGGGGGTGTCGTGACGGCAAACGGCACCACGCTCGGAGCGGATAACGGCGTCGGCGTCGCGACCAACCTTGCCGTCATGGCCGACTGTAACCTGGTGCATGGCCCGCTGGAGCTGCTTTTCACGGTCGAGGAGGAGATCGGCCTGACGGGCGCCCTCAATTTGAGCCCTGAGCTTCTGGAGAGCAGGACGCTCCTTAACCTCGATTCGGAAGAGGAGGGCGCGGTCTACGTAGGCTGCGCCGGCGGAAAAGACAGCTTCGCCCGTTGGACCCCGGCGCGCGAGGACGCACCGGCGGGTGCTGTGGCTGCGCTGCTTGCGGTGAAAGGGCTGAAAGGGGGGCATTCCGGGCTGGAGATCGACAAGGGGCTGGGCAATGCGATCAAGATACTAAACCGCGCCTTTTTGGCCCTCTCCGGGATCGGCGCCCGGCTCTGCTCCATCGACGGCGGTAACATGCGAAATGCCATCCCGCGGGAGAGCACCGCGCTGATCTTTCTCCCCAAGGAGAAGCTGGAGCCGGCCCGGGCGCTCGTCGGCGAACTCGAGGCGACCTTCCAGGCGGAACTCTCCTCCGTCGACCCCGATCTGGTGGTGAGCCTCACCCTGCAGGAAGGTCATCCCTCCGGGAAGGTGCTGGGAAAAAGCGATCAGCAAAGGCTCTGCCAATGCCTTGCCGCGCTCCCCAGCGGCGTGCAGCACATGAGCGCCGACATCCCCGGGCTGGTGGAGACCTCCAGCAACGTCTCCGTTATCGCCACCACGCCGGACGAGATCACCCTAGTAACCAGCCAGCGCAGCTCCGTCGCCTCGCGTCTGACGGAGGTAGTCCAGAGCGTGGAGGCAATCTGCCAGTTGGGCGGCGCCAGTACCGAAATAAGCTCGGGGTATCCCGGCTGGAAACCGAACCTGGAGTCGCAGATCCTGAAGGCGGCCAAGGGGAGCTACCGGTCGCTGTACGGAAAGGATGTCGCCGTGAAAGCGATCCACGCCGGGCTGGAGTGCGGCATCATCGGCGAGCGCGTACCGGGCATGGACATGATATCCTTCGGGCCGACCCTGGAAAGTGTGCACTCGCCCGACGAGAAGATCCACATCGAGAGCGTCGGCCGGTACTGGAAATTCCTGGTGGCGCTGCTGGGGGCGGTTGAGTGACTTCGGACCCCGATCCGGCCGTACCAAAAGTCCTTGACATCGGTAACTCTCAGGGGGTACGCATCCCGAAAATTCTTCTTGAGCAGAGCCGGCTTGGAACAGCAGTGGAGCTTGAGGTCAAAAATGAAATGATTGTGATCCGTTCGGCTACTCGTCCCCGAGCGGGATGGGGTGAAAAATTCCGGTTGATGTCTGATGGCGACGACCAGATGCTCGATCCGAGCGGACAGACTGAGTGGGACAAGGAAGAGTGGGGATGGTAATCAGCGTTTTGATGTTTACCTGGTCAACCTGGACCCGACGGCAAGGAGCGAAATCCGTAAATCAAGACCATGCATGATCATTTCCCCGTATGAGATGAATCAGTATATCGCCACTGTCATCGCAGCACCGACGACGGCCAAAGGCAGGGATTACCCGACGCGGGTGCCCTGTTCGTTCAAAGGAAAGGATGGACAGGTAGTTCTTGATCAGATAGGGACCATTGACATCCCGGCTAATACAAAAACGGGGGAAAATTGCTCCGTGAATGGTGAGCAAGCAACTGTTGCTGAGTTCGCGCTCACGCCGTAACCCTGTTTCCTTTGCAGTAGGGAATTACCGCCCTACAGCTCACATATGAAGGGAATCGCCATGGGGAGGATGGGGGTGGTGCCGGTGATCATGACCCGTCGGGTTTTTTTGTGGCAGGACCCGTTGGTCAAGAATTCCAGGGTGATGTCATGGAGCCCCGCCGAGCACTGGAAGACGTGCAGCGTGGTGCCGTCCTTGCTCTCCCCCTGGTAGACGCCGTCCACTAACACTTTCCCCTTACCAAGGCAGGATGCCGTAAAGAACTCCATGACTCCCTCCTCCGGATCCCCTCGGTTTTTGGTAGAGAATTTTAAAAAACAATAATGATAGTATCGCCTGCGATTGCATTCCTGCAAGGTGGCAAGGGTGGGGGAGGCGGCTGGACTAGAGGATTTCGACCTTTAGACATAATGTCTGCCAGTTGAAAAAAAAGGACTCGCCCCTTGTTAACGTGGGTTACGCTGTCGGAATTTAATCCCACGGCGCAGAGCCATAACCAAGGAGGCGAGTCATGAACGATGTTAG
>Ga0316217_10000057_pt1 | contig 168137 bp, 126 predicted proteins | sample 1anoAmetaG_FD_203633 | JGI IMG/M metagenome (GOLD analysis project Ga0316217, IMG submission 203633) | Freshwater microbial communities from Trout Bog Lake, Wisconsin, USA - 1anoA | ecosystem: Environmental > Aquatic > Freshwater > Lake > Hypolimnion/Profundal zone | place: USA: Wisconsin... | reverse complement strand
CTGGATAACAGCCCCAGCCAGGGCAGCGCCCCCACCATCCGCGATGTGCTGGCCAAGCGCAACGCCACGGACCTCGGGGTGGTGCTCGACAAATTGGATTCCGCAAACTCCCTGCTGAAACTGCTCTATCAGCAATCGGCTGCGTTCCGCACACCGACCTTCTCTGTGCGCAGTGCGTTCTTCCAGGCCAACCGAACCGCCGACGCGGGCACCAACTTGGTGATAGTGGGCTACGAGCCTACCCCGTACGGCACCAATGCCGCCGCCAGTGACGCCGCTTGGAGGCAGTTCCTGCGCAGCAACATTGGGGTTAACCAGTCCGGAGTCCCCTATCTGCGCATCGTCTTCAGTACTGGACTGGCGTCCTCCCTGATCGGAACCAACCAGGCCAATCCCTTGTTCAGTTGCACTGAATTCGGCAGCCTCATTTTCTCCGGCACCGACGCCAATAACAATCAATACAAGGGGGTCCAAGTTAATTTTGCAACCACCGGACTCGCCTTCAGCAATGCCACGCCGACAGTGAGCGTTCAACTCTCGCAACTGGGCAGCAGCACCATCCGCCGAGTTGGGTTTGGGAACACCTCCGGCGACCCTATCCAGTCGGTTCGTGTCTTCAATCTCGGTGACTATGCCGCGGTCTTCGACGCTTCGCTCAACAGCCTGAACAGCAGCCCGGGAACCGCCGATTTCCAGGAGCGCAGTCCTGCCAACGACCAGTGGGAATTGGTGGTATATCGGGACGCTGGCCCGAATAATCCGACGCTGATCGACAGCATTGACAAGATCGAGGACATCCAGGTTCGGCTTGGCATCCGCGGGTTCACCGACCAGGTCGCCTCACGCCTTTGCCAGCACTAGCCACCATATCGGCCATGCAAGTAACCTCTGACCGATAGGGACTCGACTATTTGAAATTGACTACGACTCCCGAAGTAATCCTATGAAACACAAGCTTAGCCTAAACACCAGCGCGCTCTTTGCCTGTCTTGAATTGTGTGCTCCGCTTTGTCCGGCGAAGTCCGTACCCAGCCTCATCAATTACCGAGGGCGGTGCGGGGTCGGGGTACAAGTGAGGCAGGCCTTCCTGCCATGTCGACCATCTCACATGTGAGCCTCTATGCATTTCAACTTCAGGCGGACACAGACACGCTCCGCTTCGTCCTAGCGAAGTATTGACCCTTGGCGCGGCCCTCACTTTTAGAGTGCACGTCATCAACCAGCACTGCAAGCACGTTTTATGCAAAAACACCTCATCACTGTCCTCGGCTCCATCCTGGCGTTCCAAGGATTCACCGCTCTCCACTCCAGTGCTCAGTCAGTTCCACCACTGATAAATTACCAGGGCAGATTGAGCGACCAGAGCGGCGAACCGTTGCCGGCTGGACAATATGGCATTCTCTTTAGGATCTGGGATGATGGGACGGCCACAAATGCGACCGACTTGCTTTGGGGCCAGCAGTACACCAACATTGCGCTGCAATCCAATGGCGTCTTTAATTTGATTCTGGGGGCACCGGGAGGCAGCAATTTTCCCGGGGCGACAAATAGCCTAGCGAGCGCATTCGCCGGCTCAAATTGTTTCCTTGGGGTAACGATTGTTGTGAGCAATGGTATGCCGATATCTTCGGCGAGCGAGATTGTGCCACGGCAACAGCTTTTGACTGTTCCGTTTGCCTTCAATGCCGCTTCCGCGTCAACAGCGTCAATCGCTTCGTCGGTTATTCCGGGATCAATTGTCAACACGTCGTTGGCCGTCGGTGCCGTCCAGAGCACCAATCTAGCAAACGGAGCTGTCACGCTGGCCAATCTGGCGCCACGACCGGTGCACAATCCAGCTAGCGTGGGAGGCGTGGCGGTGGGAGCTCCGACGTCGTTTAATGCTGCTGGCCCTAACGAGCCCATCCCTGGGTCTTCCATCACAATCACAACCACTGGTCGTCCTGTGTTGATTTTGCTCATCGCGGCAAACCCGCCAAACGCTAGCGCCATGTATGGTGGTAACGCCGGTGACCTCGCCGTCCAGCGAGACGATGGTGCTATCGTTGGAAAATACTCGTTTTCTCAGGCAAATGGTTGGATTACAGTACCCGCCTCGCTTGTGTTTTTGGATACCCCAACCAATGGAGTTCATTCCTATTGGTTATATGTGACGGGTAGTCTTGGTAATCTCTCGAACGCAAAGTTGGTGGGCCTTGAGTTGTGAAGGCGATTTTCGGGCCTTTTCCATCGGGGCTTCCCCTGAGGACTCGAAGTTCAGATTTGTCTGGAACGACAGTACAGGAGCGCGGTTTGGGGGCAGCAGCAAACGGGCGCGGTTCAGACCATTGGAGTCTTCACCATGATTCCTGGGGCTCCGGAGGGAACTTAGATTTGGCTGCCACCGACAACTCGCCCTCGCGGTCTCTACAATCCTTGAGCCGTTAGACGGCAGCAATAGTAAACCCAAAGGCGTATGGCATGGCCTGGGGTCTAAGGCGATCGAGAACTGCGGGCCGTGCAGTCCCACGAAGTATCAGGCGGAATTGAGTTTTGGCCAAAGTCTAGGCTCGCCGACCAACTCGGCCTCAAGGATCTCGCGAAGGTCGCCGCTGACGACGCTGCTTGCCTGGCCTGTCTTGATACTGGCTTTAACCGGGACCCACAATACCGCGGAATTCTGATCCTCGGCGGAAGGGAGTTCGGCGTTCACCTGCCGCACCAAGCGGGCTGCGGCCAGGGTGGCCGGCCCCACCAAGCCCGAGACCACCAGCCACACACTTCCGCAGGCCCGGCGCTGGGCGGCGATTATTCCGTACATGGTCCAGGATTTGCCCTCAGCGGGCGAGGCGTGTGGCGCGCCGTCGAGAATAAACGCCGAACTCCGGTTGGCGCGCACCGATTTGGCCAGATCTTTGAAGTCTAGCGCAAGGTCCTTCCAGGTTAGTCCGAAGGCACTTCGGCACCCATGCGACACCCTGGGTAGCCACACGAAGTAGAACGGGAGCGGGGATTTGGTGGTGAAGCGCGGTGGCTCGAAAGGTGCCACACCGAACATCCGCGCGAGCATGATCTCGCTGCTAAGAGCAGCAAGCGGTGAACCGATGGAAATCACCGCGGTCCGCTCGGTGTCGAGGAGGGAGTACCACTTCTCCGCCTTGATGGCGGATGCATCAACCGGGCTGCGCCACAGCACGTCCTCGATGTCAAACTCCTGGCGGCGATCAAATCGTGACGCCTCCCGTACCAACTCAGCCAGCGCGAGGGCATCCCAGCGGCTCCAATCCACCCGACGCTCCGCGGGACGAGGTTTAGCCCCGACCATGAACGCCAGTTTCGAAGCGTCGGAGAGTGGCTCCACCAGTCCGCGAGTCGTCAGAATGGGTAGTTTATGGAGCCCCTCGCCAAATTGTTTAAAGTACTCGTTGAGTGCGAGCAGGATGTCGAGCGTGAGGCCGACCCCTTCCGGGTTATCGCGGATCTTGCGTAAGGTTCGGTGGTCCACCGTGCGTTTGAAGCCGGCTCGCAAATTGGCCTCCGCGACGAGCTGCGCGAGGCGATTGACGGTTCCGACCTTCTTGATCTCCCGAGCGACCAGGTGCTGCAGGCGCAGAGTTGGACTTTCGCGCATGTGACCATTGCGTCACAAGTTCGTGGCGTTTGCAAGTTTCTTGCGGCGCGGATGTCGATCGCCCCGGATATTTTGAGTTGACGCAAATCGTCATTCTCTGACAAGGCACGTTTACGGTCCACGCTTAAGCTTGTGGCCACCTGCGCGACACCATCTTCGTCCCGGGTTGCGATTTCTGCTATATGGGACGAGGGCGACTTTTGCCAAGCTGATTTCAACGCAAACCAGATGCACACGCAAGTTGAGTTCTTGGCTCGGGAATATTGCCCATGGTGGGAGGGCTCGCCACTGGCGTTGGTTCTCGGGCTAAGCCGTGCTGGCGAGCGTCTGGCTGTGCGGAAAGGAAACAACCCAACCAGAAAGGAAAGTATGAACATCCATCAAAGCACGCGGCCACGCAAAGCACGGCGCAGCAGCCTTCTCCGTGGCTGCCGGCGATTCGTCGTCGATAAGGACGTCCGAGCCGGTCATGCGGCTGAGGGTGAAGTAACTACTCCGAGAGTTACTCGCGGCAGTATCAAGGCCAGTCTCAGCGAGATGCCCGGCGAGTTCGTGCGCAGGCACTCGCAGCCGAGCGGTGAATAGGGGCGCTACCACACGAACCGAGGGCAGAGTATGATCATGGGCAGCGAAACCGAATATGGCATCATGGATTGGTCCCTGGCCAAGGCTAGGTCCATCCAGGAATTCGTCGAGGCGAACCATCCGTACCTGCCCTCGGTGAAAAGTGGTGCGTTCCTCCTTAATGGCGCCCTTATATACCTCGACCATCAACACAATGAGTACTCAACGCCCGAGGTGGAGGATCCCTTGGCGTTGGTCCTCCAGGAATTGGGCGGGAGGTCTACCATGGCGAGAGCGGCGGCCAAAAGCGGCGTTGCGCTCCTGTGTTCAAACGTTGATCCCGCAACCGGCAATACCTTCGGCACTCATGAGAATTATGAGTGCCGGGGGCAATTCAATGCGCAAAAGCAAGCTGAGCTCAGTACGCACCTGATAACAAGGTTGCCTTACTCAGGGGCTGGCGGTTTGGACCCAGACTATCCGGGCGTTCGCGCTGTTCTGTCCCCGCGTGCGTGCCGATTCGCTCGCCCTTCCACCGACGGGAGAAATGTGCGCAAGCCATTCCTCTTCGTCAAATCCGAGTCTCTTTCTTCCGGGGCGCGAGTACACGTCAACCTTTCCGAAAGCTTGCTTAGCCACTCAGCCAGCTACTTGAAGTACGCGACGACGGCCTTGGTAGTCTCGTGCTTGGACGCCGGATTTAAGGTCGGCCCAGGTGCGTTCGCCGGTCCGGCTGTGCGTGTGTTGCGGAAGGTAAACCGCGATACGTCGATCGCTTCGAGATTCTTAATGCAGGATGGCCGCAAGCTCAACGTCTTGGAGATCCAAGAGGTGTTCTTGGAGAACGTATCGAGCAACATCGGCTCGCTACCTCCATGGGCACCGACGGCTCTTGACCGTTGGCGCACAGTCCTTGGAGAACTCAAAGCAGGCGACGCCCGGTTGGGCGGGAAGTTGGACTGGCTCATGTACCTCAAATGCTTGCTCGCTCTTGCCGGAGAATATGGCTACGCGATAAGTGACATCGAGGATATGAATGCCGCCATCTGCGCGTCCGCTTCCGGGCGGATCCAGGGAATTGAAATTGGGCGCTTTTGCGAGTTCCGAGCCGCGGCGAACGAGCTGTACATAAGGCTTCACATCCTCGGCGCAGGCTCCCTTTTCAACCGACTCCAGAACGAAGGCGAATTGGAACACCGGTTACCAGAAATTACGGAGGAACGAATCCATCAGGCATGCGGTCAGCCTCCTGCGGGCCGGGCCGCTAATCGAGCCGAGTTGATCAGACGGTACGGAGGCCGCGAGGGGTTCCATGCAACATGGGACAGTCTTTTCGACAGCGACCGTCGGACCTTGCGAATCCCGGTCTCCGCTTCCTGGGACGGGAACGAAGAATGGGAAGACACGCCGGCGAGTTCCGGACCTGAGCGCGACATTTCCACAAGTTCGCTTCTTCGGAGTGGGAATTGCCAAGAGGTCCTCCAGCGGGTGACCGGGAGATGTCCGGCCCCTTCAGGTCCTGATGCTTGGGAAAATGCGGAAATCGTTTGCCTAGCGTACGCCAGGCTTGGGATGAAGCCTGAGGCAACCCTGGCGATGGTGGAATTAGAACGTCTCGCCGAGCACCGCTTCCAGGCCGTGGCCATTTCAATGTCCGCGAGGAGCAATCTCGGGCTAAGCGTGCCCATCAGCGACATGCTACCTTTGATTCAAAGGGGGGAGAGCGATCTTCAGGGATTCGAGGGCGATGACTATTTCGTTTTTGTGTTCCAGCAGTATAAAGCGCGAGTACTGAGCGTCCAGGGTGATCTGATCGAGGCAGAACGGATGTTTCGAGAAATGCTCACCTTGCCTGAAAACCAAATGCGAACTCGAATGGTCGCTCGGGCTCGATGCTTCCACGCCGAAACCCTGAGATTGCTGGGCCGCGCCGAAGAAGCGAGCGCCGCTTTAATGCCAGCGATCGACCGCCACACGACGGAGCGAATGCTCGGTGATCTTGCCGACCACAGTCTCCCGATGAAAGCCAAACTCGGAACAAGCGAAGAAGGGACGGAGGCTCTCACCCTTGCCGAGGGCATTCAGAGGTTGCTTGGAAACATGCTTGGTCTGGCGCGGGTTCTTTGCCTCAAGGCCAGGCGACTGAAAATAAGGACAGATTTCGCGGAGATTTGTTCCCTCCAACGCGAAGTCACGGCACTCCAAGGCTGCCCGCTCGCCAAGAGGGTCATCGATGGGTGGGAAGAGTGGGTGGGCGGCGGCGATGCCGGGTGCCCAGACGATTATTGGGGATTGTGAAGATGAAACTTCGACCTCAGCGGGGGAAGGGTGTTTTGGAGCAACTCCCTTTGCGCTTGAGCGCGACTTGCGCTGGGCGGATCCTGCTTCATGTCGGCGTCTTCTTGCGTACCCGGCGGAACCTGCGCTGGCACCTCCGGTGCGTTCTGCGGGAGTTGCGGTGGCCTTGGCAGGGCACCCGTCGCCCGTGATTCACGCGACTCGATATGTCACAGGTGCGAACGAACCGGCTGTATCCAAATGAGCGCGATATTCCAAAGCCACACAGCCAATGCGCCGGCCATAATTGCCGCGGTTCTCCGAGGTCAGGCTCGTGGGAAGCACAAGCTCAAGCTGGATCGTCGCTGCTTGCAGAGGCTCAACCAGTATCAACGCTACCTATGCGCTCAGTTCGGAGAGGTAATCACTAAACCCTCCTTCGATTACATCAGCAAGAAACGCGATGACTGGTTGATCGTCGGGGATCATCGGGGCGAGATTGCCGGCGATATTCGTTTAATTATTGAACGGCACGGCATCGGCATCGGAATGTTGGTACTGCACCTGCAGCAACTCCGGGCCGGCCATATCTTGACACGCGTGGTAGCGGATCGCCGCGGCCAGAGCCTCGCCAAACCCACGGAATGCCTCCACGGGGTCCATGGCGAGAACATTTTGTCCATTCCAATCCGGAAGTTCCGCTCTGATTTCAAGAGCCTGGCAGGGCTGAATATCGCGAAGCCCCGCAAAGCATGGAAACAGGATCGCATCATCACACACGAGCGTGACCAAAACCCTTGTTTTTACTGCTCCTGCCCCGAGATAAACCCGGCCGAGGTCGTGGTGGATATTGACGGCCCCCGTCATGGATTATCACGGAATTATACCCTTGGTTTTACTTTCGCACCGTTCGGGAACCCGCTGACCGTCGTGCATTTTCTTGCCTGGGATCGAGCCCACAACCCGCTGAACATGAACCGGACGCCAGTGACGGTTTCGGATCTTGTCAAGTTGACGCAGCAGATCAATCTTTCGGTTCGGAACTTCTTCGCTGAAACGGAAGTGCGCGACTACCCGATCCTCGATGGGATTTCGAATGGGTGGGCAGGAAACACGATCTATCATCAACACTTTCAGTTTTATCAACCCGAATGGCCAGCTCCTGTGGTTCGTGCCCGCCCCGTTGTTGGCGCGCCGATCATTCACCGGGATGACGTGAGGATCCAGCGCCTCCAATGGGCGTCCCCTGTTTACCGTATTCGGGCCGACGATTCACTCAACACCGGCTTGGTCGGCAACGATCTAGCTGGCATCTGGCGTCTCTTGGGGGGTTCCCGCAAAGTCCCGTACAAGCCGTTCCGGGATGGTTATAAACCCGCCGAAAGCGAGAGGGTTCCCGCCCACACCCAGAATCTTTATGTGCCGGGAGGGTTCCTGGGCACCACCGCCTTCCTGCTGTTGCGCGACCGCGAATTGATCAATTTCAACCCCAAGGCGCGCTCCCCGTCGAAGCGTTCTGAGGAATTTCCCCTCCATCCAAAGCACAACATCGGTGTACTAGAAGCCACAGGAACTCTGATCGTCGACGACCGAAAGGCTTTCAAGCAAATGAAACGATGGGCACCTCGGGACATCTCCAGGCAGCTCCAGCAGACAATCGCGGCGGTCACGCCAGAACTAGAAAAAGTGGCAGAGTTTGAAGCCTCGGTGAGAGACCTATACCCTCAATAGGAGCAAGTCACGCTCGCTAGAAATCAATTTACAGCAGCACTCGGGGCCGCCTCGCCGACCCTAAATTGCGACCTCATCCCACCGGCAGAGCTTAGCCATTGCGGGGCAAGAGCATCGGTGAGCGCTAGGTGGAGATTTCTTACCGGGACCAACGTTAGCGCGACAGGTTCTAAGGACCGGTTTGCGACCAGACCATTGCGCTGTTGCGCAAAACCTGCTCAGAACAGCTTTGTATCCCTTTTTGTATCCCGCGCGCCAAAAAATGGTGCCAAAAGGTTCCGTTTGGTTCTTTTTGACCGGGAAGATGGTTCCATGTGATTCCTCACGATTCCAGATGCTTACGCATCATTCAGAGGAGGTATAAGAGAACCTGAATCTAGCGCGTCTGCCAATTCCGCCACGCGGGCATCAATCGTGGGCTCAAATATGCCAAAGCTCGTCCGGAGTGCAAGCCTAGAAAATGAATGAAGGGCGTTTTTCGCAGCCTGCGCAGGCGAGGATTGCAGGCGAGGATTGCGCTGCTACGTGGCCCGTATTATGGTCAGATAGGACGACGATTTCGCTTAACGGCTGCTGGCCCAGCTCGAAAAGGAAAGCCGCGCGCGTCGGACCGCAAAATCTTCGCTCGTGCGAGAGTCCATCGAGAAGCACTTGGGGGACCCCGTGCGGCCGGGGGGCAAATCTGAGCCGCCTCCTTCTGGCGTGTCGTGTTACGACAAGGCGCTACCGATGCTGAGGAGGGCTTGGTCCCGCCACCGCAAGTTGCCGCGTGACCTGGCAACCCACCCGAAACACATGAGAGGTTTTGGTGAGTAATGGCCACGGTTCTACTGAACGGGCGGCAATCCTCAAGATGTAGCCGTAACAAGTCCCCAAAAGCGGCGGTGATGTCAGCGTCCTGCTGGCTCATGCCCGGCGAATCAACGCCACGTTTTATCCATTTCGCGGCGATTTCAAAGCGAAACGGCAAACCGCGCGAGCGGGAGTTTTTACACTGGCGGGTCAAGGAGCAACGGGAGAGGTTCCGTTGGCACATCGCACCGAGGGCGATGGTCTCTGTTTTCTGAAGCTCTCAAACTCGCCCTCAAGAACCGTGGAATCCCGCCGATACGACGTTAGATTGCGTATGCGAGCATTATCGTCATTCGTTGGTCTCTTGCTGTTTGGTCTGGGCACTTTGGGTTGTTGGGTTCTGGGAGGGGGCCGCGTTTCCGCCTTGTTTCACCCGGCGGCGCTTCTTGGTATCGTGATGGGGTCGCTGGGAAGTTCGGTTCTGGTGGTTGACTGGGACGGGATTTTCATACCGAAGTCCAGCCATTGTCGTCTTACACGCGCGGGCCGGCGAAAGCCGCGGAGGTAACCATATTTTGCTCTACGAGCGCCAGTTATCATCCGTTTTTGCCTGACATCCCCCAAATAGCGCGCGAGTATCCCTCCCGTGACGGAAGCGCAATGAGTCAACGGCAGTTAAAGCTCGTTCTGATCCTGGTGGTGGTGGGAATGGCCGCCGGGTTCCTGGTTCTGCTTTTCCAGCCGCCCGCTGCGGTGGTGGCGGAGAAGCGAGTGATGGATTATGCCGCCGAGCGTGCCGCCGGGACGCTGCCCAAGGAGCCGGCCGCGACGGCGTCGTCGCCGTCCACCGAATCCAAGGAACCTGCCATTGGAAAGGTGGACATTGCCGGCAAACTCGCGACATTCGACGGCAAGCCCGGCCCTGAGACCGGGAGCTGGCCGCGGTTTCGCGGCAAGGATTTCAGCAACAGCGTCCAAGGACCGCCGGTGCTGGAGCGCTGGCCGGAGGGCGGTCCGCCCGCGCTTTGGCGAACCAAGGTGGGGCAGGGGTACGCCGGTCCGGTGGCGCGCCAGGGCCGCGTTTTTCTGCTCGATTACGACGAGAAGGAAGAAGGGGACTCGCTCCGGGTATTTTCCCTGGCGGACGGCAATGAGATCTGGCGGCGGACCTACAAGGCGCCGATCAAGAAGAACCACGGATTTTCCCGCACGGTGCCCGCGGTGACGGATGATTACGTGGTGACTGTGGGCCCGCGATGTTTGGTTATGTGCAACCGCCCGGCCACCGGGGAGTTCCTTTGGGGGATGGACCTGGTCGCTGATTATGGGACCGAGGTGCCGTTGTGGTACACCGGGCAATGCCCGTTGATCGATGACGGCGTCGCCGTGCTGGCCCCGGGCGGCAAGGCCCTGTTGATGGGAGTGGACTGCGCGACCGGCAAGATCGTCTGGCAGACCCCCAACCCGGACCACTGGGGGATGTCGCATTCGTCGATCGCCCCGGCGACCTTGCTGGGGCGGAAGATGTATGTGTATTGCGCCAAAGAAGGGACTGTGGGCGTCGCGGCGGACGGTGCGGATCGCGGGCAAGCGCTTTGGCGGACCAGCGCCTGGTCCCATTCGGTGACTTCGCCCTCCCCCTTGCCCCTGGATGATCACCGGATTTTTGTCACCGCCGGCTACGGCGGCGGCAGCATGATGCTGGGATTGAAGGAGGCGAACGGCAAGATCGCGGCCGAGGCGCTTTACGAGCTGGAAAAGACCGTCTTCTCCTGCGAGCAGCACACGCCGCTGGCCTATCAAAACCACCTCTTTGCCGTCCTGCCGAAGGACGCTGGCGAGTTCCGCGCGCAGTTCGCCTGCATGAATCTCGAGGGCAAGGTCGTTTGGACCAGCGGCAAGACCGAGCGGTTCGGACTGGGGCCGTTCCTGCGCGCGGGCGAGGATATTTTTATTCTCGACGATGACGGGACGCTGTCGCTGATCAAGGCCTCGATCACAGGCTACGAGCGCCTGGCGCAGGCGCGGGTGCTGCGCGGCCGCGAGGCCTGGGCGCCCATGGCCATTGTGGATGGCCGGTTGGTACTGCGCGATTTCGAGGAGATGATCTGTCTCGATGTGCGCGCCAATCCTCAATTAACCCTCAACAGCGGAAAGGGATCTTAATGCCTGCGCCAAGTTCGAAAATCACCACGCTGACGCGTTTCGATTTTATCCGCCAGGGCCTCGGCCGGGTGGCGGCCTTCGGCCTGGGCGTGGCGGGCGGGTTGGCCGCCTTCGCGGCCCGCAAGAACAACACCATCTGGCAAATCGATCCGATGAAGTGCACGCAGTGCGGACACTGCGCGACCTCCTGCGTGCTCACGCCCTCCGCGGTGAAGTGCGTGCAATCGTATCCGATCTGCGGCTACTGCCGGCTTTGCTTCGGCTATTTCCAGCCGAATGCTCCGGAGCTGACTTCCGCCGCCGAAAACCAGCTTTGCCCGACCGGCGCCATCGAGCGCAAGTTCATCGAGGATCCGTACTGGGAATACAACATCAAGGAAGACACCTGCATCGGCTGCGCCAAATGCGTGAAGGCCTGCGAGATGTTTGGCAATGCGTCGTTTTACCTGCAGGTTCGGCACGACCGGTGCGTCAACTGCAACGACTGCTCCATCGCCCGGCAATGTCCGTCGGATGCCTGGGTGCGGCTGCCCGCCAGCGATCCCTACCTGCTCAAACACAAGTCGCGCTCCAAGACGCCGCTCAAAATCGAACTCCCGCAATGGAACGAGCAGAAAAGCTAGCTCGCGTGTTTCACGCTGAAATGCGGCGCGACGGCAGCGCAGGCAGCCTCGCCGGCGAGTTCTGGCGGCGTCTCGCGGCCAAGTCGCGCCGCCCTCTCTTTCTCTTCCTCCTCGTGGCATTCGCGATGGGTGTCCTCAGCTTGGTCACAAACGCCTCCGCGGATGAAATGCGCTTTCCCGCTCCGGCCTTCACCAGCGGTTACAAGCTGCCGGAAACCACCGTTCCGGAGCCTACTTCGCAGGCCAAGCAGTGGATCGATGTCGTGGCGCTGGTGGCGGCCTTGAGCCTGGCCTCGTGGCTGGCGGTGAAGAAACGGACCCGCAAGGGCCTCTTCACCCTGATGATGTTCAGCCTGCTCTATTTCGGGTTCATCAAGCAAGGTTGCGTCTGCCCGATAGGCTCGATCCAGAACGTCACTCTGTCGCTCTTCAATTCGAACTACGCCGTGCCGGCTACGGTGTTGATCTTCTTTCTCGCGCCCCTGGCGTTCGCGTTGTTCTTCGGGCGCGTGTTCTGCTCGTCGGTCTGCGCGCTGGGCGCGATTCAGGACCTTGTCATCCTCAAGCCGATCACCCTGCCGCGGAAACTCACCATCGGCCTGAGCATGATTCCCTACGCCTACCTCGGCGTCGCCATCCTGTTCGCCGCCACCAACGCGGGCTTTGTGATCTGCCGCTACGACCCGTTCATCGGTTTCTTCCGCCTGAGCGGCAACGCCCCCTATCTCTACCTTGGCGCCGGCTTCTTGCTGGCGGGAGTGTTCATCGCGCGACCGTACTGTCGCTTCTTCTGTCCCTACGGAGTGCTGCTCGGCTGGATGTCGCGGTTTGCGCGGTGGCACCTGACCATCACGCCTACCGAGTGCGTGAACTGCCGCCTCTGCGAAAAGTCCTGTCCGTTTGATTACGTGGAGAAGCCCAACCTCGGCCTGGCTCGCGAGAATCGCGCGGTCGGCGCGCAGCGGCTCGGCTACCTGTTCTGCATGCTGCCCTGCTTGATCCTCCTCGGCGGGTGGGTGGGGCACCGGCTCTCGATTCCCATGTCGCGTTATAACCACTCGGTGATGGTGGCGGAGAATCTCCTCGTGGAAAAAGCGCACCCCGACCTCAAGCCTTCGCTGGAGACCACCACCTTCCGGACGCAGGGCACGCCCGAAGCCAAGCTCATGGCCGAAGCGCAGCTCGCGCGGTCGCGGATGAACGTCGGCGGCTGGCTGCTGGGCGGCCTGCTGGGGCTGATTTTCGGGGCCAAGCTGCTCGGGGTTTCGGTCTCGCGCGGGCGGAAGGACTACGAGGTGGACAAGGCGCATTGTTTCAGTTGCGCCCGCTGCTGTCCGTATTGCCCGAGCGACGCGATTCATAAGGGCAATTTCGCGCCCGGCAACCCGGCTTATGATGGCGCCCTGGCGCTGGCGAAGCAGCAAGGCACCACGCCCGAGGCCATCGCCAAGGGGAAGTCCGCATGAGAATCGTCGTCCTCGAACCCGATACCAAGTCGGCGCCCTACCAGGTCCTCCGCGTGACCGGCTATGTGGCCGCGATCTTCTCGCTGATTGTCTGCATCCTGCTGATCGCGAACAACGTCAGCGTCAGCCGCCTCGACCCGGTCCACTCGCCGGCCCTGGCCAAGCTTGTGGACGAATTAAAGGCCAATCCCCGCGATGCCGCCCTTCGCGAGGAGATTCGCGAACTCGACCTGCTCACTCGCCGAGCGTTCTTCACCAGCCAGCACTTCACCCATGTGGGCGTGGCGCTGCTGGTGGGCGGACTGGCGGTGATGGTCATTTGTTTCAAGACCCTGAATGCCTACCGGGCGGTTCCACCGTATCCGGATTCCGGCGATCCCAAGCAGGACCTGGCAGCGACGGCGTTGTGGGCGAGGAAATCAATCACCGCGGTTGGGCTGGCGCTGCTCGGGTTCGCCCTGGTGCTCGCCTTGCCGTGGAAGAGCCCGCTGGATGCGCCTCCGGCGCAGGCGCCAGCCGCCGTTCAGGCATCCCCGAAGGCGACGTCCGCAGCGCAAGCCGCAACGAAACCCGCGGCTCCCCCGGCCCCCGCCGCCGCTTGGCCGTCCCTGGAGGAACGCCTGGTCCAGTGGCCTGGATTCCGCGGCGCCGGCGGCGGTCTGGCCCGCGCCGGCAAAGTCCCGACGAGCTGGGAAGCCGAAAAAGGCGCCGTCTGGAAGAGCGATGTGGCCCTGCCGGGGATGAACTCGCCGGTAGTCTGGAAGGATCACGTGTTTCTCTCGGGCGCGGACACCAACTCGCGCGAGGTCTATTGTTTCAATGCGGCTACCGGCGCGTTGCGCTGGAAACAGAGCGTCGCTCCGATTTCCGCCGCTGCGAAAAAGGGGCTCAAAGTGGCCGACTACACCGGTTACGCCGCCTCGACCATGGCCACGGACGGCGCACGCGCCTTTGCGATTTTCGTGGATGGCGAAGTGGCCGCGTTCACCTTTGACGGCAAGCCGTCCTGGCAGCGCAGCCTCGGGTTGCCGGAGAATTCCTATGGCTACGCGTCGTCGCTTGCGGCGTTTGAGGACCTGTTGATTGTCCAGATGGATCGCAAGAATGACAGCTTTGTGGCGGGGATTGACGCGGCCACGGGGAAGGATCGTTGGAAGACGCCTCGCGCGTTCGGCCCTTCGTGGGCCACCCCTCAGATCTTCTCAGGGCCGCAGGGGCCGCTGTTGGTCACGGCCGCAAACCCTTGTGTCGTTGCCTATGATCCGCGAAGCGGCAAGGAACTGTGGCGGGTGGAGTGCCTCAAGGACGCCGAGGCGGCGGTCAGCCCCTTCTATGCCGACGGCATCCTCTATGCCACCTCCGAAGCCTCCGGCCTCACCGCCATCGACGTCGCGACCCAAAAGGTCCTGTGGAAGAAGGAAGAGGGCGCGCCGGGCATCTGCACCCCGCTGGTCAGCAACGGCTTGATGATTTTCGGACTCACCGACGGAGGCATCTCCTGCCTTGACGCGAAGACCGGAAAGGAACTCTGGCATAAGGACACGGACGACGGCATCTTTGCCTCGCCCGTGTTGGTCGGCGAAAATGTTTATTTGGTGGATCACGCGGGCAACGTGCAGATCTTTAAAGCCCAGGGGAGCGGCTATCAGGCCGTGGGTTTGGGGGTGGTGGGCGAGACGGTCTTTGCCACCCCGGCGGTTGTGGGTAACGGCCTGTTTATCCGTGGGGTCAACCACCTTTACCGATTTGGATCATGAGTGAATGCGTTACCAGCGAGTGTCGCGGGGCCTGTCGGAGCAACGGCAAGCCCGGGGGCGAAGTGACGTTCGACCTCGCGGAGGTGGACGCCATCGTGGCGAGCATCGGACGCCGGCCGGAGGATCTCATCCCGCTGCTGCAGGCAATCCAAAAGCGCTATAACTACCTGCCCGCGGCGGCGCTTGAACGGCTTTCGCAGATCACGGAGATCGCGCCGGATGCCATCACGGGCGTTTCGACCTTTTACTCGCAGTTTCGGCATCACCCCGTCGGCAAGCATGTCATCAAGACCTGCACCGGCACGGCCTGCCATGTCAACGGAGCGAACATCCTGTATGACACGTTCCGGCAGCAACTGAAGATACCGAACGGCGAGCACACGGATCCCGACGGCGAATTCACGGTGGAGGAGGTCGCCTGTCTCGGTTGCTGCATGCTGGCCCCCGTCGCGCAAATCGACGACGTGATCTACGGCCAGATCGAGACGTGGAAGGTTCCGGATCTGATCGAGGATTTTCGCGCTTCGGAGAAAGCTCGCGCCGTTGCCGGAGGGAATGGGCGCGCATTGGCGGCCCGGGATTCCATCGGTGAAGCGCGCATTTGCCTCTGCTCCAGTTGCGTCGCGGGCGGCTCGCGGCTGGTTTACGAAGAACTGCTGCGCCAGGCCGAGAAACTGGAGCTGCCGGTGAAGGTCAAGGACGTGGGTTGCACAGGCATCTCGTTCGATACGCCGCTCGTGGAGTTTCAGCTCTATAACGACCATCGCTATCGGTACGGCAAGGTGAATCCGGTGGATGCGCGCGACCTGTTGCTGCGCCATTTCCGGCCCGTCTCCTGGTGGAAACGCGCCGGCGCCCGAATGTATCACACCTTGGAAACGTTCTTCACGGACGAATCCTGGGCGCCGCCCACGCGCTACTCGCAGGATGTGCGCCAGGGCGTCGAGAAGGCGTACGTGGGCTCCCAGGTTCGGCTCGTCACGGAGCATGCCGGCGCGCTCGACCCGCGCAGCATCGACGACTACCTTCAGCATGAGGGTTTCAAGGCGATGGAGTTGGCCCTGAAGCAGCGCAAGCCCGAGGAGGTGATTGCGGAAATGAAGGCGAGCGGCCTGCGCGGCCGCGGCGGCGCGGGTTTCCCCACCGGCCTTAAATGGGAGCTGGCCCGCGCGACGCCCAGCGAGGTCAAGTACGTCATCTGCAATGGAGATGAAGGCGATCCCGGCGCGTTCATGGATCGCATGATCCTCGAGTCCTTCCCGTACCGGGTGTTGGAGGGCATGGTGATCGGCGCGTACGCCGTCGGAGCGCATGAGGGTTTTCTCTATATCCGGGCGGAATATCCCCTGGCGACGCAGCGGATACGCGACGCGATCCAGGTTTGCGAGCAGCGCGGCTTGCTGGGCGACAGCCTCATGGGCACCGGTTTCAATCTGAAACTGAAAGTCGTCGAGGGCGCGGGAGCGTTCGTCTGCGGCGAAGAAACGGCCCTGATGTCGGCGATCGAAGGCGGCCGCGGCATGCCGAGTTTTCGCCCGCCTTATCCCGCGCAGTCCGGCCTTTGGGGCAAGCCGACCTGCATCAACAACGTGGAGTCGTTTGCTTCCGTGCCGTGGATTATTCGGAATGGCGCCAAGGCGTTCGCCGCCTATGGCACCGAGAAGAGCAAGGGGACCAAGACCTTCGCGCTGGCTGGGAAGGTGCGCCGCGGCGGGTTGATCGAAGTGCCGATGGGCATGACGATCCACGAGATCGTGAACGACATCGGCGGCGGCGTGCCGGAGGGACACAAGCTCAAGGCGGTGCTGATGGGCGGCCCCTCGGGCGGCTGCGTGCCGGCGCGCCTGGCGCATACCCCCGTGGACTACGAGGCCCTGAAATCGGTCGGCGCCATCATGGGTTCCGGCGGCATGGTTGTGCTGGACGACTCGGATTGCATCGTTGATATCGCCCGCTACTTTCTCTCCTTCACCCAGGACGAATCCTGCGGCAAATGCACCCATTGCCGGATCGGCACCAAGCGTATGAAAGAGGTGCTCGACCGCCTGTGCAGCGGCAAGGGACGCAAAGGCGACCTCGAAACGCTGGAGGCCCTTTCGAGCATCACGATTGACGGCAGCCTCTGCGGCCTGGGCAAGACGGCCCCCAACCCGGTGCTTTCCAGCCTGCGCTATTACCGCGACGAATACGAGGCGCACATCCAGGGCAAATGCCCCGCGCGCAAGTGCAAGGCGCTGGTGCAGTATTTTATCACCGACACTTGCTTCGGCTGCACGCGCTGTTCGCAGATGTGCCCGACCGATTCCATCCCCATGAACCCCTATCACCATCACGTGATCCAGGAATCCACCTGCACGCGGTGCGACATCTGCAAGCAGGTGTGCCCGGTCAACGCCATTGAAGTAATCCCGATGTGAAGCTGACCATCGACCACCGAGAACTGGAATGCGAGGGCGACCTCTCGCTTATGGAAGCGGCTCGCCGCCTGGGCATCGAAATCCCCGCGCTCTGCTACCGCGAGGGCTACGATTACTTCACTTCCTGCATGATGTGCGTGGTGAAGGACAAGAAGAGCGGAAAGACGCTGCCGGCCTGCTCCGCCCGCGCCGCCGACGGCATGGTGATCGAGACCCAGAGCGACGAAATTCGCGCCTTCCGCAAATCCACCCTCGAACTGCTGCTGAGCGACCACTTGGGCGATTGCGAGGCGCCCTGCCAGCGGCTGTGCGGCGCGCATAACGAGGTGCCGCAGATCATCCGCGACATCAAGGCCGGCCAGATGGACGCCGCCGTGGCCCACCTGCGGCGCGATATGGCGCTGCCAGGCGTCCTCGAACGGTTCTGCCACGCGCCCTGCGAGAAAGGGTGCCGGCGCGGGCTCGTGGATGAAAGCGTTTCCATCCGCGCGCTCATGCGCCATGCCGCCGAATGGGACATTAAGAACGCGGAACCGTATGCGCCGCCCTGCGCGCCGCCGTCCGGCAAACGCGTGGCCATCATCGGCGCCGGGATGACGGGTTTGTCCACCGCCTATTACCTCGCGCTGCTGGGGCATGCGTCGGTCGTCTTCGAGCGGCAATCGCGCGTGTTGCCCCGCCTGCGCTCCGAACATAGCCCCGAGGTGCTGCCGGACTGGGTGGTGGAGGAGGAGGTCCGCTTGTTGCATCGGCTCGGCATCGAAATCCGCGCCGGCGTGAAGATCGGTACTGATATTTCCCTGGCGGACATTCGCGGCCAGTTTTCCGCGGTGGTGGTCGCCTGCGGCGCGGTCCCGATCGAGGAGTTGGAGTCACTGGGCGTGCCGGGAACGGCCAAGGGCGTTATCGCGGATGCGAACACGTCCAAAACTAAGATTGAGGGGGTGTTCTCGGCCGGGAGCGCGGTGAAGCGGGATATGCCCATCTTGCGGACCGTCCAGCAGGCCAAGGCGATGGCCGCCTGCATCAGCCAGGCGCTGAACGGCCAGGAGTTGGCGGGACTGGTCGAGATGTACAACCACATCATGGGCCGCCTGCAGCCCGAGGAATTGAAAGTTTTCGCCAGCCACGCCTCGCCGATCCCGCGCGTGCGCTCCGCCGACGCCGGCCACGCGCCTTACTCGAACGAGGCCGCGGGGCTGGAGACCGGCCGCTGCATGCACTGCGACTGCCGGGCCAACCACAACTGCAAGCTGCGGCTCTACAGCGACCAATACGACGCGGCGCAGTCGGCGTTCAAGGGCGAAGAACGCGCGACTTACGCGCAGGTGAACCGCGACACCGGCGTGCTCTACGAGCCGGGCAAGTGCGTGAAGTGTGGTCTCTGCGTGCGGGTCACCAAGAAGGACGGAGAGAAGTTTGGCTTCACTTTCGTCGGCCGCGGCTTCGAAGTAAAAGCCGCCATCTCCCTGGACAAGTCGCTGGAGCAAGGCCTGGAAAAAACCGCCGGCAAAGTCGTGGAAGCCTGCCCCACGGGCGCGCTGGCCAATGCGGAGGAGTGAGTATCGTGAAAATCCAATCAAGACTCGGTATAATGCAACCATCATGAGCGCTAAGAAGGCAGGACAATGGCGACGTCGCGGATTCCTTGGCGGAGCCCTGGTAGCGGCCGGCGCGGCTGCCGGATGGGCGGTCTCGCGGTTGGTCGACCCGCAGGCCCGCGTGAAGCGCAACCCGGCGAAGCCGGACGATCGTTTCGTCTATGACATCAGCGAATTTGAGGAAACCGCGCCCCAGCTCCTGCTCTACGATGACGCCCGCGAGTTCTCCACGGGGCTCGCGGAGGCCAAGCGCATCGCCAACTGGGACGGCCAGGGCATCGTGGTTGGCGGGGATAATTCGCTGGTCATCTTCGCCGCTGACGGAACCCGGCTCAAGCGGTGGCCCACGGAAGCCACCCCCTATTGCCTTCTGCCGCTGGGCAAAGAGGCCCTGCTCGTGGGCTACTCAAACCGTTACGCCATCCTCGATGCCGACGGGAAGGAGCAGTTCCAGTCTCCCAACCTCGGCCGCCGCACGTATCTGACCAGCGCGGCGGCCTGCCAGGATCGGTTATTCCTGGCCGACGCCGGCAATCGCGAAGTCCTCGTCTGCGACCGGAAATCCGGCGAAACGCTCGAACGCTTTGGGAAGAAGGACACCGACCGCGGCAACCCCGGGTTCAACATCCCCAGCCCCTATTTCGCCCTGGCTGTGGCTTCGGACGGCAAGCTCCGCGTCGCCAACACCGGGTTGCTCCGCGTGGAGACCTACACGCTCGACGGCCGCTTCGTTTCCTCCTGGGGCGAACCCGGCATGAAGATCGACCGCTTCTGCGGCTGCTGCAATCCGGCTTACTTCACCCTCACTCCTGCCGGTGACTTTATCACCAGCGAGAAGGGCCTCGCCCGGATCAACGTCTATGCGGCCGACGGCCGTTTCAAGGGCGCCGTGGCCGGTCCCAACATGCTCGTCGCCGACAAGGAACTCGCCAAGCGCGCCTGCGCCGATTGCAGCGTGGGCGCCGGTTTCGATGTCGCCCTCGCCGCCAATGGCGATGTTCTCACCCTCGACCCTTACCGTAAAGTTGTGCGCCGCTTCCGGCCCAAGAACGTCTCATGAGCCCTTCCGCCTCTCTCGACCGCCGGCAGTTCCTGAAGTCGGGCGCTCGTTACGCCCTGCTCACCGGTCTGGGCTGCTTGGCCGTCGCCAGCGAAGCCAAGCGCCGCCGCCTGGAGAATGATCCCCACTGCGTCCAGCTTTGGACCTGCGCCGACTGCGCCGAGTTCGGCGATTGCGCGAAACCCAAGGCGCGGGACTTCCGGCAGGCGCAACGGTAGGCCAGCCCGCGACCAAGGCAACCTGCGGGCCAGAGGCTTTGAACCGCTGCTGGGCCTAAGGACCTTGATGGTGATGGGCGGGGGGTGAGCCGGTTTGCGCCTTTTCTAAACGCCCAGTTTCCGCGTCCTTAGCGCGCTCCAGCACCCGGCAGGTCGATGCCACCGGGGGCGGCTCAGGGACGGAACACCAGGACATTGTAGGCCATGCCCACCGGCATGGCGGCGCCGTCCTCATGGTAGATGATCCAGTGACCGTTGTTGTAATAAACCCCGATCGGATGCGTTTCCGATATGTTGTCCTGGCTCCAGTTGTGAGTGATAAAGAGCAGGGCGCCGGGGGCGCCGTCGGTGTAGGGGTTGCTGATGACTGTGGCAAAGGCGGCGGCCGAGGCCGCGATCGTGGCGGTGGTGGCTTTATGGACAAAAACTGGGGTGCTGGTTCCAACGCCCGCGCCCGTGACCTTAATGCCGCCGCTCGCCAGTTCGAGGTTGTTCGTGTCGGCGTTGATGAGCACCCCGCCAGTGGCGCGAACGGCGAACTGGTTGGTCACGTTTGAAACGAAATCCGCATCGGTGGTGTCCGCCCACACAAAGGCGCCGTCCGCCATCGCCTTGGCCCGCCGCCCGGCGGCAAAGCTGTAAGCCCCGGCGGCCCTATTGGTATAACCGCCCGGCACGGCGGCGCACCAACCATTGGCGATATTGCCGTAGCCGCCGCCGATGGATCCCACGTTATCCGCGTTGTTCTGGAGTCCGCCCGCAATCGTGGAGATATAGCCTGCGTAATTGGCCTTGCCGCCGCCCACGGCGCCCCACATGTTAAGGGTCTCGTTGTAGGTGCCCCCGCCGATGGTCGAGGAGATCCCGTAAGCCCAGTTCGCCGCCCCGCCGCTCACCGTCGAGTCCCATTCCAAGGCCCAGTTCTCATAGCCACCGCCCACGGTCGAAGTTAAGCCATCCGCGCGATTAAGCTCGCCGCCGGCGACGGTCGAGTAACCGCCCGTGGCCCAGTTGCTGTAGCCGCCGCTGACCGTGTCGCCGAGGTTGGTCGCCACGTTCAACGCCCCGCCGCCGATGGTGGAAAATACGCCGGAAGCGAGGTTGTTCGAGCCGCCGGCGATCGTGGCGCAATCGGCGCTCGCCGCGTTCAGCGTCCCGCCGCCAATGATCGAATACCAGACGCCGACGGTAACTTGATTGCTTGCGCCGCCGCTGACCACCGAATACCGGTCTCCATCGCCCAGCCGGTTCCCCTGGCCGCCTCCGATGTAGTTGTACGGGGCCGAAGCGCCTACGTTATTGGCGCGGCCGCTGCCGATCCCCGACCACCACGTGTAGCTGGACAGGCTGTTGCCGTAACCGCCGCCGATGACGTTGAATTGCGCATTCGCATCCATCCAGTTTTGATTGCCGCCGCTGATCGTCGAGTTGTCCGTGGTCGCCGCCAGGGTGTTGGCGTAGCCGCCGCCGATGGTGGCGTAATTCACTCCCGCGGCGATGGAGGCGCCTTGGCCGCCCAGGATGTTCACCCCGCCCGCCGGGGTCGGCTGCAGAACGAGGCCGGCCGCGCCGTTGACCTGGAGTTGCAGCGGTTGATTATCCGTAGTGCCCAGGAAGTTGACGCCCGGGATGGTATCCGCGTTTCCGGCCAGCGACCATGCGGGCGGCGGCAGCGTCGGCGGCGTCGGCGGCGTCGTCCACAGCAGCGATGAGCCGTTAAAGCTGAGCACCTGCCCTGCGGCGGGCGCGGTTGGGGTGCCGAGTTGCGGCGCATTGACCCCCGCGGCGGCCACGTTGCTCGCCAGCAGAGCCGCCCCGGCGGTGGGCGCGTAGAGGGCGTAAGGAGCGGGGGTGATCGGCTGGCGCGGCGCCAGGCTCGCGAAGGCGGCGGAGGGGGCATTGGTTCGGACCCAGATTTCCAGCCAGCGCGCCTCGCCGCTCATCGCCCCTGACCCGAAATCCAACATCACCGTGAACTGCCCGTTGCTCACCGGCTGCGCGTAAACCACGGACGCCGAGGAGATCTCCGTGCCCGACAGGGGGTCGTCGTAGAGTTTGAATCCGAAGTCGTAGTTGCCGTTGGCGGGCCCGCCGCCGTCGGCAAGCCGGCCCTGGTAGGTGAAGGCCGTCCCGAGCGGAGCGGGGGCGGCGAACGTACTGGACCACGCCAGGAGGGCGGTTCCGAGGAGATACCGGTTACTTTTCATGATAGTTGAACTCCTTTCTGCTGATGGCGGCTGATTCTGGCGCGGTTCCGCGGTTGACCCGGCTGGAGGAGGGCGATGAGGGCGCTGAGAGCGCGCCGCCGTGGTCCCGTCCCTCCCAAGGGTATTGTTAGCGCGCCCGTGATATCCGCGCTTCGTTCCCACACCCGTTCACCCCGCCCTGCCAGCGGAATGACGAGCTTGTGGAACCCGTTCATGAATCCCAATTATACAACCACGAAGCTGAATTTGACAAGTAAATTATCTAACGAAACGGGGCCTTGAACGGGCGGGCCCTTTTGGCGGGTAAGAGCCGCTTGACGCTCGGCTCGTTGAGACGTAAGTATGCTTATATGGAAAGGCGCTCTCTCAAAAGCATCGAATTGCTGGCGATTATTGGCGTGGTTTCGGCGCTGGGAGTTTTGCTGGTGTCGGCTTCCAGCGGAACGAGGCGCGGTCCGCGGGAGTTGGCCTGCCTGTCCAACACGCGGCGGTTGGTGGAGGCGTGGCAGATGTACGCCCGGGACAACAGTGACGCGCTGCTCTGGGCTCACGGCTCCCGCTCGAATACGGCTCCCTATGTGTGGTCGGGTCCCGCTGGATACCCCTGGGACATTGCCCCGGAGATACCCTCGAATCGGGGGAATTGGGACCGCGCCAACACCATCGGGCGAAGTCCCCTTTGGCCATATTGCGGGAAGTCGGCGGAGCCGTGGCATTGCCCGGCGGACAGGTCCACCGGCGTCACGCCCAGTGGCGCGCGCGCGCCCCGGCCGCGGAGCTATTCCATGAATAGCTGGGTGGGCGGCGACGGAGATGCCGCTCCTCTCTACCAGGTCTGGAGCGCGGATCAGCCTTGGGTGGTTTACCGCAAGCTCAGCGACTTCACTCGGCCGGGTCCGGCCAGCACCTGGGTCCTTATGGATGAGCACCCCGACAGCATCAATGACGGTTCTCTGGTGGCGCAGATGAGAGGCTATACGGGCGCGCCGAATGACCGGGAGGAAATCATCGACTTCCCCGGTAGCGCGCACGGACACGGCGCCGGCACGGGGTTCGCGGACGGTCATTCGGAAATCCATCAGTGGTTGGACGCTCGGGTTTTCAAGCCTTCCTTAATCATGCCGTCGCTCCTGCCGAACAGCCCGGATGTCTTCTGGCTCCAGGACCATTCCACGCGCCTGCGTTGATCGGGCGTATCCGGAGCCAACCCAGAGAGCGCCGTCGCGGCTAGCCGCGCCACACTACTCCCTGGCTGCGCCTTTCATAACGGATTCCTTTTTTGCTTGTTTTTCGAGTGCGATCTCCTAAGGTGGTCGGTATGAACGCCGCCTGCATTTACTCAGCCGAGCCCGGCGTGTACGGGCTTAATGGATGCAGCTTATGAAATCCGCAATCTTTTTCGCGCCCGCGATCCTCTGCGCGGCGATTTCGTTTCAGGCGCTGGTCATCGCCGCCCGCGCTGATCCCTCCTGGTCGCGGTCCTTGTTTTATGCCTTCCTGCCCGCGTGTTTTCTGCTGATGGCGGCCACGTTCGTTCACATGAGCCGGGACATCTCGCGGTTGCGCCGCCGACTGGCCCGGCTGGAGCGCAAGGCCTTTCCCGATTCCTGGCCCGATAAGCCAAACGCTCCCGGACATCCGCCCGCCTCAGAGACCGGCGTCCATGACGCTACCTTCCTTGCCGACTCGGACCATCCGTCCCTCGGATCGGGAGCCGGACGGTAAGAGGGCTTTGCCCCAGTCTCTACTACCGAGCCATCAGCTTGGGGGTCAGCAACCACTCCAGAACGGCGCATCGGGCCGGTTTGAGCGTCTCCGCGCTTAGCTTGCAGAGCCCGCCCTTCTTTAGAACAATCCCAAGTCGCAAATTTCCAGTGGTCAGGAGCGAAACCAACTCGCTGAGACCAGGCTCGTGCCCCACGAGCAAAACCGCTTGCGGCCGCGGGTCGAGTCGGTTGAGGCACTCAACGACCCGCTTGGGACTGCCCTCGGGGGCGAGACAATCGGCCAGTTTCAATCGATCCCGCGCATGGAACTCGCGCGCCACGATCCGCGCCGTCTGCCGAGCCCGGAGGCAGGGGCTGACCAGGATGACATCGAACGCAAGCCCCATCGCTTTCATCCCCTGGGCCGTCGTCCGCATTTTACGTTTTCCCTCGCCAGTGAGCGGGCGCTCCGCGTCTTCGGGAAAAGCGAGAGCGTCCCGATCCATGGCCAAGCCGTGGCGCAAGCAATAGAGGTCCATAATCAATATTTGATGGGTGGCGGGGAATGCTCAAAAGCCCCGTCGGGCGTTAGGGCTTCCCCGGACGCGCGAGATTGCCGTCGAACGGGGCGCGGACAGGGCGGGTCGGGGCCAGAACTCAAAGAGTTGGCCTGTCTCGCGCAGGCAAGCTTCGATAAGTTGCTGGCGGCGGCGCGACAATTCTTTCGCGAAGTCCCCCGCCAGAGGGGGCTCGATCGGATGTTTGGCCAGGAAGCGTTCAAAACCTTGGGACAAGACATCCGCGTCCTGGACTTCCCCCAACGAAGTTTGATACCGGTGCATGCCGTCGACGACGGCCTGGTTCCCAGTGGGCATAAACCCCGCCAGGGTCTCGGCCATGTAGCGGAACTTCTTGAAGGCGACGCGCGTTCGATGGATGGTCTCCGGAGCAGCCGGGTCAATTTGCGTTTGCAATTCCACCACCCGCGCGAACGCGCGGGTGGTGGAGCGCAACAGCAGTCCAGCGCCCCGACGCCCGCCATAATGACCGCGCCTCGCCCGAACCGCCGCCGCGGCGAGTTCGATGAGTTCGTCCAACCGATCGGTTCGCGCCTTGCGGACGGCCTTATGGGCCGAGGCGGTCGCGCGTTTCAGACGCCGCCGCAGGTACGCGCTGAAGGGGCGCGCCGCCGCGAACGACTTGCGCAGGCGTTTGACGACCGGCAACTGCACGTGGACGTCCCGCAAGCCAGCAAAAATCTCAAGGTGGTCTTTGAGCGCCCGGTGGGTCTTGAGTGCGGCTTTGGCTGGGACCAGACCATCGAGCAATTCCAAGGTCGAAAGCAGCTGTCGCGCCTCCACGCGGAAATTGTGAATGGCCTCCTCCGAAGGGTCCTTCTGGCAGCGTTCGAGCCTTCGGCCATACTTTTTCCACTGCTTGCGCAAGGACCTTTCCAGCCGCCGCACGCAGTCGGCGGGCAGGTCGCCTGCCAGGATGGGCGCGGACGCCGGCGTGTGGCCGTTCGTGGCGAAAGATGGTCGCGCGGTCTTCATGATCCCTGCCAGAAGGCAGCCCAAGAGATTAACCCTAATCACGCTCCATTTCAACCTCGACGGGGACACCTCGGCGGGGCATTGGGCTCGCCCATCCCGACGATTGTGGTATAGTCTGGCCCATGAAATTTGCTTTGCCCCGGTCTGCTTCACTCGCTCTCGGGATGTTGCCCGCCGTCCTGGCGGCGGGGCCGATCCCCGACACGCCGTTCTGGCAGGACGTGGCGGTTCGGATTCGCCATGCCCCGGAATTGACCAACGCGGTTTTCAAGAAGGTCCGCGTGGACAAGGAAAATACGGTGTATGTGCTGACGGACAAGGGGGTTGCTCGGCTGTTCGACGATACCCTGGCGCTCGACCATAGTTATCGGCCTCTCGCCGGAAAGATCCCCCAAGACATCGCGCTTACCGCGCAGGGTAACCTGGCCTACCGCTTAGACGGCGGCTGGATCTCGAACGGCGCGGAGGACTGCCAGGACCGGGGGATTAGGCCTCCGGGCGTGGACGCGCCGCCGGAGTTAAAAGCGCGTCCGGATATGCCCTGGCCCGAGTTGACCTCGCGGATGGCCGTGCCGGGTGGAACGTGGTACGGCACGACTCGCGGGGCCTTCTTCGAGCGCGACGGGATCGACGCGCCCTACGCCACGCCCGCCGCGCCCGGCATCGAGCCGCCGCGCTTCCGCTATTACGCCAGCCGCCGCTGGTTGCGGGACGATTATGTGCTTGATGTGGCGGTGGACCAGGATCGCCAGGTCTGGTTGCTCACGCGGACGGGGTTGAACAAGCTCGAATTCCGCCAAACCACCCTCGCGGCGAAGGCCGATTGGTTCCACCGCAAGATTCGGTCGCGCAACATGCGCTACGGTTTTACCGCCGAACGCCGCCTGCTCGCGCCCGGCGACCTCGCCTCCAGCGAAATGATCGATACCGACAACGACGGCGGCTGGACCAGCTATTATATCGGCTCGCTCGGAGCGCGTTATGCCGTCACGCGCGAGGAGGGGGTCCGTCGGCTGGCTTGGGAGTCCTTTGCCGCCCTCGAACGCCTGCAAAGTTTGCACACCAACACCGGTTTTCCGGCGCGGACCTTTGAGCGCAAGGGGTTCAAGTTTTCCGACCCGGAGCGCTGGCGCGATTCGCCGGATCCCGGCTGGGAATGGAAAGGGCACACCAGCAGCGACGAGATTTGCTCGCAGACCTTCGCCCACGCGGTGATGTGGGAGTTGGTGGCCGCCAACGCGGCCGAGCGCGGCCGCATCGCCACGAATTTCACGCGCATCGTGGATCACATCCTCGAGCACAACTTGTACCTCGTGGACGTTGACGGCCAACCGACGCTCTGGGGGCGGTGGAATCCCGAATACGTGAACTGGTACCCGCCGACGATTCACGACCGCCAGCTCAATAGCGCCGAGCTCACCGCCAGCTTGCAACTGGCCTTTGCGATGACCGGCAACGCGCGCTACCGGGACAAGGCCTTCGAGATGTTCGCCCAGCACGGGTATCTGACTAATATCCTGAGTTCGTTGAAGCTCGTCGCCCGGACGGTCGGATACGTGCATCAGGGCAACGACATGGGTGACGAGTGGAACCACAGCGACGACGAGTTGGCGTTTTTTATTTACTGGCCCTTGGTCCGGTTCGCTTTCACCGACGAGCTGCGCGCCAAGTATCTCGGCGTCGTGCGCGAGCACCTGGAGATGGAGCGGTCCGAATGTTACCCCATTTGGAACTTCATCGCCGCCGCGTGCGGGTTAAAAGAGGTCGACGCCGCCGGTTCGGTGTGGACGTTGCGCGGCGCGCCGTTGGACACGATCGCCTGGCGGGTGACGAATTCGCATCGGCGGGATCTCACCAAGCTGCCGCCCAATTTCAGGGGAACCCAACTGAAGGAACTGCTTCCGCCGGGCGAACGCCTCATCGCGCGCATCAACACGCAGCCGTTCATCCTCGACCAGGGAGATGACGCCACCGACTTCCCGGGGGACGAATTCCTCTTGGGCTATTGGCTTGGCCGGCAGGTGGGCGCCATCGCCGCGCCATGAAGGAGCGGGGCATTTCCGGAGAAATCAAGGGTACAGGGGCTCGAATGCTATCGGCTGGCACAACCAGGACCTTGGCGATTTTTGGCGCCCCGCAAGGTAAAGCTTGCCAAATCTGGTTGCATCCGTAGATTTATCGGCTCATTCAAAAATATGATTTTATTGAGATTGAATGCGATGCTGGCGATGATGCCGCCGCCGCAAACGGGAGGCCAGGGGGGGGCTCCCGCCTGGACGAGCTTTGTGCCGCTCCTCCTGCTTTTAGTCGTTTTTTACTTCGCCCTCATCCGTCCGCAACAAAAAAAGGCCAAAGAACATACGCAGATGCTCAAAGCCATCCGGCCCGGCGATAAAATCATCACGAGCGGGGGCGTGGTGGGGGTGGTCGTTACCGTGAAAGACAAGACCCTCAATATCCGCTCGGGGGATGCCAAATTCGAAATCACAAAATCCGCCATCGCTGAAATCACCGAGCGTGGCGGCGAACCCAGTGAATCTTAGCCTACTCTCATGAATCGCAATAATTTTTGGAGGTTTGTCCTTGTCATTTTGGTCGTGCTCTGGTCGGTCTATGAATTGTACCCTCCCAAGGCCAAGGATTTAGTGGAGGTCTTCCGCGGTCGCGCCGTCAACCACGACGCCGCTTTTGCCACGATCCTTCAGAAGGCTCAGGAGTTGGAGCGGGCGCGGCCCGATAGCCAGTACGACGACCTCAAGAAGGCCATCGACACCAATGACATCACGCGTTATTTCCCCTTCTATGAGGCCAAAGACCAGGACAACCCGACGGCTTACATCCTGAATCGACTGCAACGCGAGGCGGCCGGCCGAATCCGGCTCGGGCTCGACTTGCAAGGCGGCACTTCTTTCCTTGTGAAGATGGACACCTCCAGTCTGACCAATGACGTGGGGGGCGCCCTCGCGCAGGCGGTCGAAGTGCTGCGGCGCCGCGTGGACCGCTTCGGCGTCGCCGAACCGCTTATTCAGCCGCAGGGCGACAACATGATCCTCGTGCAACTGCCCGGTCTGTCGGACGCCGACCAGGAAGCAGCCAAAGAAGCGATTCGGAAGGCGGCGCACCTCGAATTCCGCATGGTCCATCCCCAGAGCGCCGAGTTGCTGGCCAAAGGCGAACTCGAACCGGGCTACGAGGTCATGAAACTCAAAGACCGCGGACGCAATGGCCGCGAGACGACCGAAACCCTGTTGGTCAAGCGGCGTCCGGAGATGACCGGCGAAAGCATCCAGCGGGCCATGGTGGGCCGTGGCAACCTGGGCGATCCCAACATTGACTTTACGCTTAATTCCGAGGGCGCCGCTCATTTTGCCGAAGTGACCAAAGAAAATGTCGGCCACCGGTTGGGCATTGTCCTCGACGGCGTACTTTACTCGGCGCCGGTGATACGGACGGCGATCGAGACCGGCAGCGGCCAGATCACGGGCCATTTCGACTTAAAGGAGGCGCAAGAGTTGGCCAACGTGCTGGAAAACCCCCTGCGCGCGCGACTCAACATCGAAGCTTCCAAAATGGTCGCGCCGACCCTGGGCAAAGATGCGATTCGCAGCGGCATTTACGCCTCCATCGGCGGCACGCTGGCGGTTTCGGCGTTCATGCTTTGCTATTACCTAATCTCCGGCATGGTGGCCAACGTGGCGCTTATCGCCAATATCGTCATTCTCCTGGGCGTCATGTGTTCCGTCGGCACCACGCTGACCCTGCCCGGCATCGCCGGCGTCGTCCTGACCGTCGGTATGGCGGTGGACGCCAACGTGCTGATCTATGAACGTATTCGCGAGGAAACCGCCAAGGGCAAGTCCTTGCGCGGCGCCATCGCCGCCGGCTACAGCCGGGCCTTTAGCACCATCTTCGACTCCCACGTCACGACCCTCATCTCGTCGGTCATCCTCATCTTCATGGGAACCGGCTCCATTAAGGGCTTCGGCGTGGCGCTGACCATCGGCGTTGCCGCCAGCTTATTCACGGCGCTAGTGGTTACCCGGATGATCTTCGATTGGCTGGTGGATCACGAGTGGCTCAAATCCATCAAGATGTTCCACTTGATCCCGGCGACGATGGAACTGGATTTCATGAAGCTGGCCAAAGCGGCGTTCATAACCTCCTGGGTGATCATCGTCATTGGGGTGAGCTACGGCCTGGTCCGTGGCAAGGGCGCCATGGGCCGCGATTTCATCGGCGGCGACACCACCTCGTGCTCGTTCAAGCAGAAGCTGGAAGAATCTCAAATCCGTACCGCCCTTGCCAGCGCCAAGATCAGCGACCCGCTCATCCAATATCAGAAGGATATGGTCAGCGGGGCGGAGTCGCTTCGGATTGATTCGCCTTCTGATACCGGCGCGGAGGTGAAAGCCGTCCTGCTGAAACTTTCGCCGGACAACTACAGCGCCTTCGGCCAGGAGCATGTGGGCGCCACTGTCGGCAAGGACATCCAGAAGTCGGCGATCATTGCTTCGCTGTTGTCGCTCTTCGGCATCCTGGTCTATGTGGCCTTCCGCTATGAGTTTTCGTTTGCGGTGGGCGCCGTGCTGGCGGTCATTCACGATGTGCTCATGACCATCGGCATCTACTGCCTGTTCGGCCGCCAGTTCAACGCCACTACCGTGGCGGCCATCCTCACCATTATCGGCTTCTCGACCAACGACACGATTGTCATCTTTGACCGGATTCGCGAGGACCTCAAACTCGGCATTCGCGGTACCTTCAAAGAAGTGATGAATCAGGCGCTCAATCAGACCTTGAGCCGAACGATTATCACCTCCGGCACGGTATTTCTGGCCACGTCGGCGCTCTACATATTTGGCGGTGGCGAAATCAACGACTTCGCCTTCACGTTCCTGATCGGCATTGTTACCGGCACCTACTCCAGCATTTACATTGCGAGCGCGTTGGTCCTGTGGTGGCATAAAGGGCAACGGCCTCAGATTGGCACCGGTCCCATTGAGGTTGCCGCCGCGGTTCAAGCCAAAGCCAGGGCGTAACCATTATCTTTCAGATGGGTAACGCAAGATTCGAGCCGTCCGCGCGGATTCCGGCGGGCGGCTCTACCGTCTAGAGCATTGGACAGAATTGCGCTCGCTACGGTTTGCCTTTGTTCGAGGCGCGAAAGGGAAGGAGCGGGCTGGCGCCCAAACAGTTCAGGAATTGAAGGGTCTTATTCCCAAGGGATAGCCGATTCATCCTCCTGAACGTGATTTAGAATTATGTTCGCGGTGGTCGGAATTGCGTGGTGGCATTGGGTCATCTTCATCGCCTGCGTGCTGGGATTTCTGGCGCTGGACCTGGGGATTATCAATCGTCGCGCCCATGTGGTTGGGACTCGCGAAGCCTTGCTGTGGACCGCGCTTTGGGTGGGCTTGGCCCTGCTTTTCGCCGTGGCCTTGGGGCCTTGGCGCGGGGAAAAGGAGAGTCTGGAATTTGTGACCGGTTATCTCATCGAGTTGTCGCTTTCGATGGATAATGTCTTTGTGATCGCGCTGATTTTCACCTTTTTCAATATCCCCTCCAGCCATCAGCACCGCGTCCTGTTCTGGGGAATTCTGGGCGCTCTGTTGATGCGCGGCGTGTTCATCGCCATCGGGGTGGCCTTGATCTCCCTCCTCCACTGGATGCTCTATATCCTGGGCGCCTTTGTGCTCTACACCGGCGTGAAAATGATATTCGTCGAAACCAAAGTCGACCCCCAGAACAACCGCATCCTTCGGTGGGCTCGCGCGCTTTTTCCCGTCGCGCCCACGTTGGATGGGCAGAGATTCGTGACCCACTGGCAAGGACGCCGAGCGCTCACGCCTTTGGCGCTCGTCCTTTTAATGGTGGAGACAACCGATATCATCTTCGCCGCGGATTCGGTTCCCGCCATATTCGCGGTCACCACCAAGCCCTTTATTATTTTTACCTCCAACGTGTTTGCCATCCTCGGCCTGCGATCGCTTTACTTCGTGCTCGCCAATGCCCTGAGGTACTTCCGTTACCTCAAGACCGGGCTCTCCGTCGTGCTGATCTTCATCGGGGGAAAGATGCTGCTCGATCCGCATGACCGGCCGCCCCAGGGGATTCAGATTGAAATCCCGGTTACCGTCTCACTCGCGGTCGTGGGGGGGATCATACTCGCCTCGATGGCTGGCTCCATCCTGGTCGCCCGCCGTCGGCCCAAGCGCCTATGAAGTACCGATGGCAAGTCCACCTTGCCCAGCCACGATTGGCGGCTGATCTGGCCGGAGCGCTCAAGATCTCTCCGCTCTTGGCGCAGTGTCTGCTCAATCGCGGACTCGGCGACACCGAGAGCATAGGGTTCTTCTTGCAGCCCCGGCTCAAGCATCTGCGCGACCCGTTCCTCCTGCCGGACATGGAGATCGCGGTCGCCCGACTGCTCCGCGCCCGGGAGCGACGCGAGCCGATGGTCATTTTCGGGGATTACGACGTGGACGGTGTGACTTCGACCGCGTTGCTGTTCGAGGTGCTGCGCGCGCTCGGTTGCGTCGTCAGCTACTACCTGCCCCATCGGATCGAGGAGGGTTACGGCTTGAGTCGGGAGGGGGTGGAGAATTGTCTGAAGAAAACCCCCGTTGCGCTGCTGCTGGCCGTGGATTGCGGCTCGACCGCCGTCGATTCCATCGCCCTCCTCCAGCAGCGCGGAGTGGATGTCATTGTCCTGGACCATCATCAGACCTCTTCACCCCTGCCGCCGGCCATCGCCATGGTGAATCCTCACGCTCGGTTGCCCGCGGCCATCCGCGCCCCCGGCCAGCGCGTCCCGGCGAGCGAAAGTCCGGGATTGGATTTCGCCGAACTCTGTTCGGCCGGTATTGCTTTCAAATTGGCCCACGCGCTGGTCAAACGCGGACGCGAGGCCGGACTGCCTGAGGCTGACCAGCTTGATCTACGACCGTTGCTGGATCTGGTGGCCCTGGGGACGATCGCCGACATCGTTCCTCTCGTGGGCGAAAACCGGATCCTGGTGTCCGCCGGATTGGAACGGCTCAACAACACGACGCGGCCGGGCCTCGTGGCCTTGAAGCAAGTGGCGGAAACTCCGGCTCCACTGGGGGTTTACGAAGTGGGCTTCCAACTCGGGCCGCGACTCAATGCGGCGGGACGGCTTGAAACCGCGGAGGATGCGCTTCGACTCCTGTTGGCGCCAGACGTTCAGACCGCGCTCCCGCTCGCGGTTAGCCTGGACGCCCGCAACCGTGAGCGCCAAGGCATTGAGCGCGCCATGGTCGAGGAAGTCGGCGGCGTGGTGTGCGCCCGGTTCCAGCCGGATCGAGATTTTGTCATCGTCGAAGGACAAGTAAACTGGCATATCGGGGTGGTGGGGATCGTGGCGTCGCGAATCCTGCACCAGTTTTACCGACCGACGATCCTCGTCGGTGGCGACGGTGTCCTATGGCGCGGTTCGGGTCGAAGTATCGCGGGGCTTGACCTGGCCGCGGCGTTGCGCGAATGCGGCGATCTGCTCGCGCGCCATGGCGGCCACGCGATGGCGGCAGGATTAGCCCTCGACCCCGCGAATCTGGAGGCCTTCCGCGCCCGTTTGAATGAGGTGGCCCGGCGCGTCCTCAAACCTGAAGACCTCCAGGCGCCATTGCGGCTCGACGCCAAAGTCGACTTGGCTGAATTGACGGTTTCTTCCTTGGGCGAGTTGGACCAGTTGCACCCCGTCGGCCAAGGCAACCCGTCGGCGCAGTTTTGGACTCCCTCGCTGACGATGCAACGGCCGCCATTGCGAATGGGAACGGAGAAACAGCACGCTAAATTGTGGGTCTCCCGCGGCGGCGCTCCCCACGAGGCCGTTTGGTGGAATGTGGCGAACCAGCCCATGCCAGCCGGCGCTTTCGACCTCGCCTTTGCGCCCCAGATCAACGACTACAATGGCCGCCGCTCCGTCCAGTTGAAAATTCTCGATTGGCGTCCTGCGGAGGGGAGCGCCGGTTAGTACGCGATGTCACAGGGAGTTAATTCGGAACCGCCCATGAAAAACAGGGCTTTACCCTTCTCTCCAAGATGCCCGGCCTGGGGCTAAAACCGACGGAGGTGGAAGCCGCCGTCCACATTGAGAACGTCCCCGGTGCTAAAGGGCAGGAGATCCTGCGCCAGGGCGGCGACGGCTTTGCCGACATCCTCCGGGGTTCCCCAGCGGGGCAGGGGAGTCAGTCCGCCCTTAAGCAGCAGGTTGTATTTCTCCTTCGCCGGCGCCATCGTGTCGGTGGCAATGATGCCCGGACAAACCTCATAGACCCGGATGCCATATTCGGCCAGGCGGGCGGCGAAGAGCGGGGTGAGCATCGACAAGGCCGCCTTGGCCAGGCAATAGTCGCCTCGGTTCACCGAGGCCGCATAGGCGTTAACGGAGGTAATGGTCACGATCTTCGGGGCGAACGGCGCCGCCGGCAGACCCGCCGTTCGTTGTTCGATCATCCAGCGCGCCGCCAGTTGGGTCAGGAAATAAGGCCCTTTGACGTTCACGTGCATCATGCGATCAAAACTCTCCTCCGAAGCTTCCAGGAGGTCCGCTTCCGGCTTGGGCGCGACGCCGACGTTGTTGACCAGCAGGTCGAGCCTTTTGAAATGGGTCTTGGTATAATCGAGCAGCTTATGGCGTCCCGCGGCATGCGCGATATCCGCGCGGCAAAACTCGACATGGATGCTGAGGCCTCGCCCCAGGGCCAGCGCCAAGCAGTCCGTTTCCGTCTGCCGCGCGGCCGATACATTCTCCGCGAAACCGATGACCAGGTCGTAGCCAAGCTTGGCCAGCTCCAGTGCGATGCCGCGACCAATGCCGCGCGACCCTCCGGTGATTAGGGCTACTGCGTTCATGATGTTCAGAGGATAGGCAAGCGTCCGCCAAGGGAAAGACTATTCTTCGCTTTGCCTCAGCGACGCCAACCCGTATCCTTAAGGGGTGCGCACTGTTCCTGTATCATTGGGTGATCGCGGTTATCAGATCAAGATTGGCGGCGGACTGCTCGATCGATTGGGCGAGGAATGCGCTCGCCTTGAACTCGGCGCTCGTTGCGTCATTGTTTCGGATAGCAACGTGATGCCGCGCTACGGTCCCGCCGCCCGGAAGGCTTTAACCAGCCGTGGATTTGACTGTGGATTGATCACCGTGCCGGCGGGAGAAACCGCCAAGAGCCTCAAGACCGTGCAGGTCGCTTATGATCAACTCGCGGCCGCCCGGCTGGAACGAAAGTCCTTCATTGTCGCCCTGGGGGGGGGCGTGGTGGGGGACATGGCCGGTTTCCTGGCGGCAACCTACCTGCGCGGCATCCCTTTTGTTCAGGCACCCACCACGCTGCTGGCGCAAGTGGACAGCTCCGTGGGCGGCAAGGTTGGGGTGAATCTCAAGGCGGGCAAGAACCTGGTCGGCGCCTTTTACCAGCCGCGACTGGTGCTCTGCGATCTGAACACTTTAGGCACGCTGCCCGAGCGGGAATTCCGCGCCGGCCTGGCCGAGGTAATCAAGTATGGGATTATCTACGACGCCGGTCTGTTCCGGCGGTTGGAACGTGAGATGACCCGCCTGCTCGGTCGGGATCCGGACGTCCTGACCGCGGTGATCGCGCGTTGCTGTCAAATCAAGGCCGAAGTCGTTCGCCAGGATGAGACCGAGAGCGGCCCGCGCGCCATTCTTAATTTCGGCCACACGATTGGGCACGCGCTGGAGGCGATTTCAGGCTACGGGAAATACCTGCATGGCGAGGCGATTTCACTGGGCCAAGTGGGGGCCGCCCGGCTTTCCACGCGGCTGCTGGACCTGCCTGCGGCCGCCGCCGCGCGCATCGAAGTCCTGCTGGCCCGGGCGGGCCTGCCCACTTCGGTTTCCTTGAGCGCCCGCCGGCGTCAGGCTCTGATTGCGGCCATGAAGCTAGACAAGAAAGTCAGCGCCGGCGAAGTCAAGTTCGTCCTCGCCCGCCATCTCGGTCGCGTTGAATACGGCCAGAGCGTGCCGCAGTCCAGCCTCGAGGAGGCGGTCAAGTCGCTCGCCGTCCCATCCCTTCCAGGCAACCAGTCGTCCTCGCTCCGGTAGCAGATTCGCCATGAGCGATTCATCGTGGCGGCTTAAAGCGGGCAGCGCCGCCGGGGGCGCGACCACAACGGCCGCCGAAAACCCGGCCGGAGCGGTGGAATAGGTACAACCGGGATTGGCGATTAGCGCGTGGCCTGCACGGTGTAACCGCCGGATTTTTCGTCCGGCTCCAGCTTGAGCAAGCCGCGTTTCTCCGCTTCCAGAAGCAAGTCGTTGAAGGAACGGAATCCGTACGATCGCTCGTTGAAGCCGGGGTTGCGGCGCTTGATCGCCTGCTTGATCATCGATCCCCAAGTGGGTTCGTCCGCATCGCGTTCCTGGGTGATTGCCTCCAGCGTCTCCTCGACCAGGTCCAGCGCCTTTTCCAGGTCCGATCCCCGGCTGTCCCCGTCGGCCGTTTTGGCGGCGGATGCGCTCGGTGAAGTACGCCGGCGGGCGCGCGCGGGGTCGGCGCGCACCAGGTCGTCGTAATAAATGAACTCGTCGCAGTTGTTCAGAAAAAGATCGGAAGTGGAATTCTTCACGCCGACGCCGATGACGGTCTTGGCGTTCTCGCGCAGTTTGCTCACCAGCGGCGAAAAGTCCGAATCCCCGCTCAGAATGACAAACGTATCGACATGGCCTTTCGTATAGCACAGGTCCAGCGCGTCGACCACCATGCGGATGTCGGCCGAATTTTTGCCGGATTGTCGCACGTGGGGGATCTCGATCAACTCGAAGGCGGCCTCGTGAAGGTCGCGTTTGAAGGTCTTGTAGCGGTCAAAATCGCAATAGGCCTTCTTGACGACGATATGCCCCTTCAGGAGGAGTCGTTCCAGGACCTTCTGGATGTTGAAAGCCGGAAAATGAGCATCATGGGCGCCGAGAGCGATGTTTTCCAGGTCCAGGAACACAGCCATCGTTTTGTTCGTATCTTGGGCGTTCATAGTTTTATGAATTACTACTGACCTCACGTTCGCTGACTGCGGACGCGGAAGCGAGCGAAAAACAGCGCGTATCCTCGGACGCGAGGCTTCCGGGTTATGATCATTTGTTCTTTGGGACGAGGACAAGGCCTCTTCTCTCCGGGGCCATTACCCTTTCAGATCCTCGTGGCATTGGGCTGGAAATAGAGCAGCAGCTCAATTAACCTGAGCCGAACATGAAAATGAAACTGACTGAGATACCCGGTTCGGTCACCGCCCCGCGCGGCTTCCGCGCGGCAGGCGTCTTCTGCGACATCAAGCGATTAGGGACGGGCAAAGGCTCGGAGAAAGGCCTGAAGCGCGATTTGGCTTTGATCGTGTCGGAAACGTCGGCGGCAGTGGCGGGGATGTTTACGACCAATCAGACCTGCGCCGCGCCGGTGAAGGTCTGCCTTGAGCGGGTATCGCAGGGGCGCGCCCAAGCAATCGTCGTCAATTCCGGCAACGCTAACGCCTGCACCGGCAAGCAAGGTCTCAAAGACGCCTTGGAAATGGCCCGCTTTACCGAGCACGCTTTGAACCTTCCCGCGGGCCTGGTCTTGGTGGGTTCGACCGGACGAATCGGCGTCGCGCTCCCCATGGACAATGTGCGCGCCGGCATTGTCGAGGCAGCGGTCGAATTGGGCGATACGACCGAGCACGCCGCGCGCGCCATGGAAGCTATCATGACCAGCGACACGCGTCCCAAACAGATAGCGGTGGAATTCAAGCTCGGCGGTCGGACGGTTCGGGTCGGCGGAATGTGCAAGGGCGCCGGCATGATTCAACCGGGGATGAGCGCTACCGGCAAGCGTCCGGCGGCTTCACCCCTCCACGCGACCATGCTGTGCTTTATCACTACCGACGCCGCGATCACCGGCTCTCCGCTCCAAGCCGCCCTCCGGGAGGCCGTGGCCCAGAGCTTCAACCGCATCACCGTGGATGGCGACATGAGCACCAACGACACCGTCCTGGTCCTGGCCAACGGGCTGGCGGGCGGTCCGGAGGCCCGCGATTCAAAGGCGGCCATCCAGAACGCGAAATCCAAGGATTTCCCCGGCTTTCAGGCGGCCTTGAGTCATGTCTGCCTTGAATTGGCTAAGATGATAGTGAAAGACGGCGAGGGTGTTTCGCGGTTTGTCACGGTGCGAGTGAACAGCGCCAAAACCTATGCGGATGCCGACGCAGCCGCGCGGGCGGTGGCCAACAGCGCATTGGTCAAGACCAGTTGGTGCGGCGGCGATCCGAATTGGGGCCGCATTATCGATGCCCTGGGCTACAGTCCGGCGGAGATCGTTGAGGAGAAGGTCGATATCGGCTACAGCGCCCCAGCCAGCCGGGAAGTGCTTTGGAGCCTCAAACGCGGCCAACCGACCGCCGCCACCTTCAGAGACCTCTGCGCGGCCGTGGCGCCTCGGGAGTTCGACCTCCACATCCGGCTCAACCTGGGCAAGGCCGCCGCCCTGATGTACGCCGCCGATCTGACCGAGAATTATGTCACCTTCAACAAGGGCGATGTCGCCGATCCCTCGTCCCTTGGGGGGTAGTCAGAGGCAAATCTCTGAGGACTCGTTATGATCTTGTGCATCGGAACCACCCCGGCGGTCCAGCGCGTCATGGTCTTTCGGCGACTCGCGCTGGACGCGGTGAACCGCGCCGGCACGACGATCGAGTGCGCGGCCGGCAAATCGGTTAACGTGGCGAAAGTGTTGAGGGCGCTGGGCCAGGACGTGGTGGCGACTGGTTTCTTCGGCGGCGACCGCGGGGAGCAGATCCGGAACCTCCTGGTTGCCAAGGGAATCGAGCTGGACTTTATCACCGTCGCCGCCCGGACCCGCCTTTGCACCACGGTCATCGACCAAACCACGGGCACCCATACCGAGTTGGTGGAGGAGGGCCTACCGGCGCTGCCGGCCGATTACGAGCGACTCGACGGTATCATTAACCGCTGGATTCAGCGATGCCAGGCGGTGGTAATGTCCGGCAGCATCACCACCGGCGGTCCCGCCGACCTTTACCTCCGCGCGGCTCAACTCGCTCGCGCGGCCGCAGTGTTCTCGGTTGTGGACGCGCAAGGCGCTCCGTTGACCCAGGCTCTGGCCGCCGCCCCAGGTTTGGTAAAGCCGAACCGGGCGGAATTGGCGGCCACGGTGGGGCGCAAACTCGAGGATGAGGCCGGGTTGGTCTCGGCCATGCGCGAACTTCACGAACGGGGCGCCCAACGGGTGGTGGTGACGGCCGGCAAAGATCCGGCCTTTGCCTTCGACGGGCGTGACGTTTGGCGGATCACGGCCCCGGCGATCGAAGCGGTGAACCCCATCGGTTCCGGCGACGCTTTCACCGCCGCGTTGACGTGGCGGTTGTTGCGCGGCGACGATTTGGGCGAAGCCTGCCGCTGGGCCAGCGCCGCCGGCGCCGCCAACGCCCTCAGCCTCCTGCCCGGAGAGGTGGAACAGTCCGACATGGAGCGATTGGCGGCGCGGGTCGGCGTCGAGCGCAAATAGCCGGTTACCAGATTTTGGCCCGGAGCTCCGGGGCGCGCCACATGGGCATGCCGGCCTTAATGCCGAAGGCCTCGTAGAATTCCGGCGTGTTGACATGCGGACCGATACCGCGGAATTGGCCGGGGCTGTGCGGGTCGGTCGTAATCAGGCGTCGCGCCTCCGCCTCGCGGCAATTCATCCGCCAAACCTGGGACAGCGAGAGAAAGAAGCGTTGCTCGGGGGTGAAGCCGTCAATCGGCTTTCGCTTCGCGGGATCCTTGGCCAAGGCGCGCTCCAGCGCCTCATAGGCGACGCTCGTGCCGCCGAGGTCGGCGATGTTCTCGCCCAAGGTTAATTTGCCGTTGACATGCAACCCGGGAAGGACCTCGTAGGCGTCATACTGATCCACGACCTTTTGGGCGCGCGCCTCGAAGGCCTTGGCATCGGCCTCGGTCCACCAATCATTGAGATTGCCGTCGGCGTCATATTTCCGGCCCTGATCGTCGTAGCCATGCGTGATCTCGTGTCCGATAACCACCCCGATGGCGCCGTAATTGACGGCGTCGTCGGCTTCCGCTTCGAAGAAGGGGGGTTGCAGAATGCCGGCGGGGAAGACGATCTCGTTTTGCGAGGGGTTGAAGTAGGCGTTGACGGTTTGCGGGGTCATGTGCCATTCGGTCTTGTCCACTGGCTTGCCGACCCGGGCCAATTCGCGCCTGGACTCGAAGAGCGCGGCGCGGCGAATATTCCCAAGGTAATCATCCGGACGGACCTCGACGCTGGAGTAATCGCGGAACTTTTCCGGGTGGCCGATCTTCTGCGTGAAACGGTCGAACTTGGCCAGCGCTTTGGCGCGGGTTGCGTCGGTCATCCACTCGAGCTTCTTGAGGCGGTCCTGGAAAACGGCCTTCACGTTGCCAACCAGTTCGAGCATCCGGGCCCGGGCCTCGGGGGGGAAATACTTGGCGACGAACAATTCGCCGAGCGCCTCGCCTACGTGCGAATCGATGGCGCGAGCGGCGCGCTGCCACCGCGGCTCCTGGTCGGGTTGTCCACGGAGCACCTTGCCGAAAAAGGCGAATGATTCCGTCTCGACCGCCGCATTCAGGCGCGCGGCGCTCGCGTTGAGCAGGTGCCATCGCAAATAGACTTTCCAGTCCGCGAGCGGCCGCTCCGCGCTCAACGCGTAGAGGGCCTGAAAAAACTCCGGTTGGCGAATGATGATCTCAGGGAGATGGTCCATGCCGAGGGCGTTCAAATAAACGGTCATCGGCGTGTTCGGGAACTGGCGCAGCACGTCCTCGACGGCGAACTTATGGTAATTGGCGATAGGGTCGCGCAAGTCGGTGCGGGATTTGCTGGCCTTGGCCATGGCGGTCTCCATTTCCATCACCGTATCCGCGTCCGCGCGGGCTGCGGCGGAGTCTTCGCCCAGCAAGGTCAGCATCTTCGCCACATGGGCGACAAAGGACTGGCGGACTTTGGCGAAATTCTCGGTGAGGTAGTAGTCGCGGTCGGGGAGACTCAGCCCGCCCTGTCCCAAGTACATGGCGTAGACCGAGCTGTTCTTTGCGTCTGGCGACACTCCGCCGCTGAAACAGGCATCGATGCCCCATTGGTGGAAGTCCGCCAGCAAGCGTAGGATGTCCTCCGGCGATTGCACCTGCTCGATCCGCTCCTGGGCGGCATCCAGGGGCGTGAGCCCGAGCTTTTCGAGCCGGTTGGTGTCCATCGCCGAGCGGTAGAAATCGCTGATTTTTTGCGCCGGCGAGTTCGTTGCCGCGGCGCTGGCGAGGGTGGAATCGAGGATTTGGTGGATCAGAAACCAGTTTCGTTCCTGGAGTTCGATAAAGGCGCCCCAGCGCGGTTTGTCGGCCGGCACGGGGTTGGATCGCATCCAGGTCCCGGCCGCGTAGTGAAAGAAATCGGCGCCGGGTTCCACCGATTTGTCCATATAATCCACCGAAAACCGCGGCACTTTGGGAGGAGCCTCGGCCGTGGCAAGTCCCCTGGCCACCATGAGCGAGCACCCCGCCAGCACTAGCGATCCAAAAACACGATTGAACTTCTTCATGCAATAATCCTCATCCTTCCTGTAGGGGAGCAGATCGGTTGTTTTCCGACTGCCAACCACCGACGGCCCGGAGCGCCTGAGATATTCAGGGCTCCGGGCAGCCGGTTTTCCCCACCCTATCCCGGCCCCCCGCCGTGAGGGAAGAACAAAGCGCGAGAAATCGACCGATGGCGCGCCTTGGCCGCGCCCGGATCGTGGCTCATGGTCGTGGGTTTGTTCCGCGACAAACCCGAATCAGTTGGATGAGGACAGGCGGAAGAACAGATTCCCGGGCGGTGGCCTGAAAGTGATGCTGGAGGCGCCGTTGGCGGTCGTGACGGCGTAGGCGCTGGCGGTCCACGCGCCGGGCGCGGCGGGATTGCCATTGAGTTGGAGGGTGTAGCTCCCCGTGTTCGGCCAGGAGATAATGACATTGCCGCCAGCGCGGGTGATGGTGAGGGTGGGGGCGCCGGCGGTGGGCACGGCGGCGACCATGCTCCAGAACCCGCCCGTCAGCGAGTAGCTGCCGCCGGTCATCGGACCCCCGGCATCGGCTTGGCCGAGGGTGCCGCTCAGAGAGTAATGGCCGCCGCTGCTGACGCCGCCGCCACCGGCGATTTTATGCCAATCGATGGAGTAATTCTGGGCGCGGAGGGACGGCGTGAGCAGTCCCAGCGCCAAGGCGAGGCAATGCAGGGGTTTCAAGTTCATCATAGGTAAGAGAGGGTTAGTAGAGGTCAAACCGCGCGCCGAGCTAATTTGATAAAGTCACATTCCCCAATGGAGCGCGCAAGGTCATGGGTTTAGTGTGTGTGCCGAGAGCGGAGTAGGTTCCCGTTTGCATCCAAAGCGTACCGCCGGAGGGCACGCCGCTTTGTCCGTTGGCAAATGTCTTATAGGGAAGGAGGAATGTCCCCGACTCCGGGGATCCGGTGAACGCGCGATCCACAAACCGCCAGTTCGATGGCGGGTAGAGAAAGGACATGATGAGCTTGTCGAACACGCTGAAATGGTTACGTTGTCCAATACGCGTCTGCCAGTAGGTGTCGTTGGGGGGCAGCACTTCAATGACATGGTGGGTACAGGTACACGTAAAGCCCGCGGCGCAATCGATCGAGAAGTCGCATTGGCCGTAGCCCATGACCGAATCGAAGTCATACGGGCCGTAGTCGTTAAAGCCGGCGTAAACATCGAACTGGTTGGCGTAGGAGCTCTGAATATTGGTGTAATTAATGCTCACGTAAAGACTGCGATCGGACCGGCCCTGAGTGTGTCCAAAGCCCAGGCAGTGTCCCAGTTCATGCGCCATGGTGTACTCCACATTCCAGTTGTAGATGTTGATGAGTTGTTCTCCGCCGACCCGGCCAATTTGCGAGTTGTTGCCGGTCGAGTTTTCAATGTGCGCGTAGTCGCTCTGGCCGTTGCGCGCGACGAATTGAACGGTGGCAACGGCCTCCCAGTCAGCCATGGCGGCGAGGATGGCGTTCCGGTTGGCTCCGGTCACGTTGGAGTCGAACTCATAATAGACGGTGCCTCCCGGCCAATACGTGGTGGGGTCGGGGTTGAAAGGAGATTTCGGCTCGGGACCGGACGCGAGTGGTACGAGTATGTCGCCGCCCACCAAGGTAAACCCGGGCGGAACTTCGGGCTTGGGAGCAAACGGATCGGTCGTCTGGGCCCGACCTTGCCAAGCGCCGATGAACAGCATTGCCAGCAACCCTTTCTTTGGCAACGAATCAAGTAGTCGAGATTTCATAATTGAGATCCAGGTTGATACGAGATCCACGCATCATTGAAGGGTGACCAGCACCAATACCAGGCCCTGGCCTTCCTCCAAACCGGTCATTGCTTTTCCCAGAATCGCGCCTTGGGCTCGGACGTGGTCGCCCACCCTCATCGCGCAACCGGGCAGGGCCGACGTCGTGAGCAAATCTCCCGGCTTGATCCGGCCCTGGCTCGCATCGGCTTTGACATAGACGCGACCGCTGAGGGCCACCTTTTGACCCTGATCCAGCACCCCATCCTGCTGCAACGAGAGGCCGGGGTTGATTCCGCCCGCCCCGCTGATGATCCCCGCCACGCGGGTATCGTAAGCCTCCGCGCTGCGCGCGAGATGGCCCGGGTTGGCTTCATCAATCACCATCACGGTGCCCGGTTCCACCTGGCTGCCCGTCACCGGGAACGGCTCCGCTACGTCCGCGCCGCCCCGAATCGTTAGCGTCGCCGTCGATACGTTGTTGCTCACCCAGATATTCCCTTGCCAATCCCACTTGAGCGCGACGGTTTCCGGGTTTTTGCCGCCCAGAGCGCCGCCGGTCCATCCGTAAATGAAGGGGCCATCGATAGAAAGGCCACCGGCCGTCGCGCGGTAAACGATGCCGTGGTTTTGGTCGGTCCCGGCGCGGAAGTACATATCATGATCATCAATGCGGCTGGCCCCGTTGATTTCGAGGGTTTCGTTGGGGGTGGTCGTGCCGATGCCCACGTTGCCCGCTTGGGAAATGGTCATTCGGTTAATAAAGTCCGTGAAAAACTCCAAGTCGTACGGATTGGCGCCGCTGCGCTTCGAGGCGACGCCTTCGCCAGAACTGATGCCAAAGGTCAAGGCGTTGGAACGGACATTTCCGACATTGTAACCGCCCTGGTCAATGTTCAGGCCCGCCGTCGAGAGGTTATTGCTCACCCAGACATTGCCGGCCCAAGTCCAACTCAGAGCAATCGACGTCGGGTTCACGGTGCCGAGCGAACCGCCGTTATAACCGAAAAGCAACGGTCCGGCTCCTCCGGGGACTCCAAACAGACCGCTGGTTGCATAGGCCAGGCCGTTGCCGGTGTCCAATCCCGGCGCTAACAAGAGGCGGTTGTTATCGATTCTCAGGTCGCCATTGACTTCCAGGAGCGCTCCTGAAGGCGCGGTCGTGCCGATGCCAACACTGCCGCCATTGGAAATGGAGAGCCGTGGAGTCCAACTGGTGTAAAAATCCAATCCGTCGACGTTGCCGCCGGACGTCCGTTTGGAGCCGATGCCCTCCCCGCTGTTGACGCCAAATCTGAGGCCGTAGTCTGTCGTACCGTTGTTCAGACCCAACTGGTCCAGGTTGAAGCCCGCCGGGCCCGTATTAAAGAACACCCCGCCCGTGGCCAGGACGTCGAAACAATTAACGCCTGAACTGGAGAACGCTTTCGATCCGTCGCCCCAGATAAACGAACCGGCGTTGACGGTTTGCGCGTTGCGTCCGGCGGCCAAGCTGCCGTCGCCCGTTGCGGTGTTGTTATAGCCGCCCGGAACTACGGCATCCAAACCCGCCGTGTTACCGTAGCCGCCGCTGACCGTGCCGTAGTTCCCATTCACGGTGTTGGGAGAGGTATAGCGATAGGTTCCAAGTCGACCGGCCACACCGCCGCCGGCGATAGTGGCGCCGATGGCATTGCTCAAGACCGTGTTACCCCAATAGCCGCCGACCAGGTTCATTGAACTGCTGGAGGATGCGCCAAGGGAGGCGGAAACGGATTGAAGCTGCAGACCAGGCTCATTGCCAGACCGGAGTTGTAGCGGCTGATTGTCGGTGGTCCCTAAGAAATTCACCCCTGGGACGGTTCCCGCATTACCGCCCAAGGTCCAGAACGAACCGCCCAGGGCATTGCTCACGCTGCCCAGGTTCAAATTCGAGCCCGTGATGGTCCCCATCTGGATGCTGGCGCTCGATACGGAACCGGTCGCCACCGCGCTTGCGCTGACCGCTGTGCCGGCGTTGGGCGAATAGAGGGCATAAGGCGTGGGCGTCAGCTCCTGGCGAGGCTTGAGCGGTGTGAAAGCGTCGGCGCCATTGGTTCGCACGCCGATCTGCAGCCAGAAGGGCGCGCCGTCGAAAACCGCCCCGAAATCAATGGTCACGGTGAACAACCCGCTGGCCACGCCCACGGCCAGGTTGGTCACGGTGCTTCCCACCTGACTCCCGCCGGTCCTGGCGTTAAACAGGGCAAAAGTCAGGTCGAAGCTGCCGCTGGCCGAAACGGCGTCGCTACTCAACTGCCCTTGATAGGTGAAGGCCGTGCTTTGGGCCTGGGCGGGCGATGGTTGAGAGATGAAAACTCCGAGTGCCAGCAGGGCCGGAACAATGAATGAACGAGGGAATTTGGCTTTCATAGTGTATTCGGGATTGGGTTTGGCGTGCCTGGATGAAATAGGAGAAGCTCGGACGACTATAGTCGGCGTGGTGGCGCTTGTCTCGGTGTTCCTCTCGGCCTTGATGAATGTGTTCATAGGTTTTCAGCGGGAACCGACGAGTTCATGACCAGTCGCGCGCGAGTTCCCACTAACGTAAGAACTAAAAGGAGCGCGCGATTACAGACTATTTTAGGGAGGCCTTTCCGTCTGGTGCCAGCCGCAGGCGAAGTTCGGAGGTCTTCGCCTTCGCCGCCGGTGGCCGGGCCGCGAAAACACCACCCCAAGGCCCGCGCGCGGCCATCCGGCGTGATGGTCGCATCCGATCTCCCAAAACGCTATTGATCCAAGGGCCGTTTCATGTTCTTTAGAAGCATGAGATTACAGTTTCCGTTCCGATGGCCGCCGCCCTTGACGATGTTGGCCGTTGGGGTCGTTTCCCTGCCCGTCGTGGGCGCTGAGACGGTTTCGCCCTTCGCAGGCTCGACTTTGCTGGCGTTTATCGGCACCTATACGGGGCCGAAGAGCGAGGGGATCTATGTCGCTCGCTTCGATGTTGCCACCGGCCGACTTTCGGCCCCCGAGTTGGCGGCAAAGAGCGTCAATCCCACCTTCCTGGCCCTCCACCCAAACCAGCGTTTTCTCTATGCGGTCGGGGAGACCGGCGGGGATTCCGGGCAACCGCAGGGCACGGTAAGCGGTTTTTCCATCGCTCCGCAAACCGGCAAGCTCACGTTGTTGAACCGCCAACCCTCAGGTGGAGGCGGACCCTGCCATCTGGCGGTCGACTCCTCGGGCAAGTGCCTGCTCACGGCCAATTACGGCAGCGGGAGTGTCGCGGTTCTGCCTCTCCAGGCCGATGGCCTTCTCAGCGCGCCCAGCGCGACGATTCAGCACCAGGGATCGAGTGTCAATCCTCAGCGCCAGACCGGACCGCACGCCCACTTCATCACCACCGACCCCGCCAACCACAGAGCCCTGGCCTGCGATTTGGGCCTCGACAAAGTGTTTCTTTATAAGCTGAACCCCGACCAGGGTACGCTCGCTGCAAACGACCCTCCCTGGGCCGCGCTCAAGCCCGGGGCCGGGCCCCGCCACTTGGCCTTCCATCCCAACGGACGTTTTCTTTTCGTCCTCAATGAGATGGGCTCGAGCCTCACCGCTTTTTCCTACGAAGCTCAGCAGGGCGCCCTCGGCGCATTGCAGACCCTCTCGACCCTCCCAGAGGATTATACCGCTGATAATATTTCCGCCGAGGTCCGGGTGCATCCCTCGGGGAAATTCGTGTACGCTTCCAATCGCGGCCATAACAGCATTGCGGTTTTTTCCGTCCAGCCCTCCACTGGCAAGCTGGCCCGGATCGAAATCCAATCCACCCTGGGCAAGGCCCCGCGCTGCTTCGCTCTGGATCCATCGGGCCAATGGCTTCTGGCTGAAAACCAGGATTCGGACAACATTGTGGTGTTTCGAGTGGATAAGAATAGCGGACGCCTGACCCCCGCCGGCCAGGAAGTCAAAGTCGGCTCACCGGTCTGCCTCCTCTTCTTGGCTCAACGATAGCCCTCTTGCCCTCTTGCTTTTCTTGCATAGGCCGCCAACGCTCTTGGTCGCCTTTCTGGCCTCGTCCGCGGCGGATTTGCCTCCCCGAAAGGCATTTGACAGCCGGTCGCGCGGCCCTACGATAACCGATAGCGTTGCGAGGCGAGTTTGCGATGTGGAAAGACGGTTGGAATGAGAATTCATTGTTTTCAACACGCGCCCTTTGAAGGGCTGGGGGAGATCGCCCGGTGGATTCAAGCCATCGGGGGGCGGGCCAGCTTCACCAGGCTCTTTGAAAAACCCCAATGGCCGGCGGCAGGGTCGGTGGACTTTCTCGTCGTCATGGGGGGGCCAATGAATGTCTATGAATATCGGCAATACCCCTGGTTGCGCGCGGAGAAAGAGTTCATCAGCCGGCAGATCGAGCGCGGAGTACCGGTGCTGGGCGTGTGTCTAGGCGCGCAATTGCTGGCGGATGTGCTTGGGGCCAAGGTTTATCAAAACATGGAGAAAGAGATTGGCTGGCTGCCCGTCCACTGGCGCGCCTTGCCGGCCACCCGGCGCCTCCTGGGCCGCGATCCCGGGGAGATGACCGTATTTCAATGGCATGGCGACACGTTCGACCTGCCGCCCAAGGCGGAATGGCTGGCCGAAAGTCCCGCCTGCGCCCACCAGGCCTTTGTCTGTCGGCGCAGGGTCGTTGGCCTGCAATTCCACCTCGAGGTCGGGCCCGAGGAAGTGGGCTTGATGGTGGAGCACGGCGCAGGGGAACTCACCGGCGGTCGTTTTGTGCAAACCGCCGAGCAATTGACGCGCGTGCCGTCTGATCTTAACGCCGGTTACGAGCTATTGCGGCACCTGCTGGATCGCATGGCGGACCGCAATCTATAATCGGCGTGTTTGCCTTGACAGTCGCGGTCGGTCGTCAAAACATTCGATTGCTGGCTGGCTCCTGTCAGTGCGCGAGGCGGATGAAGTCGCGGCGCGCCACCGGAGCGGCCTTGCGTTCAATGTTTTGGTCGCCGAAGAATAAAGAAAGAGAACGGTACTACTTGCTGCCGGGGATGGGGGGCAGGGCGTTGCGTCGCAAGCAGAAGACGATTCTGCGGTGGTCGATCGCCGCGGGGGTGGTAGTGTCCCTGCTGGTAGCCTGCCTGCTCTACCTGCTGGAAGTCTCTCAGAGGAAGTGAGCGTGAAGTGGAAGAGAAGAAGCGCGAATGGATGAAACCCAGCGCGCTATCGGAGGGGGGAACAGCGGTTGGCGAAGAAAAAAACTCAAGTGGCGCCCGTCTCGACCCAGCAAACGGCAAAGCGAATCAACTGGTTGACCGAGTCAAGATTCAGCTTCAGCCCGATAGCGGCGCAGCGTTCAGCCACGGCCTGGGCGTCGAGGTTGAGGTGGGCGGCTATTTCGGCGTCGGATTTTCCGTGACCGAGCATTTGTAGCACCTCGAGTTCGAAATCGGTCAGTTGCTCAATGGAAGGCGGGTTGGGTTTGGCGGGGCGCATCTTCGGGGTCTTGGAGCGGCTTTCCAGAACCTGCTCGCTCACGTAGATGCGGCCGGCCAGAACGTCGCGGATCGCCCGCACGATCTCTTCCGGATCCTCCTGTTTCATGATGTAACCATCCCCCCCGGCGCGCAGGACGCGATCGGCGTAGAGGGCCTCGTCATGCATCGAGACCACCAGCAGTTTGATCTGACGGTCAAAGCCGCGGATTTCTTTGATCAACTCAAGCCCGCTCTTCCCGGGCAACGTGATGTCGACGAGCACGATGTCGGGTTGGAGGCTGGGAATGGCGGCCAGGGCCTGGGCGGCGGCGCCGGCTTCGCCGCAAACGACAAGACCCTCCTCCGCGTTGAGAATCTGGACCAAGCCCTCGCGGAAGACCGGATGGTCTTCGACAATATACACTTTCTTTGGCGCAACAGAACTAGACGTCGTTCCCATATGCTCTTATTGCCTTACTTTTTACAGTAGAATAGAACGCGTGACGAATCTTTTTATTCGGCGCTCGGGGACCGCGCCTCATGGGTTGCGCGCCCGCGCCAGGGTCTGACGTTCTTCCGGGAGAAGTGGGGCGCTGGTGGCCAGGTCGAAGTAATGTTGGGCTTTTTCGCGCTGGCCGGCCGCCTGGAGCGCCATGGCGTAGTAGCCGGAGATAGCGGGATCCTCGAGTTGATTCGAAGCGAACCGATCCAGGACCGCCAGCGCCTCGGCGGGCTTTTTCTGGAGCAGGAGGGAGAAGGCGTAGGTGGAGGCGAAGACCGCATTGGTTGGGGCTTGAGTATAGACTTGGAGCGCGAGTTCGTCGGGCTTCAACTCGCGGGCGCCCAGGAGAAGAGCCGTCATAGCGAGACTGTTTTGGGTGGGAAGGTCGGAGCGGTCGACGTTGAGGCGCTGCTTGAAGAGTTGCAGGAGTGAACGGGTTTGGCCCGAGATGAACAAGGCTTGAGCGAGCGAGCGGAAGGCCCATTCCTCCCGCGGGAAATCACTGAGAATGGTCCAAAGGAGATTCTCCCGGTCGGCGGTCCAGCCCCACTGCGTGGCGAGATCCAGAAGTTTGACAAGGTTTTGTTGCTGCTTGCCGGCGGCTAGGAGCCCGGCCTCCCATTCCGCCTTGGCGGAGTCCGATAGGCCCAGTCCACGTAGCGCGCGGGTGATAAAGGCGTGGCGCAAGAAATCGTCGTCGCCCCAGTCTTGGGTTCTCAAGCTGGCCTGAAGCGGGCGCCAGTCTTCCAGAACGGATTGGCACTCGGCGATCAAGAGAGCGGCGGGTTGATTGGTTTGGGTGCGAGGGGGAAGCGCGCGGAGCCAGCTCAAGGTATTGGTTGGGGGAAGTTTGGCGATCATCCATTGGGCGAGGTCGAAAAGGTTGGCTGGATCGTTGGCGGCCTGCGTCTGGAGGGACGTCAGCGCGAGTTGGAACGTGGCGTTGTCGGCGGCCTTTAGGAGGGTCAGATGCAATAGCCGGTCGGAGAAAACGGCATTGGTCAGGACTAAGAGGTCCTTGGAGAGGGCCAGTGCGGCGTCGAATTGATTATTCCGCGCGGCATCAAGGACCAGTTCACGGAAGGCCTGGGCGCGGAGACCGGAGTCGGTGGCGGCCGAGCAGAGACCTTGGAGAACAAGGCGCGCCTCCTGCGTGGCGGCGGCGTTGGCTCCGTGGAGGCGGACAATGGCAAGGTTCAGGCGAGCAATGGCGTTGCCAGGTTCCAGCTTGGAGGCCGCAAGGAAATGGGCTTCGGCTTGAGCGTTTTGGCCTGTGGCGGCGGCGATGGCCCCCGCGACATTGTGAAAAGCGGCGGTCTTGTAACCGTTGGGATCGATGGCGGCGATGGCGTTAGTGGCGGTGGCGAAATCACGAAAGAGCACGGCGGTCTGCGCCAGAGCGAGTCGATCCGCAACCGAGTTCGGGCTCAGTTCCACGACCCGGTTGCGGTAGAACAGGGCGGTGGGCAAGCGGGCGGCTTCCCCGATTTCGGCCATGAGTCGGCAAGCATCGACGTCGCGACTATTGTAAGCGAGCGCTCGACGGACGCAGAGCAGGGCGTTCTTGGGTTCGGATTGAGCCAGGTAATGGCGGGCCTGTTTGACCAGACGTCCCTGGCGCGCGGACTTATAACCGCGGTAACCGGCATAGCCGCCCAGACAGAGGCTCAACCCAAGGACCAGGATCCAAACGAGGAGCTTTAGCAGACGTTTTTCCATAAAGTCAGGCTGCGACCAGCCGTCCAGTATTTAGCGCCTCGCGGTCCCAGTGATCGGGCCGGGCAAAGGCGTCCTCCCCAGGACTCAAATCCAGCCCCGGAGCGCGTAGTAGAGGAGGCCGATGTATTCGTGCATGGCATCCGAAAAGTGGCAGAGGTTTGAAGGCGTCGGGAGGAAGCGGCTCAGATGGTAACACCACGATCGCGGCGTATCGTCGACGCGAAAATCGGTTGGCGTGGGGATGAACTCGATGCCGGGACAGCCGCGTTTGAGAACCGCGACCGATCGAGGCATGTGCATAGCTGAAGTGACGAGGAGGAGGCGCTTAAAGCCACGCCGCTGGAATTCGGCGCGCAGGTTCAGCGCGTGGTCATGCGTATCCAGCGCGTTCGTCTCCAGGAGCAGCGCTTCTCTCGGGACCCCGATCCGCCGGGCGATTTCCGCCATATCAAGGGCTTCGGGGTGCGGTTCGGCGCCGCCGCCGGTGCAAAGAACCCAGGGAGCTTTGCCTTGGCGATGGAGCCACGCGCCGTAAATGACGCGGTTGCCCGCTTCATTGACTTCGGCCAGGGGCCGGGGAGGCGCGGCGGGTTTTGTGCCGCCGCCCAAAATGAGGATGCAGTCGGCTGGAGGGATCGGATTTGGGGTGGGGTATTGCCCTTCCAGGCGCCGGGTGAGAAAATCCGACACCAGCCCGTTGCCGCAAACCATCAGCAGAGCCACGGGCATCCAGAAGCAGACGCGCGCCAGCCTTTTATGTTTGCGGAGGCAGGCGGCTGCCAGGAGGAAAAACACACTCATCGAGGTCGGCTCGCCGCACTTAAGGACTAGATGGTATAAATCCATGCAAGGAAGGCGCTAGAGCCTTTACGCTAAGCAAAACCAGCGGCACTCTGGACTCATGAGATACTCACTCGGATTGCTGACAGCGAGTCTGGTCCTGGCGGGCGGTGCGAGCGCGGCAGAATACTATGTGGCGGCGGAGGGTGCGGCGCAGGGCGACGGGTCGCGGGCGAAACCTTGGACCCTGGGCGTCGCTCTGGCGCAACCGTCCGCGCTCCAGGCGGGCGACACTGTATGGCTGCGAGGCGGGACCTACCGGGGACCGTTCACGAGCGCGCTCAAGGGCGAACCCGGTAAGCCGATCGTGGTGCGGCAGTACCCGAGGGAGCGGGCGACGATCGATTGCACGGTGTCCAATGAAGTCGCGCTGGCCATCAACGGCGCCTGGGCATGGTATTGGGGTTTTGAGGTCTGCAATACTTCGACCGATCGTGTCAGTGTCCGGGGGGCGGGCGTCTGCGTCTTTGGCGAAAACACCAAGTGCATTAATCTGGCGGTGCATGATGTTGGAGTGGGCTTTGGTTTCTGGACGCCGGCCAAAGACGCGGAGATTTACGGTTGTCTGGCGTACAACAATGGCTGGCAGGGAGCTCCGAACGATCGGGGCCACGGGCACGGCATCTACGCGCAAAATGCTCAAGGGACGAAGCGTATCCGGGATAACCTTCTCTTTAACCAGTTTAGCTATGGCCTTCACATCTATACGGAGGGGGGCGACATCAGCGGGTTCGACATCGAAGGGAACATCGCCTTTAACAACGGGGTTCTCACGCGCGAAAGGAGGCATTACGACAACTACCTGGTGGGTGGTCTCCGGCCAGCCCAACGAATCCGCTTCATCGAGAACATGGGATACCACGTTCCGGATCGGGGCGGCAACAATCTCCAGTTGGGTTACTCCCTCATCCGCGTCGGTGGCGTTGCGCGCAGCAACGGCGACGTCACCGTAGAAAGAAACTACCTGGCGGGTGGCGCGGTTCTTTGCCAGTACTGGACCAATGTGACGATGGTCAACAACACCTTTGCGTTGGCGGGCGGTTCCGTGGCGCTGGAGCCCGGTCCCGGCATGAACCCGTATTCTTGGAACCGCAACCATTACTACCTGACCGCTTCCGCGCCCTTCGGCTTCAAAGGCCACAGCCTTGATTTCAAGGCCTGGAAATCCCAGACCGGGTGTGACGCCGACAGCCGGGTTGACATTACGCGCCCGCGCGGCCTCCAGGTCTTCGTCCGTCCTAACGCGTATGAGACCAACCGGGCCGCGATCATCGTATTTAACTGGGAGCACGCGGAGCGGGTGATGGTGGATCCGCAGGGCGTCCTTGCCAAAGGGACCGCCTTCGAGATTCGAAACGCTCAGGATTTTTATGGCCCACCCGTGCTCAAAGGAAACTACCAGGGGCAACCGTTGCCGCTGCCGATGACTCGCTTGACTTTGGCTCCGCCGGTCGGCGTTGAGGGACGTCCCGACCCGAGTTGGCCGGAGTTTAATGTGTTCATCCTGGTCGCGGATCACTCAAGTCAGGCGGCGCCATTCTGACGCACTTGTGAAATGACCGCTCGGAACTTGCCCCACTCGGTACGCGGGATTTCGGGTAGTCGTTCCAGGGTGACCCGTACGTTGCCGAGGCGTTCTTCGAAACGGCCGCGAATGACTTGAGCGTCATGGTCGTTGAAGCTATCGAGCGTCACTAGGCGCACGGTGAACCGGTCCACGGCCTCCTGGATGACCTGGCCTTCCAGGACATTCGGCAGACCGATGAAAATGCCATGGAAACGCACCATTTGACGCCCGTCAGGGCCCGTGACGACGTCCTCTAGTCGGCCGACGATTTCCTTGAATACCGGGAGATGTCCGCGTCCGCAGGGGCAAACCTCGTTTGACCAGGCGGCAATATCGCCGATTTCATAGCGGATTAAAAGTTGGGCTTCGTTGCACAAGGACGTGCAGAGGACGCGGCCCTCGACCCCCGGCAGTACTCGCCGCCCCTGGTCGTCGACAATTTCGATGATGCCAAAATCCTGGTTGGCGTGAAGACGGCCATGCTCGCATTCCGTCGCCAAGCCACAGTTTTCCACCGAGCCGTACTCTTCGTAGGCCCGAGCCCGAAAGCTTTGGAGGAGCACGGTTTTCATCGAGGGGGTCAGCTTCTCACTGCTCAGCACCATGGCTTCGGGTTCGTAATTCAGGGTCAGCCGCTGTTCCTGCATCATGCGGGCCAGGAGATAGTGGGAAGAGGCGTAGCCGGTGAGAACCTTCGGCTGGTAGCGATTAAGCGCCGCGACGTAATGGGGGGTGTTAGCGGGGGAGATGTGAAAGGCGGAGAAGTAGAGCTGTTTTTCGGCGACGTTATAGCGATGGAAAGGCGGGCGAGTGTCGCCTTTGGGAACGACCAACCGGCCTCCGATCATGGAGCGCGAGCCCAGGAGCGTGGCGCGCGCCCAGCCAAACGAGCGCGCTTCGCGAGCCGCGATAAAACGACGATGGCCGTCCACGCTGCAGATAGCCGTCAGGGGCGTGCCCGTGGTGCCGCTGCTGAAGTATTTCCGGAGTTGGCGGCTGCCGGCGAGATCCGCGGCAACAAAATCCTCGGGCGACTGGCGGAGTCGTCTCTTGGGTGTAATCGGCAGGCGGACAAGGTCGTCGAGGGTGAATTGTTGCAGATCGCCTGGGCCCAGTCCCGCCCGGGACCATATCTCCGCATAGTAGGGGACTTGCTCGAAGGCGCGCGTCACGACGTGGCGGAGGCGACTGGCCAGGTATTCCTCAAACCGAGCCTGAGGCCATCGATCGCGCTCACGGAATTCCGCCACGTAAGCCTTGAAAGGGCCCCCCATTCGTTCGCATTTCCAGCGATAGCCGTAAAGGCAGACGCCCAGGTTCTGAGCCCAAACGGGCAGGGCGGGATAAATTCGATCGAGGAATGAGGCCATGGCGCGCCGATCAGTTTTGCGGACCGTAGTCTCCCAATGGACTTTCAGTTTCCTCGACGCCTTGCCATCCGAGGCCTTTCCCCGGGTGGCTCCGGGTCGTAACCTCCCGAGGGCAGCTCGAGATGAGCGAGGCTACCGGGGGATTTGCTGGTGGCAGAGCTATCAAAGGGCTGAGGGGGCGAGCGGACATGCGACTAGGCCGGGCGGTCTTTGGAATCGAGGAGGCTGCCCAGGAGTTGATCCCAGGCTTCAATGACTTGCGGGCTGTCGGACGCGGAAGCCGTGAGCCGGGCCCCCTGGCTTAGGGTACGGGAGAGGGCAGAATCCTCAAAGAGTCGTCGGACGGCGCTTGCCATGGCTGGCGGATCGTCGGGGGCAACCAGGAGCGCATTGGCGCCGTCCTGGCACAGGTAAGGCATGCCGCCGACCCGGGTGCTGACTACGCACAGGCCGCAGGCCATGGCCTCGACCACGCTCACTGGTGTGTTGTCCACGTTGCTCGTGTTAAGAAATACATCCGCCGTGGCAAGAAGGCGAGGAACTTCGGACTTGGGCACTTGGCCGGTGAATTGGAGGCGATCCACCATCCCGACCGCGGTTGCCTCCGCTTGTGTTCGCTGGAGGCTCGAATCGCCTTTGTCTGGACCGACCATCTCGGCACGGAGAGCGGGACATCCCGGCGCCAGAAGGGCCAGAGTTCTGACCACGAGGCGAGGGTTGTACAGTTCGTGGAAGGCGCGAACCCAGATCAGCCTCGGTCGGACCGGCGCGCGCGCGCGGAAAGGGTAACGACCGAGGTCGATCGGATTGGGAATGATTCGAACCGCGGGGTGGAGCGCGGCCAATTTCTCCTTGAGGTAGGCGGAGGGGGCGGTGACGACCCGGGCGGAGGCCAGCAGGCGTTGAACCCGTTTGGGCCAGCGCGCCGAAAAGGCTGGCAGGTTGCCCCCATGCAGGCTAAGGACGAAAGGTTTACGAAGGCTCCGGAGCGTGCCCGCGACCATTTCGGCCCAAAGAAAAGCGGGTCCGCTAAAGACATCCACCTGAGCAACCCCGTAGTGGCGGCGCTGGTTAATCGCGGTGAAGACCATGTCGGCAAGGCGCAAGAACTTGGGCCGCCGCCGGGAGGCGCTGAGCACCTGCCAACCAGCCTGGGGAAGACGTTCGGCCAATTCTTCGCATACCCCACGGGAGCCTCCGGTGGCGGAAAGGAAGTTGCCCAGAATGAGCACAGAACGCTTCCTCACGGGAGCTCGGGGCGGGGTTGGGGTGGCGGCGCCAAGGATCGGCGCCGGCGAGGGCGACGAGCGTAGGTCAGCAAGCGCGCCGAGGCCATGCCAATGAAAAACCCAGGCGCGGCCGTCCTCATGGCGCTGGCGGCCAGGGAGGCTAAGGTCATCGCGACTCCGCCGAGCAAGACTCCTTTGGTGAACCCTTGCTTGGCGAGCAGGGGCCGCGCGGCCATGCCCAGAAAGACTAGGCCGGCCATGATGCCGAGGGCGCCGTGTTCGGCTAGCAGGCGCGTGTATTCGGTGTGGGCGCCCACCCGTCCGGCGGTGCCTTCCGAGCGGGCGACACTGGACATTCCGATTCCAGCCCCGAAGATCGGGTTTTGTTTCCATAGTTCGATGTCCTGCATGGCGATCAAATCGCGGCGCGTCAGGCTGGCGCTCGAGAATCGTTCACCGATTTGGCCTTCAGTGAAGCGCATGAGGAAGACCCAGGTCAGCAAGCCGGCGGCCACGGTGACGGCCAGGGCCAGGATCGCGCGCAGGCGGAGGAGTTTGCGGATGGCCAGGAAAGGAAGAGCGGCGGTAAACCCGATTCCGAAAAGGTAAATGCCGGTGCGGGAGAAAGATAGGGCGGCGTGGGCGGCAAACCAGACGGCCAAAGCCACAAACAGGGCGCGCATGGGAAGGGTCAGATCCCCCGCCAGAACCAGCAGCAGGGCGTAAAACGCGGCGGCGCCCAGAACCCCGGAGACTTGGTTAGGCCCAAATCCGCCACTGGCGAGCAGATTGGATCCGGAGTCGAAATCCAGATGTTCCAGGGAACGAATGCCCAACAAGATAACGATGGCGATACTGATGGCGGGGAAGATGAACCAGGCCATTAATCGCCGGGTGCGAAAGTCGGAGAGTTGGACTCGGGAGAACAGGAGGCTGCACACCAGGATCGAGAACGGTCCCGAGAGATTAAAGCTGAGGAGTTTCCGGGTGTCGTTCAGCCCGTGCTCTGAATAGGTGGCGAGCAGGGTGGGGAAGAGAGCCGGGACAAGCAGGGCGAAATAGAGGATGGGCACCCAGGAGACTTTTGTCCAACCGTAGCGTAATAGACGCATGAGGAACACCAAGGAGATCGCATACTTGCCGAATTCCCAAGGCAGGGCGGAACCGAGCATGCGCCAAAGCACTTCCGAGCCTGCGACGTAAATACCCCAGCAGGCCAACTGGAACAGCGGTCGGCCCAGGATCGCCAGGTAGAAACCGAGCGCCAGGACCCCCAACGCATGGACCGTTCCCATGGCGGAAAAACCCCGGCAAACCACGCCCAGCAGGAGATGGAGCGCAATCCACACGGTCCAGCCAGCCTGAACGGCCCGGGCTTCGCCAGCCAACCCGATCCCGCGAGCAAATCGCTCCGGCTTGGGCGCGGGAGGTTCCCCTGGCGGCGCCGGCGAAGCTGCAATCATCGAACCCTTCATCCTAGACTCATTTCTTTGGGACCCCAAAAACCCGCTGGCCTGATTCATAAGAGGCAGGTTTCGTTCTGGCGCGCACGGTCTCGTAAATGTGGACGATTTGATGCAGAATCGCCTGATCGCTGTAGAGATTCTGGACTCGGTTTTTCAACGCGGCGCCCAGGTTTTGACGAAGATCGGCAGACTGGACCAATCTCAGGATGGCCTCCGCCAGGTCCGTGGGCTGGCCGGGGGCGACCAGGATCCCCGCTTGGCCTTGGTTGAGCACATCGGGCGCCTGGCCGACGGCGCTGGCAACTACCGGAAGTCCGACGGTACCGTATTCGAGCAACGCCAAGGGCATTCCTTCGGAGGTCGACGCCAGTACACCGACATCGCATGCCGCCAGGATGTTCCAAACATCCGACCGACTACCCAACACGAAGACGCGATCCTGCAAACCGCAGTCTTGAATGCGCTCGCGGACCTTTTCTCGGTGGGCCGAACCAGGTCCGGCGCCGACCAGGAAAAGGCTGGCGGCCGGCTCCGCGCGGACGATCTTGTTCATGGCCTCAATGAGCGTCAGATGGCCCTTTTCCGGACGGAAGTTGGCGACGCAGACCAGGCGTTTACCCCGGGGCCCGGGCAACTCGGCGGGGTTCAAGGGCTGAGGCGGGGAGAGCACGAAATTGGGGACCCGCCAGACCCGCTCCGAAGGCACCTTCAATTCAGAGCAGGCCCACTCGACCAAGGGCTGGTTGACGGCGATAACCCCTCCCGCGCATCGAGCCACTGACCGGTAGATCCAATAATAACGATCCGCGGTCGCATAGCGGCCAAGATGGAGGTGCCACACAACCTTGGTCCGGCGGGCGGCGAGGGCGGTGAGGATGCTCAGGAACAGCGAACTTCCGTGGGCGTGGAGAATATCTATTTGGTTGGTTCTCAGGAAACGCGCCAGCCTGCCGAAGGCGGCGAAGTCAAATCTCCCGCGGCGATGCAGGTTGAGCCGCTCGACCTGCGGCGAAACCCGTTCGGAAAGCGGCCCGTCCAGGCGCGTGCAGCACAGATAGCTTCTCATCCCTCGCTCGGCGAGCAGGTTGGCGAGGTTGACCGCAACCATCTCCATTCCCCCGATTAACAGGGAATCAACAACTTGCATTATCCGAAGCGGAGGCATCGGTATGTTAGCCCCCCAACCTCACGCCCCAAGCCGACTCCAGCTCTTTCCGCAAGGCTTCGCCCAGTCCTTCAAGCGTGAATTGGCGCGCCCAGGCGACCGCGCGCGCGGATAACCGTTCCGCCTCCACGGCATCGTCCATGACGCGCGCGAGCGTGGCTGCCAGCGCGATGACGTCGCCGGGTTCAACGACCAGGCCCCGGCCCTCGCCGAGGATTTGCGGGACCAGTCCGCGGTTGGCGCCGATGCAAACCAAACCAAACGACATCGCCTCGACGATTGCCTTTGGCCAGCCTTCGGTTTCCGAGGCCAGGACCAAACAGTGAGATTGGCCGTAGAAGTCGAGCACTTTGTCCTGAGAAACAGCGCCGTAAAAAACGACGATGTCGGCAAGTCCCAGCGCCACCGCCAGTGTTTCCAACCGCCCACGGATCGGTCCATCGCCCACAATGCCGAGCCGTAGGGCGCGACCTTCGGCTTTGAGCCGCGCGAGGGAGCGGAGGATGACGTCCACGTTCTTGGATGCCGTCAGCCTCCCCACGAATAGCAGTTTCAATGGAGGGTTGGACCAATCGCGAGGCGAGACCGCGACCGCTTTCGCCATCTGCGCCTCGTCCATGACCGAGGTGAAGAGCGGCACGACGTGAGAAGGTTGGTTGGGCCATTGGCCATAGACCAGGACCGGCGCGTTCCACCAACGCGAACGCAAGAGGACCTTCTGCCAAGACCAGGAGCGCGGCTGGCCGACGAAGTCGGTCCATTGCCCTGCGTACTTGGCCACGCGCCGCTTGCGGAAACAAGGGGCCAGCAGGCAACCCAGCAGGCCGAGGTTGCCGGGACAGCGGACATGGACCGCATCCGCTCGGGCGATCGCGCTCGATAAGCGCCACAAGTGAATCGGCAGCGCGGCGGTTTGTTGGACTTTTGCCCACCAGGTGTCGCCGCCCGTTTCGCATTGGGGGTGAACGCGCAAATTCGACGCCTCGAATGGAAGGGCGTCCCCGGGCGGGGCTTGGCGTCGTAACGGCGCGGCGATGATTACCTCGGGAAACAAGGCGGCCCATAGATTGATCTCCTTGGCGTAAGGACCGTAGGCAAACAGTCGTCCGTCGTGCGCGTAATGGAGCACATGGGAAATGATGACCAGCTTACGCAACGGCTTCAACGAAGAGGGGATGCCTGAGGGACTCATTCGCTCTGAAGTTGCGATCGTGGCGGAGCGACCAATAACTGGGCCAGTCCATAGAACCGTCCGGCGCTTTCGCACACGGCAGCGAGGCGGTCGGGTCCGGTCAGACCATTCCCGATCCGGCAAAGGGCCAGCAGGAGACTGATTGCCCACCATTTGGCACGGTCGGCCTGCGACGGTCGGGGCCATCGGCGGCGCCAAACAAACCACCCGTTACGCGCTACCATCATGCCGTAGCGGAACGGAGCGGGGCGGCCGCCGGACGCATGATAGTGGGCCAACCGAGCGCGCGCGCAGACATAGAGGGGGCCTTGCCTGCTGGCCCGCACGCAAAAATCGAGATCTTCATAAAGACCATAACCTTCGAAAAAGCTCGAAAAGAAGACCTTGCTAAACAGGTCCCGACGCCAGCAAGAGGCGGCCCCCATGAAGAACTCGACTGGGTGATCCAAGTTGTCGGGGGGGAATCCTGCTGATCTTCCGTGCCCAAAAGGCGGCATCTTTCCGGGCGGCAGGTCGCTTTGGAGGCCGAGGAATTTTCTGAGCCGCCAACGGAGGTCCTCACGTCTTTCCCAGGCGCCGAAGCGAAAAGCACCTAGGCTCGCCTCCTGGAGATTGGCGGGTTGCCACAAGATTTCGTTGGTTATGCTGCCTCCGACACCGACAGCCTCAGGGTGGCGGGCGAAACAGCAGCGCAACTCTTCAAAGTAAGCCGGTTCCGGGATAGTGTCATCGTCCAAAAAGGCGATCCATTGCCCCGAACAACGCGCCACCCCATAGTTACGTTGCCGGGTGAGCCCGCGATGTTCTGGGGAGACGAGGAAGTAGCGCAACTGGGGGATCGAGGAGGAATGACGGATGTCCTCGACAACCGTTCTCGTAAGCTCGTCCGGTGAGCCATCGATGATGAGAGTCTCCTCTGGCTTCCGGGCCAGGTTCGCAAAGGACTCCAGAAGGCGCTGAACTTGCTGAGGTCGCTTATAGGTGCAAACGACCAGGGAAATGGTGTCAGAGACGACCATCCGGTTTCAGCTTGCGATCCATTCGCCAGTTGGGACGAGTTTCGCGTACCAATCGAGAGTTTGCTGGGCGACAATATTGGAGCTAAACCGTTCCTCAACGCGGCAGCGGGCCGCGCATCCGAGGAGTTTCGCCTTCTCTGGGGCTGCCATAAGGTCTGCCAATGCCCTGGCGAATGCCTCGGTGTCGCCGGCTTCAACCAAAATTCCGCTAGTGCCCGACTCGATGGTCTCGGGCGCCCAGCCGATGTCATAAGCCACGATAGGTTTGGCGCATGCCATGGCCTCCAGCCAGGCCAACGGAAAAGCCTCCGCGTAGGAGGGAAAGGCGCACAAGGCTGCCTTGCGAACATACTCCTGGATCCCGGCGTAGGGTTTTGGGCCCAGGTACTCGATTTTGGCGTGGGCTGCGGGAGGAACCGCGCTCCGGAGAAGCTCCCAGGTTGATGGCGCGCCGGTGGCGCGATCCGGGGCGTCCCGTCCCACAAGGACCAGTCGAGCCCCAGGCCGGAGTTTCCATAAGCGATAGAAGATCGCCGGCAAGTCGAGCACGCCTTTCTTACGGACGAGGGTGCCGAAGTAGAGAACCGTTTCGGTTCCCCACTCGCTCCCTGGCGTGGCGGCGAACTGAGACAAGTCGATGCCATTAGGGATGACCCCCACCTGACGGTCGATCCCGAAGAGTTCAGTCGTTTGTCGCGCGGTGAACGCGCTGACCGCGACGATGCCGGCAGCCTGGCTCAGGGCAAGCCGTTCGGCGGCGCGCACCGAAGGTCTCACCTTTTCGTTCAAGAGATGCGCGAAGTAAGCGGCCGAACCATGGCAGCGGATGACCACGGGGCATGTCGGCTGGATGCCGGCCGACATGCCGCACCAATCGGCCGCTTCCACGATCTGTAACGATTCCTGCGCCGCCATGCGATTGAGTTCACGGCGAGCCGCCAGTCGGTTCGCGAACCAGCCCAGGCGCGGCAACCGCGTGGCCGCGAGAAAGCGGACCCGAACCCCTTCATCCTCCAAATCCGCTCGCCGTCCCCAACCGAGGACAGTAACCCGATGACCTCGCTTTGACAGGGCCTGACCCAGGTTTCGAACGCTCGTGCCGATCCCGCCACAAGGTCCGATGGGGTATTCTGGCGTGAGAAAGGCGATGTGCATTAGGCGCGTTGCCCGGTCAGAAAGGGGGAAGACGCCGCGATGCTCTTGAGCGCCTCTGCGCACCTTCGGCTGGCGCCATCCAAAGGTCGAGCGACGATTTTGTCGATCCAGGCCCGGCGTGAATCTTCTTTTTCGTCCGGACGGTCGAGAGCATGGGCGATGAGTGGCGCCAACTCGTCGGCGGATCTGGCCCAATAAACCGGCTGGAGCTTGTGGACCCATTCGAAATGTGGCAACCGGTAAATCGTCTCCGCATTTCGATCCGATGACCCGGCCGCCTCGTAGGCGACAAAGATGCTTGGTTTGCCGAAAATGGCCGCGTCCATGGCCATGGTCGAGCCGAGGTTGATCATGAGGTCGGTATGGCAGGCGAGGTTGGCCAGCAATGCGACGTCCTCAGGCGTCGGAACAATTTGCGTCCAATCCGAACTGGCGCTGGCGCGCCAGAGCGGGTCGGAGATCCGGATTTCAGGGAACGCATTGAAAACCGGTTGGTATCGTCCGCTTAGATCGACCGGGCAGCGGCGGAAAATCAGCTCGGGTCGGCGTTCGAGCGGAAGCCGCCGGAGGGCGCGGGCGGTATCTGCCAGGTAGGAGGGGTCGTGGGGTGACGTCGCCACATCGTCCCCGGAAAAGCACACCACCCGGGCGCCGGCGGCGATCCCCAGAGTATTCAGGAATTGGTCCCGGGGTTGGAGCAGACCGGGATTGAAATAATGTTCAAACTGCGGTGTGCCGACCACAGGCATACGCTCGACCGGCACCTCGGGATAATACATCGACATTTCATGGCGCATCCACTCGCTCCAAACCAGGAAATGGCTGGCATGCACGGCCATGCGACCCTTGGGAGGATTGTCCCAGGAATAAATGAACGTAGTCGCCGGTATGCCCCGCCGCCGGGCCGCCGCCATGGTCGGCACTGCCAAGCTGGCGCGCTGGTGGGTGCAAAAGACCGCACCCGGGCGCCGAGCATCCAGACGCAGCATTGCCTCGGCGGCGGCTTCCGAGCGCTCTGCGGCAAACTGGTGCCACCGATCCAGCCTGATAACCCCGGCTGGAGTGGCTGACCATCGGCCCAAAAGGCGTCCAGTCTGGTTGATTGCTCGGGAAACTGACCAGGGTCGTCGTCTTCCGTGTTCAGGGCTTCGCTTTGTACCGGGACCGTTCTGCCGATTTAGTTGCGCCTGCGATTTAGCCTGCCGTAGAACCCGGGAAAGGGGGCTTTCCCGATAGAGCGGAAACCGTTCCCATCGAACTCCATGCCCGAAACGCTGGGAAAACGGTCGGATTGCTTCCTCCGGCAGCCCGTGCCAAATATCCACCTCTCCGGCCTCGAGTAGAAACGAAATGAACTCGGTGCAGAGGAAGTTACGGATGCCGACGCCATCGGGTATAAGGACGAGGGTTCGCATGCTGGTTGGGCTTACCGGCTCCGCCCCGTTGTCGACGAACGGGCTGGAGCCTATCCTCGGATTTGATGGAAGGCTTGCCGCTGATTGCCGATAGCCGCGAAGAGGTCCGTGCAATTTCGCGCCACTGAATTCAGCGTGAGTTGGCTAAACGACGCCTCCGACGGCAGCGCCTGGATTAGCTTACCGGTCCTCCACAGGCCCCAGAGTTGCTCGATGCACTCGCCGATGCGACGCCCATCGCACGGAGCGCAGCGGTAAGGATAGTTCGGTCCCAGCAAATCGTTGATTGCCGATTTCTCCGGGGAAAGCGCCAGGATCGGCTTGCGCTGCAGGAGGTAGTCCGTCAGTTTGGCGGGAAAAAAGGGGCTCTCCTCATTCTCAGCCTCAAGTATTACCGCCACGGAACAGTCGCGGAGCAAGCTGAGCGATTGGTCGTAGGAAACCCGATCCTCAAAGAACCTCACTCCCGGAACCCGCGATGCTTCCGCCCAGCGCGGATCGGCCTTGTGACTCTGATTGACTCTTCCCACAAAGAGAAGCTCCACTTCGCGCGCGCGCGATGTGTTGCCTTCGCTAAAGCGGCGAAAAGCCTCGATGAGTCCCCAGGGTTCTCTAGGCCGGAGCAAGGAGCCGGCGTGAATCAAAGTAAAGTGTCGTTTATCTATGACTATGGTCGGCCCGGGCTCGCTTTCGATGGTGGTCGGAATCTCGCCCACGATATGGGGGATCACTACGCCCTTGTGGCGGTAAGGCTCCAGGCGCCCGCGCAACAACCATTGGAGCAGGCGCTGACAGGGGAATGAAATCCGATCCGCCTTGCGGAGGATGGTTGCGTTCCGCCGTTCCTGCATCGCCGAGGCCAGGAGGTAATGGCGGCGATAAGGTTCCGGGTATAAGCTCAAGGGAAAGGGATCGTGATAATGAGCGATCCAAGGAGGGGTTCCCTCCAACCGAGCCATGGCCAAGTGAGGTTCAAAATCGCAACCCGAAGCACGAACAAACACCAAATCCGGCCGTTCCGAAGCGATCGCGCGGACGAGCGATTCCCTCCAGCAATCGACCCTGTGCCACGTCTCACGCGAAAACCCGGTCCTGTACACTACCCGGGAAGCCACCTTGTCCCGGAGCCACTCTCCGAGTCGATGGGGCAGAGTGGGCGAACAATGGGGGCTTCGCCCTCGCGCCCTGGAGGTCGTGGTCGCGAGCTGATCGACCGAAAAGAACCGCACCTGCTTCAGCCACGAACCGTGGCGCCGGAGGGCTTGAGGAGAGATGGAATCCGCCGGCGCCAGGCAAAGCAAGTCTATGCCGGCGCGGAGAAGGCAATACAAGAACTTGCTGGAACAAATCCCCTCGGAGGTCCGGTCCAAGTCCAGCGCGGTGGCGGTGACGAGGACTTTCATGGGACTAAGTTGACGCATTCACGGCGGCCTGCCTGCGACGCAGGTCGGCGCTGACGTCCTCGATAATCTGTTCTAACGAATAGCGAGGTTCCCAGCCGATGAGCGATTGAACTTTGTCGATAGAAGGAACGCGGCGTTGCATATCTTCGAAGCCACCGCCATAAGCCTGCTCGTAGGAAACCAACCGGATGGCCGAATGGGAATGGGTAAGTCGGATGACCAGTTCGGCGAGTTCACGGATGGAGATTTCGCGCGTGCTGCCGACATTGAATACCCCGCCGGGGGCTTGGGGGGAGTTCATTAGACCCGCCAAGGCTTCGATCACATCTTTGACGTGGCAAAAGCAGCGTTGTTGGGCGCCGTCTCCATGCACTATGATTTCGCCGCCGGTGGTGGCTGCCTGGACGAAATTGGGAAGGACCATGCCATACTGTCCGCTTTGGCGGGGACCGACGGTATTGAAGAGGCGTACCACGATAACGGGCAAGCGCGACTCTTTCCAGTGCGCGAGGGCCAGGAACTCGTCGAGAGCTTTGGCGGCGGCATAGGCCCACCGATGCTTGTGGGTGGGCCCTTCCAAGCGGTCGCCGTCCTCGCGGAAAGGGATGTCGCAAGACTTGCCATAGACCTCGCTGGTGCTGGTGAGCAGGAACCGTTTCCGGTAGCGCGCGGCGACGTTTAGGACCGCATCGGTGCCCTGGAAGATGCTCTCGATCGTCTGGACCGGATGTTCCATGATTAACTTGACCCCAACCGCGCTGGCAAGATGGAAGACCTGGTCGCATTCGCGGACGAGTCTCTCGACCAACTCCGTGTGAAGGACGGTGTCCTTGACGAACCGGAAGGCGGCGTGGGATTCCAGGGCGGCAACGTTTTCGTACCGCCCGGTGCTCAGGTCGTCGAGGATAGTCACCTTGTGGCCCGTGCGAAGCAGGAGTTCCGACAAATGGGAGCCGATGAAACCGGCGCCCCCCGTGACAAGGTAATGCATGGAGAGGGAGGGTGAAATAAAGGAGTGGGTCGAAAGGGCGGAAACGGTTAGGCGCTGGCAGGCTCCGCAGTGGGTTCAGCCAAGGTCCAGGAATGCGGCGTGAGCGCGGCGCCGTGCCTGCGGCTGCGTGGGGCGCGGCCGGTGCCGAAGAAGTCGCCGGAAGTGACCTGGATATCAGCCGCGCGTTGAACCACGTCGCAATGGCCGGATCGGTAGCCCAACCAGAGGTCCAGAGCATAAGTGTCCTCCACCAGGAGCAAGCGCGGGATGGAGCAAACCAGGGCAAAAGACTTATTGCTCAGGCCCTCTCGGGGCGCTGGCGGGCTGAAGCGAGTTGAGACGCAAGTGACGGGGTGGCCGAGGCTATCCCGGAAGGTCATATCGAGCCAAATCTCTTCGGGTTGGAGTTTGGCCAGGGTGGTTTGAATATTGACGCGGACGATCAGCGGCGCTCCCGAGGGAACGTTTTGCAGCAGTTGACCCGCGGGGTTGGCAAAAGCGATCGCCACCATGCGCGCCGAGCCGTCGCCTTGACGGTCGCGCCGTTGCCCGAGATTGTGGCTGCGAGCCCCGGTTTGGGTGAGATACGCGGAAACTACCTGGTCGGTCGGACCTATTAGTTTGACCCGGCCAGTCTCCAGGAGCAAAGCCCGCGTGGAGAGTTGTAGGATCGACGTCATGTCGTGACTAACGAACAGAACGGTGCGGCCACCTTCCGCGACCTCGCTCATCTTGCCCAGGCATTTGTTTTGGAACTGCGCGTCCCCGACCGCCAGGACCTCGTCCACGAGCAGGATCTCCGGTTCGAGGTGGGCGGCGACCGCGAACGCCAACCGAAGGTACATGCCGCTGGAGTAGTGCTTGACCGGCGTGTGGAGGAACTTCTCGACTTCGGAGAAGGCCACGATTTCGTCGAACCGGGCCTCGATTTCAGCTCGGCGCATACCTAGAATGGCGCCGTTCAGGAAAATGTTTTCCCGCCCGGTTAATTCCGGATGGAAACCCGTGCCGACCTCCAACAAGCTGCCCACGCGACCGTGGATATCGGCGAAGCCTTCCGTGGGTTCAGTGATCCGTGAAAGGACCTTCAGCAAGGTGCTCTTGCCCGCGCCATTCCTCCCGATGATCCCCACCACCTCTCCACGCTTGATTTCAAGAGAGACATCCTTCAAGGCCCAGAAAGACTCCCGCTCGCTTTGGGGCTCGGAACCTGAGCCGTGAAACCACTGCGTGACCGTCTCGCGAAATGTCTTATACCCGACGCGCCGAGCCTCCAGACGGTAAAGCTTGCCGAGCTTTTCGACTTGAATCGCCACGTCGCTCATACCACGTCGGCGAAATTCCTTTCCATGCGGCGAAAGTAAAAGGCGCCGCTGACCAGAACCAACACGGCCGAGAGCGCCGAGGCGCCGATCATCAAACCCGGTCGGGTGTTCGCTCCTCCCATCAAGGCCCAGCGGAAGCCCTCGACGACGCCGACCATCGGATTCAGGCTGTAAAGGGTCTTGGCGACGGTTCCAAAAGGATACGGGTCGAGTTTGTTCAGCAAGTTGCTGGAATAGGCGATGGGCGTGGCGAACATCCAGAATTGGGTGAGGAACGGGACCGCGTAGCGAACGTCACGATACTCGACATTAAGCGCGGAGAGCCAGAGGCCAACGCCCAGGGAAGTTGTCAGCGCCAGCAGGAGAAACAGGGGCAGCCAAACGATGTTGACTGTGGGCCAGACGCGGAAGCACGGCATCATCGCCAACAGCACGGCAAAAGCGATCAGAAGATCCACCAGTCCCGACATCACGCTCGAGATCGGGATGATGAGCCGGGGAAAATAGACCTTTTTGATCAAACTCTGACTTCCTACCAGGCTGTTCGAGCCCTGCGAGAGCCCGTACGCGAAAAAAGTCCACGGAACCAGGGCGGCGAAGCAGGAGACGGGATACGGGCCGTTGGAAGGTATCCGGCCCAACACGCCAAAAATGAGGCTAAATACAGCCATGGTCATGACGGGCTGGAGGACGGCCCAGGCCACGCCCAGCACAGTCTGCTTATAGCGCACCTTGATGTCGCGCCAGGTGAGGAAATAGAGCAATTCCCGATATTCCCACAACTCATCCAGTTTCAGTGGCGCCCAACCCTTTGAAGGCTGGATGCGGAGGATCGGCAATACCACGTCTCTCGCCGCACGATCCGGAAGCGGGGCGCGGGCTGGGGTCTTCATATGGGGATCCGTCATGGTGTTTGGTGAACTGGGTCAGGCGCCCAGCAACAGTCCCAAGGAAATCCATTGCCACACATAAAGGCTGTTGTCGCCCTTGCCGGCGCAATAGCCATCCCATTCGGCGCGGACGCTATCGCCCTGGAGCCAATCGCGCCCCGCTCCGGCCAGCGCCGCCTCAATGGCCGCTGTAGCCCACGTCCGCAAAGGACCCCGCAGCCATTCTCGTTGGGGTGTTTGGACCGGGCGTTTGGGCGCCTCCTGAACGGATTGTGGGAGGAGGCGGGCGGCGACTTTTCGCGGCAAGTATTTGCCCTGGCCTTCCCGCAACTTTCGGTCCGCGGGTTGGCGCATCCCTAACTCGACTGTCCGATGGTCGAGAAAGGGCTCGCGTAGCTCCCGACCGTACATCATGGAGACCCGGTCGGCGAAGCGCAATGCCCGAGGCAACTTTGCGAGCCGCAGATCGCGGCATTGGAGCGCCGCCACGGGGTCGTTCGGGCATTCCGGGAAACCGGCGGGCATCGCCAGCGCCGCAAATTCGCCCGTGAGACATTCCGGTCGGGTCGAGGGGTCTTTGGAGCCTTGCACCGGCGCGAACCGGGCGTCCACCTGGCTGGCGTGGTGGTAGTATTCATAACCGGCCCAGCCCTCGTCCAGACCGTTGCCGTCCAGGAGCACCGTGATGCCTTCTTGCCTGGCGCGCTGGTGTACCTTGGCCATGCCCAGTGTCGGCAGACCGCCGAAGGGCTCATCCTGCATGGCTTGAATCTCGGCGGCCAGGGAGGGAACTTCTTCGGCGGTCAACCGGCAGAACAGCGCGGGATGCCGCGTGCCTGCCAGGAGTCGCTTTACCCAGGGGGTTTCGTCGTAGGCCGGATCGTCACAATGAAACGTGAAGGACTTAAGTGAAGAATCGGGACCTTGAGCCCGCTGAACCAGGGCCAATAGCAACGAAGAATCCAAGCCCCCCGAAAGGCAAACGCCGACCGGGACATCCGAGCGGAAGCGCAATCGAGTGCTGTCGATGAGCAAGGCCTCCAGTTCTTCAATGACCTCTTGCTCAGGGCGACTGTCGGTCCCAACGTCGGCGAGCAACCGGTCGCAGCCATACCATTCCTTCTGACGCAACCCCTGGTCCTCCGACCAGGTAAAGCATGCGCCTGCTGGAATGCGGTGAATGCCGTTCCAAAAAGTCGCGCTGCCGTGATCATGCATGCCCGAGACCAGGTAGGTGGACCATGCGGCGGCGTTGGGCTGTCGGAGCAAGCCGGCCGCGCGCAGCGCCTTGATTTCACTCGCCAACCACAGTTCGCCCGGGGCCGGTTCATGATAATAAAGCGGTTTTACTCCGAATCGGTCGCGCGCGCCGAAGGCGACTCGCTCCCGCTCGTCCCAGATCACGAAGGCGAACATCCCGATGAGCTTGTGCAGGCACGGTTCGCCCCAGGTCAGGTAGGCCGCCAGGAGCACTTCAGTGTCGGTGCGCGTGCGAAAAGGATAGCGCCCTGCCAGCTCGGCTCGGAGTTCCGGGTAGTTGTAGATCTCACCGTTGAAACTGATGCGGAATCGTCCCGAAGCGTCGGCCATGGGCTGCCGGCCCGCCTCTGACAAGTCGATGATGCTCAGCCGGTTGTGGCCCAGAGCCGCAAGGCCGGCGGGAGAGAGGTATATACCTTCCCCATCGGGTCCGCGGTGGCGCTGGCTGGCCACCATGGCGTCGAGCTGAGACGCCAACCATCGTCGGCCAAAGAGGGCTGAGACCCCGCACATAAAATCGCAGGTCAAGACTTGAGAGACCGAATCAGAGCTTCAGCATATTCCCAATCGCTGGCTGCATCAATGTTCACCGACGTCTCTGGGGCCAGCAAATGGCCCACGACCTTTGAGCCATACAGGCTTCCTTGCTCCATCAAGACATCGCGGCGGGTGATATAGACCGATCCTTCGCGTCGAAATGCCGGAGGGAGAGACTGCCGGCGTGGGATTGGAGTCGACTCGCCGGTGCTGAGTCGAAGCGATCCGTCGGGCGCGCGAAAATAGACCCAATGAGGATTGTATTCCGGTGGAACCGGTAAAAGGCTGACCACGCAGTCGGCGCCAGACTGGATCAAGAGATCCACGCAGAGGTCGATGTCTTCCGGGCGACGCAAGGGAGCGGTGGGTTGGAGCAGGCAGATGGCCGCGTAGCGCTCCCCAGCGGCTTCGAGTGTTTGTACTGCGTGCTGAAGCACTGGCAACGTGGGCGTGTCGTCGCCCGCCAATTCCCGGGGACGCAAGAACGGGACATCCACTCCGCAATTCTTCCCTACTGCGGCGATTTCCTCATCTTCAGTGCTAAGTATGACGCGTGAGAGCCGCTTGGAGGCCAGGGCGGCTTCGACCGTATACTGGAGCAGGGGCTTGCCCGCGAGCAACCGGATGTTCTTTCGCGGCACGCCTTTGGAGCCGCCTCGAGCGGGGATAACGCCGAGGATCAACCCCGGGTTAAGCCGCCCTCCCGAGCTTGTCGGCGAGGGGGCCTTCATCTCGAAGCCTCATGGATGAAGTGCAGGCGCTTCTGAAGGTAGGGAGTGAGCGTGGCCAGACCGTTGGCGATACGCTTGGAAACCTCGCCATCGCCGTAAAGTTGGCTGGGTTTGTAGCGGCCGTGGGCCAATTGCGCGCGAATCCCTTCGAGAATACGTTCACGGATCGGGGTCACATGAGTGACGTGCGCATCGCTCTCGCGACCTTCCTGGCGATTGCCCACCAGGACGACGGGAGTGCCAAAATAACCGGCATCACGAACGAAACTGCTCGAATTCCCGATGGCGCAGGCGGCATTGGCCAGTACTCTCAGGTAGTCCTCAGGGGGTAGGTTGATGAGTGTGCGGAGCCATTTGGGTTTTGTCCGATCCCGAAACGAGCGGATGGCTTTGCTGACGTGATCGGCGCCGGCGTCGATATTCGGCCAGAGCAGCACCGTCGGCTGGCGGACCGAGTCCAGCGCTTCGAGCAACGTCTCCATTTGGACGCGTTCGCCCCCATACTCGGTGGTAGTGGGATGGAAAATCGCGAGCAGGAACGGCCGCAGCGGATCGATCCGAGCGCCGCTTCCCTTCCGGTGCAGGATCGTTTCCGGTAGCGTCCGGTCCATCTGCCGGGCGATATCGCTGGAGGGACAGCCGATCCCCAAGATGGAGTCCGGCCGTTCGCCCATGCGCAGCAGATACTCGGCGGAGCGGGGAGTGCTGGGAAAGTGGAAATGGGCGAATTTGGAGATGGCATGTCGAGCGCTCTCGTCGATGGAGCCTGACACTTCGCCGCCTTGGATATGGACGATGGTTAGGTTCATGTACGCCGCCGCAATGGCCGCTGCCAGGGCTTCGTACCGGTCGCCAATCAACAGTACCACGTCCGGCTGAAGGCGTTGAAACTCGCCCGCGAACTCGACAATCCCAAATCCTACCGATTTAGCCATCGTTGCCGGCGTGGACCCCTCCAATTCCAGGTAGATTTCGCTATCTACGTTGAAACCATCGCTGCGGACGATATTGACGGGTTGATCGAATCGCTCAAGCACCATGGTCCCCGCCGCGACGACCTGGAGTTCAAGGGCGGGATGAGCGGCGACGGCGCGCATCACCGGTTGGAGGCGTCCGTAGTTGGCGCGATCAACGAGGACAACGCAGACTTTCCTTGCCCGATGGGTTTGTTTACTCAAGATCCTCCTCTATAATCATAGTTCCCACGGCTAGAGGACGGCGCAGTTTCCGTCCGAGGATTTGATTCAACCGATCGGGCGGAAGGCCGGTGCCCGGTTTGCGCAGGCAGAGGTGACCCAGTTGGAGACGAGTGCCGGCCGGCAGATCGACGGCGGCAACCAGGCTCTTGGTGAACAGTTGGCGCATGGGGGCCAGTTCGCGGGCCATCTGGTCCTTATCAACGGGGTGTGCCAGGGCGGCTTGGATGAACCGGACGCCCGCCGTCAACTCCCTGAGTTCGGTTGTGGTCAGCGACACCAGCACATCGGGCCCGAAGGCCTCCCGGCTGAGGGTGACATGGACCTCGATGAGTTCAGCTCCCAGGGTGGCGGCCGCCAATCCGCCATGCACCGTCCCGGAGTGATCGGAAAAGCCCACCTTGCACCCGTAGCGTTGCCTTAGCTCGGGAAGCAGGTTCAGGCCGAGTTTCTCCGGCGGCGTCGGATAGATGGAACTGCATTGCAGGACGGTGAGGTCCAGACCGGCGCCCTGGACGCGTTTGACGGCGGCATCCAGTTCGGCCCAGGAACTCATACCGCTCGAAAGGATGATGGGCTTGCGCGTGGCGACCATGCGATCGAACATCGGGAGATTGGAGATCTCCCCCGAGGCGACTTTCCAAGCGGCAATATCCAGGCGCTCGAGCAGGCTTACCGCCTCGATCGAAAAGGGCGAACTCAGGAACAAGAGCCTTCGGCTGTCAGCGTGGGTTTTGAGTTCAAGCCACTGGCACTCGGTGAACTCCATACGCTTCCAATATTCGAAGCGAGTCTCATCCTGGTAGCTGAACTTGACTCGCCATGGCTCGGCGGGGCTGCTTTCCGCCGCGGCGATGTGGGTTTGGAATTTGACCGCATCAGCGCCGGCATTGGCGATGGCATCAATCAAGGCGTGAGCCATTCCTAGCGAGCCGTCATGAGCCTGCGCGATTTCCCCAACCACCAGGCAGCGATGCGAGGTCTGAAGATGGTCTGGCATCATGGGTTTATCCCTCCTTTCCGCAGGCCGGAAAATGGGGCCGGACAGAACGATCGCCCCATGGAGTTCCAGTCACACTCCGTGCCGGTCAATTCGCAGCCGCGCTTTCCAACCGGCTGAAATCTATTGTCTAAGGCGGTTCGAGTTTTCCGCGACAACTGGCGCCGGTAGGGGCGACCACCCTCCCGCCCGACGCTGTCCGTTAGCGCCCGTGCAAAAGTTAATCCGGGCGGGTCTCGGTCTCCTCGGTGACGCATGGATCCGAGCGAAGTCCCAACTTCCGGGCCCGCCTATCGGGGAGATTCGACTGCAACATGGTAATGGGCGTTGGTATAATAGTAATACGAACGCGCCTTCGCATCCGTCCGGTTGAAGACCAAGCCCAGGACGCGGGCCTGGCGTTCGTAGAGGAGTTCGAGAGCCTCCCGCACCTGGCCGGAGCGGGAAAAACGGCTGCGCACGACCAACAAGGTGCCGTCGACTTTAGGCGCCAGCGTGGTGGCGTCATCCGCCGCAAAAACGGGGCAGGTATCGATCAATACATAATCATACTGTTTCCGGAGCCGGGCGAAGATTTGATCCAGCGCCGGGTTGAGCAGCAGGTCGCCGGGGTTGGCGGCATCGCTCCCTCGGCTCAGGAAGAAGAGGTTGGGCAGCAGGTCCGGTTGGCCAGACTCGAAATCGGTCGTTGGCGCCTCGCCGACCATGCGTTGGCGACGCGCTGACTGGCGGGGGGCGTTGGCCTCGCACTGAATGCAGCGGGGCAGGAGCGACGGTTGTCGCAGCACTTCGGTGAGCCCGGGAGTTCGATCGAGTCCGAGGATTTCATGAAGCGCGCCGCGGCGCATGTCAGCATCTATGAGTAAGACGCGCGCGCCGCCCATGGCGAGGGCGCGGGCCAGGTTGGAGGCGACCGTGGACTTGCCTTCGTCCTGCATGGCGCTGGTAACCAACAGGATTCTCGGGTGCTCGTCCTGGAGGGGAGTTAGGAAGAGCAGGGCGGATCGAAGGTTGCGGTAGGACTCGGCGAAGGTCTGGCGTCGGTCTTCGATTCTCAGCAAGGGAACCCGCCCTTGCGCATCGGTCATGGATACCTCCGGCACCTGGCCGACCACGCGTTCGGACAACTGCTGTTTGACTTCCGCCAGGGAGTTGAAGCGATCGTCTCGAACCGCCACCAATAGAACAATGCACAAACCGAAACCCAAGCCAAGAAAACCTGCCACCAGGAGCAGTAGGATCTGTTGCCGGTGGGTATGGACGGCGGGGGAAGCGGGATCGAGGATCGTGAGCATCTCTTGCTCGATGCTACTGCCCATTTCGACTTGGTTCATCAATACGACCACATGGTCGTAACGGGCTTGCGTGCGCGAGACCTCCCTGCGGAGGGTTTCGGCGTCCGCGATCCGCCGGCTGGACAGGGTTACCTTGGCCTCCCATTCTCGGATACCCTCCTGGACATTCTGAGTTTTCATGTCCACGGCATGCAGGGAGGCGGCCAATTGCTCGCCGCTCTGACGGCGGTACATCTCAATGAGCCGTTCAGCGGAATCGATATCCGTCTTAAGTTTGACCATCTTGGGATGTTTAACGCGCAGATAGCGAGCCAATCGGTCCCGCTGGGCCTTGAGCAGTTCGAGTTGGCGCGAGGTGCTGAGGCGTTCGGCCCCCATAATCGAACCGCCAGCCAGACTGGGAATGATCGCATGCATGGCCGTGAGGGTATCGAAGTTATTGTTTGTGGCGCTGGACAGGGCTTGCTTTTGATCCTCCTGGGTCTCCAGGAGGAGTTTTTGCTCCAGCAGGAGGTTCGAAAGGTCGGCTTTTTTCTGGGCGAGTTGGCCGCCGGCGGCCTTGCTGTCCTCCTCCAGGACCGCCAGGTTATTGGTTCGTTCGAAAGCGTCGAGGGCGGCTTGCTTCTCTTTGAGTTCTGCTTCGAGGGTGTTCACCTGGCGGCTTATCGAGGCAATCACTCCGCCGGCATTCCCCTTGTGCGACTCGCGTTGATAGACGAGGTATTGGTTGATGACGGCATCCAGGAAGGCGCGGGTGTATTCCGGTTCGGGACCGATGGCCACCACATCGAACACCGTGCTCTTCGGGGTTTGCGTCACGTTGATTTTCACCGGAAGCACTTGACCATCTCCGCCTTTGGGAACGGTATTGGCGCCGCTCGTCCGCATCGCGTCAATGGCCTGCTGCTGCAAGCGGGGATTCTTGAGTAACTCGGCCTGGGTGCCAAAAAAGTTCGCGATATCCTGGCTAAACCGGAGTCCCTCCATCTGGATTTGCGGCGGCATATACATCGTCGCGGTGGAGACATAGACCGGGGTTTGAAACCAGGCGTATGCGCCTGCGGCGCCCAGGCTCAGGACCAGAGTCAGCAAGGGCACCCACCAATACCTGAGCAGAAAGCTCAGAAGGCGTTGCACTGGCACCAATGAAACGGCGGACGACTCCTGTTCCATCGGCAACAGGGGACCATAGTCGAATTCCGTGGGAGGGCCGCCGGCTGCCGTCAAGGTTCGTTGAACTTTCATGGTCTTAGATAAGTCGATCAACGGAGACGGATACCGCGCTCGGGAACAAAGATGGTGTCCCCGGGCGCGACGATCATGTCACGGTCATTCTTGCCTTTCTCGAGCACCTCGATGGCATTGATCGTATAAAGTTTTGAGTCGCTGCCATGGGAATCGGCTTTGCGTTTGACCGAAACCGCTTTCTGGTTCGCGAATTCAGTGAATCCGCCCGCCCGCATGATCGCCTTGGTGACGGTGAATTCCTCGTCTCTCGGGATTTCCTGCGGCCCCGGCCCACGGACCGCGCCAGTGAGATAAACCTTGCCATGGCTCCGCGCCATAATATCAAGGGCCACGATGACCGTGGCCTGGTAATAATACTCCTTCTCGAGTTGGGCTTTGGCCGCGAGAGCCAAATCCTTGCACGTTTTGTCCTCCGCTGGCACGCGTCCCACATAGGGGAACTCGACATCCCCGGCATCGGTCACAATCAGTGGCCGGGGTTCGTCCTCATCCTCGACGATGCGAAAGCTGAGTCGGTCGCCGATCACCAACTTGCGCTTGTCATCCAGCGCGTCCATGCTGCTGATGGAGGCGGCCTTTAGGATCCCCCACGCTAGAGTGTTGGTTTCCGCCGCAGCCGGCGTAGGCGGCAAAGGCCTGGGGCTATCCACAAGTGTTGCCGCGGGTGGGTTGGTCTCCTGGCCCCGGGTCGCGGCGGAGTTGAACAGAAGGAAGCAGACGGCCAGCCCCGGCCAGAGGAAGCGGCCAAGGGCCCGACGAGGAGCGCTGGCGAGGGTCCAGTTGCGGAGAGTGGCAGGAGGTCCCCACAATCCTCCGAGACGAGTGTTTTGCAGTGCGCGTGTCATTTGAATCGGTACAGGAGCGCTAGGATCACGGAGTTCTGCGCATAGTTGCGATCGTCCAAGTTGGAGCCGCGCAGGCCCAGGCGATAGTCCAGACTGACCGTGAAGTTCTCGACTGGTCGATAGTCAACGCCCAAGTCGGTTCCCAACCAGTCATAGCGCTCGTTGAAATTGCCGAGGGCGCCGACCGTTTGCCCGACGAACGTTTGATTCCCCTGCTCGTAGGAGGCGGAGCCGCGGACCGTGACCTTACGCTGGAGGGCCCAGATCGCACCGGGGCGCGCATACCAATCCTCGATCAGCTCGGATTGAAGGCCCACCCGTAGTTCGTGACCACTGCTCAGGTAAACACTGAGCGCATCGGTAATCTGGTGCGTGCCGGTCAAGTCCAGATACCACGTGGAGGTGTCGGTGGCCCCAAGCGAGGGACTGGTCTGATCGAACTGGTAGAGAGTGTAACCCACGCGGGGTTGGAGGCGCAGAGCTGAATGCGGTTGCCAGTCGCCGAACAGCCCAAGGCTGTAGGTTTGGTAGTCATTGAGCAGGATCTGATCGTAGCGAGTGAAGGAAACCGTGGCCTCAGTTCCGACCGTGAAGCGCGGATGAACGCGCAAGGCTCCGCGGGCGCTGACGACCTCGGTGGCGCGGTTCAGATAGTCCCCTTCGCTGTAAAGGGCCGTGGTGTTTAAATGGTCGTAACCCAGGTTGAGTACGAGGTCATTCAAGTTCCACTGAGCTCCGATACCGATATCGTTGTCGAAAGTGCTTGTCTTACCGGTTTCGGCGACCGAGGCGTCGGGGAAGGTGTATTGGGAATACTGAGGCCGGTCATGGACGTTGAACCAAAAATCTCCCCACCAGATGTCGAAGCCAAGCCCCGAGACCGAATTCACGGTCCAGGTGCTGTAGTTGTCCTGTCGCAGGTACTTGCGGTAGGCGAGGGTGACGTCGAGCGTGAGCAGGTTTCGGGGCGTGATGGGATAGCGGGCGGCGATGCCGATCCCAGGGGCGACGATGGCATCGGCGAGTGGCTCGCTCCGGCTCGCGTTGATGTTGTCATTGAGTTCGAGCGAGAACAACGAGGAGGCCAGCAGCGAGAAGTCATCCACTTTGAACGTATAAGGCTGGGGGGAGAGTTGCCCCGTGCGAGCCTCGGTTGCGACCTGGTTGGCCAGCAGGATGCGCAGGCCTTCTTGCGCCCGGGCGCTGGCGGCCGCCAGAAAGAGCGAAGCGCCCACCCCGACGCCACAGGATGCTCGAAGGGCGACGGTTCCGGCGCGATGCGAAGGAACTGAAACTCTGATCCCAGATCCGGTCATTTGGCAAAGGCCGGCTCCGAATCTAAGACGGGGCGGCAAAGGAGGGGCGGATTCATGACGCATCCTCGGCCTTGGCAGTGGGAACTAGTTTGGGGCGGTTGGAACTGCCGATCCTTCGGAGTTGGACCTCCGGGGCCATGGCGGCGTGGTTCACGCTCGATCCGCCCGTCCAGGGGCAGAGGCCGATCATCCGCAACTGGCAGGTTCCGTCACCGCCAATCGGGGCGGCAGGCGGGGATTGGCTTCGACCGACGAGTTCTCGCCATTGGCCCGGGCTGCAGCCAAATCGTCGTTTGAAGCAGGTGTTGAACAAACCCAGGTGGTTGAATCCGCAATCCTCGGCCACATTGATTACTTTAGCGTTGGGATTACGCAGCAAGGACATCGCTTTGAGCAGGCGCATCTCCATTTTTAGCGTGGAGACCGAAACGCCAAAATGCTGATGAAAGAGGCGATTGAGGTGCCGACGGCTACATCCGAATCTGGTCGCGAGTTCAGAGACCGACAAATCAAGCATCTCCGCATTCGAGAGTTTCTCGAATACCTGGACCATGTGTTCCTCGATCCGCACAAAACCGCTTCGCTGTTGGCGCACGCGGCTGAGTTCGACGGAAAGTACTGCCGCCGCCGACCGTAGCAACTGGCTGCGGTGCTCCAAGTTGAGCGCGTTGGGCGCTTGACCGATTAACCGATGGCATTCGCGCGCGGGAGAATCGGAAGCCAGGTAAAACCGCGCGCCCTTGAGCCCGTCGATCAGGGTCGGCAAGGCGGCTATTTCTGAACTGTCGAAGAGAGGATACAGATGCTCCACCCGGAGGGAAAACCATGCGAACACCAGTTCGCAGTCATTCGCAGGCGACAGTTTACCCGTCGCGGCGCCGCCAAGGATCAAGAGGTCTCCCGGCGCGAAAGAGCGGGTCGAAGCCCCTAAGACATGCCGTCCCACTCCCGATTGCCCGAGAATGAAGGAAATGCCTTCACCCTGGAAAGCCCACTCTTCAGCAGGTTGGAGGCGGACGGTTTGCAGCAGGAGGTGATCCTGGCTCGGCATATTTCAGTTCATTTTAAGGTTGTCATCGCAAGCCGGACGCGAAGGGCCGATCCCTCCACTCCCGCCCGAGGCATCAGCCGCCAGGCCGGCCACGACACGCATCGCACCCGCGCTGGATCCAAATCGCGCACCACGCAGACTCTCCTCGGGCGGTTAAGCCCGACTGAACCAGGGCGTCTTTGTGTCATCAAACCCGAGAATAGTCAATTTCGGGACATATGCAACCATTTTTGGGCCATGAACCACTCAGTGGAGGCGCGACTCGGCCGACAGCATTTCGGATTTGCCGCCAAGCGCGCGTGAAGAACGGGGCTCAGGAGGCTGCGGGTGGGGAGGTCGATCTGGTTTCTAACAGTCGGTCGACGGCCGCCTTGACCTCCAAGAGGTGGGTGGGGCGCTGGATCACGTCGTCCAGGCAAGCGGTGTCGTCCGGAGGATTGCCGGTGTACATCAAAATCGGCGTCGAGGGGGATTGCTCCTTGATGAGGCGCGCCATTTGGGCGCCGGTCATTCCGGGCATCGAATTATCGGTGATGACCAAGTCATGAACCGAAGGGGTGAAAATCCTCAGCGCTTCTTCCGCGCTCCGCGCCGACTCCACCGCGTACCCAAAATTCGCCATGAACCACTTGGTGGTGATCCGGGCGACGTCGTTATCATCAACCACCAAAAGGGTTCTTACCGGCGGCAAAGGCGAAGGTTCCACGATTCCGGATTCGGTGCTACAGTTATCGAACATTTTATGGTCAACCCATGCTACGAACAGGAGTGCAAATAGATTGGTTTACTTTATGCCTCGAGAGTGGAAAAGTCCATCCACTTTTCGGACATCTTCAGGCATGGCTAGGACATGTCCGCAGGGAGGCAGGGGGAGATAAACTTGCGGTCGAAATCGCCAAACCTCGCTGGCGAAAGGCCCTTTACAGGTCTTTACGCCGAAGAAAAGCTTTCCTTTTCCGGACAATTTGTCTAAGAGTCCACTTATGCCAGAGCCAGAGCGAGCAGGTGAGATGATTTTCCGCGGGATTGCGGTTTCATCGGGAGTGGCGCGTGGACGGATTCTCGTGCTGGGCCGGCCGCGGCCCACGATCAGCCAGCGGCAGGTTTCAGAGCAGGAATTGGCCGAAGAGGTCAATCGACTTGAGTCCGCTCTGGTCCACACCCGTCAACAAATCCTGGAGGTTCAGCGGAAGGTGAGCGAGGGCATGGGCGCCAAGGAAGGGAGCATTTTCGACGCGCACCTGCTGGTTCTGGAAGACCGGGCGCTCCTGGACGAGGTCATGCGCATCATCCACGAGGAGAAGCGCAACGCCGAGTTCGCTTTTTTCACTGTGGCAGAACGCTACGCGACCTCCTTGGCCAAGGTCGAAGACGATTATCTGCGCGAACGAGCGAATGATATGCGGGACGTGACCGCGCGCGTGCTCAACAACCTGCTTGGTATCGAGGAGGAGTTCGACCTGCGCCATCTCAAGGAACCGTGCATCATCATCCGCCATGACTTAACGCCTTCGAACACCGCCCAAATGGACAAGCGGAATGTTCTGGGCTTCGCTACTGATGTGGGCAGCCGGACCTCGCACACGGCGATCATGGCTCGATCCTTGCGTATTCCCGCGGCGGTGGGTCTCAAAGATGTTTCAACCCACCTCCAGAGCGGTCAATACGCGCTCTTGGACGGTTTCAATGGTCTCCTCATCATTAACCCCACCGACCAGACGCTCTTTGAGTATGGCCAACTCGCCCGCAAGCAGGCCACGCTGCAGGAGAAGTTGCGTGACATCCAATTCAAGCCGGCCGTCACGATCGACGGACACCGGGCTCTCCTTTCGGCAAATATCGAGGGGGTGCGCGATGTGGAGCAGGTAAGGGCCTGCGGGGCCGAGGGCGTGGGCCTGTTTCGCACCGAGTGCCTCTTTCTGGAACGCGACACATTACCCACGGAAGAGCAGCAATACCAAGCGTACCGGGAGGTTGCGGCGGCGCTCAAGCCTTTGTCCCTGGTTATCCGCACTCTCGATCTCGGGGGGGACAAGCTCATGCTCCACATGCCGGTCCCGGCCGAGATGAATCCCTTTCTGGGCTGGCGCGCCATCCGCTTCTGCCTCCAGCAGACCGACTTCTTCCGGGAGCAGTTGCGCGCGATTCTCCGGGCTAGCGCCGAAGGGAACGTCCGGATGATGTACCCGATGATCTCTGGTCTCGATGAGCTAAAGCAGGCCAACGCCTTGGTCGAGGAATACAAAGCGGAACTGCGCCTCGAGGGTATCGCTTTCGATGAGAATATGGAGATCGGCGCCATGATCGAGACCCCTTCGGCGGCGATCATCTCTGATTCCCTGGCCAAGCAGCTGAAGTTCTTCAGCATTGGCACCAACGATCTCATTCAGTACTCGCTGGCGGTGGATCGGATGAACGAGAAGATCGCTCATCTCTATGAACCGACTCATCCCGCCATCGTCCGCCTGATAAAAATGACCGCCGACGCCGCCCACGCCCATAAAATCCCGGTGAGTGTTTGCGGGGAGATGGCCAGCGACCCAGTCTTGACGCCGCTGTTGCTCGGCCTGGGCGTCGATGAACTGAGCGTCACCCCGTCGCTGATCCCCCCCGTCAAGTTTCTGGTGCGGCGTTTGAAGATGACGGAAGCAACCGAATTGGCCGAGTTCGCTCTCCATTGCGAGTCGGCCGCCGAAATTCTCGCGCGGTGTCAAGAGCTGGCGCGCAACATCGCTCCCAGCCTGTTCGAAACCAAATAGATGAACGTCATTATCCTGGCCGCCGGCTACGCTACCCGGCTCTATCCGCTGACTCTCACCCGGCCCAAACCATTGTTGCTGGTGGCCGGCCGGCCCATGATCGAGTACGTGCTCGATAACCTGGCGCCTATCGGCGGCTTGGAGCGCATCTTCATCGTCACCAACGCCAAGTTCGCCGCGCAATTTCAGGTTTGGTCGGAGACCTATCGTAACATCAAGTCACCGCTCCCATTGACCGTTATCAATGACGGCACGACCGACGACGCGAACAAACTGGGCGCCATCGGCGATGTCCACCACGTCCTCCAGACCCAGAAAATCGACACCGACCTGATCGTCGTGGCGGGTGACAATCTGTTCAGCGAGGGACTTGCCGACTTCGGCCGTTATTGCCGCGAAAAACAGGCGCCTGTTCTCGCCCTCTATGACGTGGGTAATCTCGAACAGATCAAAAAGTACAACGCCATCACGGTGGACGCCTCTGACCGCATCACCTTCTTCGAGGAGAAACCCAAGGCGCCCACCAACACGCTCACGGGGATCGCCCTCTACTACTATCCCAGGTCTTGTCTCCCGTTTATCCGCCAATACGTCGCTGAAGGCAACAATCCCGACCAACCCTGGCGCCTCATCCAATGGCTCTACACTCGTACGCCGGTATTCACACGGCGGGTCCCAGGGCTTTGGTACGATATCGGCTCTAAAGAAACGCTGGAGGAGGCCGGCCGCATCTTCGCGCAACCAGCGAAGTGATCGGTAAAGCGACTCAAGGGAGTCGCCTTGGCGCGTCAGTCGCCCGGAAACGGCATTAACTTCTGGCCGATCGCGCCGATAGTACAGAAGTCTGTGCGAGTAATCCGCAATGGAGCATCACGTTTGGTCGGCCGAAACCAAAGAAAGCGGCTGGCCGAGGCGTTTGACGCAGGGTTCCGGGGTGAGAAAGTCTCCGGATCCTTGGGGCATACCTATGGGCGGATGTGGCTGGCGATGAGGCTTGAGTGCTCACGGGGCGCTGCCTCGGTTCTGCTCTGGGGCGCAGTCTTTTTTGCCTGTCCGCTCCTGGCCTTGGACCCTGCCAAAGCGCTCTCCCAGTATGATTGCCGTTCCTGGACTCGTCAGCAAGGCCTCCCCGCCAGCGCGGTTAATGCCGTCATCCAAGCCAAGGATGGATTTCTCTGGGTGGGGACCCAAAAGGGGTTGGTCCGTTACGATGGCATCGAGTTCAAGACGATTCCTCTGCCGCAGACCCCTCTCTTGCGGAACCAAATTATTTCCTGCCTGGCGCCCGCAGCCGATGGGGGGCTCTGGTTTGGAGTGGCCGGGAGCGGCTTCGGGGCCTACCACCAGGCGACGGGCTTTTCCCTGGTCACCAACGAATCCTGGGTGTCCGTTCAGATGTTAACGACCGCTGTCCGGGAAACGAGCGACGGCGCCCTGTGGGTTTGCAGCCGCGCCGGAACCGCTCGACGGATTTCGGCGGACACTAACCGATCGCTGTTCCTGGGGGAGTTGCCCGATGGTACTGCTTTGTTTGAAGACTCGCGCCAGCGCGTTTGGGTGGGGACGGCGGATGAGGGGCTTTTCTATTGGAAGGGGGGCAGCCTGGCGCGGTTCCCCGATGATTCATTGAAAGCCGCCGCCGTCCTGGCCATGGCCGAGGATCCGGCAGGGCGCCTTTGGATGGGCACTCGGGCCGGGCTTCGTTGTTACGACGCTCAGTTTCGACCGGTGGAGATCCCGCCGCTTTACACTCAAGTGCGCGCCCTGTTAGCCGATCGGCACGGCGCGCTTTGGATTGGAACTACCGGTGACGGATTGGTCCGTTACCAAGAAGGCCGTTATACCTCATTGCTCAAACCGGGCGGTCTGGCGAACAATTTTGTGACCAGCCTTTGCGAGGACCGGGAGGGCAGTCTCTGGATTGGGACGCGCCAAGGCCTGACTCAACTTTCGGATGTGAAATTCCCGCTGTTCACCGAGAACGAGGGGCTTTTTGGCGGGGATGTTCATGGCTTGGCCGCCGATGCCCACTTCGGGATCTGGATCGCTACCAGTCGCGGCTTCTGCCGTTTCGACGGGCATTCCGCCACGAACATCGTAAGCGAGGCGGGGTTTTCCAATCATTATCTCAAGCGCGTCTTTCCCGCTCGGGACGGCGATATCTATGTCATCAACGGAGGCAAGAAGATTGAGGTGGTTTCCCAAGGGAAGGTAGTGGCCCGGTTTCAGCACACGAACGGCTGGCCCAGCGCCTTCGCCGAGGATCGGGACGGCGTGATCGCGGCCATCGGGGGAGGGCTGTTTCGCGTCAATCGCCAGCGGCTCGAACGGTTTGCCTTCAAAGAGGCGAACCCGCCCGCTTTCTACTGGATTCGGAATCTGTTTACCTGCCCCGACGGCTCGCTGCTGGTGGCCAGCGCCAACGGGATCTTTCGGATCAAAGACGGGGCGTTCCGGCAATGGTCGATGCCTGAGGGGCTCAAGAACCCCGATATGTCGTTCGTCTGCGAGGACCACCAGGGAGTGATTTGGGCTGGGTCCAGCGACGGGATAGCGCGGGTTGACGACCACCAGGTGCGTTGTTTCACCCGCGAGGACGGCTTGCCGGACAATTTCATCCTGTCGATCTTGCCGGATGTCCAGGGTTGGTTTTGGGTCCATTGCAGTCTGGGTCTGTTTCGGGTGAGCCGGGAGAGCCTCGATCGGGGCGCTCGAGGGGGCGGGCCAGCCCTGGACTGCATCGTTTACGACGGTCCGGAAGCCGTCAAGACCATTGATACGGCGGAGGTGGAGTTCACCGCCTGCCAGACAGGTGATGGCCGTCTGTGGTTTCCCATGACGCAAGGGGTGGTCATGGTCGATCCGGCGAACCTGGCTACTAATCCGGTGGCCCCCGTGGTGCGGATTGAGTCGGCCCGCGTGGACGGTTGGGAATGCGTCGGCAAGGGCCGGCCCACGGCGCCGCCGGGCCACGGCGATTTGCAGATCCAGTACGCCGCCACTAGCTTCATTGCCTCCCGGCGCGTGGGGTTTCGCCGCTGGCTCGAGGGTTATGAACCTCAGTGGGTGGATGCTGGGGTTCAGCGTACGGCCCATTATACAAACCTCAAGCCTGGCAGCTATCGATTTCACGTCCAGGCCTGCAACTCCGACCGGATTTGGTCGCCGGTGGGAGACTCCATCGAGGTGATCCTCCGGCCCCATTTCCACCAAACCGTTTGGTTTGGGGTCCTCTGCGGAGGATTGGGCGTGGCGGCGGTTTCGGGGGGGATCGCGAGGATCCTCCGCCGCCAGCGGCGCAAACACCGCGATCTTGAACTCGCCAACGAGCAACTGGAGGCCCTGATAAGGGAACGGACCGGCCAATTAATCGAGGCCTCGCGCCGAGCGGGCATGGCCGAGGTCGCGACGACCGTACTCCATAATGTGGGCAATGTCCTTAATAGCGTCAATGTGTCCGCCACGTTGGTCCGCCAAAAAGTGACGGTCGCGGATGCCGCTCGGCTCGGCAAGGTCGTGGCGTTTCTACGGCCCTACGGGGAGGATCCGGCCCGGCTCCAGGCCGATCCCGCCAAGCTCCGGCAGCTCATCACTTACCTTGAAACCCTCACCGGCGTGCTTACGGTCGAGAAGACGGAACTGCTTAAGGAATTGGACTGCCTTTCGGGCAATGTCGAGCATATCAAGGAGATAGTGGCCATGCAGCAAGCCCATGCGCGTGTTGGCGGCGTTCAGGAAACGGTCCCACCGGCGGCGTTGTTCGAGGATGCGCTGCGGATCCACGCGGCGGCTTATGAGCGCCATGGCATCTCGGTCGTTCGCGAGTTCGCCCCCATTGCTTCGATGAACGTGGACAAGCACAAAACCCTGCAGATCCTGGTCAACCTCCTGGACAATGCCAAGCACGCCTGCAAGGCGGCCCCGCCAGCAGCTCGGTTGGTTAAGGTTCGTCTCAGTCTCGCCGCAACGTCGCGCGCGCGGTTTGAGGTCATCGACCAAGGCGTTGGCATTGCCCGGGAGGATCTGACGCGTATTTTTTGCTACGGCTTCACCACGCGCAAGGATGGTCACGGGTTTGGCTTGCACAGCGCCGCTCTGGCCGCCACGGAAATGGGAGGTTCCCTGGAAGCCCACAGCGATGGTCCAGGCCGCGGCGCCACCTTCACGCTCGAACTGCCGCTCTAACCGAGGGATTTAGTCCTTCCGCCTGGTTCCCCCTCCTGCCTGGTGGAATATCTTACAGGAGAATCAAGAGGGGAAGGGGACGGGCGTCTTCCTGAGGGTTACAGGCGCGCCTTTACAATGCCGGAGGAATCGCGTATTCCAGGGGGCCAATGATTGGTCGCAAATGAAGATTCTCGGCATTATTCCCGCGCGTTACGCCTCGACCCGGTTTCCGGGCAAGCCGCTGGCGCTCATCGCGGGCCAACCGCTGATCCAGCGGGTAGTGGAGCGCTGCCGGAAGGCGGGATCGCTTTCCGAGGTGTTGGTGGCCACCGATGACGCTCGGATAGCGGCGGTGGCGGGCCAATTCTGCCGGGTGGAGATGACGTCCGCCGCCCACCCGAGCGGATCGGACCGGATCGCCGAGGTGGCGGCGCACCACGATTGCGATGCCGTGGTGAATATTCAAGGCGACGAACCGCTGATCGATCCGGCAGTGATCGATGCGGTCGCGCGGGCCCTGGAAGGCGAGGCGATGTCCACCGCCGCCACGCTTATTACAGATCCGGCGGACTACGACAATCCCAATGTCGTGAAAGTGGTTGTCAACGCGGCCGGCCGGGCGCTATATTTCTCCAGGCGTACAATTCCGTATGCGCGCGAGGCCGCCACTCGTTCGGTGAGCGAACAGTTGGCGGCGTTTCCATTTTTAAAGCATTTGGGCATCTACGGATACCGGCGGGAAACGCTGTTACGCCTGGTGAAGTTTCCCGTGTCGCCGCTGGAAGCGGCCGAGAAGCTCGAGCAGTTGCGCGCGCTCGAAAATGGCATAGCTATCGCAGTCGAGACGGTGAGTTACGACAGCGTGGGCGTGGATATGCCGGGGGATATAGCGCGGGTTGAACGGCTGTTGGCGCTTTAGCGGGTTCGAGACATGAAATACATTTTTGTAACTGGCGGTGTGGTGAGTTCGCTGGGCAAGGGGCTGACGGCGGCCTCGCTGGGAACGCTTCTGGAAAACCGCGGCCTCAAGGTCGCCTTGCAGAAGTTCGATCCTTATCTGAACGTCGATCCGGGCACGATGAACCCTTACCAGCACGGCGAAGTCTATGTGCTGGACGACGGGGCCGAGACCGATTTGGACCTGGGGCATTATGAACGCTTCACTAATTGCAAGCTGACGCGGCTTAACAACCTGACCAGCGGCCAGGTGTACCAGACGGTGCTGAACAACGAGCGGGAGGGCAAATACCTGGGCAAGACCGTGCAGGTCATCCCGCATGTAACCAATGAGATTCAAAACCGCATTCATGTTCTGGCCGAGCACACCAAGGCCGACGTGATTATCACCGAGATCGGCGGGACGACGGGCGATATCGAGGGATTGCCTTTCCTGGAGGCCATCCGCGAGTTCGCCCTGGAGGTGGGACCCCATAACGCGATTTTTGTGCATGTTACCTACGTGCCTTTCATTAAGGCCGCGGGCGAGCTCAAGACCAAGCCCACGCAGCAGTCGGTGGCGAAATTACGCGAGATCGGGATCGCGCCGTCGATCCTGGTTTGCCGTTGCGAGCAACCATTGGACAAGGAGTTGCGGCAGAAGATCTCCCTTTTTTGCAACGTCCCGTTCGAAGCGGTGGTGGAGGAGAAGGACGTGGATCATAGCATTTACGAGGTCCCGATGATGCTCCAGCGGGAGCGGGTGGACGAGCAGGTCTGCCGAATGCTGCAATTGGACACCCCCCGGGCCGACATGAGCCATTGGCAGGAAATCCTCCGCAAGATTATCGCGCCCCAACATCGGGTGCGCATCGGCGTGGTGGGCAAGTACATCGAGTTGCAAGACGCCTACAAATCGGTCTATGAAGCCATTATCCACGGCGGCATCGCCAATGATTGCGGCGTGGAGATTCAGAAGATCGATGCGGAGACGATCGAGACGGAGGGGGCCGCCAAGGTGCTTAGAGGTTTGAGCGGAGTACTGGTGCCGGGCGGGTTCGGGCAACGCGGCATCGAGGGCAAGATCAAGGCGGCGGGCTACGCGCGCGAGAACAACATTCCCTACCTCGGCCTCTGCCTGGGGATGCAGATCGCGACGATCGAGTTCGCCCGCAACGTATTGAAGCTGCCGAAGGCCCATTCGACTGAATTCGATCCCAACACGCCGCATCCCGTCATCGCGATGCTCAACGAGCAAACCAAGGTGACCAAGAAAGGCGGCACGATGCGGTTGGGAGCCCAACCCTGTCAACTGGTGGTCGGCACCAAGGCCGCCCGCCTCTACGGCGCTTTTGTGGTCAACGAGCGCCATCGTCATCGTTACGAGTTCAACAACGCGTACCGCGAACGCTTCGAGAAGGCCGAGTTCGGCCTGAGCGGGTTTACGCCGGACGGCAAGTTGGTTGAGATTATCGAGCTGCCCAAGCATCCCTTTTTCATCGCCTGCCAGTTTCATCCGGAGTTTCACAGCAAACCGCACCAACCCCATCCCTTGTTCAAGGGCTTTATCGCCGCAGCCCACCAGCATACGCTGGCGCGGTAGCCGGGTGAGCTACTCCGACGCCATTCAATTCCTGTACGGGCTGCGCTGGTTCGGGGCGAAGTTCGGATTGGCGAACACGTTCAAACTGGCGGCGTTGGCGGGCAATCCGCAGGACCGACTGAGGTTCATCCACGTGGCGGGAACCAATGGCAAGGGCTCCACCTGCGCCATGCTGGAGAGCATTTACCGCGCGGCCGGCCTGCGGGTGGGGTTGTTCACGTCGCCCCACCTGGTGGCGTTTGGAGAGCGCATCCAGGTCGACCGCGTCCCCATTGAGGAGGCTGAGGTTGTGGAGGGGGTCGAAGCCCTGCGTCCCCTGCTCAAGCAGTTTCCAGAAGCGGAGCATCCGACCTTCTTCGAAGTCGTGACGGTCATGGCGCTCCGTTATTTCGAAGCCCGTCGCTGCGACGTGGTGGTGTGGGAAACGGGTTTGGGCGGACGTTTGGACGCCACCAACATCGTCACCCCGATGGCCAGCGTGATCACGAATATCCAGTATGATCACCAGAAATGGCTGGGCGAGACCCTGGGGAGCATCGCGGCGGAGAAGGCGGGCATCATCAAGGCAGGGCGTCCTGTCATTACCGGCGCCGACGCGCCGGAGGCCTTAGGGGTCATAGCAGCCCAGGCTCGGGCGATGGGCGCCCCGTTAACCCTGGTTCGGCCCGGAGACGCCCACCTGCCGCCGTTCGACACCCTGACGCTGCCCCTCCTGGGCTGGCACCAACGGATGAACGCGGCGGTAGCCTGGGCGGCCGCGCGCGTCCTGACCCCGTGGTTGCCTATCACCGAGGCGACCCTGCGGACGGGACTCTCCAGGGTTCACTGGGCCGGCCGGCTTCAATTGGTCGCACGCTCCTCCGGGCAAAAGCTTCTGCTTGATGGGGCGCACAACACTGGCGGAGCGGAGATCCTGGCCTCGGCCCTGCGGGAGTTTTTCCCGTTGGCCAAACCGACCCTTGTATTAGGCATCCTGCAAGACAAAGACTGGGCCGCCATGTGCAAAGCGGTGGCCCCGCAAGCGGAACGCATCCTGCTGGTCCCGGTGCATAGCGAGCGCACGGCAACGCCCCGCGAACTGGCGGGGGCCTGCCGGGCGGCCAACCCCTTGGCGCCCGTCGTGGAGTTCGCCAGCTTGGGCGCCGCTCTGGAAGCGACCGCAGCCGACCCGTTCGTCGTCATTGCCGGTTCGCTTTACCTGGTGGGCGAGGCGATGGAGCGGCTCCAGCTTTCGGCGGCCAAGGCGGGAGATGAACGCGGGTTGAATGAATGGTTCGCCGCCCCATAAGCAAACGGTTGGCAGCGGTCGGAGCGAGAATTCTTCCAAGAAAAACATAATTATCCATGGATTCTCTTGACTTTGAAGCTGAGATATGGGGTAATTAACCCAGTTCGGTGATAGAACGTTTCTTCTGCGGGTTCCCCACCCCACCTCCTTGGCGTCTATCACCGAGCGGTTTATTTCGAGGCGGTTTAATGAAACAGGTCTCCATCCACATACGTCCACACTGCGGCTGCGCCGCCAACCGCTTAAGGACCCGTTTGTCCGATCTCCATCAGGAGGGCGAAACCGGTGAGGAGGAAGGCGAGAAGAGGCAACAGACTTGGGTGCCGGCGGCGGGGCGGCTCTTGATGTCGAGGCTGGCGCCGATGACCCGGGAGCGGTACTGCATGATGCGCAGCCCCATGCCGGCATGGTGGGCATGGGGTTCAGGGAGTCCGACCCCGTCGTCCTGGATCGTGAGGGCAAAGCGGTCGTTGGCCGGTTCCAGTGAGATCTGAATCGCACTGGCGCGGCTGTGCTTGGCGGCGTTGGCAACCGCCTCCTGCGCGATATAATAGAGATGGAGAGCGGTGCCATGGTCAATGGCATCCGGGCTTTGTTGGGAGGAGAAGCGGCAAGGGATTTGGAAGATGCTGGAGGCGCTGTCGGCCAATTCTTCGAGGGCGGAGGCGAGGCCGTTTTCCTCGAGGCGGACGGGCGAGAGACCGCGCGCGACGCCGCGGGTTTGGGCGATGGCAGTGTTGAGCAGGCGGCCGATCCGTTCGGCCTCCGGGGCTTCCGGGGCAACTCGTTCCTGGAGACGGTCGGCGAGGGTTTCGGTTAGATAAGCGATCCCGACCAACTGCTGGCAAACCCCGTCGTGGAGGTCGTGGCCGATGCGGCGTTGCTCGCGGTTGCTGATTTCGAGGATTTCGTATTCGAGACGCTTGCGTTCGGTGATGTTCCGGGCGATGCCTTCGACCTCGACGCGGCGGCCGTGTTGCTCAATGAGGCGGGTACTGATTTCGAATTTGAGGCGCTGGCCCGACGCGGCCGCGAAATCCCACTCCACCGTGGGCGGGGCGGCGCCCTCGAGGACCTGCGCGAGCCATTGCTGAGCGGCGGTTCGCTGATCGGGGACGATGAGCTCGGTGAAATTTTGGGAGAGGATTTGTTGGCGGCGGAACTGAAGGAGGTCTTCGCCCGCTTGGTTGATGGACGTCAAACGACCCGCGAGGTCGTGGGTATAGACGATGTCGTTGGCATTTTCGAACAGGTCAAGGTAACGTTCTTTGAGGGCGGCCTCGGTCTCTAGTTTCTGTCGAATAATATCGGTCTGATGGTGGACACGGCGGCGTAGAACCGCGACCCAGGCGAAGGCGGCGAGGACGATAATACCGAGGAGGGCCACCATCCAGAGCAATTTCCGTAGCGTCCACCATGGAGGCGCGTGGAGCACGAGCACGTCCGAAGGAGAGCGGAGGAGGAGGCGGAAGGATTTGGCGCGCCATTCCCCTCCGGCCCGCCATTCGTTGCCCGGCTCAATAACGCAGACCCCAGTGACGGCGACCAGGCTGCCATTCTCCAAAGGATCGAAGCGGTCGGGCGGTTCCTCGGGACTTTGGTAAGCATGGAAGACGGCATGGTCGGTTTCGAGCACGAGAAAGGCTTCCGGGCTCTGGCGAGCGCGGTCCAGGAGGCGGGCCTCCATCCGCACGAGACGACAATCGTAGGTTCCCTGAAGCGCCTCATCCAGCGTAATGCTGACCGGTTTTGGAGGCCGGCCATGGCGGAGCACGCGAAAGGTCGCATCCTGGAGAATCGGAGTGTAATCCCCCGTGGCCGGGAAGCCGATGACCTCGATTTGGTCGCCAACGCGCAAAGGCGTCGGTTGCACGGTTTGGACCGTCAGGCCTTGTTTGTCGTCCTGGATGAACACGAGGCGTCCGAGTTCTTGATGGACCACGGCCCCGGCGACTTTGACGCGGTGGCCGTACGTGCCTTGCGGGGCGAACTGGAGGAGACTGCCGATGGTCTGGGTGGGGAGGGCAAAGGGGTCCGACGGAGCGGGGGTCCGGATGAGGATGTCCGCCGGTCCTGGGATGAGCAGACGGAGGCGAAGGAGTTGGCGTTGACGATTGAACTCGGTGGAGCACACGCCGCGCAGCCGGACGGTGCTGTCGATAAGGTCCCGGGCTTGGTCGAACGGCTGGCCGGGGGAGTAGGCGGTCAAACGTCCGCCCCCAGTGGCCATTTCGATTACCAGGCATTTAGAGGCTTCATCGCGGCGCGTTGAGCGCACGATACCCAGGATCTCGACGTATTGGCTGTCCTCTTGCCCTGTGGCCAATTCTTCGAAGACGATTGGCTTCGGGTCGGGCAGCCGACCCTCCCCCACGACCCGCACATGGTCGGGAACTACGACGGGGGCGTAATCGCCCGCGCTGGTCTTACCCTCGATTTCGACGAACTGGCCGGGTAGGAGGTTGGGGGCATCGGCCCAATCCTGGAGATAGATGCCGGCCGTGTCGTCCTGGACGAAGCGGGAAAACAAGTCCTGGTTGAAAAAGGTGACCACCGCGCGGAGGTGGACGGGATAGTGGCGTTCGGCTTGTTCGGGGGTCAGGTGGCGGACCTGGTCAGCGGTGCGGAGTTCAGGCAGGGGTTCCTGGGCCCCGACGGCGCGGGCCGCGAAAGCAAGCGCGAGCAGAGTTGCTCTCCAGAACCGGGACCAACGATTCCACTTTGGTTTGGCCTTCATGCCGGAGGTGGGATATGGCGCCATTCTCGCTCGGGCACAACGGCGAAGTGGCGGGTCACCTCATGGCCTTGGCCCGCGTTGGCGCTTTGGGATTGGAGGGCGCGCCGGGCCTCGCGGGCGATCATGAGCTCTTCGCGGGAGCGCACGACGAGGATGCGGGCCGGCGAATCGCTCGAGGCTATGTCAGCATCGGGTCGAGCGACCTGATTGGCCGCGTCGTCGAGTCGCAAGCCCATAAAGCCGAGCCTTTCGCACACGGAAGCGCGCAGCGTCGGCGAGCTCTCGCCAATGCGGTCGGTAAACACGAGGGCGTCGAGGCCGCCGAGGGTGGCGACCAGGGCGCCCACAGCGCTGCGGACCCGGTCGGCGAAGAGGTCGAAGGCGAGCTTGGCGCGAGGGTTTCCCTGGGCGGCCGCGGTTTCGATGGCAGCCAAGTCAGGCGAGAGACCCGAGATGCCCAACAGGCCCGAGTCGTGATTGAGCCGGTGGTCTAGCTCCGCGACCGACAAACCGAACTGGCGTTGGAGGTGGAGCAAAATGCCCGGGTCGATCGAGCCGCACCGTGTGCCCATCATGAGTCCGTCGAGGGGACTGTAGCCCATGGTGGTAGCGATGGCTTGGCCGCCGAGGACCGCCGCGGCCGAGCAACCGCCGCCTAAGTGGCAAATGACAAGGCGCAAGGCGGAGGGGGCGCGCTCGAGGATTTCCGCGGCCCGGGCGGCGCAATAGGCGTGGCTGATGCCGTGAAAACCGAAGCGCCGGATTCCCCAATCCGCATACCACTCGAAAGGAAGCGGATAAACGATAGCCGACAAGGGAAGGCGCGCGAAGAAGGCGGTATCGAAAACCGCGACCTGCGGCACTCCGGGTTGCGCGGTTTCGGCGGCGTGGATGGCGCTCAAGGCGGCGGGGTTGTGCAGCGGGGCCAAGGCGCCGAGACGGGCGATGGCGGCCTTGACTTGAGCGTCGATGCGGGCGCTTTGCCAAAACTCGGCGCCGTCATGCACGACGCGATGGCCGACGACTCCGACCGGCCGCGCGCCCACGGCGGTGGCGGCCTGCGCGGAAGCGCTGATGGCGATGGCGGCGGCCGCGCTGTCTTCTTCCACGGCGACGGTGAAGGACTGGGCGGCGCCGTGACGAGGCCGGAGCATGAGAACTGCCTGGCGGCGGTTGCCGCCAGACCAATCGATCTCCCCCGCCAACAAGGCTTCGGAGTCGCCGTCGAACAACCCGAATTTCAGGCTGGTTGAGCCCGCGTTGAGGGCTAGCGTCGTCAGGGCCTGGCATCCGGCTCCCCCCGCAACAGACGGTAACATAGAGCGCAATACTAGAGCCTGAGAACTACAGACGCCACTGTAATTGGCAGCGCCCGGTCTCGCCGCCGAGCCAGAGTGGAGGCGCAAAACAGTGCTTGCTTTTGCCGGCCGCATTCCCCAAATAGCCATCATGAATCTCAAACCGCTTATCGGTCTGTTCGCCCCTGCGATGCTCTTGTGGACCACTCCCGATGTCCACGCGCAGAGCGCCACGACGTCCTTCAACGCGAAGCTCGTCGTCCACGTCGACCAGGCCAAAGATACCATCAATCGGAACATTTACGGTCAGTTTTCGGAGCACCTCGGACACTGCATTTACGAGGGGCTGTGGGTGGGTGAAGACAGCCCGATCCCCAATACGCGCGGCCTCCGCAATGACGTCGTCGCGGCGCTAAAGCAGATCAAGGTCCCGGTGCTCCGGTGGCCGGGCGGCTGTTTCGCCGACGAATATCACTGGAAGGATGGCATCGGTCCGCGCGCTCAACGGCCCTCGATGATCAACACCCACTGGGGTGGGGTGACGGAGAACAATCACTTTGGCACGCATGAGTTTTTCGATCTGTGCGAGCAAGTGGGCTGCGAGCCCTACATCTGCGGCAATGTCGGGAGCGGCGGCGTTCAGGAGATGCAGCAGTGGGTTGAATACATCACTTCGGGCGGGATCAGCCCGATGACGGACGAGCGCAAGAAAAACGGCCGGGAGCAGCCCTGGAAGCTGCGTTATTTTGGCGTAGGCAACGAAAACTGGGGCTGCGGAGGAAACATGACCCCGGAATTCTACGCCGATCAGTTCCGGCGCTACGCCACCTATGTTCGCAACTTCGGCGACAACCGGATCTTCAAGATCGCCTGTGGTCCCAACGGCGGCGATTACAAATGGACCGAAACGCTCATGCGGCAGGTGGGCCGCCAGATGAATGGACTGGCGTTGCATTTCTATTGCGGCACCGGTCTCAAGAGTCGTTCCGCCACCCTGTTCGACGAAGGCGATTGGTTCTTCCTGTTGAGGAATGCCTCGCACATGGAGGAATTAGTGACCAGACATTCCGAAATTATGGACAAGTATGATCCGGAAAAGCGGATCGCTTTGGTGGTGGACGAATGGGGCGCCTGGCACCAGGTCGAACCCGGAACCAACCCCGGCTTTCTTTACCAGCAAAACACCTTGCGCGACGCCCTGGTTGCGGGCGTCACCCTCAACATCTTCAACGGCCACGCCGCGCGCGTGAGGATGGCCAACATCGCCCAGATGGTCAACGTGCTGCAGTCCATGGTCCTGACCGACAAGGAGAAAATGGTCCTGACTCCGACCTACCATGTCTTCGAGATGTACACCGTCCACCAGGATGCCAAGCTGCTGCCAACGGAGCTGCAAAGCGCCGACTACGCGTCCGGCGCTGACAAAATCCCGGCCGTCAGCGCCTCCGCCTCTCGCGATGCGGCGGGCAGGATCCATGTCACCTTTTGCAATCTGAACCCGAACGCTGCGGCCGAAGTGACCTGCGAGTTACAGGGCGCCAAGACGCAAAAACTGTCGGGCCGCGCACTGACCGCGCCCGCGATCAATGCCCACAATACGTTTGAACAGCCCGAAAACGTTAAGCCCGCGGAATTCACCGCCCTCAAGGTCACCGACACCGGGTTCGTCGCCACCCTTCCCGCCAAGTCCGTGGTGGTGATCGAAGCGGAGTAGAGGGCCGGTCGCGCGCCGCCTCTGGCGGCCCAACATGCAATAAAAAACATCGACTGAAAAACTGGGCACCGAAGAATGGGGAGCCGGAACTCCGATGAAGCCTCAGGATTCCTGATCCCGCCGCACAGAAACTCGCAGACCTGGAAAGCCGGTGGACCTCTCCGGGCGGACGATCCTGCTCCCTCTCCCTCGGGAGAGGGCTGGGGTGAGGGGAATCGCGGTGTCACTTGATTTCCACGGTTTCAGGAGTCCTGAGCCTCAAGACTTCCTATGTTTCTGTGCTAATGTTCTTCATGCTCCGCCTGGAGCTCCGATGCCAAGACGTACGGGCAAACGCCAAGGGCGGGCATTCTAAACAGCAACCTCTGGGCTGGCGTTGTCATTCGCTGATGCGAGCCACCCATGCATGGCCTGAGCGGCGCGTTTGCCGTCGCCCATCGCAAGGATGACGGTGGCGGCGCCGCGCACGATATCCCCGCCGGCGAAGACGCCCGGCAGGCTGGTCATCCCGTTGTTATCCACGATGATATTGCCATGCTTGTTGAGTTTGAGTTCGGGACAGGTGGCGGTGAGCAGCGGGTTGGCCCGGGTGCCGATAGCCACGACGACGACGTCGCACGCGATGACGAACTCCGATCCGGGGATCACGACCGGTCGGGCGCGGCCCGAGGCGTCGGGTTCGCCCAGTTGCATCCGGACGCATTTGAGGCCCGTCACCCATTTCTTGTCATTGCCCACCACTGCGGTGGGGGCGACCAGAAACTCGAACTGGATGCCTTCCTGCTCGGCGTGGTGGATTTCCTCGGCGCGCGCGGGCATTTCCTTGCGCGTGCGTCGATAGACGATCATGGAGGCTTCGGCGCCCATCCGTTTGGCCGTGCGGGCGGAATCCATGGCGACATTGCCCGCGCCAACGGTGGCGATGCGCTTGCCCTTGAGCACGGGGGTATCGGCCCGGGGAAAATCGTAGGCCGCCATAAGATTGACCCGCGTCAGGTACTCGTTGGCGGAATAGACGCCTTTGAGATTCTCTCCCGGCACGTTCATGAACATCGGCAGTCCCGCGCCATTGGCGATGAAAACGGCGTCAAAACTCGCCCGTAACTCCTGCAAGGTGTAGGTGCGGCCGATGATCGTGTTGCAAACAATCTTCACCCCGGCTTGTTCGAGGCGTCCCACCTCGGCCTCGACAATCTTCTTGGGCAACCGAAATTCGGGAATTCCATAGACCAGGACGCCGCCGGGTTTATGCAGGGCCTCATAGACCGTCACCGCGTGCCCGCGCCGGGCCAATTCGCCTGCGGCGGTCAGGCCGCCAGGCCCCGAGCCGACCACCGCCAACTTCTTTCCCGTGGGCGGGGCCAGTTCCAGGGTCTGTCCGTCCGCGTGGTCGCGGGCCCAATCGCCCACGTAGCGTTCGAGATAGCCAATGGCCACCGGCAGGCCTTTGTGAGCGCGGATGCATTCGACCTCGCATTGGGTTTCCTGGGGGCACACCCGCCCCGTCACCGACGGTAGCGCGTTGTCGCTGAGCAAACTCCGGGCCGCTCCCGCCAGATCGCCCGAGGAAAGCAAATCGATGAAGCGGGGGATATGCACCATCACCGGGCAGCCGGCCACGCACTTGGGATTGCGACATTGGAGGCAGCGCTCGGCCTCCAACAGCGCGACCTTCTCGGCTAAGCCGAGGTTCACCTCGTTGAAGTTGGCGTTGCGGATGAGCGGTTCCTGCTCGGCCATCTTCTGGCGGTCGATCTGAAGGCGCTCTTTAACCGTGGGTTTGGCGGGAACGGACATGATTCAGTGATATTCAGTGATAGAGAGGCAAGGTTTAGGTCAGGGCGAGTGATGGGTGGTTCAGGAGCGCAGGCCGATGCGGCAGCTCCCGGATTCGCAAGCGGCGAGAGACTCCTGCTCCTGCGGGCGGTAAGTGCCCAAGCGGTCCATGAGCAGGTCGAAATCCACTTGATGGCCGTCGAATTCCGGGCCGTCCACGCAGGCGAACCGGGTTTCGTTGCCCACCGCCACGCGGCAACCGCCGCACATGCCCGTGCCATCGACCATCACCGGGTTGAGCGAGACGATCGTGTGAACACCCAGTGGGCGGGTGAGATTGACCACCGCCCGCATCATCGGCACCGGCCCGACCGCGTACACCACATCCACCCCGCCGCCTGACAGGGCGTCGCGCGCCGCGTCGGTGACGAACCCATGCCTTCCATAGCTGCCGTCGTCGGTGCAAACGGTGACCTCGCCCAAGCGGCGGAGTTCGGCCTCAAAGATCACCCACTCGCGCGACCGGCCGCCGATGATGCTGAGGACCGATACGCCGCGGGCGTGGAGTCCCTGGGCGATGGGATGGACCACGGCGGTGCCCACGCCGCCGCCGATGCATAGCGCTCGGCCGCAGCTCAGCAATTCGGTGGGATTGCCCAGCGGCCCGGCGATGTCGGCAATAGTTTGGCCCGGTTCGAGCGCCACCAACTCGCGCGTGCTCTTGCCCACCGCCTGGATGACCAGGGCGATCGTGCCGGCCACGGGATCGGCGTCGGCGATGGTCAGCGGTATCCGCTCCGCCCCGTCGCCGCGGCGAACGATGACAAACTGACCGGGTTGGCGGATTTCCGCGATCCGCGGCGCCCGCGCGTCCAGGCGGGTGACGTTGGGGCTGAGCTGGGTCTTGGAGAGGATGGGATGCATGAGAGGATGGTTCTGGGTTCAGCGAAGGGACTTAGGAGACCGAGGCATCGAGAGGGACAGGGCGCCCGGCGCAGGCCGGGGCGGCCCCAAGCCGCGGAACATCGATGAGCGATTTCATAAGCATGAAAAATAATGCAAATTACCCCCCTCCCGTCAAATCGATTACCAGCCGGGGAGCCCTTTTTAGTTAATGATCCGCGCGAATCGGCCGATGAACTGGGGTGGAATAGAGTAGAAAGTAGAATCTTGATTCCGCGCCGGGTTCCGTTCAAGCTGACGGGCGCTGGCCTTGGCGCTTGGGGAGTCGGTGTTACCAGGCTGGCGCGGCAATCGTTCAACGCGCATGCCAACAACAGTGTGATCAGGCAACAATATCAGGGGCCAACGTCACGCGCTCCACGGAGGGGCCGGGCGAGGGTCGCGTCATTCCCGACTCGGGCCTTGCCCGAGCCGAGAGGTTGAAGCATTATGGGCGGCGAAACAAGCGAGGGCAATCGGCGAATTCTGGTCATCGATGACAACCCATCGATCCATGCGGATTTTCAGAAAACGCTTTCCGGCCAGTTGCGGCCGGTGGATCGATTAGCGGCGGCGGAATCGGAATTGTTCGGATTGAAAGCCGTCGACAAGGCCAAGCGCGTGGATTTCAAGCTGACTTCGGCTTTCCAGGGCGAGGACGGGGTAGAACTCCTGCGCGAAGCCTTGTCCAATGGCGACCGCTTCGCCATGGCATTTGTGGACGTGCGGATGCCGCCCGGCTTGGATGGCATCCAAACCACCGCGCTGCTGTGGAAAATCGACCCCGATCTCCAGGTCGTCGTTTGCACCGCCCACTCCGATTATTCGTGGGAGGAAATGGTGGAAAAACTGGGGCATTCCGATCGGATGGTCATCCTCAAGAAGCCGTTCGACCCGGCGGAGGTGCTGCAGTTGGCCAATGCCTTGACCGAGAAATGGCGGCTGCTGCAGGCAACCAAGCGACGGATGGACGAATTGGAGAAATTGGTGGACGAGCGGACGCATCACCTCAAGGAAGCCAACCTCCATCTCGAGGCGGAAGTCGCCTGGCGGATCGACCGCGAGCGATGTCTGAGCCTGCAAAGCGACATCACGCGATTTCTGACGAATTCCGCCGCCGCCGTGGACGAGTTGGTTACCAGCATTCTGCATTTGATTTGCGAGCGCATGGGGTGGGATATTGGGCGGCTGTGGCAAGTGGACCACCACGCCAACCTGCTTCGATGTTCTGTCTTTCTCGATGCGATCGGGGATGCCGCCGATGCGGTTCGAGCCCTGACGACCCTCAATTCGGGCCTGGGGTTGCCCGGGCGCGTTTGGCAAAACGGGGAGCCGGAATGGGTCGGCGGCGGATCCGCCGCGGAACCGCCGCCGGCGGGCGCCAGGAGGCCAGCGGATCCCTTCCCGGGCGGCTTCGCTTTTCCGCTCCGGCTCGAGGGGGAAATTGTTGGGGTCCTCGAATTCGGCAGCCGCCGCGCCCGCGCCGCCGAGGAACCGATGTGCCAGATGCTTACGGCCATTGGCAGCCTGATCGGCAACGTAGTGGAACGGAAGAAGCTGGAGGAGCAACTCCGACATTCCCAAAAGATGGACGCCATGGGCCATCTGGCCAGCGGCGTGGCGCATGATTTCAATAACATCCTGACCGTCATCCAGGGCTACGCCCAAATCCTCAAAGCGCGTCCCGGAATGGAGGACGAGGCCGTCGAGGCGCTGGGCCAGGTCGTCCAAGCCGCGGAGCGCGCCGCCGGGTTGACGCGGCAGTTGCTTACCTTCAGCCGCAAGCAGATCCTTCAGGCCCGCACGCTCGATCTGAACCAGGTTATTAACCATCTGGAAAAAATGCTGCGGCGCATTATCGGCGAGGACATCGACTTGGCGGTTGAGACTTGTTCGGAACCGACGTTCATTCACGCTGACGAGGGGATGGTCGGCCAAATCCTAATGAACCTCTCGTGCAACGCCCGCGACGCGATGGTGGCGGGTGGCCGCCTGACGATCGGCACCGAAAGCGTGCTGGTCCAAGAGACCGATCTCCGCCACTCACCTGAGGCCCGTTCAGGCGATTTCGTTTGCTTGAAAGTTACCGACACGGGCTGCGGCATTGCTTCGGAAGATCTGCCCCATATCTTCGAGCCCTTCTTTACCACCAAAGATGTCGGCCGGGGCACCGGGCTTGGCCTCTGCACGGTCTATGGCATAGTCAAACAGCACCGAGGCTGGATCGAGGTCGCCAGCCGCCCGGGCGCCGGGGCCTGCTTTCGCATCTTCCTACCCCGCATCATGACTTTGACGCGTCCCGGCGAGCCCGCCGGTCACGAGACGACCGTCCCGGGCGGCCGCGAGACCATCCTGTTGGTGGAGGACGAAGCGGCGGTGCGGAGCTTGACGCGCGAGTACTTTAACCACTTGGGTTACCATATCATCGAAGCCAAGTCCGGCCTTGAGGCGCTCTCGGTTTGGGAGTCGCACGCGGGGGCTTTCGACCTCCTGTTGACCGATATTGTGATGCCCGATGGGATCAACGGGCGCGATCTAGCGACCCGACTCGCTTCCGTCCAACCCGCGCTCCGCGTCGTTTTTGTCAGCGGCTACAACCCCACCGACGACCGAGAGAATCAAAACCTGGTCGAAGGGGTTAACTTCCTGCACAAGCCCTACTCGCTGGAAAAACTCGCGCGCGTGATCCGCGCTTGCCTAGACACCCCGCCGTCGGGTTATCTTGCGGAAGCGGAAGCGGGCCCATCGGGGCGCGGGGCGGAATCGGTCTCCTGGTAAGGGAGTCTGGGTTGATGTTCCGCCTTTGAGGACAGCCCCTGTCGCCGGTCCTAATCGTGTTGGCTTGCGAGGAGGGCGCGCGAGGCTTTCGACCGCGGAACCTGATGAAGAATATCGTCTATTTTGACTTAGAAACGCAGAAGTCGGCCGACGAAGTCGGCGGGTGGAGCCATATCAGCCGCATGGGCTTGAGCGTGGGTGTCATTTACAGCGCCGCCCGGAGCGAATACCGAATATTTGGCGAAGGCCAGGTCAACGAGTTGGTCAAGGAATTACAGCGGGCGGATTTGGTCGTGGGGTTTAACAGCCTGCGGTTCGACTACGAGGTGTTGCACGGCTACACGCCGCTGGACATGCGGCAACTTCCTACCCTCGACTTGATGGTGGAACTACAAAATGAATTGCAACACCGGCTGTCGCTCGACTCCATTGCTACCGCCACCTTCGGCGTCGAAAAGACTGCCGAAGGCCTGCAGGCCATTCAATGGTACCGCGAAGGGAAACTCCTCGAAATAGCCGAGTACTGTTGTTATGACGTCAAGATCACGCGCATGGTCCACGAGTACGGCGCACAACACCACCAGCTTTATTATCACAACCGCTTCGGGAAGAAATTGGCCGTGCCGGTTAAATGGTAAAGCTGGAGGGCGGTTCCCCAGAACGGTTCGCGGGAGTTCCGGCCACCGGACTTCGGCCCCGCGCTAAGGACTGAATTTCGGTCCGGTCACTTGGCGGACTGAGGTTCGACGAGCCGCAAAGTATATTCCTGCGAACTGGCGCTGTCGGGCTTGGCGTCGCCAAAAGCATTATACTTGAAGTCAAACTTATAATGGTAGTGAATGACGTCGGCGCCGGGTGGCAACGGAATTTCTCCCTCCCACCGATTCGTCATCATGGGCGTGGGGCGCATGGGAAAAGATTGCTTTCCGACGACGATTTCGGGTCGGATACTCTCCCACCGCATCGTTTGCCGGCGGCTCTCCAGGGCAACTTCAACGGTATAGGAGTTTTGAGCGGTGCGTTCCTGTTGCTGGGGGGTCAGGTTGGTGAACGTGGTGGTACAACCCGCCAGCAGCAGCGGCAAAGACAAGACGGGCAGAAATTTCTTCAACATACGAGCTTGAGCGTGGCAAAGCCACCCGAGGTTGTAAAGTTGGTTTTTCCCCCGGCTTTCCCTCGGCTCGGCGCCGGGTCGAGGGGAGGACCCGTTTCCTCGGCCGTCCGGATGGCCGCATCAATCCGGTGTTCCGGCCGCTCCTTAAACCCCGCCTGCGAGCGTCAGAAAAATCGCTTTCTGCCCCTCTTTGCCCCTGCCGAAGGGGGCGTTGGGACTGAAATGTTTGAATTTTGCGTTTGACCCGCCTCGGGTCGGACAGTTAGGTTGCGCACTCTTACAGAGAATTGAATTTATGTTTGGGACCATTCGAAAGCATCAGAAGTGGCTCTGGGGCGTGATTATCACCCTCACGATCATCAGTTTTGTTATCTTCTTCTCCCCTTACTCGAAGATGAACGATACGCGGCGGGTGAAGGTGGACTTAGGTTCCATTTACGGCCATCGTGTGAGCGAGGAGGCCTTCGTCAACGCCCGGCGCGAGGTTTACGTGCGGTACTTGGTCACCAGCGGGCATTGGCCCGATGAACAGGCCCAGCAGAACGTCGACCGCGAGACCTATGAATGGATGTTCCTCGGGCGCAAACAGGAGATGACTGGCATCCACATAAACAAAGACCGTGTCGCCGATTTGGCGCGGGAAATGATCGGCTCGCTCCAACGAGTCGGCATCAACTCTCCGACCGACCTGGATAAAGTCCTGGAGGCGCAGGGCTTTTCCATGGAGGACTTCGAGCGGTTCGTGGACCATTATCTCGGTCTCCAGGAGATGGTCGCCACCATCGGTGTCAGCGGCAAGTTGGCCACGCCGGATGAGATCAAGAGTTTGTATATTCGCGAGCACCAGGAATTGGCCACGGAAGGTCTGTTTTTCAATGCTTCGAACTACATGGCCAGCGTTACGGTCACTCCCGACGCGGTGCAACAGTTTTATACCAATGATCTGGCCAATTACCGCATCCCGGAACGCGCGCAGGTAAGCTACATCGAGTTTTCCGTGTCTAATTTTCTGGGGCAGGCGGAGGAGTTCATGGCCAAGACCAATCTCAGCGAGATGGTGGAGGCAAATTACCAGCGCTTTGGCACCAATCTCTTTCGCGACGCCAAGACGCCGGAGGAGGCCAAGAAAAAGATCCGCGAAGAGATTATTCGTGAACAAGCCTTGGGCTACGCCCGCCGGAAGGCCAACGAGTTTGCGCGCCCGCTCTTTGATGTGCAGAAACCGAGCGTTGACGCCTTGATGACCGCCGCCGCCAGCGCCGGCCTCACCGTCCAGGTGAGCGAACCCTTCACGCGCGAGGCGCCCCCCAAGGCCTTGGAGGTGAACGAGGATTTTGTTAAGGGCACCTTCCGTCTTTCGCCGGAAGATCCCTTGGGCGGGCCTTATCGCGGTCAGGATGGCATTTATATTATCGCCTTTAACAAACGCCTGCCCAGCGAAGTTCCCTCCTTGGACCTGATTCGGGATCGCGTCGTGGCAGACTACCGGTACGAGCAGGCCAAGACCATGGCGCGCCAGGCGGGTTTGGGATTCTATCCCACGTTGACCAATGGCTTGGCTCAGGGCAAGACCTTCGAAGCCCTTTGCGCCGAGGCCAAGCTCAGGCCTCTGCCTCTCCCGCAGTTCTCCATCAGCACCCGCTCGCTGCCCGAACTTGAGGAGCAGGTGAGTCTGAACCTCCTCAAACAATTGGCGTTTACGACCTCGCCCGGCAAAGCGAGCGGTTTCCAGTGGACCGCTCAGGGCGGCGTGGTGCTCTATGTAAAAGCCAAGCTGCCCATCGACGAGGCGCGGATGAAAACCGATCTCCCCAGCTACATCAGCGCGGTGCGCCAGCAACGGCAGCAGGAGGCCTTCCAGGTTTGGTTCCAGCAGGAATACACCCGCAACGTGCGCGCCCTGCTCGCGCAGCCGCAGCAGGCGCAACCACCGCCGAATCTCTCTTCGCGAGGAGCCAAGAAGTCCTGAACGCCACCATCAAACTGTCCTCGCCCGCCACCCAGCAATTCTGGGAAATTCCGGTCTTATACGAGGACGAGTGCCTGCTGGCGCTGGATAAACCGGGCGACCTGTTCCTCCTGGGCGATCCGACGGACGCGAGTCGGCCCTGCCTGATGAACCTGCTCCATGCCGGGATTGCGGCCGGCAAGCCTTGGGCGCGGGAAGGCGGCCGGTCCTGGCTCAAACACGCCCATCGTCCCGACGACCAGGCCAGCGGGGTTCTTCTCCTGGCCAAGAATAAGGCCGTGCTGGCCGCGCTCCAGGATGGGTTTGGGGCCGAAAAACCCGGGCGAAGCTATACCGTCCTGGTACAGGGCGGTCCCCTCGAAGACCAGTTCGAGATCGAGGCCAGCATCGCCCCGCATCCCGATCGTCCGCAGGTGATACGCGTGGATCCTCGGACCGGCAAACACTGCCGCACCTCGGTGACCGCTCTCGAACGGTTTTCGCGTTGGACTTTCCTTCGCTGCGAGGCTTTGACCGACCGCCCGCACCAAGTCCGGCTTCACCTCCGTTATTTGCGCCTGCCGGTGGTTGGCGACCGCGCCTATGGCGGTCATCCGCTCTTGCTGTCGCGCCTGAAACCTGGATACCGACTCAAACCCGACGCTACCGAGCGTCCGCTCCTGGGCCGAACCGCGCTCCATGCGGAGAGCCTTGCTTTCCCTCATCCCACGAGCGGTCAGCCCTTAACTATTGTCGCTCCCCTGCCAAAAGACCTAACCGTCGCGCTGAAGTACTTGCGGCGCTATGCGGCGCAGCCGCCGACGAGCGCGGCGCCTCCCTCCTAACCCCCGCCGGCCAGCAATTTCAAAATCGCTTTCTGAGTGTGAAGGCGGTTCTCGGCTTGATCAAAAATGGTCTGGGCGTTGGCTTCAAAAGTCGCTTCGTCTATCTCTTTGCCGCGGTAGGCGGGCAGGCAGTGCATTACCAAAGCGTCGGGCCGGGCGAGCTTGACGACCGCGCCATTGAGTTGGTAGCGGCTCATTTGTTGGATGCGATCTTTAGACTCGGCTTCCTTGCCCATGGAAATCCACACATCGGTGTAAAGCAGGTCCGCCCCGGCGACCGCCGTTTTGAGGTCTTCGGTCACAACGACCTTGCCCCCCGCGCGTTGCAGCAGGTCGCGGGAGGGTTGAAAGGCTGAAGGCGCCGCGATGCGCAACTCGAACCCCACCTTGGCGGCCGCGAACACCCACGAGTGGGTCACATTCGAAGCGCCATCCCCCAGGTAGGCTACGACTTTGCCACGGAGGGAACCGCGCTTTTCTTGGAAGGTGAAAATGTCCGCGAGAATTTGACAGGGATGCTCCTCGTCGGTGAGGGCGTTGATGGTGGGAATGGCCCCGCATTGGGCAAACTCCTCCACCTCGCTCTGGGCGTAGGTGCGGATGATCGCCCCATGAACCATGCGCCCAAGTACGCGCGCCGTGTCTTTAATGGGCTCACCTCGGCCATACTGCGTCTCGCTGGCCGGCAGGAAAAGGGCCTGTCCGCCCAGTTCGCGGATGCCGACCTCGAACGAGACGCGCGTGCGGGTGGAGGACTTGGAGAATATCATCGCCCAGGTTTGGCCCCTGAGGGGTAGGTCCGCTTGCTGCCCGCGTTCGCGTTTCATGCGCAACGTTTCGACCAGGATCCGCTCCAAGTCGGCTGATGCAAGTTTCTCGATGCTCAATAAATGCTTCATCTCTGGCAAAGCCGATTCATATTACAAAACGTCGCCTCTGCCAATCGAAAACTGATCTGCGCCGGCAAGTTGACGCCTCGCTCGCCGCGAAAGCGGATCTCCCTTTGCCCAGCGCCTTTGCGGTTCGATGGAGGGGAGATCCCGGCCTGTTTCCTAATTGCGACGCTCCAGGCGCCACCGGCGGGTAAGGCGCCCAGCGGAGATGACCCCGCTCCGATCGGCCAACCGCCGCGCCGAGCTTGACGGCTGCGGTCGGCATCGGGACACTGGTTTTCGATGCTTGTCTATCTCACCAGCCCCTGGATACCGGCGGAGTGGATCCAGGCCCATGGGCTGGAGGCCCGAGGGGCGTGGTTCGCCCCGGACTTTGCGCTGGACCGAGCCGCCCTGTCGGCGGGGATCTGCGCGTTTTCGGAGGCGGTCGTGCGCCTGGCTGAGGGGCATCCTGAGGTGGCGGTGGTGTTTTCGTCTCACTGCGACCAGCTCCGGCGTGGATTCGACAGTCAGGTGTCGCCTCATCCCGAACGCCGTTTTCTCTTTAACCTACCCTCGACGTGGCAGACCCCGGCCGCCAGGAGACTCCTTGAGTCCGAGTTGGCGCGATTGGGTCGGTTCCTCGTCGCCCTTGGCGGGCGCCCGCCCGCGCCAGGCGAACTGGATCGCATCCTGGTCCAATCCGGGCGCCATCGGACTCGAATGCTCTCAGAAGCGCCACACCTTTCCGCCCGCCAGTTTGCGGAGGCGTTAGCTCGATTTTACTGGGAGGGCGAAGTCCGGCCGCCACGGCGACAGGCGGAGTCAAGTCAGGAGCAACGGGGAACCGAGCCCTTGAACTGGGGTTGGGGAGTGTCTGCGAGGACCGTTCCCATCGCGTTGGTTGGGGGACCGTTGCCGCGAGGGCAATGGCGACTACTCGACCTCCTCGAAGGCGCTGGGGCGCGTGTCGTACTGAACGCGACGGAAGTCGGGGAGCGCGGCATGCGGCTCTGTTCGCCTCCCGAAACCCTCCAGGATAGGGACGGGGGCGGTTCGCCGCCCGAACCTGGAGCGTTTGCCCGGAGGGGCTCGGAGGAGCCGACTCGGGTCGCCGAAACCACGCGCCGGTTGGCGCAACACTGCCTGGAGAACATGATCGATGTTTTCCAGCGCCCAAACACCCGCCTTTATGCGTGGCTAGGGGAGCGGATCGAGGCAAGGAAGGTAAGCGGAATTGTGCTCTGGGCTTATACGGGTTGCGATCTCTGGCGCGCGGAGGTCCAATCGCTGCGCGAGGCGTTTGGCCGGCCGGTACTGTTGCTCGACGCCGACGAAGTCGCCACGGGATGGGCGCGTTTGAACAGCCGGATTGAGGCTTTTCTTGAGTCATTGAGAGGCGGTTGGTAATGCTTTTCCCTAAGAAACTGACGATCGAGGAATGGGACGCCCGTTACCAGGAATTGGCGCGGAATGGCTTGCGAGAGGCCCATTACGGCGGGCCGCTTGGCCGGCATCTCGCGATCGAGGGTAATTTACGCTTGCGCCGATTGCGCTTCGATAACTCCACCGCTTCGCTCCGGCTCTGGAACTTCCTCCTGACAGAAAACGAACGGTTGAGGCAGGCCCGCGAGCGAGGCGAGAAGATCGTCGGCGCCATGAAAGACCTGGGGACTGTACCGGTGATGGCTTACTCCTTGCCCGGCATGAGGACCTTCTATCCGGATGGCGCCTGGTGGACCCCCTGTTTGATGGAGTGTAGCGACGGGTTGCTCAACCAGGCTGAGGCGCTAGGCATTGACGCCTCCTTCTGCCCGGTTCGGGCGATGCTGGCCGCCTTTCAAAACGGCGAGCATTTTCCCCGGCCCGACCTGCTGCTTTGCAGTACGGGGGCCGTTTGCGACGATTTTTCCGCTATCGCCCAGAGGCTGGAGCGCCTGGGATTTCCGATCGCCTGGTGGGAAATGCCTCGGCGCCGCGCCGCCGAGGCGGGAGAGGAAGGCTGCCGGTTGCCCGGCGGATTGGTCGCGCCTCGAATTCAAATCGATGGCGCTCAAGAAGAGTTGGCGCGGTTGGCCGTAATGCTGGGGGATTTGGCAGGGCATCGGTTGGAGGCGCCCCTATTGGCGCGGGGCATCCGGGAAGCCAATCGCGTGCGGCGCCTCCTGGCGGCGCTTCGCCAGGCGGCTTACGGTTCCCCGGCGGCCCCCTTGCCCGCGCTCGAGATGCTGATCGCGGAGATGCTGGCGCTCCATTTTTGCTCGGACCGGGATGAAAGCATCAAGGTCCTGGCGGGATTACTGGCGGAGGCGCGGACCCGCGCGCGCCAGGGTCGCTGGATTGTCCCTCCTGACGCCGTAAGAGTTTATTGGATCAACCCCGTGGCTGACTTGCGCGCGATGAACCTGATCGAGGATTGGGGTGGACGTATTTGCGGGTCGGATTACATGTTCACCCACGCGCTGGATTTGATTCCCGAGGATCTTCCGCCGCTGGAAGCCTTGGCGCGGACGGCCTTGGCCGACCCGATGGTAGGTTCCAGCCAAGATCGAGCGGCGCGGGTGGTGGCGGAGTGTCGAACTTCGAAGGCCGAGGCGGTGGTGCTGTCGCGGATCCCCGGGGCCAGTCATTGCGCTCGCGAGGGTCTTCTCATCCGCGAGCGCGTGCGCGACGAACTCGGCATTCCTTCCGTGGAATTGGAGATTCCACCGCTCTGCGACTCCCTGCTTCCCACCCTGCAATCGAGAATTCAGGCCCTCATAGAAACAGCCCGCAGCCGCCGCCCGCCAGGCGTTGTTCCGAGGTGAAGCCTCGCCTGTGTGTGTGGGGGGGGACAATCCCCAGGAAGCCAATCAGCGGTCCCGTTGCGCCTGCGGATCGCGCGCGCCGACCCTTTCGCTGGGCCACGCGTACCCTGAGAAAACGACCCGCTATTGACAAAAAGGCGCAAGTCTAGTGGACAGAAACCGGATCGTGAGTGATACTAAAATTGAGTGACACTGCGTGTCAGTGCGTCTGAGGACACGTTGATAAAGTGGTCACGGCAAAAACGAACGATGAGAAGACGGATTGAAGATGAATTTACGCATTTGCCGATATCTCGGCAGCGTAAGTACCAATTGCGCAAGCAGCGGGACAGCCGATGCACTGAATGTGGCGAGCCAGCAGTTCAAGGCTCGCGGTGTTTGAAGCATCTCGTGAAGGCGCGCGAACGGCAACGCAAGAAGCGCGGCCTCAAACGCCGATATTACGGCACGTTGAGTTACAAGCTTCAAGCGATTTCCTCCTCCTGAGGCCGGCGCCCCGCTAGATGCAATTGTTTACTTGGCTTTACGTGGCAGTGGTTGTTCTGCTGCTATTCGGGGCGTCTATTTTCGTTCACGAGTTCGGCCATTTTTGGATGGCTCGCCGTCGCGGCTTAAAGGTGGGCGGTTTTTCCATCGGTTTCGGCCCCAAGATTTGCGGCTGGACGCGGGATGGCATTGACTACGCTTGGAGGTGGATTCCAGCCGGGGGTTTTGTAGCCCTTCCCCAGATGGTAACTTCCGAGACGATCGAAGGCAAAACCGAGGACGCCGCTAAGCTCCCGCCTGTTTCTCCGTGGTCGAAGATTCTCGTGGCCCTGGCTGGGCCGGTGATGAACGGGTTCTTCGCTATTGTCATCGCCGTCGCCATTTACTTCCTTGGGTTGCCGGTCCTGGTCAACCCCGCGATTGTGGGCGAGATGGATGCGGCTTCGCCGGAGGCCAAGATGGGCATTAGGACCGGGGATCGCATTGTGGCCGTGGACGGGCGGCCGGTCATTTCCTGGGAAGAGGCGCAGAAGATGGTCATGATGGCGCCGACGAACGTCCTGCCGGTCACCGTTGAGCGGAACGGCCTTCGTACGATTTATTACTTGACCGCGACCCTTAACGATCAACTGGGCCTCAAGCTCCTGAACCTGGACCCGAGCGAGCATCCGTCGATCAACAAAGTGGACAAGGGCAGCGCCGCCGAAGCGGCGGGATTGAAGGAGGGCGATGAGGTGGTTTCATTCGCGGGCGCGCCGGTGTTGGGACAGCAGAAACTCATCGATCTCATTCGGAAACGACCCAACCGGCCTTGCCCCGTCGTGGTGATGCGCAACGGGCGGCAGCTTCACTTGACGGCCACCCCCCGGTTGGATGCGGCCAACTCCATTGGCCGCCTGGGGATGCAGATCGGACCCAGTAAGACCTCGGTTTACGAGGTGCAGCGGCCCGGACCTCCGCCGTGGGTTCTGATTGGCGAGGTTTGCCAAGATACCTTTGGCACGATCCGCGCCCTGATGCACCCCCGGCAAACGGGCGTCAAAGTCAGCGACCTGAGCGGACCGCCCGGCATCCTCATCATGTTGGCGGCCGAGGTTAAAACCGACCTGCGGCTGGCCCTTAAGTTCATGGTCTTGCTCAACGTGAGCCTCGGACTCTTCAACCTCGTACCGATCCCGGTCCTGGACGGGGGCCACATCGCCTTGGCCCTTCTGGAAAAACTCCGGGGACGTCCGTTGAGCCCGCGCCTTCAGGATTATACGACGACGGCCTTCGCCGCCGTTCTGATCTCCTTCATGCTCTACGTCTCTTTCAACGATGTCTTCCGTCGCCTGCCTCTCTTCCGCCTCATGTTCGACCAGCAGGTGCAAATCGAATCGGGCGGCGGGCGAACCAACGCTCCCTAGTCATAATTCGTTCCTCATTCGGCTTTTAGCCTCGGCTTGCAAAAGGGGGGGCGGGGCGGCATGATGGGGAGCGATATGAAGACTCGAATTGGGCTTATAATCCTCTCCTTGATTTGCGTAGGGCTCGCGATCGGACTGCTGATGGTGAAGAAGCAGGCGGTGGCGCAGCAAAGCCGGGATGCGGAGAGCATCGACACGCTCTCCAATCAGTGGGTGTTTACCAAGGGCAAACTGGAGGATCAGATCATGGTCAGCGCCGCTTTCGAAAAGGATCTGGAGAAACAAAAACGCGCCTTTTCCGATCTGAGCAATAATCTGGTGCAGACCGCCGCCAACCTCGATCAAGCCAACTCGAACCTGGCCAAAGACGAAGCCTCGCTCAAGGCTGAAGACGAGGAACTCAAGAAGCGGGACGCGAAGATCGCTGAGTTGGAGAATCAGAATAAGGCCCTCGACCTGCGCGCGGCGGAGTTAAGCGCGGCCATCACGAATCTCACCGTCGAGATCGGCGAAACGCGGCGCCAGTTGGCCTCGGCGCGCGGCGACAAGGTTGTGCTCGAACAAAAGCTCAAACAACTGATGACGGAGAAGGCCGACCTGGAAAGTCAATTCAACGACCTGACGGTCGTGCGCGCGCAAATGGCAAAACTGAAGGAGCAGGTCGTTATCGCGAAGCGGCGCGATTGGATTCATCGCGGCTTGCTCTCGAGCGAAGATCAGCGAGGCGCCCAGCGGCTCATGCGAGGGGCTTCGTCCTCCAGTCCAGCGCCCGCTCCCAAACCCGCTTACAACTTGAATGTTGAGGTCGGCACGGACGGCAACGTCAAGATCGTCGCGCCGACCAACGCGCCTCCCCTCGCTAATCCGCCAACCAAGTAGGCTCGGGCGGTCGTTCATCCGCCCGCTCCGCGGGTGGGCTGCAGCTTGGCCTCAATCTTTTAGCCGCGGCAGAAACAGCGCGATCACGGCGGACGGAAGAAAAAGAAATCCCGCGTAGAGCAACGCATGGCGGTGGTCGCCTAGATGGGAGAAGCGGCCGAAATAGACGGTGCCCGCCGCTGCGGTGATGCGGCCGATGTTGTAGCAGAAGCCAGCCCCGGTCGTGCGCAAGAGCGTGGGAAAGAGCGGCGGCAGGTACATGGTGAAAAGGGCGAAGGCGCCCTGGCAAAAGCCGATCAACGGAAACCAGCGGAGGAGGTCGCTATGGTCGCGGGGCGTCGAATAGGCGCCGAGGAGGACCAGAAAATAAGCCAGGAACATCGATGCGATGGTGGCCCGATACCCTGCCAGTCGAGCCAGCCAGGCGGCGAAGAAATTTCCGGCAATGGAAGAGACGATGACCAGGTACATCCCGGTTGTTGCCAATCGATTCTTTTGCTCGGGACTCCAGGCGGCAACCTCCGGCAGGTTGCGCAAGTGCTGTTGGTGCCAGAACATGAAGGCCCAATGCGCGGTGAGCGACACCCCGCAGACCAGGATAACCCACAAGGTGACGGGGCGCGCCGCGCCGCGGAACAGGTCCAGCACGGGCGGCGCTGGACTCCTTTCTTTAGCCGCGCGCCATTCGGCGGTTTCGGGCACGGCGCGGCGAATCCAGAAAACGAGCAAGGCAGGCAGCACGCCGACCAGGAACAGATAACGAGGCGGGGCGGCTGCCAGCAGGAAGTTCGATAAACCCGCCAGCAGGATCCCCACATTGACGCCCGTTTGGAGCACGGCGGCGACCCACGGGCGCCAGCGCCGCGGCCAAGTCTCCGAGAGGAGCGAAGCGCCCACCGCCCATTCTCCGCCAATGCCCAGGGCGGCCAGGAAACGGAAGATCAACAGATGCCACCACGCGCTCGCGAAAAAGGACAGGCCGGTGAACGCGGCGTAGGTCAGCACCGTGAGGCTAAGCGCTCGGGCGCGCCCGAGCCGGTCGCCCAGCCGTCCGAAGAAACCGCCGCCCAGCGCCCAGCCCAGGAGGAAGGCCGCCTGAATGACGGAGCTGTAATGGCCGACGCGCGGGTCAGTCGTGGCGAGTCCCCCCAGTAACTCCGCCACGAACGGCGCCGCCACCAACGTGTAGAGATGCATGTCCAGGCCGTCGAAAGTCCAGCCCAGCCACGCCGCGGCGCCCGAGCGCCATTGCTCGCGCGAGAGGTCGCGCCAGTGGGCGGTCTCGCTGGCGGGCGGGCCGAACCGAAGGCTTGGGATCATGCGTCCTGGGCGGGGCGGGGGCGCCGGCCCGAAGCCCGGCGGACTCAGAACTTGTAGGCGGTCCCGGCCACCAGGCGCAGGTCGTTCTTTTCGCGGCCGCTGGTCGGCATCGAGTCGTACATGTCTTGGAGCACGACGCGGAGGCTCCAGCTCTTGTTGATGGCGGCATCGATCCCGACCTCGGCCGTGAGCACGTACTTGTCCGTCCATTGGTCCACCCGCGGCACATAGCTCAGGCTCTGCCAAATCTTGGTGGTAGCGGTCAATTTGTGGTCGAAGCGTTCCGCCGCGCGAAAGCCCAGGTAAGTGTCCTCGCTCTGGTTTTCGTGTTTTTCCAGCACCAAGGAGGGACCCGCTTCAAAGCAGAGGGTAGTGTTGGTTTGCTTAATGGCGTAGTAACCGGCCAACGGACTGAGCGTCAATCGGTAATCCAACCCCGCGATCCCATCATAGCTTCCGTCCAGCCGCAGGCCGGCGTAAAAACGATCGCTGAATAACCGGTTGAACTGCCCGAAGCCGTTCACGTACTTGTTGTTGTTGACGCCATTATCCGAACCGTAGCCCCCCGAGAGGCCAAAACTGGCCTCGTTCAGGTTCCATTTCCTTTTTGTGTCCAAACCTATGGTCGCCAGCACCGTGCGGGTGTTTCCGCGCGTGAGGGTCAAGCCCGCCGACGCGGAGGTGTCCCAGGGGATTTTGTGCGGGGCGGCATTGGTGTCGGCAGCCGTCGCGGCGGTCTGGCCGCGAGCCGTTGCCAGGTTGCCTGCAATCAGCAGGCAGACGGTCAGTATGGATGCGATGGGCGAGTGGTGCTGTATTTTTGTTTTTTGCATTTGTTGTTTATGGCACTCGGGAGTGCGCTTTGTTCGTGCAGTCCAAATTCCTGTAACTCAGAGCCCAGACCGTCGCGATTCACCGTTTAAACGGCCCGGTTCGCGCTGAGCACAGGCGATGTCGGCGCCCACACTACTTCACCCGGCGGTTTTGCGCAAAAAAAGTTTTCGGAGAGGGGTGGCCGCCGATCTCGCTGGGAAAATCGCTCGACTGGGATCCGGAAATATTAGGGTCGCCGATGTAAAAGGTCATTGACCGCGCGATTCCGGGCGCCTATTCACCAGCATGCGCCTTTCAACAACTCAGCCGCTGAGTGGTCGAGGGTGGGTGCTCTGGTTCCTGCTCGCCTCCGCGGCGGCCATTCCGGGGCAGACTAACGACTCGCCCCGGCCCTGGACGAATTACCGCGCCATCCTGTGGATCGGCGACACGGTCTGGAAGCAGCCCGACAAACTACCGCTTTTCCTTCAACGGGCGCGCGAGATGGGCATTAACACCGCGATGGTCTTTGGGGACTCAAGCCCTCAACCGTTCCTGGACCAGCAATTCCCCTATTACGTCGAGAACCTGGTCAACCGCGGCCTGTGCCTCAAATTCAGCTCGAAGGTGATGGACTGGGACAAATTCGTCACGCATTGGGCCAAGACGGGCCGGTCCGAATCAGGGTTACTCCGCGATTACTGCCTGGATGACCCGCAATGGCGCCAGTGGGCGCGGCAGGAGGTTCGAACCATCGCGATCAAGAACCGCGGCCACGAACCGCTGGCCTACAACCTCCGGGACGAGCTATCCACCACGATTTCCGCCAATCCCTTTGACTACGATTTCAACGCCCAGGCCCTGGGCGGGTTTCGGGAGTGGCTCAAGACGGAATACGCCTCTTTGGCCGCCCTCAACGCCGAGTGGGAAAGCCGCTTTGCTTCCTGGGACGAGGTCAGGCCGTTTACCACCGATCAGATCAAGAACCGCATGGGCAGTGGCGAGGCCGCGCCGCGCGGCCAGCCGGATTGGCAGCAGCTCCAGACCCTCCGATTCGATCCTGCCACCGCCCGGCAATCGCCTACGCGGTGGAACTTCGCTCCTTGGGCCGATTTTCGGACTTATATGGACCTCGCCCTGGCCCGGTCGCTGGCCGACCTGCGCCAGGCGGCCCGCGCCGTCGATCCGGAGACTCCGGTGGGCATCGAAGGCACCCAGATGCCGAGCGCCTTCGGCGGCTACGACCTCTGGCGGTTGGCCCGGGCGCTCGATTGGGTGGAGCCCTACGACATCGGCAATGCCCGTGAAATCCTCGGTTCCTTTATGCCGGAAAAGCCATTCCTGACGACCGTGTTTGAATCGGATACCGCGCGGGCTCGGCGGCGGCTCTGGCATTTGCTGCTTGAGGGCGACCGCGGCTGTCTGGTCTGGTGGAGTGAAGATTGTATTGACTGGGCCAGCGCGGACTACCGGCTCACGCCCAAAGCCAAGGCTTTGGCCCCGGTCATGGGAGAAATGACCTCGCCCCTGGCCCGCCTCTTCCTGCGGGCGCGGCGGGAGCGCGACCCCGTCTTTTTCCACTACTCACAACCGAGCCTCCAGGTGGATTGGCTGCTGGAGTCCACCGTGGACGGCTCGACCTGGCTGCGGCGGTTCTCCAGCTTTGAGGCGGAGCACAACCGGATGGCGGCGACCCGCAACGCCTGGCTCAAGCTCTTTCAAGACCTCAGCTATAGCCCGCAGTTCGTCTCCACCGAGCAAATCGAGGCCGGGGTTCTGAGAGCAACCAACACGGTGGCGCTGGTCCTGCCGACCTCCTGGGCGTTATCGGATCGGGAGGCCGCGGAGGCGCGCGCTCTGCGGGAACGCGCCCGCGCCCCAAGATTCTTTGCGGATGGCACGCCCGGCCTGTTTGACGCCCACGGGAGATTGCGCGACCGGGGCGCGCTGGAATCGCTGTTTGCTCCCGCCGCAGGCTCGGCGGCGCGCTGCGCGGGCGAGGAAGTCGGCGGATCCGCCGGATTATCTCCTGGGGATGTCTCGCGCTACGCGGTGGACCGGCTTCGACGGACGCCTGACCCCGCCTGGACCGACTGGCTGGCCCGGCAACTGGGCTCCCAGCGGCCCGAGATCACCGTGCCCGCCTTCGCGCGCGTCCGCATCCACCGCTTCCGCTTGGGAGACGCCCGTCTGGTGGCTTTCGAGCGTAATATTGACTACCAGATGAGCGAGGAACTCAAGCAGGCCGGCGGCAACGAAAACCTCGAAACAGCGGCGGAAATCGAGGCGAACCTGGCCCAGGCCGCGCACATTTATGACCTGCGGACGGGCCATTACATCGGCCGCGCGAACCGCATCCGCTTCACCCTCGATCCCTGGGCGCCGTCGCTTTTCGCGCTCACCCCGGAACCCCTGCCGGCCGGGGACCTTATCCAGGCGCTGGATCATTGAAGGATATACGCCGCTCCAGAGCCGAAATTCACCCACTGTGCCCCTGAACGCACACTTTACAAAAGGGCGATGCTTCCGTTAGTCTTATCAAGAAACCGATTTTCATTTCGATTGCAAAAGTGTTGACGGACCATTAATTAAGTTTAGAATTTCATCATGAAAGCCGAACCAGTATCGAATCGCCCACCCACCAGCCCAGGCTTTACGCTGATCGAGTTGTTAGTTGTCATTGCCATTATCGCCATCCTGGCGGCGATGTTGCTCCCAGCCCTGGCCACGGCCAAATCCAAAGCGCAGCGCATGACATGCACCAACAATGAGAAGCAGATGACGGTGGCCATGCGCATGTATGCCGATGATAACACGGAACGGCTCGCGTTTGCGAATTGGGATGGCGGCGCCTCCGGTCTCCCGCAGGGTTGGCTCTACACCGTCACCAACGGCGCCATCCCCGATCCCGCCGTCGGCGGAACTTATGCGAATGTCGGCCCGGGGAAGATGGTCACCGACGCCTACAAGACGGGCCTGTGGTATCAATATGTTCCGAATCCCAAGACCTACCTCTGCCCTGTGGATACGCAAAGCAAGACCTACATGGTGCCGGCGAGCCGGGGCGGACGGAATAACCGCATGTCGAGCTATGTGATGAACGGGGCCGCTTGCGGCTACCAGAGTTCCAACATGAGCGAAATGACCAAGACCAAGGTTTCGGATGCCTGGAGCCCGCTTTGCTACCTGCTATGGGAGCCCGACGAAAACTGTGTTGGAACAGGCAATCCCGGAGCGTTTGAGTTCAACGACGCGGCCAATTTTCCCAGCGTTCCTCCCGGTGGTGGCGAGGGTATTGGGCCGCTTCACAGCAAGAACGGCGGGAACATCATGGCCCTGGCCGGACACGTCATTTTCATCACTAAGAAGGCGTTCTCCAACGATTCACTCTCCCAGGGGACGGCTAGAGCTCCCGGGCCGGGCGGCAAGACCTATCTGTATTGGAATCCGTATAGCAATGGTGGCAACTAATTGCCTTGAGCCTGCGGCCATCGAACCGCCCGATTGCGGCGGTTCATGCTGCGGCCTAAAGAGTGCTGTGGCTCTCCTCTATTAATGGTGGGGCGGTCGGTAGGGAAGCCTTCAAGTAAAGTAATCATGAATTCTCGTTGCTCTAAGTTCACGCGTGGAGTGGTTTGGTTGACCGCGAGTGGTTTTTGCCTGTTCCTCGGTTTTGCCGCCGCCGGCTGCAAGAAGTCTGGCAGCACGGGAGCCGGAACCGTTGATCTAAAGGCTTTCGATTCGGCTGCCGCGGAGGTGAAGGAGGATTGGGCCACAGCCTTGGCGGCGGCGCAGACCAACGACTATGCCACCGCCTACCTCACCTTAACGCGGATGCAGGCCCAACAACAGCTCACCGAGGCGCAGTATCAAGCCTTGGCCGCCGAATCCACCCTCGTTCATACTCGAATGACCGACGCGGCTCAAAAGGGCGACGCTGATGCCCTCAAGGCGATTCAGGACATCCGGGCCGCCTCGCGCAGCCGAGGTCGCTAGTTCGGCGCTTCATTCTTCCGTGGCGGCAAGGGCTATCAGCCCTGGCGTTCAGATTTGATTTTGCGATTGATTCGCTGTTGACCTGCCGCTCAGGTGTTGTAAGCTTTCGCTTCCCGTCCAATAACGGGAGATTATGCGACACACTATATCCGTGCTGGTGGAAAACAAATTCGGCGTCCTGACCCGCGTGGCCGGGCTGTTCAGCGGACGCGGCTATAATATTGACACGCTCAATGTCGCGCCCACCGCCGACCCGACGGCTTCTCGCATGACCATTGTCACCCGCGGCGACGATGCGACGGTGGATCAAATCGTGAAGCAGCTCAATAAGCTGGTCGACGTCATCAAGGTGCAGGATTTCCGCGAGGGCGAGTATGTCGACCGCGAGCTCGTGCTGGTCAAGGTCGCGGTTCAATCCAAGACCCGCGCTGAAGTCATGCAGATTACCGATATTTTCCGCGCCAAAATCGTCGACGTTCAACCGAAGACCCTGACCATCGAAGTGACCGGCGATGAAAGCAAGGTGGAGAAATTTCTCAGCCTCATGAAGCATTTTGGGATTATCGAGCTGACTCGCACCGGCAAGGTGGCGCTGCCGCGGAAATAGCCCGCAACGATGCGTTTTCGAGCATTTCGATTGACTGGCCGCGCAACGCGGTTAGGATGAAAGACTAACTTTAGAGAAAAACTATATGGCAATTATTAACTTCGGCGGGACGGAAGAAAAAGTCGTCACCCGCAAAGAATTCTCCATGGCCCAGGCGCGCAAGGTGCTCAAGAAGGAGACCATCGCGATTATCGGCTACGGAGTGCAAGGGCCCGCTCAGTCCCTGAACCTTCGGGACAATGGCTTCAACGTCATTATTGGTCAGGCCAGTTCGTTCAAACGGGACTGGGACCGCGCCGTCAAGGATGGCTGGGTGCCGGGCAAGACCCTGTTCGAGATCGATGAAGCGGTGCGTCGCGGCACGATTATTCAAATGCTGGTGTCCGACGCCGCCCAGCGAACCATCTGGCCGACGGTGAAGAAGAATCTCAAGCCCGGCGATGCCTTGTATTTCTCGCACGGCTTCTCCATTGCCTACCAGAAACAGACCGGGGTGTTGCCGCCCGCTGACGTGGACGTGATCATGGTCGCGCCCAAAGGTTCAGGCACGTCGGTCCGCCGTAATTTCCTCACTGGGGCCGGCATTAACTCCAGTTTCGCCGTCGGTCAGGACGCTACGGGCCGGGCGGAACAACGCTGCATGGCCGTGGGTATTGGCATTGGCTCAGGCTATCTTTTCCCGACCACTTTCGAGCACGAGGTCTTCAGCGACCTGACCGGCGAGCGCGGCGTACTCATGGGCGCGTTGGCCGGCATCATGGAAGCCCAGTACGAAGTCCTCCGTTCCCATGGCCATTCGCCGAGCGAGGCTTTCAACGAAACCGTTGAGGAGTTGACTCAGAGTCTCATCCGTCTGGTTGATGAGAATGGGATGGATTGGATGTACGCCAATTGTTCGGCGACCGCCCAGCGCGGCGCCTTGGATTGGAAGCCGCGCTTCAAGAAGGCGGTCCTACCCGTGTTCAAGGAACTCTATCAGCGCGTGAAGACGGGCAAGGAGTGCGCCCGCGTCCTCTCCGCCTGCGGCAAGCCGGACTACCAGCAGCAGTTGGGCAAAGAATTGGCCGAAATCGGCAATTCCGAGATGTGGCAAGCGGGCAAAGCGGTTCGCGCCTTGCGTCCGAAGGAGCCTGCTCGCGCTATCGCCAAGGGCACCAAAGGGATCGGCGGCCGCGCCTCCAATTAGAGTCGCTTTTCGTCAGCTTGATTGGCCGGAGCGTGGCAACACGGCTCCGGCCTTATTTTTAAAGTCCTTCCGCGCGCGCCATCAGTCGACGAAACGAAGCGGCGAGCGCTGTTCCCGCGCTCGACACCCGTCGGCCCTTCTCCTACATTAGACGGATGATTCAACGGTATTCGAGGCCCGCGATGCGGGAAATCTGGAGCGAACAACGGAAGCTGGAAATCTGGCTGCAAATTGAACTGCTGGCCAGCGAGGCGCTTTGCGCCGAGGGATTGGTGCCTAAACGCGATTACGCCCAAATGAAAGCCCGCGCGGCGTTCTCCATCGATCGCTGCAAAGAACTCGAACGGACGCTGAACCACGACGTGATCGCGTTCACGACCAATGTCGCCGAGAATATTGGCGCTCCCGCCAGCCGGTGGCTCCACTTCGGGCTGACCAGCAGCGACGTTGTAGATACCGCCTTCGCGGTCCAGATGGTCCAATCGGCCGATATCCTCATCGAGGATGTCCAGGCCTTGCGCGAGGTGATCGGCGCCAAGGCGCGCGCGTACCAGTTCACGCCGATGATCGGCCGCAGCCATGGCATTCATGCCGAACCGACCACTTTCGGACTGAAGATGGCGCTGATGTACGACGAATTCGGCCGCGCGCTCGAACGGCTCAAGGCGGCGCGCGCGCGCGTGGCCGTTGGCAAGCTTTCCGGGGCGGTCGGCACCAGCGCCCATCTCGCTCCCAGTATCGAGGCGGCGGTCTGCAAGGAGCTTGGTCTGCGGCCCGCTCCCATCGCCACGCAGGTTATTCAACGCGACCTGCACGCCGAGTTCATCGGTACGCTCGCCCTGGTCGGGGCGAGCATCGAGCGCTGGGCGACCGAGTTTCGCCATCTGCAGCGCACCGAGGTGCTCGAGGCTGAGGAGTTTTTTGCCCACGGCCAGAAGGGGTCGAGCGCCATGCCTCATAAGCGCAATCCCATCACCGGCGAGCGACTGGCCGGATTGTCGCGGGTGTTGCGCGGCAACGCCGTCGCCGCTCTCGAAAATGTCGCCCTCTGGCACGAACGCGATATCAGCCACAGCTCGGTTGAGCGGGTCATCTTCCCCGATTCCTGCACGCTTCTGGATTACATGCTCGTGACGCTCGCCAAGCTGACCGACGGACTCATCGTCTATCCTGAGAATATGCGGCGCAACCTCGCGCTTTCGCTGGGCATGTGGAATTCGCAGACCGTTCTGCTGGCGTTGATCCGCAAGGGCCTGACCCGCGAGGAAGCCTACGACCTCGTGCAACGCAATGCCATGCAGACCTGGCAAGCCAAGCACGCCGGTCGCGAAAACGCGGATTTCTTGACCCAGCTCAAGTCGGACCTCGAGGTGGCCAGGCATTTTACCCCGGGCGAGTTGGAGAAGCTCTGCTCGCTCGATTTCCACTTCAAACAAGTCAAGAGCCGATTCCGCAAGCTGGGAATTTGACTTGGCGGGTCGCGACAAGTCGGGGACCTGATAGCGGCATCCGATGCGGCATTGGCGCTGGCCTCCCCGCGAGTCCTGGAGGTCGGCCGGAAGTTCGGACGCGAGGCGTCGTTTTATTCAATTTCCAATTGAAATGTCGCTTGGCACGGAACTGGCTTTGAATTAGAGTGATTTAGAATAGACGATATCTGGCACCGGCGAGGCAACCGCAGGCGCGGAGAGGCCGCCACGAGTCGGCCGGCCTGACGGTGGCTCGAATCTGAGGAAACGTGATATGCTTTACTTGACCAAAGCCACTCTGATGTGCGGGGGCAGCGCTTTTCTGATCTACAGCTATCCCGTGATCAGCCAAGCGGCCATCATCGGGTTGTTGACTCTTCTTTGGTTTTCCTGCGCTCATCGGACCCTGACGCGCCGCTTTCGCAAGTAGCCGGCGCCTAGAGGGCAGGTCGGCGTTACTCCGCGCGGGCGTCAGCCACGCCGGCAACCCCCGCCCATCAGGCCGGGGGCGTCTTTTCCTCGGATTTCATTTGCCGATAACTGGCGATCACCCAATCGCTGAGCGCTTTGTCGGGCGCTCGGACCGCATCCGTATCAATAACAAAATCCCGCCGTTCCGAATTCTGCGCAATCAGCTTGAGTCCAAATTGAAAGTCCTTGAATCGGGTGGCGCAAAGGTCGCGCACGGACTGGGCTTTTTCGATCGCTTCGCTGACGAGCAGTTCGGCCGCTTCCTCGGTAAAGCGGAGGATCAACCCGTGCGCCTCCCGAAAACGGCGCCCGAACTCCTCCACGAGTTGCCGGGCCACCAGGCGAGCCTCCTGGGTCGGGTCGGTCAGAATCTTCTTCAACTCGAGCGCAGGGTCATCGACCAGTTGGGCAGTCACGACGAACCGCCGTATGGCGGTCGAGGGCAGCTCGAACTTGATGTCGCGGAACACTCGTTCGCAAACCGTCATTAAGCCCCGCGCCCCGGTCCGTTCCTCGCCCGCCCGTTCGGCGACGCGTCGCAAACCACCCTCGGCGAACAGAACTTCGATGCCGTAAGCGGCGAAATCCAGCTCGTATTGCCGGATGATGCTGGCCTCGGAGGCCTTGAGGATTTGGAACAGGTCCTCCACGCTGAGCGAATGGCAGATCACGCGCACGGGCAGGCGTCCGATAAACTCGGGCTCGAACCCGAACTCGATGAAGTCCCGGGTCTGGGCGCGGTCCATCGCCTGCTCCGGGGTTTCCGGGGATCGGTCGCGCGCCGCAAAGCCGATCGATGCCTCCCGCAGGCGCTGGCGGACAATCTTCTCCAAACCGTCGAAGGCCCCGCTGACAATGAACAGAATGTGCTTGGTATTGATGGTGCTGGGCGCCTTTTTGCCCCGCTGGTTAAAGTCCATCATCGACTGGATCTGTCCGGCAATGTCGTTGGGAGAACGCGCGGAGACGTCAGTGTCCTCCATGAGCTTGAGGAGGTTGGTTTGAACGCCGCGCCCGCTCACATCCCGGCCGGCAAGGTTGTTGGCGGAGGCGATCTTATCAATTTCGTCTATATAGATGATCCCATACTGCGCTCTCTGCACGTCCCCTTCAGCCAAGCGGACCAGGTCGCGCACCATGTCCTCGACGTCGCCGCCCACATATCCGGTTTCCGAGAATTTGGTCGCATCCGCTTTTACGAACGGCACGCCGATGAGGTCGGCCACTTTGCGAATCAGAAAGGTCTTGCCCACTCCGGTCGGGCCCAGGAGCATGATGTTCTGTTTTGCATAATTAGGCGCTTCCTTGCCCTCCAACGCCGAACGGACATGGTGATAGTGGTCGCACAAAGCTACGCTCAACACTTTCTTGGCGTCGTCCTGCTTGATTACGAAGCGGTCCAGGTACTCTTTGATGTCGCGCGGCCTGTAGCTGAACTCGAAGCGGTCCGTACTAGGTCGAGTGGGTTTGGCGTCGGTTACGCCCGTGGTTTCAGGCTCTGTCTCCGATTGCGGCCGCGCATTTTGGAAATGCTGGCGCATGAATTCCGAGACTTGCCGCTGAAATTCTTCTGGCGATGGAGGTCCTTGTCGCAGGGTGTCATTCATGTTCGTTCCTTATTCACTGCGGCTTACTATACTCCGTTTGGCCGCCAAGACCAACCCGGAAGCAGTTATCGAAACGATTCGAGGTCGTGGAGGCCACGCCGGATGGCAGCGGAGAGCCCGGGGAGTGGGAGCAGTTCAGGACTGAAATGATCCTTGATCCGTTGGGAAATAAGGTCTCCTCGCTCGTCGGTTAATCACTGCGATAAAACACGTCAGGCCAGCCCCGAAGGCTGGCCTGACGCCCAATCAACACTAATGAACAACCCACTAACCCTATGAATCGCGCCGCCCAGGCGCAAATCGGAACTTCTGTTAAAGGGAGCAGCAGTGCCGCACCCGATTATCGTTCGCCGTGGGCGCGTAAACCGGGGCTGCTTAAATATTGGCCACACTGCTGCCTGAAATTCTGTCAAAGACGTTCCGAACTGACGGTTTATCTAATAGCAGAAGCTGTGCCATCAATCGCGCTGGGCGCGTGGCATTTTGTTTCGGTGGGAGGAGGCCTTCGGTAGCCCGGGTAAACGCAGCGCCGCCGTGGGGCAGCATGGGAAAATGGCCAGGCCTCTCGTTTCAAAATCCGGGGAATGCGTCCGCGTAGTGTCCTGTTCCTGGACAGCAATGAAGAATGTCCGTACACGTCTTTTAAGCTGTAATAGATCCAACCAGCGAATCGGTTCCGGCTTTGATTTACAGCCGGGATTGACCTTCGGCCAGGAGAGTCCATGCTAGGTGGCGTGAAACCCAACCGCAAACTAGCGGAAACCACGACGCCCGATGGCGCCCGTCTGGCCCTTTACGAGCATGACGGAGCGTATTGTATTCGGCTCAACGGCCAGGACCTGATGCACTCCGCCGCTTCGGCGTCTGAGTTCCGGCTGGGAGAACTGGCTGCGGAAGCCTTAACGAGCCGTCCGGAATCTTTGTCGCTCATCGGAGGTTTGGGTCTAGGGTTCACGTTGAAAGGCCTGCTCGAGAAGAGCGGTTCCGGTGCGAAAGTACAGGTCGCGGAGCTCATTCCTGAGATCGTGGATTGGAATAAGACCCTGCTGGCTCACGTGAACGGTCGCTTGGTGGAGGACCCACGCGTGGAGGTGTTGTTGAAAGACGTGTGGTCGGTGGTCGAGGGCGCCGATTTGCTTCGGTATGACGTGTTGGCGCTCGACATAGACAACGGCCCGACCGCGATGGTCCAAACCCAGAATTCCCGACTTTACACACTCAAGGGTCTCCAGCGAATCGCCGGCGCGCTTAAGCCCGACGGACGCGCCTTGTTCTGGTCTGCCTCCCCCGATGCCGCTTTTGGCGCTCGGTTGGTCCGGGCTGGCTTCAATGTCCAGGTCGTTTCAGCTCCACGGTATGCTCAAGCCAAACGCTGCGCCGTAAGCATCTATGTCGCCGACAAACTGAGCGCGATGGTTCGCCCCGCTACTGACCCAACCCCATAACGCTAACCGCTTAGAACGGGGCGCGGTCGGCTGCGGAATGCCCGCAACCACGGGATGGCCGGGTCAGGAGCGCCGGGATCGCCTCAACGCCCGGGTTCGCTCCCGATTCGCCGGCTCCCGGCGCGGGGCCGTTCCAGAGGGTCCCTCGGGCCGAGCGACTCAGGGCTGGTCCAGGCATTGACGCACTTTTTCCGCCAAGGTCTTAAACTTGTAAGGTTTGGCTAGAAACGCGTAGTCCCGTTCCAACCAGGCGCCCGGGCGAGTCATTTCAACCGCGTAGCCGCTGGAGATGATGACCTTGAGGCCGGGGTTCATCCGGCGCAGGCGCTCGGCCAATTGCACTCCATTGATGCCTTGAGGCATCACCCGGTCGGTAAGCAACAAGTCGAGTTGTCCGGCTTGTTCATTCCACCGTTGCAAGGCCTCCACTCCATTGGAGGCCTCCAGGATTCGGTAGCCAAGATGCCGCAACGATTTCGCCGTGATCTTCCGGACCGATTCGTCGTCTTCCACCACCAAGATGGTCTCTTGTCCGCGCGGGTCGCCGGCATCTTTCTGAGCGAACCCGTCGGATGAACCGGGCGTCGTGCTTTTCCCCGCCGGAAGGACCACGCGAAAGACGCTGCCGCAACCCGCCTTGCTTTCGACTTCGATCCAGCCGGAGTGTTGTTTCACAATCCCGTAGGCGATCGCCAACCCCAAGCCGGTGCCTTTGCCAAATTCCTTGGTGGTAAAGAAGGGCTCGAAGATCCGCGCGCGAGTCTCTTCGTCCATGCCACAGCCGGTATCGGTTACGGTTAAGCCAATATAGGTTCCGGGTCGCGCTTGTCGATTGGCGCGAGCGCCCAAGTCTTCGATCTCCAGCGACTCGGTTCTGATGGTCAGCCTCCCGCCCTGGGGCATGGCATCCCGGGCGTTGACGCACAGATTGAGCACCACCTGCTCCAACAGCCCCGCATCCGCTTCAATGCGCAGCGGCTCCGGTTGGCTTTGCACTACCACCTCGATATTTTCCCCCAGGAGCCGTCGGAGCATCTTGAGCAAGTCCGCCACGAGTTCGTTTAAATCCAGCGGTTTGATTTCCATCAACTGCCGTCGACTGAAAGTGAGGAGCCGCGCCGTGAGGGTAGCGGCCCGGTTGGCGCCCTGTTCCATTTGCAGCAAGGCGGCCGCCAGTTCGGGGGCGAGGTTGGGCTCGCGCTGCAAAAGGCCCAATTGCATGAGCATGGCCGCCAGGATGTTATTAAAGTCATGGGCGACGCCTCCCGCTAACTGGCCCAGGGCCTCCATTTTTTGCGCTTGCCGGAGTTGCTCTTCCAACCGCCGGAGGGCGGTCACGTCCTCCAGGCAAAGCAGCGCCATGGGCTGGCCGGATACCTCTACCCTGGCGGTGGAGGCCAGGAGCACGATGTCAGTCGGCCGTCCGTTGGACATCACTTTCAATCCCACTTCCACTCTGGGGTTGGATTGGCCGCGTTCGAAGGCTTCCGATATCAGGCTGCGGATCAAGCAAGTGCGGCACTTCTCGCTACAGCCGCAACCCCGAGGGTCCGCGCTATGGACGCAGCGAAGCGCCTGCCCCTGCCCGATGCCCAACGCCGCTTCGATCGGGCCGCCGGCGAAGTTCAGCGCGGCCCGATTTAACTGATGAACCCGCCGTTGCGCGTCCAGGAGGTACATCATGGACGGAGCGTGTTCGGCCATGACCCGAAGGCGTTCGTCGGCCTCCCGCAGTTGGCGGGTGCGCTGTTCCAGTAGATCTTCCACCCGCAACAGGCATCGCTCGCGCCAGGCGCTATCGCACAGGGCGATGAGATACTCTACCGCGAAGGGCTTGCGCGCATAGGCGCGCGCACCCAACTTAACAAACCGCAAGGCCAGCTCAGGGTTTACATCGCCGGTCATCATCACCACGGCGGGAGCGGATTCCAGGCTTTGGATTTCCGGGAGCAGACAGTCACCCTTCTGGTCGGGTAGATGATAATCCAAGACTACCGTATCCGGGCAGACCTCCCGGAGCCGAGCCCGCGCCTCTTGCGCGCTATGGGCCACCGTTACCTGGCATCCGTGAGCGACGAAGGCCGCCGAGAGGAGAAGCGCGAACTCGGAATCATCATCCACCACCAACACCCGAGGCGCCGTCAACGGCATCTGTCCCGCGAGTAATTGGCCGGCAAGCTCGGTGAGCCTGCGGCCATCCACCGGGCACGGCAGGAACGCGTTGGCGCCCATGCCCGCGGTAATCCGGTGGGGTTCTTCGCCCGAAAAAGTGGCCGATACGACGAGAATCGGGATTTGGTTGCAGACGGCGTACTCGGGCGAGCGGAGCAAACGACAAAAGCGCCAACCATCCAGGCCCGGCATGTGGAGATCGGTAATGATGAGCTGCGGGGGAGTCGTGGTGAGGGTGGGCAACGATTCTTCCGCGCCGACAAATTCCAGGACCTGCCAACCCGCGGCCCGGAGGAGTCCCGCCAGGATGGTTCGCTGGGTCGCGTCATCGTTGACGACCGCGACCGTGGGTTTTTGGCCGCGCATCATGCGACCCACCCCGCGCGTGAGCGACCCCGGGGGTGATCGAGCCCGTTCGCAGGAGCGACCTCGGGCGTCCTCTCCGGCCGGTGACAACTGTGACTAATGCGCACCATCAGCGTATCCACAAAACCCTCATCTATAAGCTCATCGTCAGCTTGGCGAATTTCTTTAGACGAATCCCGTTCACTGGCGGATGCGATCGGGCAAGAAAGCGCCGGAAGGCGAAGCACCGAAGGGAATAGCGGGCGCGGAGAAAAGGGGAGGTCTCCGCTGGGACTACCAGGAATCCGCCGGGCTAGGCTTGGTAGATTAATTCACCGCTCCAAGGTCTCCGTTAGCTGTGTTTGACCGAACGGGCGGCTTTTTCCAGCTTTGGGTCGGGTTTTAATTCAATCGCTTTTACGAGATCAATGTTCACGTCGAACACCAACCGCGCGCCATCTTTGGAGAAAGCGATCATGCCGCCCGCGCTCAGGAAGGCATCCCCCAGCCCGACGGTGAGGATAGATTTGCTCTTGGTCGCTCCGACCAGGGCCGCAGCCTGAGAGGCATCGGTCAGGAAGACCATCTGGCAGGTTTCCGCTCCAGCCAAGCCATCGAGCCGTTTGACCAGGAATTCTCGGCCCGCGGCGGTCTTGCCCCTGACATTCTGTTCGAAGATGTCAGCCATGGGGGTCTTGCCGACGAAGCCGATGGTAATGGGCGCGGCGGCGTCCGGGAAGCTCTTGGCGGGCCATTCGACGAATTTGGCAAAATTATAGAGGAAGGCGGCGCCGACGTCATCCGCCGACTGCGCTACCGCGCGACTGGCGCTAGCCAGCCAGCAGACCGCTAGGAGCAACAACACCCCAAAATATCGCCAGGAACCGCAACGAGCGGAGCACCATGGTCGTGTTCTCATGTGTAGCAGTGTTTCTTCAACGCACTTGTCTTAGCGGCAGCCTGGCGGTGGCATCTGAAGCCGCCACGGTGTGACCCCGTCCAGCTTCCTGGGAGGTTGCCGCACTTGGCATATCGGCCGATTTCTCGCCCGGCTTTAGGGTTTTGATGACACGCGTGGTTGGCTTTTCCTAAAGTCCCCGCGTTTTAGTCCGATAAAACCCTTACATTACCCGGGGAAGCGTCGGGGCAGGGGGGCCAATGCGAATGGCCTCCCCCTAGCTACTGGTTTGCGGCCGGGGGAGTTGAATAGACATGCGACACACCATTTGCCACAGAGTCTTGGCCGGTAAACATCAGAACTATAATCGGGTTGCGCATCCGACCGCGATGGGCGCGGCCGCGGCGCTGGTATTGACCGCGGCGCAGGGACACGCCGCCGATGCGGCGAGTTTATTCGATCTATCGATGGACCAATTATCTCAGGTCGAGCTCAAGTCGGATATTACCTCGATCAGGGCCAAGCCCATTGAAGAACAGCCGGGCATCGTCTCGGTGATTCCAAGCCAGCAAATCAAGGAAACGGGCGCGCGCGACCTCTCGGACGTGCTGATGCTCGTCCCCGGATTTGCCCTGGATACGGATGTGGAGTCCATGGTGGGGCTTACCTTTCGCGGGTTGCAGGGCCAGGAGGGGAAGGTGTTGCTCATCCTAGATGGCATTGAAGTCAACGAGCCCCTTTACGGCTCCCTGCCCATATTGAACCATATCCCCGCCGATGCCATCGAAGAAGTGGAGATCATACGCGGTCCGGGTCCGGCCATGTACGGCGGTTCGGCGGCCCTTGCGGTCATCCGGGTGACGACGAAAGGCGCCAGCCAGAACGGAGGCTACGGGGTTGTCACTCCCTCGTATGCCGACGGCAGGTGGGCGGAGAATTTTACCGGCGGCGCGGGCTATACCAAGAACGATTGGCGATTCTCGTTTAACGGCGCCTACAGCGACACGTTCCTGTCGAACCAGAAGTACACCACTTCCGCGGGAACCAATATCGATCTCACTCACCGGTCGGACATGACGCCATGGCTTTTGGATTTCGGCGGAGGCTGGCGGAATCTGGATTTGCGTTTGATCTACGACTCGTACCACTATGACGATTCGGTGGATTATGGGGAGGGCGTTTCGCCCGCGAACGCCACGCGGTTTGATTCGCTATTGGCCAGCGCCAAGTACGACCTGAAGGCGAACGATTGGTTGAAGATCCTACCCCAGTTTACTTATCGCCACCAAATCCCCTGGTACGTTGATGGTCCGCTGGGGAACTACGATATAACGGCGGATCGCTACCAGGGGGACTTAAACGCCGTGGCCGAGCTATCGGACAATTCAAGCCTGCTCGTGGGCGGGCGATTCCGACGCGATGAAGCGCGCGCGTCGGAGGTTTCGTATGGCGCGGCGACCGGGGTGAGCGCGGCGACCTACTACTCCGGACACCCATCGGTAGCCTACGATGATATGGCGGGTTTTGCGCAGTATGATTGGGATACCCGCTGGGTGAACCTGTCCATCGGCGGAAGGTATGAGTATCATGATGCGGTCGGCGGCCGCTTCGTCCCGCGGTTGGCTTTGACGAAGGGGTGGAAACGCTTCCATTTAAAAGCGCTTTACAGTCAGGCCTCCCGTATCCCGGGCATCAACGTCGTGCAAGCCGCCACCGTTCCGAACTTGCAGGCGGAGCAAACCAGCAACTATGAATTGGAGGCGGGTTACAAATTCGACCACGGGGTGTCGGTGGTGGGCAATCTCTTTTTCATGGAAGTGGACAAGCCGATTATTTACACGGCCGGCGCCGGAAACGGCGGGGCCGACGAGGGCTATTTCAACGGGAGCAAGATCAGTTCGGCTGGATTCGAGACGGAATTGCGCTGGGATCAGACCCAGTTTTCAAGCTACCTGAGTTATTCCTACTATCGGGCCGTGGACAACGATGATGAGTATCTGCGGGGCGATGCCGATCACTTCCTGGCCGCGCCAGCGCACAAGATCACGCTGAAGGAGACCTGGCATATCCTCAAGTCCTTGGACTGGAACATCAACGCCTTTTGGCTCGGCGACCGAATGACCTACACTTACCCTGGCGGCGGCATCAGCGACCTGGATTCGGAGTTTGTGCTGAATACTTTCATCAATTACCGGTTTCGCCAATTCTCTTTCGGCTTGGGCGTGGCCAACTTGCTCGACGTGAACCGGTATGCGCCGCAGCCTTACGATGGCGGTTCGGGACCATTGCGGCTCAAAGGCCGAGAGATCTTCGCTAAACTCGAATACAAGTTTTAAGCCCTTATGTGGAGACTGAGCGGAATGAGTTTGCGGACGCGGATGGTGCTCACCATCGCGACGCCCATCGCGCTGCTATTGTCCGCCTTGATTTACCTGCAGGTTTGGAACTCCATTCAATACGCGCGCAAGCAGGCGTTCAGCAAGGCGGAGGAAACCGCTTATCGTTACGGCAACGAAGTCGGCGGCCACTTGACCGAAGCGCTCCTGGGAGCGCGGTTTCTGTCCCAGACTTTTGAAGGGATGAAGCAGGCTTGGGTGGATGATCGAAGTTTGTACAATAGCGTGCTGAGCCAACTCCTCAAAGCCAATACCAACTACTATGCGGTATGGACGTGTTGGGAGGCTGACGCCCTGGATGGAAAGGACAAGGAGTTCGCCAAAAAGAGCGGCCATGATGATACGGGACGGTTCATCCCGCTTTGGTATCGTGGGAAAGACGACATTCAACTCGACAAGCTCAACGGGTACAAGGAAGCCGGCCAGGCCAACTATTACCAGGCGGCCAAAACGGCGGGACAGGAACGCATGCTCGAACCCCACCGCATGAAATTCGGCGGGCGGGAAGTGCTGGTGGTGACGTTGGCCGCGCCGGTGCGCTATAACGGGGTGGTGGTCGGGGTCGTGGGAGTTCAACTGCCGGCGGAACAAATCCAATGCCTGGTTGAAGGCATTAGGCCTTATGAAACTGGTTTCGCCACGTTCATTTCAGATACTGGCAACTACGTGGCGCATGTCGATCGATCGCGGATCGGCAAGGCGGTGGAAACCGGGACGCCGCTGCAGGCGATCCTCAGCGGGGCCCGCCAGGGGCGCGCCTTCACCCAGACCGTTAAGGCATCCGGTGACCAGACGGAGATGTTCGAGGTGTTCGTGCCGGTCCAAGTCGGGCATTCAGAAACTTCGTGGCTGCTGACTGTGAGCGTCCCGGTGGATCGCATCTTGGCGGAGGCGCGGCGGCAGATGTTCGTCTCCATTGGGCTCGGAGCCGGAGCGCTGGTGCTGATGGTCGCCGTGGTGATGTGGCTGGCGCAGACGATCGCCGGCCCTTTGCGCGAGGCGATGAGATTCGTTGAGCAAGTGGCGAAGGAAAGGTTGGAGGCCCACCTGGAGGTGCGATCCACGGATGAAGTAGGGCAAATAACTAACGCCCTGAACCAACTCGTAACTCGGTGGCGGAAGATCGTTGGCGTGCTCGAACAGGTGGCGCGGGGCGATTTGCGAACCGGCATCGAGCCCTCCGCCGGTCAACAACTCGGCCCGATTTCCTCGACCGTGAACCAGATGGTGACGGGCCTGCGACGGACCGTGAGCGCTATCGGACACAGTTCTCTGGATTTGTCCCAGGCCTCCCGGGATCTGTCGGCCGCCAGCGCCCAGGTCCGGTCCAGCGCCGAAGAAACCACCGCTCAATCCAACGTGGCCGCCGTGGCCGCCGAACAGGTTGGCGAAAGCATCCGGAGCGTAGCGGGCGCCGCGGGGGAGGTCAGCGCTACCACCCATGAGATCGCTCGAAACGCGGCCCAGGCCGCGGAGGTCTCGACGAACGCCGCCGCTTTGGCGGCGCGCACGAAGCAAACGGTCGCCAAGCTGAGTCAGAGTAGCGTTGAGATCGGCAAGGTCGTCGCCATCATCACCTCCATCGCCGATCAAACCAAACTCCTGGCGTTGAACGCGACGATTGAAGCCGCGCGCGCGGGCGCGGCGGGAAAAGGATTTGCGGTAGTGGCCACCGAGATCAAAGAACTCGCCCGGCAAACCTCGGATGCCACGGAAGAAATCACGGGCAAGATCGTCACGACCCAAAGCGATGCTAAAGCGGCGGTCACCGCCGTTCAGGAGATCGCCACCATTATCGATCAAATCAACGCGTTCCAAATGACCATCGCCCATGCCGTCGAGGAGCAGGATGCCACGACCAAGCGGATCTCCCATAATGCCGCCGAAGCCGCCGAAGGCGCGGTGAAAATCGTCGGCAACGTCAGCGGGGTGGCGGAAGCGGTCAAGATTACTTCTGATGGCGCTACCTGCGCCGCCAACGCCGCCGCGGAGCTCGCGCGCCTGGCTGGTCAGCTCAATGGATTGGTGGACGAGTTTAAACTGGACGTTGCCAACGTTGAATCCGAGGGGCGATCGTGGCGGGCGGATCGCGCCGCAGGACCGGATGGACGCGCGAGCGGTTTCGAGACAGCGCTCGGGCGAAACCGGCGAGCGGAATTCAGCCCGTAGGCAGTCCTCCCTTGCGATTAGCTTCGGGCGAGCGCCCGGCGTCGCCGAAGCCCCTTCCTGGCGACGCGCTGCCGGCCGAATCAGCGGGCGACCAAAAATGCCTCTGAAACCACTTGCAATCGGCGCCGCGGATGCTAGGATCTTCCCTCTTTGATTTTGATTAGAACAGGTACGTTATGGCAAGAATTTGCGAATTGACAGGCAAGCGCCCCATTAAGGGCAGTATCATCTGGCGCAGTGGTAAGTCCAAAAAGAGTGGCGGTATCGGCACTCACGTGACGGCGATCACCAAGCGCCGGTTTCTGCCCAACCTCCAGCGGGTGAAGGCGGTGGTCGACGGCGAAGTGAGGTACGTGCGCGTTGCCGCGAAGGCGATCAAGAAGGGCCTCGTCACCAAAGCGCCCAAGCGCACTTGGAAAAAAGAAGACGTGAAGGCCAAACCCTCGAAAGCGGCCTGACGGGAGTTGGCGCGTACCAACCCGCGCCTCCGGCTAACTAGCGCGGGCCCGCGCTCGGACGCCATGAGGTGGTGGCGGGTGGAACTCGAAGTGAGTTCTATTCTGGTCTGGCGGTGGTGAGTAGCGAGCGCGACGCGGTCGCCACCTTCGGCTAAAGCGGTAAAATGTCGTCGGGAGGCTTCTCTCTCCTTGGGCCGGGTTTTTCCCGGGCGGGAGCGAACATTTTGCTTCCGCCGGTGAATGGTGATGGTTATTCTAGCGTCAAGATTGAGCCATGCGTTCACGATTCCGGTCCACTCTCCCGTCGCAAGCGGCGATTGCGATCACGCTGTTGTTGGTGGCGTTGACTGCCTGCCAAAACTCGCCTAACCGATCGCAATCCTCCCCTCCCCCTTCCTCTGAGACGGTCGAGATCGGCAAGCCGCCCAAACCGGCCAAGGTCAAATACAGCCCGGCTTACGACCATGAGGTCGAAGAAATCCTGGCCCTGGCGAAGGCCAACCGGTGGGAAGATGCGCGATCCAAAGCTTACACCCTGTTCCAAAAGGACCCTAAGAACCCCATCCTGGCGCGGTTGCATAGCTGGGTCGAACAGCAGGCCCAGCAGCGGCGCGAACAGGCGCTCGAGGACAAGATTCGAAACGTCGATGCCAAGAACTCGGTTTTCAACCCGACGATCCCCAGTCTGCTGACCGAACAGAAGGACCGGGGCCTGCCGGCGCGCAAGGACGTTCGCGATGCCGTATCGCGGATTGAGAACTCTCCCTATATCCCGGAAACCTACGGCAAGACCATCCACGAACAAGGCCCGCTTTTCGAGTTTGAGAGCACCCAGGGGCGAATGTTCAAAGTGCTCGAGAAGGAGGTCACTATCCATCTCGACAACGTGCCGTTGGAAACCGTGCTGATTAATCTGAGTCAAAACGCGGGGATCAACATCGTGGCCGACAAATCCATCCCGGCTCTCAAGCAGGTGCTCAGCGTCAACTTGGATAAGGTGAAGCTAGCGGAGTTCCTCCGCTACGTGGGCCGTAATTACGAGCTGCAATTCCAGATTGGCGATGAATTGGTTTGGGTCGTCGATGCCAAGGACCCCAAACACCTGATGGAGGAGACCCGGTTTTACCGCCTGCGCAAAGGGTTTGTGTTGCCCGCCGAATTCGGCTCCCAGGATGTGAACCGCGCCGTGGTGACCGCCAATAACATCAGCACCACCACCGAAACGACCAAGTACACCAAGTTCGTGAACGATCAGGCCCCGATCCAGCCCTCGCTGGAAAAGGCCATCAAGCAACTTTTCCCCGGCACGAATTGGATGATTGATTACGAGCGCAACCTGGTAGTCGCGCGCGGCACGCCCGAGCAACTCGATATCCTGGAGAAGATCATCCGGGAGTTTGACAAGCCGATTCAGCAGGTGCTCATCGAGGCGCGGTTCGTGACGATTTCCAAGCCGGCCTTCCTGCAATTGGGCGTGCTCTGGGAGACGGGCCGGCCGACCGGTACCAATGCGCTGGTTCGCACGCCAACCGATTTCACGGGCTTGATTAATCCCTCGGATATTTCCGGCCTGGGCATCGGCATTCAGCACACCTTTACCAAGGTCCTCGGCGCCGAAGGTCTCAGCGCCACCATCAGCGCCCTGGAACAAAGCGGCGAAAGTCAGACCCTGAGCGCCCCTCGCCTCACCGTGCTCAACAACCGTCCCGCGACCATTAACGACGGCAAAGTTCAGTACTACTACGAGGAATACGCGGTCAAGTCCACCGTTCAGCAGTATTACACGGCTTCGTCATTTGTACCCAGCGGCAAGCCCACCAAAATCACCGCCGGCGCCGAGCTCAACGTCCTCGCCAGTATTAGCGGGGACTCCAAGAGCATCGTCCTGGCCCTGAATCCCCGCGTCAACACCGATGTCCAACTCGTCAAGTACGCCACGCTCACCGACTACCAGGGCAACAGCCAGCAGAGTACTTTCGACATCAACCTGCCGCAGTACCGCACCGAGGAACTTTCCACGCGCATGGTCGTTACTTCCGGGGAGACAGTGGTCATGGGCGGGGTCCTGGAGCGACAACGATCGACTTTCGTCGAGGCCGTGCCCGTCCTCGGCAGCCTCCCCTGGATTGGCAACTTTTTCCGCCGTCGGACGGAAGTTGATACGCCTCGCTACCTGTTGATCTTTGTCACCGCTACGATCGTGAAGGATAACGGTGAGTTCCTGGTCTATGACGAGGCGCCCGAATCCACCAATGGCCTCACCGTCGGCTACTCTCCCTCACTCTCCATTCCGCCCTCACCCGTTCCCTCAATCAACCTGTCAACCCCGACGCCTCCCGCCGCCGCCAATTCCCCAACCGCTGCTCCACCGACGGCGCCCCCGGCGCCCACGCCCCCAGCGGTAAAGCCGGCCCCGGCTGCCACCAATTCGGTCCCTCCTCCTAAATGAGCGTGCTCTCCCTGTTGAAGGCGGCCCGCATGCAACCCCCGGTTCGCCGGGTGTTGGCGGTGGACGCCGGCAGCCGGAATCTGAAACTGCTGTTGGCCCAGAGCGACTTCGGCCGGTTACGCATCCTCAAAGAGGACTTGGTGGACCTGCATGCGGAGGGACTCGTCTCAGCCGACGAGACCAAAGCGCATCTACAGGCAACCCTCGCCCAGTGGGGCCGCCCCCCGTTGGCTTTGGTCTTGCCGCAGCACCTCTCCATCTCCCAGGTCATTGAGGTTCCGCTCACTCCGGAGGACGAGGTCGAAAAATTGATCCACGCGGAAACGCTCAAACTCAGCGGAGTGAGCGATAGCCGCATTGTCTATGACTTCGTTGCCAGCAAGACTCCCGCCAAGAATCGTCGAGAGTTCTGGGTGACCTTGGCCCAGGAAGGGGAGATCCGAGAGCGCATCCTGCGCCTGGGAATTGAGGGGGAGGATCTGTGCGAAGTCACGACCACGGCCAATGCGCTGATGAGCGCCTACCGGGCCGCGGCGCCCCTTTCTTCGCGCGCCATCCTCGTCCATATGGGCGCGCAAACCACCGTCGTCGTGGTCTTGCTCGCGGGCCAGGGCGCCTTTGCCGCCAGCTTCCAGATGGGGAGTGATTTTTTCAGCCGCTCCCTCGCGCGCTTGCAGGGTTGCCCGGAAGAAGCGGCGGACGCCCTTAAAGTGGAAAAGGACTTCTTTCGGGGCAGCCACGCGATCGAGGGCTTTCTCGAGGTGGTAGATGGCTGGGCGGCGGAGCTCAAACGTCAGTTGAACGAATGGTTTGATCACAACCCTTCGGCGGCGGCCGAGGTCGCTTCCTTCGAGTTGATCGCCAGCGGCGGCGGCTTCGAGCAACCTGGTTTGTTGGGCTACCTTCGGACGGAGGCGGGACTGGATCTCCACGCCTGGCCCAAGAGCGTTCAACTCAACGCCGTTTCTCCCTCTCCGCGCTTCGAGGTCGCCTTCGGTACTGCGCTGCAAGCGCTCGGGTACGGCGAACAACGCCTGTCCCTCCTGCCGGAGACCTATCAGGTAAACTGGCAGCGGCGACTGAGCCGGCAGCGGTTCGAGTTTGCCAGCTCGGTCCTCCTGGTTCTCTGTTGCCTCGCGCTGCTGGTCGGCACCTGGCGGCAGGCCTCCTTATTTCTGCATAAACGCGCGTTGCTGGCCAAGGTCCAAGCCGCCCAGCAGACCTTCCAGAGCAACGCCGTGCTCACCGCCCAGTTGGCGGCGCAATACGAAAACCTGCGGCCCCTTCTGGCGGCCGAGCAGAGCGCCACGGACACCCTGAAGACCCTGGCGCTGCTGCGGGAATCCCGCAGTAACCGCAGTTTCTGGTACGTTCTGTTGGCCGACCAACAAAGCTACTTCACCCTGCCCGCGCCCACGGGCACCAATCGCCCGGCGCGTATCAGCCCCCCCGTCGTTCCCGCGCCCGAGCGCCCCAAACCACCCCCGATGGATTCGTTCCTCGGCCCGGCTCTCCCTACCAATCCCCCGCCGGCCAAGCCTGGCTTGATCGCCGAGTTGTGCGTCCCGGAAGAACCCGAAGCGGCCCGGCGCGTGCTGGGCCGATTGGTCAACGATCTCAAATTGCACCCGTTTTTTTCTAAAGTCGACCTGCTCTCCGATGACCTCCATCGGAGCCTGGCGGAGCCGAAAGTGCTCATCCCCGACCGGCATTTTGTTCTGGCGCTGGACTTCGCCGCCACCGATTTTCAGCAGCCGCTGGCGCTCAAACGAGCCGCGCCGCCCGGCGCTCGCAGTCAGGCTAAACACCCGGCTCGCCTTCCCACGAGCCCAGCGGAAAGAGAGGACAGAAGCGGCCTGATGCCATGATGTCTTTTCTTCGCGAGCACAAACGGCGCGCCATCATCCCCCTCCTCGGGTTGGGATTGGCGGCTTACTACTTTCTCGTGTTCGAGCCCCTCCGCCATCAAGCGGCAGAGTTTGACGCGCCCTTGCGACAGGCATGGAAAACCCTCGCCTCGACGCTGGACGAAACCAATGCGGTCTCGCTGGATTTCGCAGCCATAACCAACCAACTTCGGGAGACCCGGCTGGCCATGGCGCAACTTGAAGGGGCCCGAAAAAAGGCGACGCCGCGGATCGAAATGGGCCCCGCGCTGCGGCAAAAAATGAGAGCGCCGTTCCAATTGGTCGAGTATGAAAGCGACCGGGATAAAGAGATCGAGGAATTGACCACGCTCGCCGCGCAGCAAAAGGTAACGCTGGAACCCGCGGTCTTTTCCGGCTTTCCCGAACACACCGCGGACACCCGGCAACCATCCTTGCTCTGGCCCGCGCTGGCGTTCATTGATGGGCTCCTCTCCTCGGCGATCCAATGCAAGGTAACCGTCATTCACTCCTTGGAGTCTCCCCTGGCGCTGTCCGACGCTCCGTCGACCAACGCGCTGCCGGGACGCCTGGCGGAAATCCCGCTGCAAGTGGAATTGACCGCGCCGGCGGCCAACGTGGACCAATGGCTGCGCAGCCTGCCCCTGCGGGCCGAAGAACTGCGGGCCGCGGGCTTGCCGGAGGTCCCGCGCGGAAAACCACCCCTACTGATCGACCGGTTGGTCATCCGAAAGCAAGCCCCCGAAAAGCCCGACGAGGTGCGCGTATGGTTGCGCGCCGTCGGTTACGTCATACAGGAGAGACCATGAAATCGATTCTGGCCCAAGCGCTTGGCAGTCGATGGTTCGTGGTCTCGGTCCACTTAAGCTTGTGGCTGCTTTTGATCCTGGTCCTCAGAGGCTTGGGCGCCAATTCCCCTGGCTTTCGCGAAGGCCACGCCACCGCTTTAGCCCACCACCCCCTCCTGCCAGCGGACTCTCTGGCGCAGCTCTTTTCCGCTGAACCGTCCGCCAAACGATCGACGGATACCAACGCGCTCAACCCGTTTCTGACGAGTTACTTTATCCCCCGCCAAGCCCCGGCTCCGCCGCCGCCTACGACCCGAAAAATCGAGCTGACCTATTTGGGCTTCTATCAAACGGCGCAAGGCGAAAAGCAGGTCATTGTGCGATTCGGCGATGCGTTTCTAGTGAGCTCGGTCGGCGCCAAGCTCACCGCCAACCTGTTCGCGGCCGGGGCCTCGATGCAGTCGCTCCTGCTCACCAATCCCGCCGCCGGGACCAACCTGCTGCTGCTCAACACGAAAAAGGAAATCGAGGTGCCGATCCAATGAACGCAACTCTCGGCGCGGGGCCCAAAGAAGTCGGCGACTTATTGGTGGCGCAAGGAAAGCTCACGGTCCAGCAATTGGAACAAGTGCGCCGCCGGCAACGCCGTCTTAACCTTCCCCAGCACCGGGCGATCGTCGACCTCAACTTCGCCTCCGAGGAGGACACCTGGCGCGCCCTGGCCGTCGCGCACCATCTGGAGTTCGTGGACCCCGCGGCGCTCGACCTCAAACGCGAGACCCTTGACCTGGTCCCGATCAAGTTCATCTTTCACTACCATCTGCTTCCCGTGGGCGTCGAGGGCGACTGCCTGACGCTGGCTTTTAGCGAGCCGCCCCGCCAGGTCGAGCCGGCGCTTCGGTTGGTGATGGGAAAGCGGTTCCGCAGCGTGCTGGCCACTCCCAGTTCCATTCACGCGGTGGTCAAGAAACACTTCGGGCTCGGCGCCGAAACCATCCAAAAGCTCCGCGAAGAACGCGGCGGCGGCGATATTAACCAGGAGATCGTCTTCGATGTCCAGGGCAAGGAAACCGATTCAGCGCTTGAATCCACCGTCTCCGCCTTTGTCGACCAGATCCTCCAGGAAGCCCTGCGCTTGCGGGCCACCGACATCCACCTCGAGCCCTACATCAATTCGATCCGGCTCCGCTATCGCGTCGATGGCATCCTCGAGGCGGTCCCCGTCCCCGGGGACATGCGCTACCTGCACTCCGCCGTAGTCTCGCGGCTCAAGATCATGGCGGGCCTGAATATCGCCGAAAAGCGGCTCCCCCACGATGGGCGCATCGCGATGAAGACCGGCGACGAGGAATACGACCTGCGCGTTTCCATCGTCCCCACCAAATACGGCGAGGCGGTATGCCTGCGCATTCTCGGCCGCCAGAGTTTGTTCCTCGACCTGAGCCAACTCGGAATGGAGCCGAACCAGGAGGCCCTTTTCGCCCAATTGACTCGGTTGCCTCAGGGGTTGGTATTGCTCACGGGTCCAACTGGCAGCGGCAAGACCACGACGCTTTACACCGCCCTGGCCCAGGCCAACGATGAGAGCCGCAAGATCATCACTTTCGAAGATCCCATTGAGTATCAGCTCGAGGGCACGGTTCAGATCCAAGTGCGCGAGAACATCGGACTGACCTTCGCCGCGGGCTTGCGGTCGGTTCTCCGCCACGATCCGGACGTGGTGTTGGTCGGCGAAATCCGCGACTTCGAGACCGCCGAAATTGCGGTGCGCGCCGCGCAAACCGGCCACCTGGTCCTTTCCACGCTTCACACCAACGACAGTCTCAGCGCGGTCACCCGGCTTATCGAGATGCGCATCGAGCCCTACCTCATCGCCTCTTCGCTGGTCTGCAGTCTCTCGCAGCGCCTGGCCCGCCGCATCTGCCGGCATTGCGCCGAGCCCGACCCCGCCATCCCAGACAGCGCGCGCGGCGAGATGGCCGCCGCTCTGGGCATCCCGCCCGAGCAAGTTCAGGCTTGGAGAGGCCGCGGTTGCGTTGAGTGCAACCACAAGGGTCACCGCGGCCGGGTGGCCATCTATGAGTTCTTTCTGGTCAACGAAGAGATCTCCGACCTCATCCAGCCGGGGTTGCGCACGGCCGAACTTCGCCAAACCGCCCGGCGCTTCGGCTGGCGTTCTCTCCGCGAGGCCGCCTGGGTCAAAGTCCAGCGCGGCCTCATCCCGATTGCCGAACAGGAACGATGGACGCGCCTCATCGATGCCGGGATCATGGCTAACCCCGCGCCGTTCGCGTCCTTGCGGGAAGAGGAGAGACAGAAAGATTCGGGACAGAAAAATGAAGCGGGACCGCAATGAACCCTGAACTCCGGGAGGGCGTCGGCTGGGGTCACTTCGACCAGGTTGCGCTTCGACCAGGACTGGACTTGATCACCACGCGCTTCGGGATTCAAGGACTCTAAAAACGGGAGCCGGCGTTGACAACCGGCGCCTGCCGGCCTATGTTTCACCCGTAAGGGAACGAACGGAAGTCGATGAAGACTTTATTTATTCTGTGCGCGGTTTTCCTGGCAGCCAGTCTCGTCAGCGCTCAGACGCGAACCAATGCCTCGCTGGTGTCCGGCTCCCACCCCCAGCAACCGCAACTCCAGCCTGCGACCGCCCGTCTGCTACCTTCCCCGACGAACACGACGCTGACGGTTGTCCGGCAAACCCCGGCGGCCGCACCCGCCAACAGCGCCTCGGCCGGCTCCACTCCAACGTTGCTGGAAGTGCGACCCGACTCCTCGTTTCTCGATAATACGGCCGAACTCGTCCTGGCCCCGCTCAAACCGAATGAGATCGCTCTCGGCAAACGCACGTTCAGCGGGATCGCCATTCTGGCCCTGAAGGTAAAGCACCCGCTCCAGCTCCTCAATCCGCTGGCGCCGGAAGAATACGGCGCTCTGGCGGACAATCTGGAGCCGGCGCTGTTCCGTTTCGAGGGACCGGTGCTTAAATTCTTCGCCATTAACTTCTGATCCGCCCCCCACTGACTCGCGGAGAACGGGGAGGGCGGATTGCTGTGGAATGGGTCGAGTCTCTTCAGTTCGTAAACCAAGGCGGTTTTAATAGATTGGACCCGCGCCGCGCGAGTTTCTATTGTCCAACGGGAATTTGAATACTCCCGTTAGCGATGAACGCGACACATACCATTGAGCCCCTGTTAGACGGTCTGTCCGCCCCGGAGCCGTTCACAGGCTCGGAAGGCCCGGTTCCCGGCCGAGCGGGTTTGTTGACGGCGCTCTTCATTACGGGGTTCGGCGCGTTTGTGAACCTCTACGCGCCGCAGCCGATACTCCCGCAATTCCGGCAGATTTTCGGCGCGAGCGAATTGCAGGTCAGCCTTACCGTGAGCGCGCCGGTGTTGGCGGTGGCGCTGGCGGCGCCGGTGGTCGGACTTCTGGCCGACGCGGTGGGCCGCAAACGGATCATCGTGGCGGCGATGCTGGGCTTGACGCTGCCGACCGCCTTCGCGGCGCTGGCAACGAACCTGAATCAGCTTATTTTCTGGAGATTCTTACAGGGCTTTTTCATTCCGGGCATCATCGCGGTCGCCATGGCGTATGTGAGCGAAGAATCGCCCCGGCGGTTGGTCGGCTCGACGATGGCAACGTACGTTACCGGCACCGTGGTGGGCGGATTTGCGGGGCGGCTGGCCACGGGATTGATTACTCCCCATTGGGGTTGGCGGACAGCCTTCGTGGCGCTGGGGGCCGCCACGTTCGCCGGCGGACTCGCCACGTGGAAACTACTGCCGCGTTCGACGCGATTTGTTCCCCAGCGCGAAGAAGGCGCAACGCTGGGATCTTTAAAGGCTCACCTGCGCAATCCGCAATTGCTGGCGACCTATGCGGTCGGATTCAACGTGCTGTTTTCGCTGGTGGGCGCCTTTACCTACGTGAACTTTTACCTGGCGGACGAGCCGTTCTTGCTGGGAACGGCCGCGCTCTCTTCTATCTTTGCGGTTTACCTGATTGGCGCGGCGCTGACCCCGGTTGCGGGTCAGATCCTGGACCGGGCGGGCTACCGACGGACGCTGGTAGGGGCGGTGTTGGTCGCCGCGGCGGGCGCGCTGCTGACCCTCATCCAGTGGACGCCAGCGGTGATCGCCGGGTTGGCTTGCTGCGCGTGCGGCGCCTTCGCGTGCCAAGCGGCGGCTTCGAGCCAGGTGGGTAAAGCCGCCGGCACGGCCCGGTCGTCGGCCGCCGGGCTTTACGTGGGATTCTATTATCTGGGAGGTTGCTGCGGCTCGATACTGCCGGGGTTGTTTTGGAAACAAGCCGGTTGGACCGGATGCGTTGCCCTCATGGTATTGACGCAAGGCGTCACGGGCGCCATCGCCTACCATTTGTGGAAGGATTGACCGGCCGGCGCCTGCCGGGCCCGGAGCGTCGGAAGACTGGATTAGCGGCCGCCCTTAGGATTCGGCGGAGGCGGCGCCGGCAGTTTTGCCTTTCAATTTGGCCGGCGGGCGTGTTTCATCCTGGATGTCGTTGAAGTATGCCGAAGCGCACTGACATCCATTCCGTTCTGATCATCGGCGCCGGTCCGATTATAATCGGGCAGGCGTGCGAGTTTGATTACTCGGGCACGCAAGCCTGCAAGGCCCTCAGGGAAGAGGGTTACCGCGTGGTGCTGGTCAACTCGAACCCCGCCACGATCATGACCGATCCCGAATTCGCGGACCGGACGTATATCGAGCCGATCACGCCCGAATGCCTCGAGAAGATCATCGCGCGCGAAACGGAGGAACTCCGACGCCTGGGCGCCGGCGGCAAACTCGTCCTGCTCCCCACGCTGGGCGGCCAGACGGCGCTCAACGCGGCCATGGCCCTTTTTGGCCAAGGCATTCTTCAGAAATACGGGGTCGAGATGATCGGCGCCAATGCCGGGGCAATCGAGCGCGGCGAGGACCGGCAGGTGTTCAAGGACCTGATGATTTCGATCGGGCTGGATGTGCCTATCAGCGGCACCGCCCACACCCTGGAGGAGGCCCGCGACATCGCCGAGAAGATCGGCCGGTTGCCGCTGATCATCCGCCCCGCGTTCACGCTCGGCGGCACCGGCGGCGGCATCGCGTACAACCGCGACGAGTTCGAAGAGATCACCAAACGGGGTCTGGATCTATCCCCGGTCTCGGAGATCCTGGTCGAGGAGTCGCTGCTGGGGTGGAAGGAATTCGAGATGGAAGTGATGCGCGATCGCCTGGATAATTGCGTCATCATCTGCTCGATCGAGAACTTCGATCCGATGGGGATTCACACCGGCGATTCCATCACTGTGGCGCCCATCCAAACGCTTACGGACAAGGAATACCAGATCATGCGCGACGCCTCGTTCGCCGTGATCCGCGCGGTAGGGGTCGAGACGGGCGGATCCAACATCCAGTTCGCGGTCAACCCGGAGAACGGCCGCATGGTGATCATCGAGATGAACCCGCGCGTCTCGCGCTCGTCGGCCCTCGCGTCCAAAGCCACCGGTTTTCCGATCGCCAAGATCGCCGCGAAGCTCGCCGTTGGGTATTTGCTCGACGAGATCCGCAACGACATCACGCGCGAGACCCCGGCCTCGTTCGAGCCGACCATTGATTACGTGGTTACCAAAGTCCCGCGGTTTGCGTTCGAGAAATTCCCCCAGGCCGACCCCACGCTCAACACCCAAATGAAAAGCGTCGGCGAGGCCATGGCCATCGGCCGGACGTTCAAGGAATCGCTGCAAAAGGCTCTGCGATCGCTCGAGATTGGCCGCTACGGGCTGGGCGGGGACGGCAAACCGTGGCGCGTGGGCGAGAAGGTCTATGGCGACCGCGACATTCTGCCCCGGGAAATCATCTCGCGGAAACTGAGCGTTCCTAATGGCGAACGAATTTTCTTCATCCGGCATGCCCTCCGAGCGGGCTTTACCATCGAGGATATTTTCCAACTGACCAACATCGACCGCTGGTTTCTCACGCAGATCAAAGAGATTGTCGATTTCGAAGAGGAACTGGCCGCCAGCCGATAGCGGGGGAGGGCCGTCAATCCTCGCGGCGGAGCGCCCAATGGATGCCGGCGAGCAGGGCGATGGAAACCACCGACATGAGGAAGACGGAGGTGGAGAAATAGGTGATCGCCATGATCAAGGCGCCCCCGAGCATGCAGATCCAGGACCGCTGCCTTCGGCCATAGACAAAATAGCCGGTGCCGACCGATCCCCAGATCAAGGCCGCCACCAGGCTTCCGACGGTGAAGATGATCGCCACAAACATAATAAGAAACCCGAACGCCGCGCCGCCGCGCCCCTGGCGTCCCGCAATCCCCGGGGGAGGATGGGGAAACGCCCCGGCGCTTACTTCGCTTCGGCCGCGGCCGACTCCACCCGGCGCAGATGGGTTTTGGTTCTCAGGAAAAGGGCCTTGCCAGCCACCGCCGGCGAAGCCATGAAACCGCCGGGCAGCGAATTGGTGGCCAGGCCCTCGAAGGCGCGGCCCGGTTTCAATACCGTGGTCTTGCCTTCCTGGCTGAAGAAATAGAGCCGGCCATCACCGTAAATGGGGGAGGCCGCGAACTTGCCGCCGATGCGCTCGCGCCAGACGCGGTTGCCGGTCTTGGCCTCGGAGCAGGAAACCATGCCGTCGTCGGTCACCATGTAGAGCAGGCCGTCGACCAAGAGCGGCGAAGCGGTTTTGGAAACCATCGCGTCGGAGCGCCACGCGATATGGGTATCGGTCACATCCCCTTCGCCGTCGGCGCGGACGGCCAGCAATTCCGTCTTGCCGCCGAAGCCGCTAATGAGAAAGGCCAGGCCCTGGTCGTAGAGCGGGACGGCGGCGGCGGACCAGGCGTCGTAACGGACTCGCCACAACTCGCGTCCGGTGCGCGGGTCGTAGCCGTAGCCCGCCTTGGCCCCGACGGTGATCATCTGCTCCTTGCCATTGACGGCCACAATCAACGGAGTGCTGTGCGCCTTGCGCAAATCGCCGTCCCGAGCCATCTGGCCTGGAACATCCTGGTCGTTCCAGGCCACGGACCGGTCGGTCTTCCAGAGAGTCTTGCCGGTTTGCTTATCCAGCGCCACGAGGTACTGGAAGTCCACGCCGTCCATGGTCAGGATCAAGGAGTCGCCAAAGAGGACCGGGGAGGAAGAGGGGCCGCGGTAGTGGCGGCAGGGCAGGTCCTGCCGTTGCCAAACCACCTTGTCCGTCGTCGTGTCCAGGCAGGCCGTGCCATAGCTGCCGAAATGGATATAGACGCGGCCGGGCTCGATCACGGGCGAAGGGGTGGCATAGGAGTTCATGGCGTTGCCCAGAGGTTCGGGCGCGTCGCTATGAAACAGCTTTTCGTTGAATTGCACGCGCCCGGTCTCGGCGTCCACGCAGATCGCGAAAAAGTCATGGCCGTCCTCGGTAGCCGTGGTCAACCAAACCTGGCCTCCCATCACCGCGGGCGTGGACCAGCCGCGATAGGGGATGGGGGTGGACCATTTGACGTTTTCCGTTTCGCTCCAGCGGAGCGGCAACCCGAGGGGCCGCGCGTCGCCCGGGGCCGAGACATGGCCGTCGCCCGAGGGGCCGCGCCACGCGGGCCAGTCCGCCCGCGCGGCCAGGCAGGCCAAAACCGCGAGGAACAGAGTTGACACGAGGCGCGGCCTGGCGCCGCCGAGACTCAATAATCGGTTGCTGCTGCCAATCATCGGAACAGGATGCTGCGGCAGGCGGGGCAAGTCAATGAGTTGAGGGCGGAACGCAGCAGTTCTCACTAGGCTGAATTGGGGTGGGCTCTGGCTTGCCGGTTGGCGGAGCCTCTGGCTCCGCCCGAGGGGCCGGAGGCCCCTCGAACTGGCAGACCGGAGGTCTGCCCCACAGGTGGCACCCAAAAGGACACTGAACTGAACGATGCCAACACCTTGGGAAACCGTCAAAAGCGGGAAGTTGAACGCCGCCACGGAACCTGGCCGCCGTCTGGGCGATGCCGGCGGGGGGCGAGGCGCGGAAGAGGGCGCGACGCGCGGGATTTTTTCTTTCGCGGCGCTGTTATAGAGCGTGATTGAGCGTTATTGGACATCATTGATGGCGGTGAAGAGGGAAGGGCTGAGACGAGAAAATGGGCGGCGGGAAGAGCAGGGGGGCGAGAAGGGGCGAGGAGAACGGGAAAGACGCGGCGCGGCGCGGGGTTGGTTGAGGTCGGCATACGGCGATCAGGCGGGAGGAGGGGCCAGGGGCGAGGGCGGGGAAGGGAAAAGGCTCTCCGAGAGCTCGGCAGCGATGGCCTGGAGGGAAGGGTCGGAGGTGGCGAAGAGATCGGAGATGAGTTTTTTCTGCGAGTCGGCAAGGAGGCGTCGGCGCTCGCAGGCATCGGCGTCGCGAGCCTGGGCGTCGGCTTCGAGGCGGTCGGAGCGGCGAGCGGCCAGTTCGAGGAGTTTTGAGCGCTGCTGGAGGAGCTGAGAGCGGTGTTCGTCGTGGCGGAGACGGGAGAGTTCGGGGAGGATCTCGCGGAGGCGCTGCCAGCGGTCCCGGGGGTCGGCCGAGTTTTGGATGAGGTCGCGGGCGGCGAGGGCGAGGTCGGCGGCGAGCAGGGAGGCGATCATTTCGGCGAGAGGGGCGGCGGTGGCGACGGAGTTGAGGTCGTCGGCTTCCTCGGCGAGCTGAGCGAGCCAGAGGCGCTTTTGCCGGAGGCTTAGCCAGTCCAGGAAGCCGCCTTGTTTCCAGCGAGTGAGGTTCATTTCGGAGATGGGCTGGCGGTCGAAACGCCGGGCCAGGAGGGATTGGACTTCGGGGAGGGAGTTGAGCCACTGGGCGAGGGCTTTGGCTTCGTGGCCGTCGTCGAGGCGCTGGTTGAGTTGGTCGCGGATGGCGCGGGGGAGATGGGCGATTTTGCCGTTGCGGGCGCGGGGAGCGGGGGCGGGGGAAGCTGGAAGCTCGGAATTTGAGGTCGGAGCGGAGGCAGACGCGGGTTGGGGGTTGGGGACGGAACTGGGGGAAAGAAGGGGAACCTCGAACGCTAAACTTTGATCTTTGAAACTGGAATTCTGTTTGGGGGCGGAGCCCGGGTGGGGATCGGCGGATGACACCGGGTTTTCTGACGCAGGGTCTTTATGATTTTTCATGGGAGGATTTTGGCACGGTATTAATTGGGCGCCAAACGTCCCATTGGCTCGGTTAACATCCGTTACCTTATTTTTGCGGATCGGTTGGGGGAAAGTGATTTATTACCATAAGTGGGCGCAAAGGACACAGAGATCTGCTGTGTTTGCGGCCGGATACGGCGACCAGACCGGTATCTGCGCAACCCCCGTGCCCAAGTTGGGGTTTAATGTTAGACGGCTCTCAGGCCGATCGGTGGTTTCTAACCCGCAGGTTTTGAGCTGGCGACCATGAGGCTTGAAGGCTTGAGGCTTGATTAAGACGTTTTTTGCAATCGCCTCCTACGACCATCTCCGTTAACTTAGCTTTTTATATATGCCGCGGCGCCGTATCTCAGCAACCAGTCCGGGCCAGCTCGGACTCAGCCTCCAGGGAGAGGGCTTTGAAGGCCCGCTTGAAGCAAAGGGGGTTTTCTCAGTCGCTTATCTTGCCCGGCACCTGGCTGAAGCACGCGAATTCGCCGACGAGCGAGAAGTTCTGGGCTTGCACCGAGAGATCGGAGAAATCTGGCGTCGATGCCTTACTGCACTCACCCGTCAGAATGAAGCTTTCACTTGCTCCACGCTGATCGAGCCGATCCTCGACAGGCTCGGTTGGCGCCGCATTCCACAGCAGTCAATGCCTAGCGGATTTTCCACTCGCAAGGTTCCGGACTACTGCTTGCTGACTTCTGACGCCGCCTTCACCCAGGCGTCTGAGGCGGAAGACGGATGCACTGTCTTCCGGCTTAGCGCAACCGCTCTCGAGGCCAAGAAATACGGTCATCCGCTCGACCAGATCTCGGCACGGGAGACTCCGGGCTGGTTTCCCAGCCAGCAGGTCCAGGATTATCTCAATCACGCAAAGGACACTGCGGGCCGGAGGTTCTTCAACTGGGCCATCCTGACTAACGGCAATGAGTGGAGGCTCTATACTGACCGGTCATCTGTTGGAGCGTATTTTTCGTTCCACCTGGTGAGGAATGGGCAGTTCTGCACCTTGGAGCAATTTAGAACTTTTGTCACTCTCTTCGGGGCTGCCGCGTTTGAGCGGCGGGCGGACGCGTCGTGTTTTCTTGATGACGTTCGGGAGCAATCGTTACGCCTCCAGGCCGAGCTCGAAACCAACCTGCGTAAGCGAATATTCAATGTCCTTGAAGATGTTGGCACGGGTTTCGTCGACTTTCCGGAAAACGGGCTCGTGGAGGGGAGTTTCCCGGAGGTTTACGCCAACTCGCTGACTTTTCTCTATCGCCTCCTTTTTGTGCTTTACGCTGAAAGCCGCACCCTCTTGCCGGTGCGCTCGCACGGTCCGGGCGCCAACCGCCGATATCTCAACGATTTTTCCTTGTCGAGGTTAGTGGAACGGCTGCGCAACCGCACACTCTATGTCGACGACGCATTCACTGGTCTGTATGAGGAACTGCTCAAACTGTTCCATCTCATAAACGGCACGCACGCGCGACAAAATGAGGCCCTTGGGGTCACACGATACAACGGCGGGCTATTCAGCCCTGAGATTCACCCAAGCCTGGACTCCTGGCGAATTGGTGACGCGTCGATCGCCAACGTGCTTCGTCAGCTGATCTTTGCCCAACCGCCTGCGCGTCCAGGGTCTCGTCAAGCCGAGTTTAGCACGGACGAGGCTATCGACTACAGCACTCTTGAAGTCCGTCAGTTGGGTGACATTTACGAGGGCTTACTTGGGGCGCACTTCGTCCGCGAGGACACTCGACTCGAGTTGCGGAACCAGAACGGTGAGAACCACCGGCATGGGATTTTTTACACTCCCGATTGGATCGTGCAGTTCCTCATCGGGGAGGCGACTTCGGGCATACTTGAACAAATTAGCAACTCTAGAGAGGTCCAAGATTCGCTATGCGCTGGCTCCGAAGAAGCCCGTCGCAACAATTCCTTCGCACTCGGTGTGCTCCGTTTGAACCTGGTAGATCCAGCGATGGGAAGCGGCCATTTCCTCGTCCGCGCCACCGAATGGCTCGCTGACCGCATCATGCAGCACCCCACGACCAAGCCCATGACGGAGAGAGTGGTTGTTCAGGGGCAGCAGCGCGCCACGCGCGACGAAATCGTCGCCCGGGGTAAAATCCCAATTCCTCCCGGCATTTCGCAGGAACAGGCCGAGATTTCGTACTGGCGGCGTCGGGTGGTGGAAGCATGCATTTATGGCGTGGACATTAACCCCATGGCTGTCGAACTTGCGAAACTCTCCCTCTGGCTCACCTGCATTGCCGTCGATGAGCCTCTCAGCTTTTTGGACCATCACTTGCGTCGAGGCAACGCCCTGCTGTTTGTTGCCCCGGACGAACTGGGACGCGCCCCGATTCTGGACTCAGCCGGTGACCGCCCTGAAACTTTCGAGGCGGGCGAAGTTCTCCAGAACACTCTGGGGGCTGTAATCTGCCAGAATTTGGCGATAGAGGGCGAAGCCAGCACGGAGATGGAAGTCGTCAAACGCAAGGAACGACAATGGCGCCAAGCCCGCGCGCAACTAGACCCGCTCGTGAGTCTCGCGGACCTTTGGCTGGCTGGCCTCGCTGGTGTGCCCATGGACGAGTTTAATTACATGCACGCTGCCCAACTTCTTGTGACTCCTGAGCGGCTTGATGCTGCAGCCAAGCGCGATGCCCGCCACTTCATGGCGTCGATTGCGGACGCGCTCGAAGACAAGAAGCGCACGCTCATGCCCTTCCATTGGCGCTTAGAATTTCCCGACGTTTTCTACGACGAAGATGGGAAGGCTCTTCGCGCTCCCGGCTTCGACGTCGTCCTCGGGAACCCTCCCTATATCTCGACGCATACCAGTGTAACTGAAGGGTGGCGAAGCGTACTCGAGCACCGCACAGGCTATCTCGATGACCTTTATCTTCACTTCACTGATTTGGGCTTTCAACTTCTGCGGCCTGGGGGAGGCTTTGGTTTTATTGTCTCCGACACCTTCTTTACGCTCGCCACGAAGCAGCGCATGCGGGAGATGCTCCAGGAACGGCGTCTCGACTGGATTGGACAGTGCGACCCGTTTGATGCGACGGTCGATGCCTCCGTTTTTGTCGTGCGGAACGAACCGCCGCCAGAGAATGCGCGCTTGCTCTTTCTTCAGGCTCGTCCCTTAAGGCGGGCGGACGGCACCAAGACAAAACCGGAAAAGAAACTCGAAGCGCTGCCCCGACGCGCTTCCCTCATGTGGGGCGAACCTGAGACCACGCGGTGCGAAGGTTCAGTCGTTCGGCATACTTCGCCCCATGAGTTTCGGGTGCACGATGTCCCCCTCAACATTTACCTGGACACCCACAAGAGGGCATTCTTCGAGCCCCGTCCAGCGGCGCTTGCCTTGCACAGCCGCCTCAACGAGAGAATTAAGGAATTGGTCTTTGAGTGGTGGCCCCGGATCGAGGACTCAAGAGCCTTTACCGCAAGTCTCCCCGCGCTGAGGACCTATCATAGCACGCTCAGGCCTGGGGACGTTACTTTGGTCGGCCTTATCGCCGAGGGTGCGCAGGGGATGCGAACTGCTAATAACGCTCGTTTTCTTGCTTATTTGGAAGGTACTCCGCAGGCGCGAGAATTGGAAAGAAAAGCCGCAGCTTGGAGCTTGGCATGGCTTGTCGATGCGGAAGTTGCACCGGCTTACGTGCGGGCCATTACGGAGGCTGGCGGCGATTCCTCAAGGCCGACGGCTAACCGCCCGGCATGGGAGGCCGCTGTGCATCAATTGCGGGAGGGATTCACGCCGGAAAAGTTGCGTTTCGGCAGGACAGACCTCTTCCGCATTGCTCCGCGTAACCTTGTCGCTTCGGAGGCGGATTTCCGTTTCGCGTTCGACCAGCGGAAAATGCAACTTCTGCGCCATTGGCAGAACCGTCCCGAGTTGGATGCGTTCTGGGCCGATACGATGAGCATCGGAGGTCACCGCATGAGTGACGAAGCATTTCGGCGAGCCGTCACAATTTCTGACGATGACTTTTGCCGGCTCTGTGGGCACATTCAGACCTGGGTTACCCGCGAGAATAGGGAGCGTCGTCAGCAACTGCGCATTCCCTGGGAAGTGGTCGGGCTGCGCTCGGGTGAGAACTATAGGGATCCAGCCGAGGGGCCCCGCATCGCGACGATTTACAACGGTCTCGGTGGACACGGGCAGTTCGTCCCTTTCCGCAAGGGCGACCCGGAAGGCAGCCGCTGGATTGACAATGAACCGCTCTACTGCGACTGGGGGAGGAGCGCCGTTGATTGGCTCTCCTCGAGCCCCCTTGCGCGCTGGCAGGGGCACAAGTTCTTTCTCACTGCTGGTGTGACTTGGTCGCTGCACGCAAACCACGTTGCCGTCAAGTGCCGGTACCAAGAGCCGTGCATCTTCGACGCGAGCAGTTCCCGATTGACACCAATCATCAAATCGCTTTCGGCACAAGTATTTTTGGCCATTGCAAACTCGGACGTATTCAGCTTCTTCCTGAAGAAGTTCTTAAAGCACAACCAGGACATTGAGATCAATGACATGCGAATGATGCCGATCGTCGTCCCTACGCAATTGCAACATGCTCGGATGCAAGAATTGGCCGACCTTTGCATCGCTGCCAGGCGCGCCGAGTCGTCCTACCAGTTGCCACCTAACACGCTGGTGGTGCGCACCCGCGAACTTTCGGCGGAGCTGCGCGCCAATGCACCCCTCTACCTCCAACCAACTGCTCAGCAACTCCTGCTTGACAGTGCCCGCGACTGTCTGGCTGTTCTCGGGGATGCGGTCAATTGGGAAGCAGAAAAACTCTACGGGGTCGAAGGACTTGGCCCCTTTGACGAGTTTTGAGACCCGCGAGCCTGCACCTTATGTCCAACGAACGCAAGAAACTCATCGCCATCATCGACGACGACTCGGAAAGCACCACGGTTGCTTTTTATGCAGCAGACGAACAGACCGTCCGCCACCACGCCGATTGCTTCTACGAAGCAGTTTTCGGCCAGCCCAACAAAGGCTTCTGTCCCCCCGACTCACCCGATGATGTTCAGTCTGAGGACGGCGGGTACTACAGTTCTGCCGTCACCATCCATTACCCTAAGCGCGTTGCGCTTGAGGTCATCCATGATTGGCTGGCCGAGAACTCCATCAAATTCACCGAGGACGGCGACGAGTTCTACTTCGCCTGAGCCAATGTCTGGCCGGAGGAGCTGTTTTGCCGACACTGTTGGCGAGATTGATTCTCGGGTTTGGCCAGGGGTTCAGCGAATGGTGGACCAGGCAATTAAGCAATTCGATTTCAGAATATCCGTACCGGGCAACCCGGTAGCTCCTTAAGAGCGTGTTTGAAAACTCAATTATTGCCTGCCGTGGCGCCTGACCATGAGACGAATCATGGCCAAATAGACCATGGTCTCGCCGGTTTTGGCTTGCCGTTCGTAGTCTCGGTTGAGCCAGCGATAACGTCCGAACCAACCGAAGGTTCGTTCGACTACCCATCGTCGTGGCAGCACCTTGAACCGGTGGAGTTCGTTTCGCTTCGCGACTTCGAGAGTGCAGCGCCGCAGTCTCAGGGCCCATTCCACCAGCGCACCCGCGTAACCCCCGTCCGCCCAGATGCGTTTGACCCGCCGTCGTGTCGGTTGACCGAAGATACTCGTCAACATATGCCGATATCGGCGATGAGGGTGAGGAGGGTGGCGCCCGTGGGGGTGTAGGGATTGGTGGAGCGGTGGGGCAGGGAGATGGCACCACGGCCCGGGCAGCGGGGACAGGACTAAAGCGGAAGCGGGGAGCGCGGCGGGGGAGCGTTGACGCCACCGGCGTCAACGACTGGACGAACTTCGAATTTTGAAACCGCCTTCGTCCCGCCGGGCGGGATGACCCGGGGCTAATTTGGCGTGGTCCCGATGGGACTTTGGTTTGGCTGGCGGAACTCGCGGAGACCGGAGGGGGCGGCGGGGGAGAGGGCGCGAAAACGGGATGTCGTTTGGGTTGGTGAGGGACGGGGGTTTTCAGGCGTCGCTGGCGCGACGCGGGGGGAATTGGACGGGAGGGTCCGTGGGTCCCGCGGGGCGCGGGACCCACCGCAACCAACATAGCATCGCGTTCGCGATGCGCGAGGCGTTCCGCGGCGCAACACGGCTAGCAGCGGCCGGAGATCCGGGATCGCCGTTCAAGTCTTACAGGGCGCTCCTAACGGAGCTTGGTTGGTTTTGCGCACCCCTACTACAAACAGGGCGCTCCTAACGGAGCTTTGGCGCCTCCAACAGCCGGTCCGTTGCTGAAAGCTATGAAACATCCGGGCTAGGGGCATCCCGTCATGGCCAGGCTTTCCCTCCAGACCCATGGGAATTTCGCCGGTCTTCCACCGGGAGAGCTCCTGGAACGACTCATCGGACTATCGCTCTACACCGAGGAAAACCTGAGGTAGCCGGAGCACTGCCACGGGAGAGGATAGGGGATGAGGGAGGAAAGCTGAAACCTGAAGGGGAAGGCGGAGGGGGAGCGTTGACGCCGGTGGCGTCAACGACTGGACGAACTTCGAATTTTGAAACCGCCTTCGTGCCGCCAGGCGGGATGACCCGGGGCTATTTTGGCGTCGTCCGGATGGGACTTTGGTTTGGCTCGCGGAACTCGCGGGGACGGGAGGGGGCGGCGGGCGAGAGGACGCGAAAACGGGATGTCGTTTGGGTCGGTGGAGGAGGGGAGATTTCAGGCGTCGCTGGCGCGACGCGGGGGGAATTGGACGGGAGGGTCCGTGGGTCCCGCGGGGCGCGGGACCCCACGGCTACCGGCTGGCATCGTTTTCCGCCTTCGCCGGGCCTACGGTGGACGGGCCGCCTTCGCAGGGCCTACGGCGGACGGGCCGCCTTCGCAGGGTCTACGGCGGACGGGCCGCGATGGGCGAGGCGTTCCGCCGCGTAACTCCCCTCCCCGACCCTCCCCACGCTTGATGCCTCGCGGAGGGAGGGGGAGAGGTCGGAGGCGCATGGGGAGCTTGGACGCGGCTGAGCTTCCTGAAGCGCGATGAGGCGCGGATGGGGACGGGGTTACTTGCGAGAGGTGGTGCGATCGGCGATCCAGCGCAGGTCTTTGTTGTTCGAAGAGGGGTTGTCGTGAGGGATGTATTGTTGCCCCGATGTCAGCCCGACGCGGGTCCGAGGGTCCAACCATTTGTGGGATTCGACGTGGTTGTCCGCGAAGGCGACGACGCCGAGGCCCGCGTGCAAACTGGAAGGATAATGGACGAAGGTCTGGAGGTTCAGGTCAACGGCGAAACCGGGGGTGCAAATGCTGCCGGGATTGACATCCATGAAGACGAAGCGGTTGGCCGGCGAATCGATTGCCAGGTCCGAGGATTTCAAATAAACACGGTAGGCCGGATTGAGGGTGATGGGCAGCATGGTGTTAGCGGGCGTGAGGCCCGCGTAGCTGTTCATCGAGTAACTGCGGAGTTCGCTGACTTTCTTGCCGCCGATGGACCAAAGCGATCGATCCGCGGGGCACTTGTAAGGCTGGACGGAGGCAAGGAACGGAGCGAAGAGGGCGTAATCGGGGCCCGTGAGGTAGAGGGAATTGGTGAGGGTCTCGGGGTCGCCGTGGTTGCCGCCATAGACCCACAGGTGGGGCCGGGAGGAGGAGACCGCCCCGTCGCCGCCGTTCAGAGCCAGGAATTCCCGGTTGTCGTTGGAGTACAAGCCCCAGGCCAGGACGAGCTGTTTCTGGTTGTTCAAGCACTGGATGCGGAGGGCCTGGGCCTGGGCTTTGGCCAGCGCCGGCAAGAGCAGGGCGGCGAGGATCGCGATGACGGCAACCACCACCAGGAGTTCGATGAGGGTAAAGGCTGTCGCGACGTAGAGCCTCATGCCCTGTCTGAGGAAGCGCCCGCGGGATTGTCGGCTAAGGGCTTTAACCACGGCTAACCTATAACACCAGCGCTCCGCGCCCGCAAGCGGGGGCTTCGACGGAGCAGCGATGGAGAGCAGTGATGGCAGGCGTTACCCTACACTATAATCGGACGGGGTCTGACACGCGAATTAGAGCCCGCCTCATAGACAGAAATCCCCCCCGGTCTCTATGGTGAAGCGTGAACAATAAAAGCCTGTGAATCCGACGTTTCATACGAATCCAACCCCCCACTGCCGGCGGATTTCCGCCTTGGGCTACCGGGTGGGGCCGGCGCCCGCAGAGCGAAACTGGCGGCACTTTGATTTACAATGAAAACTCCATTCTCCTTTGCGAAAAGAGCCACCGCGGCGGTGGCGGCGGCGGCAACGATCGTTTTCGCCCTGGCGGTGAGACAATCCGGGAGCGGCCAACCCGCGCCGGGGCGCGCGGGATCGGCTTCCGGTTCGAACGCCCCGCCGCTCCAAGCCAGCGTGGAATTGTCGCCGGGCCAGACGAACGCGATCCGGATCGAACCGGTGGGAGTGTATTCGTTCCCAGTGGAGCGAGAGGCGGTCGGGAGCATTGATTTTGACGAAGATCTCTCGGTGCAGGTCTTCTCGCCTTACCAGGGAAAGATCCTCACCGCGTTGGCGAACCTGGGAGACGAGGTGAAGAAGGGGCAGCCGCTTTACACGATTGACAGTTCCGACCTGGTACAAGCCGAATCCACTTTGATCGGGGCCGCCGCGGCCTACGCGTTGACGAGCAAGGAACTGGGGCGCGCCAAGGACCTATACGGAACCAACGGGGTTTCCGAACGCGAGATCGAACAGGCGACCGCGGATGAACAGACGGCGGAGGGCGCCCTTAAGGCGGCGCGGGACGCGGTCCGGTTGTTCGGCAAGACCGAGGCCGAAATCGATCGGATGATCGCCGCGCGGTCGATCGACCCCGCGCTGGTCGTGGTCAGCCCGATCGCGGGACGAGTGACGGCGCGCAACGCTCAACCCGGGCTTTTGGTGCAGCCCGGGAACGCGCCCGCGCCCTACGCGGTCGCGGACCTTTCGACCAAGTGGATGGTGGCCAATGTGAACGAGAGCGACAGTCCATTGCTCCAGGCGGGGCAACCGGCGCGGGTCAAGGTGATGGCGTTTCCCGGGCGCATGTTCGAAGGGGTCATTTCACGGCTGGGCGCGTCGGTGGATGCGACCACGCGCCGGGTTATGGCGCGATGCGATATTAAGGACCCGAAGGATGAATTGCGGCCAGGAATGCTGGCGGACTTCGTGATACGCGTCCAGGCGCCGGTCGAATCGGTGGCGCTGGCGATGAATGGGGTGGTTCGCAACGGCGATGGGACCGTGGCGGCGTGGGTGACCACAGATGGGAAACGCTTTGAACAACGGATCCTGACCTTGGGCGCGCAACGGGACGGGCGGTATCAGGTGCTCGACGGGTTGCGACGCGGCGAGCTGGCCGTAAGCGACGGGGCGATCTTCCTGAGCAACATGCTGCAAGCGCCGCCCAGCGACTAGGATCAAAGCCGGCAGCCGGTGAAATGACCTTCAAACCTTAACCGCCACACATGCTCAAGTCTCTGCTAGCGTTCTGCCTCAGCCGCCGCGCGATCGTTCTGTTCGGGTTACTGGCGTTTGCCGGGGCCGGGGTGGTCGCGTTCAAGACGCTCAATATCGAGGCGTATCCGAATCCCACACCGGTGATCCTGGAGATCACCGCGCAAGCGCCGGGCCTGTCGGCGGAGGAGATGGAGCGTTATTACACGCTGCCCATCGAGATCGGGATCTACACGACGCCGGGGATCGAGGTCGTGCGCTCGACGTCGTTTTATGGGCTCTCGTTTGTGCGGGTGGTGTTCAAGTACGGGGTGGATTTTAACTTCGCCTACGCGCAGACGGCGGTGGCGATGCAACAAAACGTGACGCTGCCCGGCGGTCAGATACCACAGATTCAACAGAACAGCTCCACCGGGGAGATCTACCGTTATCAGGTCGTGGGGCCGGAGCACTTTGGATTGACCACGCTGCGCACGGTGCAGGACTGGGTCGTGGCGCGGCGGCTGCTGACCATTCCGGGGATTGTCGCGGTCAATAGTTGGGGGGGCACGACCAAGCGGTTCGAGGTGGAGGTCGAACCGCGGAAGCTCGAAGCCTATAATGTCACGGCGCCGCAAGTGCTGACGGCGCTCGGCAACGCGAACATCAATGTGGGCGGGCGCGAAATCCGCATCGGCCAACAGTCGATCAACATTCGCGGCGTCGGCTTGATCGACGACGGGGGCGGGGATGATTTGACCCAGGGGGCGCGGGTGGAGGACATCGAGAACGTGGTCCTGACGCAAGCCAATGGCATCCCGGTGCTGGTGAAAGACGTCGCGAAGGTGAAGGTGGGTTATGCGCCCAGGCTCGGGATATGCGGCCGCGACGAAGAGTCTGATGTGGTGGCGTCCATTGTAGTCATGAACCGGACGCAGCAAACCGCCAAGATGCTGCCGAAGGTGAAAGCGGAAATCGCGCGGATGAATCGCGACGGCAGCCTGCCGCCGGGGGTCAAGGTGATACCCTATTACGATCGCGGATCGCTGGTTGGGGTGACCACGCGTACCGTGCTGCACAACCTGGTGTTCGGGTGCCTGCTGGTGTTTTTGATCCAATGGGTGTTTCTGGGGGACCTCCGCAGCGCGATCATTGTGGGGGTGAGCATCCCCTTCGCGCTGTTTTTTGCCATCATGCTGCTGGTCGCGCAGGGTGAGAGCGCCAACCTGCTGTCGGTGGGCGCGGTGGATTTCGGCATCATCGTGGATTCGGCGGTGATCCTGGTGGAGAATATCTTCCGGAATTTCCAACGGAAGCCGGAAGAGAGAGAGCTCCTGCTACGGCGGCTGGGGGAGGGATTCTACGGGGCGGACCCAACGCAGAGGCTGGGTTCGGGGGCGGCGCTCGGCTGGACCGATCGTTTGCGGATGATCCTGGTCAGCGCGGCGCAGGTGGACAAGGCGGTGTTCTTCTCGGCGCTGATTACGGTAGCCGGTTTTGTGCCGCTCTTCACCATGGAGGGAGTCGAGGGCCAAATCTTTGGTCCCATGGCGCGCACTTATGGCTATGCGCTGGCGGGGGCCTTGATCGCCACGTTTACGGTGACGCCGGTGCTGGCGTCGGTGCTGCTGCCGCGGCAGGTGAAGGAAGCGGAGACGATCGCGGTGCGGCTGTTGCACCGGGTTTACAACCCGGCGCTGCGATTCGCGCTGGCGCACCGGGCGGTGATGGTGGGGATCGGCATGGGATTTCTTGGCGCGACCGCGTTTCTGGGGCTGCGGCTCGGGAGCGAGTTTCTGCCGCATTTGGAGGAGGGGAATTTCTGGATCCGCGCCTCCATGCCGATCACGCTCTCGCTGGAAGACGGAGAAGCGGCCACCGCCAAGATGCGCCGGGTGCTGCTGCGGCACCCCGAAGTGATGACCGTGGTTTCGCAGCATGGCCGGCCCGATGACGGCAGCGATGCGTCGCCCTTCTCGAATGTCGAGCTGTTCGCGCCGCTCAAGCCGTATGATGAGTGGCCGAGAGGGTTGACCAAGGAGAAACTGACGGAGCAGATCCAGGCGGAGTTTCAAAGCGAGTTACCGGGAGTGGTCTTCAACTTCTCGCAATATATTCAGGACAACATCGAGGAGGCAATCTCCGGGGTCAAAGGGGCCAACTCCGCGAAGATCGTCGGTCCCAATTTGGGACGGTTGGAGCAGTTGGCGGCCCAGGTCCGGGACGAAATGAGCCAGGTGCGCGGGATCGCGGACCTGGGGATCTTCCCGGTTTTGGGCCAACCGAACTTGAACATCAAGGTGGACCGGGCCAAGGCCGCGCGCTATGGCCTGAATTCAGGCGACGTCAATTCAGTGATCCAAGCGGCGTTGGGCGGAGCGGTGGCCACGACGGTGCTGGAGGGAGATCGCCAGTTCAGCCTGGCAGTTCGTTTCGCGAGCGACAGCCGCGACAGCGTCGAGAAGATTCGCGAGCTCAAGGTGGCCTATCCGACCGGCAGCGGCCCCAACGCCTACGCGCCATTGAGGGAGTTGGCAACGATTACCTTGGATACCGGAGCGGCGTGGATTTATCACGAAAGCACGGAGCGGTTTATCCCGGTGAAGTTCAGCGTACGCGGGCGGGATCTTGGGGGCACCGTTGCCGAGGCTCAGGCGCGGATCGCAAAAAAGGTAAAGCTACCGAGCGGCTACCGGATTCTCTGGGCGGGGGAGTTTGGAGACTATTTGGCGGCCAAGGAACGTCTGGAGATCATCGTGCCGATCAGCCTGGCTTTCATCGTGGGACTGCTCTACTGCCTGTTTAATTCGCTGCTGGACTGCGTCCTGACGCTGTTCGGAATCCCCTTTGCGATCGCCGGCGGCGTTCTGGCGCTTTATGTCTCAGGCCTGAATTTCAGCATTTCGGCGGCGATCGGGTTTGTCTCGTTGTTTGGCGTATCGGTCATGGATGGGATTCTGCTCATTACGTATTACAACCAGGCGCGACTCCGCGGAGGGACGCCCCTGGAGGCCATGTCGCATGCGGCCACGACCCGGATGCGGCCATTGCTCATGACCAGTCTATCGGCGTGCATCGGCCTGCTTCCGGCCGCGATCTCCACCGGCATAGGGAGCCAGGTGCAGCGCCCGCTCGCCACGGTGATCGTGGGGGGGATGCTGGCCGGACCCGTCATGCTGCTCACGGTGGTGCCGGCGCTCCGAATGGTCATTCTGGGCCGCGCCGGCGCGGAAGGACAGGGAGAAACGCCGGTGGGTGGAAATTGATATGAAAACGGTTCGATTGCTTTTTGCCATCGTTGGATTGGGCCTCGGTGCGACGGGGTTGGGTCTTGCCGAAGAAACCGCAAGGCCGGCATCCGCGGCGATGCGGCCGCAGAAGGAGGCGGCGACGGACCCTGAGAGTCCTTCCGTCCAAGGAAACGGGAACCAGCCGAACGCGGGGCGAGAGAGCGTTCGGTCCAAACGCCCGAGTGAAAAAGGCGAGGGGAAAACCGCTTCCGGGAAGAGCGACGGGACGAACCAAACCAAGACAAATCCCCAGGGGCGCGCCGTACTCGGAAGGACCCCACCGTTTGCCGCTCCCGCCGAACCTCCCGGCGGAAAGTCGGCGGGCGAGGTTCCGACCCAGCGCGCGTCGGGAACTACCCTATCTCCTCCGGGACGGGGTGTGAGAGCGTCTCCCGGCGGGACGACAACGGGATCGGCGGCCAACGAAATGGAAAACCAATCCCGGCCGCCGGGCGCCGGTCTCGCCAGGCCGCTCCCGAAGGCTGAGCTGGTTAAACGCCGGGGCCCCGGCACCGCGGTCATCGGTGGGGTGGCGATGTCGAACGTCAAGAGCACCGCCGCCCTTAGCGGGACGGGGATGAGGCAAAGGCATTGAAAACCAAGGCATTTGAATCGTGTCCAAATCAATGAAGCTTGAATCCTGCTTGAATCTCAATGAGGGTAAACTGGCGGAATATGGGGCCGCAGGCGGAGCGCCGCCGCGACGGTCTGAGGCCCCGGTCTTCTGGGTTGCGCAACGGAAGCACTCCTGGGTTCGGCATTCTCTCCGGTTCTTGATCGGGCGGCGCGACCCGTTGAGCGCGAGCCGGCGGTGGTCAACCCTGGTGGTCCTGTGGCTGGCCGGCTGCGCGGTGGGTCCGGATTTCAAGAAGCCCGCCACCCCGCCGGTGGAGGGCTACACGGCGGCGCCGATCACGATCACCAGCGGCGCCACCAACACGGCGGGGGGAGAAGTTCAACGGCTTGTCAGCGGCCAGGATATTCCGGGCGAGTGGTGGAGTTTGTTTCACTCGAAAGCGTTGAACACGCTGATCGAGCGTTCGCTCCAGGCCAATCCCGACTTTAAGGCGGCGCAAGCGGCCTTGACGGTGGCGCGGGAGAGCGTGTTGGTTCAGAAGGGCGCCTATTATCCCAGTATCGCCGGAGGATTCTCAGCGGCGCGGCAAAAGACCGCGAGCGCGATTTCCCCCACCCCGAACTCGGGGGCGCTCTATTTCGATCTCTACACTCCCCAAGTGAACGTGTCGTACACGCCGGACGTGTTTGGCCTGAACCGCCGCACAGTGGAGTCGCTTAAGGCGCAGGCCGAGCAGGCCCGCTTTGCCCTCGTGGCAACGCACCTCACGCTGAGCGCGAACGTGGCGGCGGCGGCGATCCAGGAGGCGTCGGCGCGGGAGCAAATAGCCGCCACCCGGGAACTCATCGCCATCAATACCAATCTGCTGGGGATCTTGCGCCGCCAGTTAGCCCTGGGATATGTCAGCAGACTCGACGTCGCGGCGCAGGAATCTCAGCTTGCGCAGGTCGCCGCCACTCTCCCGCCGCTGAACAAACAACTGGCGCAACAACGCGACCTGTTGGCGGCGCTCTCCGGGGGCTATCCAAGCCAGGGGCTGGAGGAGGAGTTCGAGCTTTCGAGCCTCCAATTGCCCCGGGAATTGCCGTTGAGCCTCCCCGCGCAGTTAGTGGCGCAGCGTCCGGATGTGCGCCAGGCGGAGGAAAACTTGCACTCCGCCAGCGCGCAAGTTGGAATCGCCATCGCCAATCGTCTGCCCAATCTGACTTTGAGCGCGGACGCGGGAACCATGGCGCTGGCCGCCAGCCAGATGTTCGCGGGAGGGGCGGGCTTCTGGACGTTGGCCGGAGGCGTGACGCAGCCCCTTTTCCAGGGCGGGGCCTTGCTGCACAAGCAGCGAGCCGCCCAGGCGGCCTATCTGGAAGCCGCTGAACAGTATCGGAGCGCGGTGCTGACCGCCTTTCAGAATATGGCCGACACGCTCAACGCGCTGGAACAGGATGCCGAGGCGCTGAAGGCCGCCGCGGCCGCCAAAGAGGCGGCCAGCGTCACGCTGGACCTGGCCCGGCGACAATGGGAGTCGGGCTACGCCAACTACATGGCGCTACTGAACGCGCAGCAAAGCTATCAGCAAACCGCGCTCAACCTCGCGCAAGCTCAAGTCAATCGCTATGCGGATAGCGCGGCGCTCTTCCTGGCGCTGGGCGGCGGGTGGTGGCATCGGCCGGAGTTGACCGGGAACTAACCCACGTCGGGAGAGAGCGCGAGAGCCATTTGACGCGCAAGGGACCGCGTTTTGTAGCACTTTGGCTTGTGGCGCGCGCGTACGGCGCGCGCGCAAAACTTGTTTTTTGGTGAATTCGGTGTAAGATTACCGCGTCACATTTTTATTGCCTTGCTATCACGAACCGTTACGGTGACCAAACGGATGACGTTTGGCTGCGCTCAGGAGTGGAAGCGGGGCGGCGTTAAATATAATATGCGTTGTAGTTTTACGTTGGATGAAATGAAAGAGGCGCCTTTATTGGGCGACCTGGTAACGCATACTTTGCTCTACCAGCAAGCGCAGGCCCAGCGAGAGGAGATCCTGAAGCATAAGTGGTGCGAGTCGGAAAAAGTGGGCCACGATATCGGTTTTGAGCGCGCCCAAGCGGATTGGGCGGTGAAGCATCGATCGCTGTGGCTCAAGTCGTGGCTGCAGCAAACTTGCCGACGGGTATGAGTCCGGACTAATGGGAGGCGGTGAGGACGAGCACCTGTTCGAGAGTTGAGACGCCCTGACGCGCGCGCTCGAGGGCAATGGTGCGGAGGGTGCGCATGCCTTGTTCGATGGCCACTTTGCTCATGTCCCGGGTGCTGGCGCGCGTAATAATGAGCTTGCGGATTTCGTCGGAGACGGTCATGGCCTCGATGATGGCCATGCGGCCGGAATAGCCGGAGTTCTTGCAGCGCTCGCAACCCCGACCTCGATAGAGCGTAACCCCGTCGAAGGCGCCCGGTTCGGTGGTGAGGTCCTGGAACATCTTGGCCGGATAGGTGACCGGCTCTTTGCAGTGGGAACAAATGCGACGCATGAGGCGTTGGGCGCAGGCGAGGATGACGGAGGAGGAAATGAGGAAGGGGGCGATCCCCATGTCGTCGAGCCGGGTGATGGCGCCGGGGGCGTCGTTGCAATGCATGGTGCTGAGCACCTGGTGGCCGGTGAGAGCGGACTCGACCGCGATCTCGGCGGTTTCGGTGTCGCGGATCTCGCCGATCATGATGATATCGGGATCCTGGCGGAGGATGGAGCGGAGGGCGCTGGCGAAGGTTAACCCGATTTCTTTGCGGACCGGCACCTGGTTGATGCCGGGGACCTGGAACTCGACGGGGTCCTCAACGGTAATGATATTGTAATCGGGACTGTTGAGCTCGTTGAGGGCGGAGTAGAGGGTGGTGGTCTTGCCGGAGCCGGTGGGACCCGTGACGAGAATCAACCCGTGGGGGGCGTCGACGGCGGCCTTGACTTGTTTGAAAGTGTCCACGTCCAACCCGAGTTTATTGAGGCTGGCGGAGAGGTTCGATTTATCGAGGACGCGAAGGACGATCTTCTCGCCATGAACCGTGGGCATGAAGGAGACGCGGAGGTCGTAGTCCTTGCTGGCCACGCGGATGCGCATGCGGCCGTCCTGAGGGAGCCGTCGTTCGGCGATATCCAGGTGGCTCATGATCTTGAAACGCGAGGCCAAAGCGAGCTGCATCTGCTTGGGCGGCCCGGTGGCGTCCATGAGCACGCCATCGACGCGGTAACGCAGGCGGAGTTGGCGCTCGAAGGGTTCGATGTGGATGTCGCTGGCGTGGTCTTTGACGGCCTGGACGAGGATGAGGTTGGCGAGTTTGATGACCGGGGCCTCCTCGCTCGAGGCGGCCAATTGGTCGAGGTTGACCTCCTCGGCGTTTTCCTGGGAAAGCTCGAGATTCTCCGCGACGGTCTCGCCCTCGCCGGCCTTATTGGCGTCGGCGATGATGTCCTCCATGCTGCCGCTCTTGGCCGAATCCAGGGTGGCGAGCTTATCGATAATGGACTTTTCGGAGGCGATAAACGGCGCGACCTCGAGCTTGGTGGTGCGGCGCACGTCGTCCAAGGCCATGACGTTGAGCGGGTCCGCCATGGCCAGGAAGAGTTTGTTTTCCAGGCGGGAGACGGGGATGACCTTATGATTGCGCGCCATTTCGCGCGGGAGCAGGTCGGCGATTTCGGGCGGGATGGTGATGCGGGCCAGATTGATGGGCGGGGTATTGAGCACGCGGCCCATGGAGACGGCCATCTCCTGCTCGCTGACCAGGCCCTTCTCGATGATGAGCTTGATGACGCGGGTGCCCTCTTTACGTTGCTGATCGAGCAATTCTTCGACCTGCTTGGTCGTCAGGAGGCTGTCTTCGACCAGGGCGTCGGCGATCCGCTCGCCAAATGTCTTGATGGGCGGCATAGGGTTAACGGAAGATCTTGCGGAGGTACAGGGTCATCTCGGCCGGGGGGGCCAAGTACCAGAGCAGTCGCGAGGTGGTGGCCTCGGTCAGTTCTTTGGCGGCCTGGAGGTTGAACGGGTTGGCGGTCGCCACGAGGACGGATTTGCTCATCCGGTCGAAGGGCAAGACGCACCATCGCTGGCAGACCGCTCCCGGAAAAGTCCGCGTCAGCTCCAGGTCGGGATCGTACTGCCCCAGCGGCAGGTAGGCGAGCCGTGATTTGTCGGAAAGCAGTTTGAGGGACCGCTCGACGGGCATGATCCCCCGGTCGGAAAGCACTTGAATAAAGGGTTCGAGCACGCTGCCCGGAGGGGCCGCAGGGTCGGGCGAGGTCCAGCAGAGGTCGAAGTCGTTGAGGGCGATGGTCTTGGTCTCAACGAAGATGCGGAGCATCGCGCGGCGGCCGTCGTCGATGTCCCGAGCGGGGGCCCGCTCGATGGGACGGGGGCCCGACCCAGACGGCGCCGTCGGCTTGGGAGCGACCGGTTCGGCGGGAGCGGCCCCAAAGGAGAAATTATCCGCTTTGCTCTCGATCTGCTTCAGCGCGAGCTGCACATCCGGGTCGTCCGGCCAGCGCTGGAGAATGGTCTCGTACTCCAGGATGGCCGAGGAGAGCTGACCCATGTGGACATAGGCTTGGGCGATGCGCTTGGAGGTGTTGACCACCTCCGGCTCGCGGCTCAACTTCGAGTAGGCCTCCTTGAGGATCTCGAGCGACTGATAGTCGTTGGGCTGCGATTGAGTGATCACTTCGAACATCTCAATCGTTTGCTCCAACTGCGCCTCTTCGCCCGCGTTTAGTTTGCTCGCCATGCTGGTTCTCTTCGACCCGGACACCGATTGCGATCCGTCCGTCACCTCCCTTTCGGCTATCGGCGGGTTTTCTTGAGCGGCTTTATGCCGCCAGGGTCTCCAAACTGGCGCTTCGGGACCGGGCGGACTGGGTTCTCGAAGGGGAGGGGCGCGAAGGCGTAAGCGCTTTTGGAGCAGCCATTCATTTTGGATGCCAACGGTGGGGCAGACCTCCGGTCCCTCGGGCGGAGTCGGAGGCTCCGCCAACCGGCAGGCCAGAGGCACGCCCCACTCCAGCAGCGTGAGAATTGCGGCTTTTGGAGAGAAAAAACTAGGACTTCACGAGGGAATACGGTATAGATGTGCCGCTTCTCGGAAGCGAGAGACTTTAGCAAAGGCCGAAGAATGCGGCAAGAATAGCGAAGCCGCTGCCAGCGCGGTCGGGCGGGAGGGCGAAAGGGTATTATGACTCGCGGCGGCTTCGAAGCAGGAACCAGCATGAAGAGCAGCATGAAACTCGCGCTAATGGGCGCGGTATTGGCGGTGGCGGCGGGGCGCGCCCACGCCGCCAATTCCAACTATGATCTGTCCGTGAGCTTCAGGCTCACGGCGTATGAGAGCGGCTATCCCACGGGCGTGGCCATCACCACCAAGGACGTCATTTATTCCCTGACCAACAGCCTGTCGATCCCCGCTGGGATCTACACCTACACCAACGCGACGAGCACCAATACGTCCACGACGCTGTCCAATTCGCTGGCCGCCGGCTGGGGTTGGGCCGCGGGCCCCGCCACCAACACGATCCCTGGATTTGACACGAATCCCAAGCTGGTCTATCGCCAGGTGGTGGGCGCGGGGGGCGTTACGACGCGGGGCTTTTTTGTCCTTGATGGCAAAACGAACACGGCCGTGGACGTGACGCCATTTATTACGAGGAGCATCGGCGCGAGCGCCACCGTCGGGACGGGCGCCGGGGCAAGCGCGCATTCGGTGGATGCCTTCGCCGTCGTGAGCCGGCTGCCGATCGCGGCGCGGGGCGTTTCCGCTACCACCGTTGGCTTGAGTTCACCCAAGAACGGCGTCGCGGTCCTGAAATCGCTCCAGGCAACCGTCAGCGGCATTGCGGAAGTCACCAACCTGTTTACCGGGAGCATCACCTTTAGCGGCGGCCGGCTGGAGTAGCGGTCAAGAGTCCGGCATAGGGGGGGCTACTCGGGCCCTTCAGGGCGCGGCCAACGAGGAAAAAAACGAAAAAAACCTTTGACTTAGGGCTGGGAATTCGCTATATGTGACTCAACTTTCCCCATTGGGGGAGAGGAAATTAGACCGAGAAAAACGAACATAACATAAAAAACATAGCTGTTGTCAGGCAGAGGAGCACGACGATGTGGCCCTTGGTTTAGCCCTGCAACGGATCCAAACGAGGAACCAACATGAAAAATAGTACGAAAATCGCACTTATGGGAGCATTGTTGGCCGTGGGGGTTGCACAAACCAACGCGGCACCAGTGGCAAAGACTAATTACGACGCAGCGGTAACTTTCACGCTCACGTCTTATGTGCCTGGGGTTAACAAGGCGGGCGCGGTGGCCACTAAGGACATTATCGCGGGTCTGAGTGGAGCCGCTTACAATACAACTGAATACGTTTACACGGCGATGAGTGGCACCAACACCGGAACCTTCACCAACACGGTGCCAGCCGGCTACACCAATGCCACGATTTTGACCAATTACGTTGTTGCCAAAACGCTGCCTGCGTTTACCAAGACCGCCAAGCTGATTCGCCGCCAGGTGGTCAGCGGCACGAATGTTGCCACGAGCGGCATTTTCGTTCTCGACGGCACCAAGCCGGTCGTGGCTACCGACGTGAGCTCCTGGTTTAATGGCGGTCAGTCCATCGCTAGTGTGGAAGTCAAGAGCGGGGCAAAGGTCACGACCTATGCTGATCAAGAGATCAAGGTCGGTGGTAAAGTCGCCTACGACGTTACGGGTGTTTTCGCGAAGACGAGCGCTCTCTCCGGCAAGAACGGCGCGATGGTTCAGAACTCCTTCAAAGGTACGGTTAGCGGCACCTGCACCACCTCCGGAACCAATTCCGTTACCGGTGTTGTCACAGGCACGCTTTCGCTGACAGGCGGCAAGCTCGAATAAGGACGTAAAGGTTGCGATGGGGTCCTCTGCGGGCTCCTGAACAGACTTCAATCCTTCATTTTTCAGCCAAGGCAGACGCGAGTCTGCCTTGGTTTTTTTTATGCGCCAGTAGCGACATGCACACTCGGCGCCGTGGACGGCGACGACGGGCCAAGCCCGAATCGGCTTGGCACTGCTGACACACCGATCTCGATGCGTGGGATGGCCGTTTTTGACTTGCGTCCCGGTCGTTTTGCGCTTTCATTATTTATAGGTTTATAGGTGTTTTCTATGCGTTCGAATATTATCATCGGCTTGGTCATTTGCGGTTTGGGGGCCTCGGTGGCGGCAGTGCTGATGCGCTCCAAGAGCGTGGAACCTACCGTAATGGAATCCCAACCCGCAGCGACCGCAGACGCCCAGCCCGCGCCGGAGGACCCGGTTAAGCAACCCGTCGTAAAGCCCGTGGTCGCCGCCCAAACGGGCACGAACGCCATGGATCAACCGGAGGAACAAACACCCGAAGAAAAGCACGAGGCTTACGTTGCCGCGCGTTCGGCGGAGTTGATGGATCTGGCGATGAACGACGACAAGGACTCCCTCAACACCATTCTGTCCGAGCTCACCAATCGGGACCCGGATATCCGCCAGGCGGCCATCGATGCGGCGGTCCAATTTCACAGTCGGGACGCCATTCCGCGGCTCCAGGAGGCTTCGTTGCAGACCGACGACGCCAAGGAAAGGGCCGCGATCCACGAGGCCATTGAATTCCTGAAACTGCCTAGCCTGACCGAGGTGCTGCAGGAGCAGGCCCAGCAGGGGACAAACCCCGCCGCGCCGCCCGCCGGCGATCCTCCGCCGCAAAAGTAGGCCGCGGCAACCCGAGCCTGGCGTTTCCGGAAGCGGCAGCGCCGAGGGGGAATCGATGGTTCAGCGCTTACAAACGGGGAAAGGAAGTGTAATTGCGCGACGGGGCATCCCCTGCGAGAGTGGAGGAGGCACAACGCACTTGGTTATGAAACAAATTCAAAAAGGCGAACTATACGAACACCTGGGCGGATTCCTGAAGAGTAAAGGGATCGAACTCACCGAGGGCAGCTACTCGCGGAAGCTAGAGCAGAGCTGCGGTTTAATGACCGAAGCCATCAACCTCAGCCAGCAGGGGTTGGAGCGGGCGAAGAACGAGATTGATGAAAAGCTGGACAGGCTGCGCCAGGTGATCCACGAAAAAACGGCCCCCAAGCCCCCATCGCCCGAGCCCGAGGCGGCTTGCGCGCCGAATCCACCCGCCGAGGACCCGGCGGCGGAGGCGGAAAAGCCAACCAAGAAAGCCGGCGGGTCGGAACCTAAACGAGCTCCAAAAAAGAACGCGACGACACCCAAGCGCAAGCGAAAGGCGGCGTAACGGGGGCTTTCCAGGCCGTAGGCCGCTTTGGCGGCTACGCGCGAATTTCACTCGCGCTGCCAGACGGAAATAAGCGCGGCCTATTTCAGCGTTAGCACGTTGGTATGGCCCACGCCGATCAGGGTGGCGCTTTTGCGGTCCAACGCCGCTAATCGCAAATCTCCAATTTTTTCGCCAAGGAATAAGATTCGGCCGCTGATCATGGCCGATGGATGCTTCGGGTCATACACGATGGCCTGCAGTTTCAATGGGGGGGGAACTGTTGCCGGCCCGACTGGGCCGGCAACGGTCGTTTTAAGCGCGGGAGCAACAACGGGGGGCGCGGGCGCCGCGGCCGTCACCGGGTTAGCTTTGGAGGAAAGGGGGGGCGCGCTTTG